>Ga0114977_10001002_pt1 | contig 18651 bp, 16 predicted proteins | sample S_130805_MF_Meta_FD_87026 | JGI IMG/M metagenome (GOLD analysis project Ga0114977, IMG submission 87026) | Freshwater microbial communities from Lake Simoncouche, Canada to study carbon cycling - S_130805_MF_MetaG | ecosystem: Environmental > Aquatic > Freshwater > Lake | place: Lake...
CCATGATCTTATCGCATTTAGTTTGCGTGTATTTAATGATACTATATTTGCTAGAATTTATATCATTGCCTGGGTAATCAACCCCACTAAAGAATGTATATTTGGGTATATTAAGCTTCGAAAAATCAGTGTCTAGTATGTATTTAAAATTGTCGTTACCTTTTTGTAACATTATATAGGCCATATATCTAAAAACGGCGTTACCAAATCTACCCGACTGATTAAATATAAAGTAATTATTTTCCATTTATACTATTATAGTAATAGTATAAACAAAAATCTATTTAATTATTTTTGGTTTTAATATTTAATATTTTTACTGTTTCATTGTTTTACACCCTTGAAGATTTGAAATGGGACAAAACCCACTAAAAATCAACAAGGTTTGCCTATTTCAAGGCGTGTAAGTTTATATATTTATATTAGTTTAAAAAATAATAAATCGCGCATGTGTTAGATATTATTCCGTAAAAAAATATATTAAATAACTTATATATAGTATAGTTATAAATATAATAGTAATATTAACGGTTTTTAAATGTCATTTATAGATTTTACAAAAAATGAAAATAAAAGCATTATATGGGGTCTTTTACAAGAAGGTGGTGTTTTTAATGACATTCCGAATAATTACTTTGAAAATATAAAAAGAATTTTTGAGACAACTATTTTATCTATGAAACCAGAATTTGATATTTTTTTTGATAAAAATGACGAGGGTGACGATGATTATGATAAAAAGGCATCAGAAATGATAATTAATAGTAACAAGGCTGTAATTAAAAAAATGATTAATGATTTGGGTAAATTTAAAAAACCGCAAAGGCAACAACAACCGCCGCGACAACAACAAGTTAACCCTTTAACACCTCTAGTACCATCAAATATGAATACATTACCTGTTCCTCCTAGATTTGGTATGACACCTGAATCATCTAAAAATATTGACTCAAAATCAAATAGTAAAAAACCGAAAATAGAAGAGATATATAGAGCTGATGATATACAAAACTATCGTATGACAGAGTTAGAAAGTCGATTAAAAGAAAAACAAGAAGAAATGAATACTATGTTAAATAATAAAAAACCGGCAAGCATTGATTTTTCTGATACTAAGCTGAATGATAATAAACTAGCTAGTGACGAAATGGATAAATTATTAGCAGAGGCTTTATCATCTCGTCAGAGAGAGTTGGAACAACTAACTATGAATACAAATAATGATTATTCAAAAAATGCAGAAGAGTGGATAACGGGATCAAATGATCCTGTTACTAGTGCTCTTAATGCTTCTATTGCAGTAAAACGTTCACATGAAATAAAACGTCCCGTTGAACAAAATACTATTATAAGTAAAAAAAATGTCTCATTTAACGAAGTAAATAATGAAGAAATATCGTACGAAACTGATGGAATAAATATTGCAGAAGTTGTTACTACAAATGATAACCATAACCATAACCAGGAATTGTCATTTCTTTCCAAGTTAAAAAGAACAAGTACAGCTACTCATAATGATTCGAATCTTGATACTATACCGTTGGATAATTTTATCACGGATTATGAAGAAGACAGTGCCTCCGGGGATGATACTATACAACTTTTTGTTAATGAAAAACCTAGAGAGATAAGACACTCGAGAGAATATGAGAAATTAGATGAAAAGATAAATAAAATACAGACATATATTGAAACTATAAAACAAACCCAAGATAAAATTTTAGAGTTACTCACAAAGGTAGAACGACACGAAAGTACCAGTTTATAAATCATATAATATTTTTACCAATATTGAATAAATATTATATAAAACGATTTTCGATTAATCTCACGCATCTGTAACGCCTCATGTTTTTAACTTTTACATATCCTTAGGTTTACTAGAAGCCGCAACCCCTCCTTCCGGCTTTTTAGGTTGAGCGGATGGTGCAGCAGAAGCAGAAGCAGAAGCAGAAGCAGAAGGTTCCATTGTCGATGCGCTCATTTTAACAAAAGATTTGCTACCATCTTTCTCTACTATTTTACCAACCATTAATGGTTCACCTCCCATATCTTTAACGGCAAGGTAACTATTATAGTCATATACAGTATTCGTTTTCTTATCAAATGCATAGTCAGATTTAACACCCCCAATAGTCAATGAAATCTTTACTAGTTTCAGTTCTACTTCCTTCGTATTTTGGGCCATAGATGCATCAGATTCTTCGGTATCTATGGATGGTGCATAAGAAAACTTGTTTGAATTCACTAGACCGAATGTGAAACATTTTAGTTTTTCCTTTGATGCGACGTTTCGATGAATGGAACAGTCGATAGACGCTTCTTTAACAGCCATAAGTAACTGACGATTGATTTCCTCTTTTATAGTAGATATTTCAAATAATGATTGGTCGGTTGTCAAAGGCTTTTTTGAATCACGCTTACTAACATCATTTAACCTAAGTTCAAGAGATGAGTCATCTATCATTTGCTGTGGTGTAAAACTCATCACATACAACATCACGTGTACTGTTCGCAACTTTTCATCTTTCAAGTCATTGTGGCTGCAAATACGTCTAGCCCTCCCAATTACCTGTTCTATTCTCACGGGATGCCAGTATGGCTCCATAATATGTACATAACGAACATTACGTAAACTAATACCTTCGGCACCTGAAGCAGTAATCATAAGAACTTTTATAATTTGTCCCATAAAGTTGTTTGTCGACTTCGGCATTAGTTGTTCTCTGATTGAAACAGGAATATAATCCCATGTACTATTAAAAACATTTCTTAAAATCTCACGCTCCTCATCCGTCTCTGTGCCTGTATACAATGCAAACATAGGTTTACCTTGATCTTCGTCGCTTATATCCCATATCCAGTTCCCTGAATCATTTTTACGTATTTTAAAACGTGCAAAACCGTTTGCTTCAAGAACGAGTGAAAAAATTCCTATACCTTCTAGCGTACGAAACTGACTGTAAACCAAATTCAAACCTTGATGGTGCGAGTCTTGTATATTTTCCAACATTGCTAAAAACTTAGGACTATATACTTGCAACTCTCCTTCCGGTGGTTTTGTAAGAAACTTCATCATACCACCCTTAAGTCGCGTTAAAGCAGCAGCAATTCTTCTATCATATGTTGTATCAACTTTACCAGATATCTCTGCCGATAATTCTTCTACTTCATCTGTTGTATGTTCGCCATTTGGGTTGTCTAACCTTTCCGTAGCCTTTATTGCATCCACATCTTCTTCATTCGCACCTTCACGAATGGCGCCTTCAACATCTGCGTCCTCTTTGGGTAAAGGTCTTCCTATTTCTGTTGGAAAAACAAAGTTACAAAACAATCTCGAAAAAATACGGTACGTAGATACAGCGTCTTCATATATATCATCGCCCTTTCCTTCTCCACCTGCACCTGCTCCTGAAGTTTTTGCACCAGGTTTCTTTTTAGATTTTGACTTCTTTTCTAGTTTACGTTCAGCACTACGCGCCTTTTCATATGCTGCAAATTGGTGGTCACTCATGGGTACTTCTATGACACGAAAATCCATATCTTTATCGTACTTCGGCATCAGCTGTTCTTGAGCACTTCTAAAATACGAGGTGAGTCCAATTATACGGCGCTGAAACATATTTATATTTTTTACTTGCCCTGTTTCAGAGTTAATAAAATAAGAACGAAATGCATCTAATGAGTCGGGCAATGCTTTGAATGTTTCTATAGTAATACTTCCCGGTGTTACAGTAATATCGCGCGTTTTTAATGTTGAAAGAACAAGTTTCTCAAACTCAGTATCGGATAAGGTGGGGGTTTCGCCCTCTGGTGATACTTGCAAGACACCATTATATTGTCCTTTATCGTCGACATTGTAAAACCCAAACGGATTTCGCGTAACCGTAAGTATGTGTGAGCTATCATTATAGTCCATATAGTCGAGTGTATTTAGCCCTTCAAACATCCGTGTAAGTAGTTTCTTGTCGACTTTTGCTTGTGTTCCAATCTGAAGAGGAAATTTCCATGTTTTAATATAACCTCGCAGTATGTTGAAAATAATAGCAATTTCATTAGGATAGTTAATAACCGGTGTTCCTGTTAAAAGAATTATTTTTACATTTTCAGCTGTCATTAACATATCATATAGTTTCATTGAAAGTGTGTTTGGGCGTCTTAATTTATTTACGATTCTACTAATAAAGTTATGTGCTTCATCGATAATAATTACATGATTTGAAAAGGGGTTATGTGTAAAGTCAGAAGAAAGCGATTTTAAGTGACTCATTCGCATACCGTTATAGTTAATAAATGTATATTTTGCATCTATCATTTGCTCTATTTGGCGGTCAAGGCTCTCTTTTTCCAAGGAAGATAATGAAACGTAGTTTGATGGCTTTTTAACATTTACAAGCCATGCACCTTTCATTTCGACTATAAATTTGTCTTTTAGTTGTAAAATAGCAGACAGTGTTTGTACCATTGGGTCAGTTTTGTTCAAAACGGGTATAAATTCCCAGAACTGATTTTTTTTATAAATTTCATCACCGCATTTTTTCATTTCTTCAATATAGTTTCTTCGCAGCGACGCTGGTGTCATTACAATAACATTTTTATATGTTTTTAAGCCTTCCGCTATTGCTATAGAAGAACATGTTTTACCACTTCCCAATCCGTGGTACAACAGTAGCCCGCGATATGGTGTGTATACATTCAAATAATCGCGAACTATTTTTTGATGCGTTAAAAGAGAAAACTCGGCATTTGCGGCAGGGTCGCACGAAATTTGTTCTTTTTGACTAGAAATTTCGTCGTGGTACGTTAAAAAAAGTTCATTAATAAAGTTAACGAATTTTTGGCGATTATTCATATAGTAATGAGATGCAGATACACTAGGAAGTGGTCTTCTAGGTAATCGGTTTGCAACTAATTCGCCCTTTATTTCCATTTTTTCTATTTCTTCGGATACTAAACCCCATGCAGGTTTTTCGGTTAAGCGTTTTGATGAAGCTATCGCAACCGATCCTTTACCTATATCCCTAACCTGGGTTAATTTAGATGGTGGTTCGGATGCTCCCATAATAAGAGAAACATCTTCGACCAGGAATATACGAGATGGTAATTTTCTTATAATAACAATTTGGCGAGTAAGTAAAGAGGTATCCGCTTCAACAGCAGCAGAGTCAGGAATAAATGAATGTTTTACACTTTGTGGTCCAGCTTGTACTTGTGCTTTTGTTTTCGTTTTGGGAAAGTCGCTAGCTTTCGAAATATGAACTTGTAAAGTAGCACGCAGTCTTTCTAAAATTTCGTCACGATTTAGTGTGTCTTCTGCGCGCTTATCTATAACAGTAACGACACCTTGTACAGACTTGCCTTCTTCTCCGGCTACACCGGCTACACCTTCACCGTCCCCTTGTTTGCGGAATGTAATTTTTATTTTTTGTCTTGCTTGTGGTTTAGGTTTTTCGGTTTTTTCAGGTTCTCCTGATGTAGGTTGCGAAGCAGGATTGGGTTTTTTTTCTAATCTGTCTAAAATAAATGCTGGTGCTAATGATGTTTGAAGCTGCTTTATCATAATTTGTTGTGCATAGTCTACTCCTGGTTTTCCACTAGGAAGAATATTAGGTCCTACATCAGGTGCCTGCGATACTTGTAATAAATTCTCCCTTGCCTTATCAGACAGTTCGTCTCTTTCCGACTTTGCTTTTTCGGAAGCGGCGACAGCAGCTGACTCTGCGATATTTACATCTTCTTCTGCACCTGGACCTGCACCTTCACCTTCACCTGCACCTTCACCTTCACCTTCACCTTCACCTTGCATATATGGGTCATTTACGACAGATTGAGATTGTGACACAGGCGTAGATGAAGCTAACACACTTGAAGATCCAGCATAAGAACTTGCTGTTCTTTCTAGCCTTTTTAACACGTCTTTTATTTCTCTTGTTTCTTGTGGATTATCGGCGGAGGCAGATAATCTTTGTTTTAAATCGTTTATCTGTGACTTTAGTTTTTCGAATTCTTGGTCCGCCATTATAATATATTTATACAAATATTTATTATATACAACAATAATAAAAATATAAAAATCACTTTATTATTGTTAACATCGTAAACATTAAATATTTTGAAGGGCAAATTCGCAAGCCATTTGTTCCGCTTTTTTTTTAATCTTATGCGTACCAGAAGCAAAATGAACTAAAACATACCCCTTCTCTTCATATATTTCGCGAATTTTTGTAAATGACTTTAAGTCACTGTAGCTAGTTGCCTTTCTATAGTCGACTTGGTATATTTCTTTTCCAAGACATAAATAAACACCCATAGTATATCCTATGTCAATATCGTGTTGTATTTCTAAATAATCAGGAGTAGTTTTAAATTCTTTCTGTATTTTTACTTGTAAAATATTTTTATAGTTGTCATCATTCTTAATAAGCGATATCCAGTCAATATGTCTTTCAAATACTGCTTCTATGAATTTTTGCGCCATTTGAAAACCAGGACCTGTAACAAATACGTTTTCAAACCATTTCCCTTCATCATTTACCGTAATTTTATTAAAGTCGAGAAATAATGCACCTATAAATGCTTCAAACAGGCACCCCAATTTTTTAAGATTAGTACGTGTATGTTTTTCTTCTGCATGTTTTGAAATAATAAACCATTTATGCAGCCCCATGTCGTATGCAAGTTTTCCAATGGATTCATTTTTTACAATTGCTATTTTTTTTTCTGTCATGAACCCTTCGTTTTGTTTAGGAAATCTGCGATATAGGTAATATTTTGTAACACATTCTAGAACTCCATCTCCGATAAATTCAAGCCGTTCATTAGACTTCGTTCTGAGAGCCATACAGTTTGCAGGTTGAGGCATAATTTTAATATTTTCTCTAGCATTTTCTAGCTGTGGTCGTTTCGTATATGAAGCATGAATAAATGCACGGCGATATAGTTCAAAATTGTTTAACTGTGTCGGAATACCATATGATGAAAGAATAGATTGAACTTCGTTCAATGTAATCTCTCTATTTTCTTGATTGTATGGATTAAATATGTATCCTTCATCACATTGAATAATGTCCATATCATTTAGTATGTTTTTCCCCTGACCCGATGATATACTCGTGCTTAATTTAGGAGAAGGAGAATTATCAGGCGAGTTTGATTCGGTTACTTTTTTTGAGGGTGTTGTCATTGATATTTAGAAGATGTGACTCTTTTGTTTTGTTGATAGACCTTACTGTTAATTATATTTTTATCTTTAAATGATTTCAATTTATTTTACTTTATAAACAAAATAATAATATTAAATGTATATTTGGTATATTTGGTATATTTGATATAATTTTTATATTTAGCATATATATAAAAAAATAAAATGGTTGGAATGAATGTTGTCGGTGGTAAGAGGGCTAGATCTTCCGAGTCTCTTACTAATAAAGGATGTATTTTCGGAAGCATGGCTGGAATGCCTCCTACTATTGGCGTTCCTGCTAGCATTGTAGGTGTCTATCAGAAAGAGACCAGTTACTGTAACTACTGTATTCCTACTGGTTGTCAAGCTGGTTTCGCATATTTGAAGGCCAAGGGTTTGATTACTTACAACAAAGGTACCGGTGGTGTTGGAAGAATGCAGTATTCTCCTGGTATCAAACGATTGTTTGGTAATGGTTATCCATCTAGTATTTAATAAAGTACTATTAATACCCGCGGTTTAAAAATATTTTTCATATTATAATCTTTTAAATTTAATATTATAAGATTATATAGAATTAAAAAATGCCTGAAAGAAACGGACAAAGAAGCAGAAATGGACGTTCAGCCGTGGCTCGTCGCGTATTGTTTAGCGGTCCTGGTTCGGCCGATGGACTATATGCAAATATTAACAACGGTGGTGGGCCTAAGAAAGGTGGAGCACAACCAAGTGCAACCGGTTTTATGATACCTTTTGCTCAAAGGTCACACATTGCTGTTCCGGCCCTAAACGCGAACTACTTGTTTAAGTTTAGACAATACTATAATGCTCCTCGCCACGCCGGTCCAATGATGTAATTCATATAGTTCATATAATTCATATATAATATACTAGTCGATAATAACTACATGTAAGGTATATGCACACCATATACCATGATATAACATATAGTTATTATATATAAATAAACGATATAAAAAATATACAAGATAATATATATACGCAAGAAAAATAGTCTTTTCATATGTATTCCAGAGGCATAGTAATAAAAGTAGATAATCGCGAAACTGATTTGATACCATTGATTGAAAGAAGAATAGAAGCACATTTGGTTGATGCAAGTGTAACATCTTCCTCTCGCGAAACTTCAAATAAAAGTAAGAACGGATGCTTGATTCCCCTCCACCTCTTTCAGGATGTGCAAGTGAGTAACGATATATTACCTACAGAAGCAACAGAACCGAGAGAAAATGCGAAATTCAATAAAATGAAAATAGAACAACTTCATATTGGTGACATAGTTTTTGAGGATGATTCGGGGAAAACTATTCTTATTTTTGAAAGAAAAACTTTAAATGATTTAGCAGCAAGTATTAAAGATGGTAGATATAACGAACAGTCGTTTCGCTTAGATAAAGAACCAACGCATAACCATAATATTATATATATCATTGAGGGAGATATTGAACGATATAATGAAAAAAGGACGCATATTTCGAAAAAAACCCTTATGAGCTCTATGTTCTCGCTTTTATATTATAAAGGATTTTCGGTATTAAGAACAAACACCATTTGTGAAACTGCTGACACAATTGTTTTTTTTGCGGACAAGTATGATAAAACTATTACAAATGAAAAAAACAGAAAACCGTATTATGAGCTTAACTCTTCAAGTAGCGATAATGGCGCGTTGTCTACAGGTGCAGTTATACAAGAATTGAAAGAAGTTACAGAAACGGAAGAAAGTGAAAAGTACTGCAGTGTCGTTAAAGGTCATAAAGAAAAAAACGAATATATAACTCCGGAAAATATAAATATAATCATGTTATCTTGTATTCCAGGTATAAATTCTAAAACGGCTACGCAAATTATGAGTGAATATAATACAGTACAAAATCTATTATATCAACTTGAAAAGGACCCGACATGTTTAAACACATTTATGTTAAAGACGGAGTTAGGTAGTATGCGTAAAATAAATAAAAACTGTGTAGATAATATTAAAAAATTTTTATGCGCGAATAAATAATTGTCGTACTGTGCTACAGCATGGTTACCGCATTTTCACTTCTTGATCTTTATAGTAACCACCATCTACGAGTGTTTGTGTGAAGTCGGAACCACCCCAATTTGAGTCCATAGGGTTAGGGCTAAGGCCGCTAGATTCGGCAATATAGTCAAGCATCATATCCGGTGTAAAATCTCCTTGTTGAGTATTGGAGTCATCATATCCAGGGTATGAATTTGTATTATAAGGTGGATCATCGTTGGACGCGTCTAGCAACTTTGTAACTTGTTTTCGCGGAGGAGGTAAAGAAGGAAATCCAGAAGCCGGGACGCCGCTTAATCCGCCTAGTAAATTTGTAGGACTAGGGCGAATTTTATATGACTGTGTACCATTGGCTTCATCTGAATGTTGTAAATATAATACTGGGCATATAGTTCCAGATGCGCGTTGAAATTCTACAAATTCTACGTATTCTTCTAAATTGTTAAATATAACTGGATTTACACCAGGTACTTCCTTTTTTTTCGAGTTATATAAATATAGTAGTGCTCCCTTTTGTATTAATATATTTGGACAGTTAGTATCGAGTCCCGGCATTGTTAGTGCTTCTTTAAAGTCATCCGATGTATAATTTAATACAAAATATGTAACCATTATAAATAAAATAATTATTGATAGATTTTTTAACATCGTTTATATATTATTTTATTATAAAAAAATATTGTAACATATGTTATAATAAATAATATTTATTAAATATATAAAATATTCATATAAATGTTTTCAAATAAGGATCATCCTAAAACGTTAACCGACAGTGAAATTATGGAGTTGAAAAAAAAGCACGGTATTGTATTGTTTTATATGAATGGATGCGGGCATTGTGAAATTATGAAACCTACATGGAACAAGTTAATAAACGAACTTAAAGATAAACATAAAAATGAAATTATTTTAGGAGCAATCGAAAGTTCTAATATGGATATGTTTAAAAAGAGTGGAATATCTCCTTCTGTTTCTGGATTTCCTACCATATTGTATTTTCATCCAAATAATATTACGAGGCATGATATGTATAAAGGTGACCGTAGTTATGAACATTTAAAAAAATGGATTTTAGATAAAAATAATAAAGGTAAAGGCAGAAGTAACAAGTCGCTAGTTATATTAACAAATTATAATGCTAATAATGCTAATAATGCCGAGAAAAAGAATGTCATGAATATGGGTACGGGTATGGGTACGGGTATGGGTATGCGCAAAAAAAAAGGGTTTGAATTTTCTCAGTATGGTGGTGGTACTAGAAGAAGACGAATGAGTGCAATTAGGAAGTTTCGGTCTCGCCGAAAGATGTCAATGCGTAAAAATACGAGAAGGCGTTATCGACGCTAATATCATATATATATTTTAATACTAACTTACTACTAATTATTTTCAAAAAAATTGAAAGTAATTAATTACCTATAACTAATACATAAGAGAAAACAAAATATTTCAAATATTTCAAAATGACAAGTGTTTCAAGTCCTGGAAACGAAGATGCCCTAACTCTTCTTGAAAGGGTACTTGAAACGCAGAGGCAAATTGCTGACAGTTTTACCGTTAAAGACTCTGGAGTTGAATATTACGGATGGTTTTCCGAAGAAGTCCAGATGTCGCGAACATCCAAACCTATTGACTACAAATTACGTCGTGATGGTTTGAAAACAATGACTATAAAAAGTCCTCCTTATACTTACTGGTTACAGGGAAACAAAAAGGTCCTGGTTACTGACGTTACATTAACATCCGAAGAAATGAAAAGACACTCCGAAAGTGGCGCCATATTTTTAGGCAAGCTAGACAAGTTTTGTTGCCGCTCTTATACCAAACTTTAGTGTGTAGTTGAAAACACGCATTCGGTTACATTTTTTATTTACTACTATTTTAGAGGGTACAAAAAATTGAAACGAAAAAACACGATATATGTATGAGTATTCGAAAACAAAACAATATAAAATGGCGTCTCTTGGTGTTACATTCGTTGCTTCTTCACCCTTGTCGAAAGAAAAAAAGGGTGATTCGGGTTGTCGATGTGTGAAAAAAATTAGCATAGACGTTTCCTTAATATCGTCTCTTTTGACTACGTCGCTCGATACAATTGAGACGACAAATATAAATAATATAATAGATAACAACACAATGTGCGATGTTGCGGTTGATAGAGAATACACGAATAACAAATGCAGGACCGAGATGGTTATGGAAGTTGAAACCGAAGCTGATGGAGAATGTGAAGGTGAAAAAAATGGATACTACTACAGGAATCGGGAACGCAAACTGGAGTACCAGAAAAAATACAACAAAGAGCAAGGAGACAAGATAAAAAATTATAACAAAGACTACTACCAGAAAAGGAGAGAGGAAATTCTTGAAAAGGCGAAGACAAAGATTATGTGCGAGTGTGGATGTGAAGTTCAATTGTTCAACGTGAACAGTCACAAAAAAACAAAGAAACATGCAAAGGCGCTTCACCGCGTTTTAGAAGAAAATAATCTCAAATTATAATCTGCAGGGTTGGTACGAGATTAAGTTAAAATATATTATTTTTTTTTGAGTGTTTTATTGTTATTTGTTTTGTTGTTTTTTTTGAAAGACTTTTGATTTTTATTGTATACTTTAAGTTTCATAATCGGCTCATCTTTTTCAAAAAATTCTTTTATATGCTCCAACATTTTTTTACTAACAATTATATCTATTTCTTGTTCATGTTTATCTTTTTCTACTATATTATATTTTAAATTAAACATAGTAAATTTTTTAAACTCGTCTTTATTTTTTATGTCACTAGAAAGATGTGAATTCAAGTAACGATTTAACATTTCATTTGCAGGTAAAAGGTGTTTGTATTCTTTAACATGAATATAGTATACGTTATCATTCTTCATTTTGGGATGAAATATATCATCTATAAAACAAATCTCAATATCTGATGGTAACTTGGTACACCTAAAAAAATCATCTACGCATTTTTCGTGCGTAGTTCTATTTATTTCAACGACTTTTCCGTTTATTTTAAAAGCTGCTATTATTTGTTCAAATATTTTTGAGTTCAACTTGTTTTCGAAATAGCCCTTAATATGTTCGGCCCATTTTCGTTCTCCTGTATTATTTGTATAAATCATAACAGCCTGACATTTATTTTCCTTCTTTTTTTGTAGTAAGTGTTTTAAAATATCTATAATATTAGGTCTAGTAAACTCGGGATATAAATCCATTAGTTCATTAAAAATACTGTATGCTTTATTTGAATTTTTATGGTATTCATCTAATAAATTACAAAATCTGCCTAACTGTCCGAAATATCCCAACGTTTCATCTAAATCAAAAACAACCACTTTCTTTTTAATCTTTTTTATTGATTTAGGCATTTAAAATTAAAATGAATATAAAATATAAATATATATTTTTTGTTATAAAAATAATTATTATCTACTTTTAATATAACTTTAATACTACTTTATATTTATGGGTATTTTAACTAAAACCGATTATGAAAAAATATTAAATTATTATAATATACCATTTTCTCCTTCAGAATCTTCCAAACAAGTAAAAAATAAAGCAGAAGAAATCCTTGCGGAAAAATTATGTAAGTGTATTAAAAAAGTTAAAGATAGTACAGGTAATTCTGATTCTAACGCCGACGAATCACGCGCGATCGGTATTTGCAACGATACCATTTTTCGTCGTAAAGGTATTAAGCATAGCGCATTCACTTGTAAAAATAAACCGAAACTTCTAAGATTCCCTGGTAAAAAATATTCACTCGTTAAAAGAAGTAAATATTTATCAAAAAAACAAAAACTTAGAAGACTATCGTTAACTATGAAAAAATAAATATTATAATAATATTACATTTTTTAATTCATTTGTTAAACACATGAAAAGTTTTAACAAATGAATTGAATTGAATATGAATATCAATATAGCTACTTAAGCAAAAGGTTTAGACTGACGAGGTGTCTTCTTTGAAACCGCGCGAGGGGTTGAGGGGACTTCGCTAACGCTGCTCGCTTCCTCTTTTGCAGGGGCAGGGGCAGGGGTGTGCGAGGAAGAATTATCAGAATGAGCAGGGCGCTCAGAATACTCTTCGCGTCCACGTCCACGACCACGCGCATGTACGCGTCCATGACCACGCGAATCATTTTGCTCAGTCTGGTCACGACGAACAAGCATCCACTCAGTTCCACCACGACCACCCCTGTCAACACGTCCGCCTCGACCACTAACACCACGTCCACGCACTTGAGGCCTTCCTCTCTCGCTCTTATCCGCACCCGCACCCGCACCTCCATCATGTGAAACACGATGCTCGTGACGAGTCTCGCAAAACAACTTGCCTCCCTTTACGCCGCGAACATCACCCGCCTGAATCTTATGGACTCCAGACTCAGTAGTTACTACTGAAAACTCCACATACTCTCCCTCTACCAAATAACGGTATTGCTCCTGACTTACCGTAACCGCCGAGTGGTGAACAAAGATCTCGCTAGCATCTTTGTACTGGTCGTTTCCTCCAACAACCGAAATAAAACCAAAACCTGTCTTGTTATTAAACCACTTCACGCGCCCAGTAAGACGAACAGGGGCTGGTGTACCAGAAGAACTTTCAGAACTCATTGTAAGTTTGTCGATACTATAGTATATATTATGGCTTTAAGTATTTTTGATTGTTTATATTTATTCTTATATATACAGTTTCAAATAGTTTTTACACTGTCTTGTCATATACGAGTAATCAGGTTTATCTTCAAAACTAAGGCTATACGAATAATCCAGTAATTTTTTAAATACATTTGGAATACCTTCACATAAGTCGGTCGACGTAGTTTTTATTTTTTTATCGTACACCAATTCTTCCTTTGATGTCGTATCTCCTTTTTTTGCAGTAAGCCCCATCCACGGCAAACTCCCTTTCACAAGATATATCGCCACATATAGTATCGATATAATATCATCACGCCTCGAATACACATTTCCTTCATGTACATGCTTGCTAATATATCGAATAGTTCCTACAATTGACCGGTCACCCGTATTATCAACATGTTTGTCTCCTTTCATATAAAATCTCGAAAGACCAAAGTCAATTATATTTAACTTTTTTTCAATACTACTGCTACTATCATCACTATTTCCTACCATGCTCAGCATAAAATTGTCAGGCTTTATATCACGGTGAACGATACCCGCTTCATGCACGCGTGCAATAATCTCTATCATTGAAATAAGATACTTAGTTACCGCCAATATATGCACTGATACACTCGGTAACTGAAGGGGCGTTTCTGATGATGCTGATGACACCGTATATGCATTTTTAGGTTGTATTAAACGCGCCAAAGTTGCACCTTCGCTCATATCTATATTCACCGCACCTTTACTATCATTACTCGACGAAGAGTGTATCGTTTGTTCTTTTTGTTCTGTTCCACATTCAATATCCGCGTTAGTAGGAGATGATGCTGACTCTTTTGATGATTCATGTGTTATACTTTTTTCTATCATACTTGTAGTCATATTCGTATTTGCATTGTCCTTCTTAATTTTCGTAACTTCTTCGCACAACGTATGCGAAAATAAATCCATTACAATTATATTTTTATTTGACTCCGTTCCAAAATAACGCAACTTTACAACACCAGGTTTTCCAGCCAAGTGATTCATTACCTTTGACTCCCATAAAAGAGTAGGTACTTTTGCAGTAGTCGCTTCAAACTTAATCGCAACACCATCGCCTGAAATAATATTTCTTCCTCTATACACTGTTCCAAAACTTCCTGATCCTATCTTCGTTTCGAATATGTATTTAGAATTTATAACCGTTCTGCCGCGATATTTTTCAGGTATATTTGATACTTCGCTGGTATCGGTATTGACGTCGACTATCTCTGTAGACATGCGTTTGTTAATGTTATAGTTACTTTGATGTGATTATGAGATAATACTGTTATATATTATATTGTGTCATATTTGTAAATCAATTTTGTTAAATAATTATAAAGGTATCAATGTCGATTTAGACATAAATTCGTAATATTTTTTATCATCTAGACAAAACTCGCTTATTTCTTTTTTGTATAAGAAGTATAAATACTCACCAAGTTTATATGAACTAATACATTTTTTATTGTATTCATTAATTGGGTGATACAATGGTGTATTTAAAACAACCTTGTAAATTCCTGAATCGAAATATTTTTTTTTCATATTTTGATTCGTAAATATGTTCAATACTTGTATTATATCTTTCTCTTTTCGTAATCCTTTTTTTGTGGGTTTTTTTACAGACGTTTCGCATACGTCTACTAGATTTGTATTATTTTCTTTTATTTCAACTACTGTCATAACTATATTATTTTTACTAGTATCTTGTTCTTTATTCAGTTGTACCTGTGATACAACCTGTGTCGCATTTGACCGTCCTTCATTATTAACTGGTGTTGGATTTTTTACTAACTCGATTAATCCATTTATATATTTTTTCTTATCTTCTGTGAAATAGTTTATGAAATGACAATTATCATTACGTCCGTAGTCACTTCTAAAAAATCTATCAGACGAATTTTGTGTTCTTATATTAAATATCCTGTCTTGCTCTTTCTTTTCAGAAATTTTTTTATATTCGATGTATAATTCGGAAGATTTTAATTTATTTTTATCGATTTCGTCAAATAACTTCGCACATTCAAACTCCTTTTTATATAATAATAACTTTTGTTCTTCTTGATATTTTATGGATATTTCGCGTTGTTTACGTATTTTTTCATTTTTTTTATTAAGCGCTTCTTGGCTTAAAACGCATTTAATTATACAGTCTGTAAATATCATCATATTATTATCGCCACTCCCTGCTATGTCCCACGTTATATCGTTTGCCTTAAGATTAAAATAATTGGCCATATTTGGATATACCTTTTTAAATTCTTCAAACATATCATACTCATAACTGGTTAATATGGTTTTACAGTTTGTAATCAATCTTATCCACTCCTTACTTATACTATTTAGGGCTTCTTGTTTGTAATTATTAAATAGGTCTTCTCTATATTTAACCCAACAAGACATATCTTGTCCACTGTATGTCATTTCAGCCGGACATCTATATGACCCAATCTTTCTTTCATACTCTTGATATATTCTACCAATTTCGCGTGGTCTACTATCTGTAGAATCTCTACACAAGTCACCTGCATAATTAGTATTACCATATTTTTCAGGATAATATATTCTAATTTTTACATCATCTGTTTCCCATTTATAGGTTTCATCCCTCTTTGTAAATCCGCTCATTTACTTTGGCGTGTTGTTAATTTGTTATATTATATTGTGTCATATTTGTAAATCAATTTTGTTAAATAATTATTGTTATTGTTTGGTTATTGTTTGTTCCTTCAACATCGTCGTTGAGATATTCGGCGTCCGCTCAATATATAGTACATCACATGATACCCAGTCGAACTTCCCAACCCAGTCACCCCCCATCATTAATATTTCGGCGCCTTTTTGTAATACATAGTCGTCTTTATATTCAAGACTCTCTTCTTTGAAGATTTCATCGCAGAATTGCAGCTTCTCAATAACGTTTTTGCGTTTTTCATAGTCATCTACACTTGTTTTACCTTTCATCATGTTTAATTCATCACTAGATAATCCAAGATAAAGATATTCACAAAATTGCATACACCGTTTTAATATATTATCGTGACCAAAATGAAATAAATCAAATGTGCCGAATGTAATACCCTTTTTGTATTTATTTTTTATAAGTTTACTATTACGGTTACCGTTAATGTTACTTTTACTATCGGAACCGTCGTGTGTATTTGCAAACTTTATATAAAATAATTTAGGAAAGTAGTTATATGTAGTTTCTAATGATGTCAACAAAGCTGACTTCATATTTACGTAATATTCATATAGTTCGGCGTTTCTACAGAATATGTTAGTTGTATAGTTAAATGTGTCATCTTTGTATTTTTCATCTACTTTATCGCATATATATATTTCCGTTATCAAATTAGGATAAAAAAATTTTATATCTTTAAAGTTTGATACTATATCGTATTCAGTAATGGGCGTTGTTATACTTTTTGTTATATTGACTATTATTTTACTTACATTATTTTGAGATATATAAGAAAGTAGTATAAAAGTGGTTATGTTAGTTATTGAAAAGGTAACATCTGGAAATTCGATTTTTATAACTGTTTCTAAGTTTTCGTAGTAATTTGAAGATGTATTATTACTATTTAAAAAATTCAATATTTCACCTGAGGTTGCTACAGTATTATGAAATAAGTAAAAGCTAGTTAGTGATTTGTGTTGTATTAAGTTATATATTTTTTGTATTTGTTCTGGATTTTCTTGAGAAAACCATGTTAAAGAATTGCACATTATTTTTATAATATATAATATAGTAGTTAGATTATATTTAGATTTATATTTAGATTTATCTTTTCATTTATATGATTTATAAATTGATATAAAAGAATTAAAATATATGCTATAAGTATGATAAATGGTCTTTAAAAAGGAACCTTCATTGTTTTTGAGTACGTTATTCTGTATTGGATTATTTCAAGCATGTACACAACTGTATGCAATTCCTGTTAACTTGGTAGCGAATCCAAGTTATGGTATAAAGTATCCAATACATATTGCATGCGAGTGTCAATATTCATTATATGTAGACGGTAAGTACATTGACCAGCCTGATAATGAGTTAAATATATCACAGCTGGTAGAGTATGACTACCCTATGTGGAATGATACGAAGAAGTTTTATCCTGTTATATATGATGAAAGTCCCAAAATAATTGCTTTTACGGGTATAGGTAGTCGGTTCACTGGATTTTTGAATGGGTTTATTATGGACATGGATCATGGTAAACATTATACTAAGCACGAAGAGTGGAAATGTAAGGACTTTTCAAATACATCTACGAAAAAACCTTCGGATGATTGGATTATGTATGATTATGATGATGTGGGTTGGGAAATGTCTGCATCATATGGTAAGAATTTTCAAAATAATAGTTTTCAGATTTTTGAGACTGAGCGCACAGGTATAAATCTTCAAGCGGAGTGGTTATGGATGACAAATAATGCAGTAAGTACTATTTATTGTAGGAAAAAAAATGAACATGTTAAAACTATTCCTATGGTTTTGACCACGATTCCTCTGCAAACATCGGCACCAACTCATGTGTCGACAACGATACACACACCAACTCATGTGTCGACAACGATACACACACCAACTCGTGTGCAAACATCGGCACCACATCCTGTGCAAACATCGGCACCACATCCTGTGCAAACATCGGCACCAACTCACGTGCAAACATCGGCACCACATCCTGTGCAAACATCGGCACTACATCATGTGTCGACAACGATACACACACCAACTCAC
>Ga0114977_10001005_pt1 | contig 18635 bp, 31 predicted proteins | sample S_130805_MF_Meta_FD_87026 | JGI IMG/M metagenome (GOLD analysis project Ga0114977, IMG submission 87026) | Freshwater microbial communities from Lake Simoncouche, Canada to study carbon cycling - S_130805_MF_MetaG | ecosystem: Environmental > Aquatic > Freshwater > Lake | place: Lake...
ATCAATAAATGCAGCAGCATCTTCACCACCTATCCAACCATTACCTGTAATATAATGTACCTTGCTTTTAATGATAGCACCATGCTTAGGTGACTTATTGTAAAGGTCAACCAAGTATTCAGGGTAATCATTATTTTCACCATACTTTATATAACCACCATCAGCACCCTTCTTTTCTTGAAATTTAGGTTGCTTTGCTTCAGCGAATTCAAAAACTTTTAAATCAATCATTGTCTAATTTTATATGTATCAGTTGTAGAATATTGTGTATATGAAATGCCTGTGCCATCCAATTCCAATATGCCTGTTTCTAATAAATTTAACCCTGCAGGGTTTGTATTTGAAGTACTTGTTTGCTCATAGATACTATAAACATACTGCCCATTTAGGCTGCTACCAAAATAAGTATTAGTAACAATGTTAAATTCATTGTACCTATCCTTGTACAAACTAACATCTGCAGCATTTAATTGTACAAACTTAACCTGTAAATTGCTACTTCTATTAGTAAACACAAAAAGATAGTTAGGATTAGTCAATAACTGCTTTTCAGTTAATGTTAATACTATGCTATTTGTCTGACCTTTAGTTAAATGTATCATCAATTATAAATAGGGAATATGTGAATGTTTGCAAAACCTTTTATCTGCATGAATTTTCCGAATAATCCATGCAGTTTTGCCACAATATGTAAAATAGTAATGGGTAATTCTGTTAATTATTGTACCAAAATTAGGTCAGATATGTCACTGATTTATATATATATGTGACAAAATTTGTTAAATCTTGGTAGTCATACTACGCAAATGTTCATTATTTTAAAGTGTTCACGAACCATGAACATACTAAAAAAGTGAACATTATAATAAGTTGTTGTACCTAAATTATAAAGTCAAGCTATTATTTTACTTTATGGGCACTAAAGTAAAACTATAACTTTACTATTTTACTTTACTCAATGCAATGAGTAATTTTATTCAATGGGTTTTATAAAGGACAAATGCATATCAGAAAGTGCATTTTATGACTTATTATGCCATCATTAATGTCAAATTCTGCAGATTATGGTGGGTATTCCTAACACAAAAAACCCCCATCTTTTTAAGGATAGGGGTTCACAACTATGAAAAACTACAAACTATTAACCTGCAGTCGTTAAGGCAGCAGCTACTGAACTATTTACTTCAGGTGACATTGAAGGTTCAGCACCTGCAAATGTCAAAGTGTAACCACTTCTGTCTGCTTCAGCAGTACCACTTGTAGCACTACCTGCAGTTAAATCTAATGCCCTTGTTTTGCCAAGATACCAATATTTGCCATTGTTATCTTTAGCAACTGCAACAAGTCTATTTTGAGCCAATAACAAGATTTCATTTCTTGTATTAACTTGCAATTTGTTTAAAATTATAGTCAATTCAGGTGTAAAATATAAAGTACCATTTTGTACATTGCTATTAACATTTTCAGTCATAACAGAAGTACCTTTTGTTAACTCATATTTATAGAATCTTTTACCTGTAGCTTTAGTCAAAGCAGTAATTACACCACTTGCTTCAGTTGTAGAAGATACATCTTGAAAAGCCATAAAATAAACTTCTGTTATACCACCTAAGGAATCCCTACAATCTAATGTATATCCTTGTGTTAATGCACATGCCATGATGTTTATTTTTTTATATTATTTAAAAATGGGGGGATATTTCACCCCCCTATTAATTATGCTAAGATGAACTTAACGATTTCATCAGGGAATGCAACATTCACACCCATTTTGAATTCACAAGCAAATCTAACTTCATCAGCTTCTTTAGCGAAGAAGATTTCAAATTTTTCTTGCTCATTCAATAAGTCTGTACCTAAGAACATATTTGATGTTCTCATTGCATATACCTTATTAGTTCCGTTTAAACCTTGTAAAGCTATAACTTTGATAGTAGTGCCCGGCAATACGAATTCACCATTTGCTTTAGTATCAACTGCATAGTTGAACATGTTAGTGTTCTTTAATGCAATAGTGTAAGTTCTAAATAAATCATCACCACAGAAAATAGCTACATCATCAGCAGCAACTACTTTAGAAGGGATTGCTTTGTAAACACCATCAAAAATACTAACTACATTAGCAGCAGTAATTGTGCTCAAAGGTGCACCTGAAATATATGTAGAACCATTTGCAGCAACTACACCTGCAGCAGCACCAATCAACTTAACAAAACCATCAAACTTGTTTAAGTTAACATTAACTGAATCAGTATCACCCTGCCATAAAGAAGTTTCTAATTGAGCAGCAATAGTTGCAGCTTTCTTCTTAGAATATTCTTCTTCAAAAGGGATTGAATCATACTTGCTACCTGTAGGTAAAGCCTTTTGTAAATACTTAGCTTCTAATGCTTTAGGGCATAAAGATTCTTGTACTTTAATTTTACCAATGGTTACTGCTCTTTGTGAAAAAGTAGTTGCACCTGATGCGTTCCAACCGCAAGTACCACCTGCTTGAAAAACGGCATCTGTGTCCATGATATTGATTGTTTCGGCAGATTTAACACCTACCATAACATTTCCTGCACTTTGAATCAAAGCAGCAGTCTTTGCACCTAATACACTTGAAGTCACCAATAGTGCTTCGTTTTCTTTTGTATAGTTGCTTAATGCAGATACATTAAATGACATGTTTATTAATTTTTATTTGTTTAAAATTGCGTTTCTATATTTAGCTATTCTTTCTTCTTTAATATCATTTGTTGATATATAAGATGAAAAAGCATTTTTTGATTTCTGTGTAGGTTCAGTACTTGGTACATTTGAAAGTGCTTCAACTAATTCAGCTACTTGTGCAAACCCTTGTTTAACTTTACTTTCTAATTCAGAAATCTTATTTTCTAATTGCTCTTTTTGAGCATTAAATTTATTTTCCATTTCAGCTACCAATGCAGTAACATCTTGTGCAGGTGGTACAGGTGCAGCAGGTGCTACAGGTTCTTCAACAATAACATCTTCTTTTGGTGAAGATATTTCAATGATAATACCTGCTTCATCTAATTGGATTGAAGTACCATCTGCTAATTGATGTTCACCCATTGGTGCAGGTGTACCATCTGCCATTTCAACTTTACCACCGATTTCTAAAGCAGAAATCATAACCTTAGTTCCATCTACTAAAGAATATTCAGCCATTTGAACTTTAGTTTCTGCAGGTGCAGGTACTTCAGTAGGTGCAGCAGCAACTACAGGTTCTTGTGGCATATCCTCAAATAAAGCCCTAATTTTTAATAATGCATCTTTTGGATTCATTGTATTTTATTTTAAATGTGAATTAATTACTTAGTTTATCACTTAGAACTGAACCGACTTTAATATTTTTTTAATTTCAGCCATCATCATTTCTTCTTGATTTATTTTTGGTTTGTAGTTAAATATGCCTTCAATAGAAAAACCATTGAAATTTCCGTTCTTTACTTCATTCCATACATCCTTATTTTCTACATACATAGAACCGAACCAACTACCTTCAGGTGCATCTTCAAATCCTTTCATAGGTGCAATACCCCTTGACTTATCACTAATAAAACTTTCAAACATTGTAACCCCTTGCACTTGCATTGATGGGCTATGCTCTAAGTTTATATTAGATTGATACCCTTTTTTAAAGAACTTCTGTGCTATCTTAACAATAGTATCCTTAGAAAATGAAACATAGTATTCACCATAAGTTTCATCCCTACGATATATAGGGGTATCTGCTAACATAAGGCAGCCACTAATAATATGCTTATCCTCACTAACAATTTGAAACTTCTGTACATCTTTAAATGCATTCCAATTCTTTCTAATTGCAGGTTTGTCAACTAATGCTACAAAACTAACTTCAGAATCATCTTGTAAATCTTCTGATATGTCTAACATGTATATTGGTAATTCCATATTCATAAATAGGTTTTTTTAAAATATTAACTAAATCTTGCCCTTTGTCTTATGGCAGCTATTCTTTGTTGATTACTTGAAACATCACTTTCAACTACATAAGCCCTTACTGCCTGATTGCCAATATCATTTATAGTTGATTGACTTAGGTTTGTAGTCATGGCTTGTGGTGTTGGGGGTGCTACAGGTGCTGACATTGAAACACCTGACCCTGCATTAGACCCACCTGCAGTTGCAGGTAATGGGGTGCTAATAATCTTTTTGACATTCATTAAACCTGCTAATATAGTTGTACCTGCAGCAATAAAACTGAATGGTGGTGGGTAAGCTGACATAGCTTTGTTGGCAGCACTATATGTATTCATAACTGCCTGTGCTACTGCAAATGCTTTACCTGCTGCTGATTCCCTACCTACTGCATCTGCTACTGCACCCAATGCATCTGATATAATAGCCAACTTAGTTTCTTGTGTAGCCTTTTCAATCTGTATTCTACCTGCTGCAGTTTGTCTGTCAAATGCATCTAATTCTGCTGCAGTATGTATTCTTGCTTCAATATTCTGTCTTTCTAATGCCCTTGTCTTTTCATATAAATCTAATTCATCTTGAAACTTAGCATCACCAAGTGCCTTGCTTAATTCATAGTCAGCAATTAATAATGCTTCTTGTTCAGTCCTTGTCTTAGCTGCCCTATCTAATATTGCTATATTTAGGCTATCATCTAATGCTAATATCTGATTATTTATTTCAGCTTTCTTTTCAGCAAAAGCTATTTCAGCATCAGCCCTTGCTTGTGTACCTACCTTAGCATTATCTATATTCTGCTGAAGTCTTGTTAATTCTAATTCTGCTTCTTCTGCAGCAATTTGCTTCTTAATTTCAAGTTTTAATATTTCATCCTTGATTAATTCAGCATTTGCCTTTTGTTCATCTAATGTTATCTTATTAGCACTTGCTGCAATAGATGCATCTATAGCTAATTTTTCCTTTGCTAATCCTGTCTGATTAACTAAGTATTCTGACCTTAACCCTGCAACCTGTGCTTCAATTCCTGCCTGTTCATTAATAGCTTCTTTCAATGCTACCTGTAAGTCAATGCTTGTTTTGTTCTGTGACAATTCAGCAGCAGCAGCAGCTACTTTTGTAGCAGCAAGTTTCTTCATTGCCTTTTCTTGCTCATTTAAAACAAGCCCTAAACTTTCATTTGCTGCTATCCTATCATCAATACTTTTAAATTCATCATCCCTAACTTGTCTTAATGTTTCAGCCTGTCTGTCATATTTTTCAACTAACCCTGCTAATTCAGCAGCAGCTAACTTTGCATTATTCTGAAGGGCTATAGTTGCTTTTGATTGCTCATATATTGCACCTACATTTATTTTAGATGCCTTATCAACTACACCACTAACTACATCAATAACAGAAGATGCTGCAGCACTAAAATTATTATATATCTTCTTACCTGCTTCTGCTGCATTATCTGCAGTTTCACCTAAAAACTTCTTTGTGTCACCAATGTTCTTTGTAAGTTCTTTAATCTTGTCAGCATCCTTACCACCTAAAAAAGAATCTTCCCATGCTAATTGTGCTTCTTGAATGAATAACTTAATACCACCAAAAGCAAACTTTAATGGGGTAATGGCTAATGTAAGCAACCCTGTCATTACTTTACCAAGTGCATCAAACCCATTAGTATTTTTACCTACTGCTGCAGTTACATCAATAAATATGTCCACTAACTTATTAACTATTGTAGCAATAGTATTGAATACTGCTGCTACTGAATCTGCTACCTTCTGATTCTTAGATAATGTTTCTTTAAAGAAATTGAATGCACCTGCAATAACAGATATAATACCCAATGACTTAATAGTATTACCTAATGAAGAAAATGCACCCTGCCCTTCTTTAGCAGACTTAGCAGTTTCTTTAGTCTTATTATTAAGTTTGTCAACATTTTCTGTACCTGCTGCAGTATCAATTGTTATCTGCAAATTTAATTTTTCTTCTGCCATTAGTATTCAGTTTCAATTACTTTTAATAAACTTATTTTTGTGGTGTTGTATTCCATTGGGTTAAACCCATCAACTTTATTTAATCTGAATAGTACACCATCAATCCAAATGTATTTGCTAAAGTCTAAATTCAATATATCTATAGTGCTTAGCAAAGCCGAACATGTCAGCAACTTGCTATTCTTATCTGTAATTTCAGCTATGTATTCAGAATGATATGCATTGAATACATTAGTAGTTGGATATGTGCCAACTGATATAAACAATTCCTTAGGTGCACCAAAATTAATATCATTGGTAGGGCTATTAGGGTCATCCAAATGACCTGCATAACCATATGATGTATATGTTGCTAATGTGGTTGCACCATTTTTAATAGTCCAAGATGCTACACTTGTAATTTTCTTAACCTGCATAATTCTTATAACACTATCTATAGTATCTTCTGTAGTATTATTATTAGACTTTTTATATATAGCAGCATATTTTTTATCAGTACCTGTAGCCTGATACAATACAGATGGTGCAAATATTACTTCAACACTTTCTGTATTCTTACTGAAATCATAAGAAGTATCATATACCCTATCACCATAGCTTTCATTATACTTCTTTCTGTAGTTTTCATTATAAAAATCGTTATCCTCTTTAAACTTGTAATGGTAATACCTTGCATTTAATTCACTCATTGGTTTAATGCTTAATGGCTTAGACCTATCTATTTTATTAGACCAATCTAAAGCATTGTCAGAAACATTTGGGTAAAAATCAATGTAAGGTCTTATATGTATTTTCTTGTCATCATATACATCATCAAAAATATATAAATTAAACATCTTTGCAATGCTCAATATAAAATCCCTTTGAAATATACCTTTTGGCAATGTACTATTTACTGCAATTGCTTCACCATAATTAATAGGTGTAATTTCTGAAGCACCTGAAGTTAATGTAATATCTGCACTATAAATATCAAGTAATGTAGTAATAAATTGATTACCACCAATTCTTACAAATTGTACTTCTAAAGTTTCATTATTATTAAATGTTATATTTTCCAATGAAAACCCTACATTAAAATAGTTACCTGTACTACCTGTACCTACTGAATATGAAAATATTTCTGAATTGTTTTTTAATATTTTAACCCTGCCTTCATAGTTAGCAGTTCTGTATCTACCCAATACATTGCCACTTAATGTACCTGTTTTAGGTGTAGCACTTGTATATGTAAAAATTGTATTAGTACCATTAGCAGTAAAATTACCTAATAATGTTTTAATATCATATTCAATTGGTACTATGTAATTACTTGTATCATATATTTGTTGATAGGCAGAAACATTTAAACCTGATGTACTATACCCTGATAATGTCTTTTGATTATTAGGTATAATTAATCTTTTAAAGAAATCAGTATTAAAAAAATCAGATTCATAAGTATAATCTGTACCTTCAAATATTTTATCTATATATTCTTTAACATAAAATGAAGGTCTTAGTGCACTATATTGAAAATCTACTTTAGCAGTTCCATATAATCCTGTACTTACATTTCCATAATCAATCAATGGATAATAATACCCTGACCCCCTTGCAGCATCCCAACTATTTGAAATATTAGTAGTAGTATAAGAATGGTTATATGCACTAAAATCTAAATCATCTGCAATATTATCATTACCTGTTAATCTTTTATTTCCTAATGCAGTTATAAAACCACCCAATTCACCAAATACAGAACATTGATATTCTATAGTATCATGCTGACTTACTATTTCTAATATCCTTAATGACCCTTTAAATATCTGTACCTTGTCAATAAATATTTTACATTGTGCTGACTTGGATACATTAAAGTTATAGTTGACATTTGGAAATGTGTCATCAGTAAAGTTTGCATTACCTAAGTCAAATACAAACCCAAATATTTGGTTATTCTTTGCAGTACCTGATAAAGATATTGTTTTGCTATATGATGTATTCTTTGACCCAAAATCAGCAATGTCATCAATGGTATAAGTGAATTCAGAACTTATATCCTGTAACAGGTCTAATTTATAATCTTCAATATATATTTCAGTACTTATCATTATCTAAATTGGCTTGTTAAATATTTACCCACTTCAATGTCAATTTCAAAATTAAATATCTTATCAGCACTATTAACCTTATATTCATAAGTATTGCTGCTTATAGTTACAGGGAAATATGCACCCTGTACTTCTACATAAGTGATTGTACTTGCTACCAATTGTGCCAACCATTCATAATCTTGTTGACTTACCCAATCAGATATCAGATGAAACTTATCTTTATGCTGAATAGCATAGTTCAAAGTAGTTTCATTGTATTTATTATATGAATCTATGTTAGTCATTGTATTGCCACTTAGCTGCCAATCGTTTCTTCTGTACGAAGCCCTTTGTAGTTCTGTTGACCTTCTATTAACTAAAGCAAACTTCATAGTATCCCAACCACCTAATCTGTTTAAAAAGTGCAGGTTATATTGTTTGAATTTAGGGTAACACTTCTGAACAAACTTTAACTTTCTTGATATTGCTACACCCCTTTTAAGATACACATGATACCCATAAGCTGCAGCAGTAATTAAAGTCCTACCTGCCCATGTATTAATATGACCTGCCTGACAATTAAATAAGTTCATCTGCCCACTTAATGTAATATTAGCACTTGCAGTATCTGTTACTGCACCTGCTTCATTTACCACATCAACCCATGCTACATATGTACCTGCAGTAATCTTTAAGTATGTAGCATAAAAATTATCACCATATTCAATACCTATTTCATCATTATTCCTTTCAGTCAACCAATCATCTGTAAAGTTTTCAATTAAAAGGTTTTCATAATAATCTGACAATACCAATGGTGTGTCATTATTAACATAGAATATATCTGCAAACAATGGTGGGTAATAATTGTAAGCTGATAATGCACCTGATGCCATATTTAATGTAGTAACTAAATTACCACCTGAAACATATTCTTCACCTATCTGTAGTGTATAATCAACCTTTATCTTATTATTAGATGCTACCAATATTGAACTGCCTGATGGTTCAAAGTAGTTAGTAACATAAGACCTAACCATTGGTGAACTATTAAAAATACCATAGCTGCCTTCAGCACTTGGTGCAGGGAATACCTTTGTTCTGCTAACCTGACTACCATTCACATAAACATCATATACAAACTTAAATGAAGTCTGCCCTACATTAGTTGAAGATGCTACAAACCATAAGTCATCATGCATACTTGCATAGGTTGCAGGGCTACTTTGTATTGTTATTGCCATTATTTATTTCCTTTTGTTTCTTTTGTAATATTTGCTACTATCCTAACTGCTGCATCACTTATAACTGCATAAGCTACTGCATCAGTAAATTCCTTATTGAATACCTGTGCTACTGCATTGTCAAAGTATTTAGTTTGAGCAATACCCCTTTTCTTAATGTTTACAGATATTGCATAAGCTAAACTTCTTTTATTCTTTGCACCTGTAAGTGTTTGCTTTAATCCCTGTCTTTTCTTTTCAGTTGGGCTTGTTGCTACATTATCAGCACTTGCTTTCTTTCTTGCAGTATTAAGCCAACTAAAGATATTGGCTGCCATTTTTCTGTTAGGGTATATACTTTTAAATGAATATGGTGTATCTGCAGGTTCACCACTTTTTACACCCTTAACCCCTTTATTAATATAATCAAAATATTCAATCTGTTCACTACCTGTAGGATAACCTAAGTTTAAAACATACTTAGTGCCAAATTTTGTAATGGTAGGCATAGCAGGTTCAGCAAGTTTACCCCTGCCAATAGCACCTGCCTTTTCTAAATTATCCACTATAGCATCATTAAAGTCTTTACCAAATTCTAATAAAGCCTGTTCAAGTATGGGTAGTTTCTTGCTATTTAAAACCTTATAGTCACCACTACCTATCTTTTGAATGTAGCCATCCCTTAATGCTTCTATTTGATTTCTATTGATGCTCATGTATATAAATAGGGCAAAGGTTATAAAATAACTAACCCCCACCATAGAAATGGCAGGGGTACGATTGCTCTATTTATTAACCAACAAACTATCTTATTTTCTTAACCTGTTCTGAATCATAATCTGATTTAGCTTTAAGGTAAGACAATGTATTTAAAAAATGTACCACTTTAAGTTCATATGCATCTTGCAATGGTATGTGCTCATGGTCAGAAACTATTTTGGCACAATACTGCCATCCAAAATATTCCATAAAATTGCTGCCACCTTTTCTGCCCTCATATCTTGCATCCCCTTCTGCTTCAGGTTGGCTATCAAATAATCCTGTGTAATTGGCATCCAATCTTGAAATACTTGATAAAAAAAAACCACCGAATAATAGACTTCTTTAAAATTGGCATACAGAATATCATTGGCATATTCTTGGTGCATGTCTGAATCATACTTTAAGTCAACCCATTTAAACCATATCCTTTTTTGTGGTATGACTATTGAAGCTGCTACCTTGTGAAGGTTAGGTATAATGTCCTTGCAGAAAAACTTGCTTTCAATATACCTTGCTGCATTAATATGCTTAGCATCATCAATGAACTTATATACTTTGCCATTGGTATATATCCTTTTTATAGGTTGACCTTCATAATCATCTTTAAGAAATAGCACTTCAGCCCTTAGCTTATTAAGTTCTTTCTTAGACAATTCACTAACCTGCTTTTCAGTCATGTTATTTACTATGCCTACTAACTTACATTCAATATCAAATTCTGTCCATTCTTTAGATGGGTTAGTAATAATGGGGTACATCTGCTGATATTGCCAAACTGAAATCTTATGCCACATAGTTAAAATAGATTATCATGTTCATTGTCAGGGTCTAAGTCAATAATTTTATCATCATCATCAACCATTGGTGCATATAACATTTCATACCCTAACCAAAGCCATACCAAAGTTAAGGCAATTAATCCAATTATTAGTATCATTATAGCTTATTTATTGCAGTTGCTAAATCATAACATGCCTGAAGTGTTTGATATACTAAGCTATCTTTATCTTCAATCTTATCTAATTGGCTTTTTAAAGCCATCATGTACATTTCTAATTTATTCATAATGTGTTTTTTAATCAATCCATTTACCATCTGTTATTAAATGCCAAAACCTATGCTTTAATACTTCAATGAATATACCCCAAAAGGTATCAGATTCATATGCACCTGCTGCACAGGTTAGTTTAAATTTTGCTTTCATATTAGTCTTTATAGTATTCATGCTGAAATGATATTAATTCCCTTGTTAATGTTTTAACTTCTAATTCTTTTAAAGCCAATGCTTTTTCAAGTTTCTGAATTCTTTCAATAAGACCTTCTATTTCCATCTTATCCAATAGGCTTTGCTTTAGTTCATATTGTGTCATAATATTATAATTTATCTATTTCCATATGTGCAATATACAATACTACATTATTCCAAAATACCCAATGTTTAGGGTCATGTTCTAAATCATATTGTGCCTGTACTTCTGAAGCACATATTAATGCACACCCTTTTGCATTAAGAAAAGTCATTTGTTTAGTTACACTTGTAGTATGTTTGCTCATTTTTTTAATTAAATAATGGGCAGTTTCTAATTCATTCATATGTTTTCAATTAAGGCAGTTAATAATAAAGCAGCACCCATGATGTACCAAAACCATTTACCTGATAGGCTTTCTGCTTTGTATTGTTCATTCCTTTTTTCCTGTATTGTTTTTAATCTGTTCATAGTTGTATTTTTAAATGTGCGTTGGTCAGTCGCACCCCTGACTTTTGGGGATTAGTTATTTAATACTAAATCTGATAATTTTACATTTGCTTTTAATCTTGGCAAAAAATCTTCATCATTAGACATTAGACCATTGTAATCGTGAGCAATTGTTTGAGCAATAATCTTATTAAAAACTTCTTTATTTTGATTATCTAAATTTTTAGTTTCTATCATTTCAACTAAAGCATCTGAATAAGGCATTAATTTTAATGCAATTCTACAAGCTAACATTAAGTTTGTGCTACTAACTTCTTCTTCAATAAAATTTTTGATTGTTTCAAATTGTTGGTTTTTCATAAATAGTTTTGCAGTTTTAAGTGTGCCTCACTTGTTTGTTTGTTTACACAAATATATAACAGGATATATACACATTCCAAACATTAAGCCAACTATTTTTAAACTTTGTGATGAACGGCAAATAGAAGTGATGAATGGTATTATCAGTCAGAAATGAGCTGATTATGAATCATTTTCGGCTCAAAGTTGCACTATAAAGCAACTTCTATTGATTGATTAAACGAATGAATACCTGCCTGACCCCCTTCTAAGATTGTAATTAGACCATGCTAAAGCCAATGCCATAACACAATCATCATGGAATCCTGAAGGTGCAGAATACCTTACCCCATGACTTGAAAAAATATATTCAAATATTTCTAATTCCTTTACTATAACACCATCAGGGAATCCTATTCTGTTCTGCTGAATGGCAGTTGCAAGACCTTCCATAAGCTGCTGCTTAGATTGACTTGTGAATTTAAGCCCTTCAATCATTATGCCTTCCCTTTTTAAATCTTCTGTGATGGGGTCACCTACACCTGTGCTATCAATCAATATAGGGCTTCTTGGCAGCCTCTTAATGTTTTCCTTAGTATTATGCCAATCCATTTGAAACCTATCAAAATAGGCTACATTGCCACTATTATCAAGCCCTATGATTGCAGTATGGTCAACAGACTTAGCAAGGTCAATCCCAAATGCGACTATTTGTTGGTTGCTAATTGGTTTGATACATGCCCTGATGAACTTGCTGCCAAATGGGTTAGCACTATTTTCTGCAGGGTTAGCCATGTATTCCTGTTCAAATACTACTTCAGGTAGCTGCATTCTTGCATCATCTATTTCTTTAGGGTCAATATGTGGGTTATCATATGATGTGAATTTAAAGGATGCCCAATCGTTTTCACCTGCCTTCATGAACAGGCTATAAAAAAAGTTCTTACCCTTAGGTGTAGAAAGAAATACTGCCTTACCTTTATAATCTGTCAGGGTAGGTCTGATACTATTATTCCAACCATTTTCAAGGTCAGGGATAAATGATGCCTCATCTATGATTACTAAATGGAATTTACGACCTCTTAAATTATCCAACCTTTCACCTGTAAAAAATTCTATTTGCCCACCATTGCTGAAGTCAATTTTAAGGTCTGACTTGTTTTTAGGGAATGGCAATGATTCAGTTAGCCTACCAAAGAATACCTTAGCCAACCCATAGGTAGGTGTAATGTATGCAACCTGCAGCCCTTTGACTGCATATGATACCCCTAATATCTGTGAAAGTTCTGACTTACCAAATCTGCGACCACACATAATGACCCTAAACCTTTTATCAGATTCAAGTATTTTCTGCTGATTAGCATGTGGTGTTGGCAGGAATATCTGCATTATAAAATGGTTTTACCATCAACAAATATAACTTCAATAGTACTATCTGTTTTCATGTCCATCTGTTCTTTAGGCTTACCAAAAACCCTTGTCAATAATGTGTCCATTGAATATAGGCTACCATTCTTGTATGACTTCATCATTGCCTTTGCTATTGTCTTTTCCATTATGGTTGCATCTGTGTTGCTCAATACTGCCTTCAATTCTTTTTCATCCATAGCCATCATTGCTTGTATTGTATCATTGATTTCAGATAGTTTGTACCCCTGTTCTTTAAGTAAGCAGATATACTTTCTTGGTCTGCCATTTGGATTAGCAGTCTGCCCTTTCTTTAATGGTCTAAGTGCACCACCATGTTTCTGTTTTATTAGTTCCCCCATTGTTTTGCCTTTGTTAATTGTTTTTCTAATTTGCCATATTTTGCCCTATTCATTAATTTTCTAATTAAATTTCTTAAAGGGTATTTATTTGTACATCTCATACATTTTTCAAAATATCCAATCATAGGTTATTTGTTTTATATTAAAAGATACCATTTTTAAGGACACTACTGATTATATCAAATAGCTTTAAATGGTCAAACCTTTTTGCTTCCATTAGAAGCAGACCTATAATACTGAGACTATAGGGAAGTACTTTATCTGCCCTGACCCCTGTACTTTTTGGGTCTTGGTGAATGTTTATTAAATGATTTCTTAGCATGTCCTTCTTTTCTTTTGCCAAAATTTACCTTTCTGCTATCTGATTTAACCTTTGCCATTTAATGCTATATTATGTTTATGTTTTAAATATTCCATATGTGTCTTAGTATCCCCCATTACCACATGGCAGTACCTACATAGTGCCATCAGGTTTTCTATTGTGTCAACCTTCTTATTTCCCCCCATACCCCTGCAGTCAATGTGGTGTATATCAACTGCCCTTTGCCCACATACTTCACAGGGTATAAAATCTTCTAAGCCATACCCAAAATGTTTAATATAAATTTTTGTATGGTTCTTCATCTATTATGGTAAATGCTAAACAAATGAATGCTGCACCTATATTTAAACTTTTGTGAATGTTCTTGTTTTCATCAATGGTATATCCTAAGCCTATTCCTATCAATAAGAAGTCAGGCAGCACAAATAAGCTGATTCTAAAGTTATAAAATTGTATGCAGAATTCCATTATTTGCCTATTAGTTTATTATAAATAGCAAACCTTTGCTTATTTATTTGGTGAAAGTTATAATGCTTATGGCAGTAGTCATATAATTCCTGTCCAAGTACTATCCTTAATTCTTTATCATGAACTAATTGATGCATATGTTTATACCAATCTGTTTGCTTCTTTACATACTGAACAGGCATATTAAGGTATGGGTTGACATGTGATACAATGGCAGGGTTCTTCTTGGTAGCAGTTTCTAATATCTTTAGGTTTGACTTCATGGCATTAAACTTATTGTCAACCAATGGTATAACACTAATGTCTGAATCAGCATATGCTGCCATGTACTTTGTCACTTCATTATAGTTATAGATGGTAGGATTCAGTTTAAGCCCTTTAGTAAATGAATCAATAATGCGACCCCATATTAATTTTTCACCATCATTGTAACCTGCTACAATTGTCTTAACAGGGAAATTAATTTTCTTCATTGGATTCCTAAGAATGTCAATATCCTTTTCATGTGTACCTGAACCTGACCAAAACAATCTAACTAAATCACTTTCAATCTTATTATCCATAAATTGTTCTTCACCATATGGTAATGCATTAGGTAGTACTTCTACTACCTTATTCAATGCAGATATTTCTTCAGCCAACCTTTCATGTGTACAGGTGCATAGGTCAGCAATTTGTATAAATGATTTAATCTGTGCAGGTACTTGATTAATTTGGTAGGCATATGCTAATGGGTGTGATGGGGGTAATTCCCAATAGTCATCATTGTCAACTACAATCTTAAAGCCATATTTCTTTTGCCATGCTTGTAATTCTTCAGGGGTTACACCTGTCAGCATTCTATTCATCACTAAGATGTCATACTTGTTATCTATTATTTCTTCACTCAAAGTATCTGTTATCATGCAATAATCTTTCTGCATATTAACTAAAGGCATCATAATCCTATGATAGCCAACCCCACTAAATTTAGTTGTTATTGCTAATATTCGCATAAGGTATAAACAGATTCTTTTGTTGGTGATATATTGGTTGGTATCTTTCCCATACCAATTGTGCTATGTTTAAACTATTATCTTTCATTATCCTATATTCAGAATTTTCACCAACATCATGCCCTATATGTACACTTTTCATATTTGGCAGATAGTAATTAGTGTACCCTGCCAATGTAGCCCTTTCTGCATAATCCCTGTCTTGCATTCCATATGGGTCATATTCTGTATTGTACCCACCTATAGTATCTATTAAACTTCTTGTAATAAGATTGTTACCAAATGGTGTATGTGTCTTATGGATGCCATCAACTAATGGGGGTAATTCTTCTACACAATGTATGCCAATGATTCCTGTACTTGGTATATTGATTGAATGATTGACCATTGACAATAGCCAATTTTCAGGCATTAAAATATCATTTGCCATAATTACAACTGCATCATAATCTTTAGTAAGTGTTAGCCCAAAATTCACACCTGCAGCTATTCCCCTTTTTGATTGTGACCATGTAGCAAAATGCCATTTATATGCATTAGCTACATTTAAAAATTCTTTATCAGTACTACCATTATCAATTAAAAAGCAGTCAGCATTGTAACCACTATTTTTAAAGTTTTGGTTAATCACTTGAATAGAATAGTCACTTCTATTTAGGGTTAATAAGATTACGGCTATATTCATTGCTACCTAATTTTCTTGCAGGTACACCTGCATATTTTGTAAATGGTTCTGATTCACCTTTAAAGAATGCACTTGCACCTATCATACAACCTTCATGCACATGTGCATATTGATGTAGTACTGCATTCAATCCTATGTTTGAATATGGTTCAATGATACAATGACCACCAATCTTAGCACCACAACTGATAGTAACATTATCAAAAATTGTACAATCATGCCCTATATGTGCATGTTTCATAATAAAGCAATTATCTTGGATATAAGTAATATCTTCTGTACCTGCATCAATTGTAACTAAACCTGTAATGATATTGTTATTACCTATAATTACTTTGCCTGTTTCTGAATCCCAATATTTTTTATGTTCAGCAGGGTCACCTATAATGCAGTAAGCACCAATATAATTGTTATCACCTAAGGTTACATTATCACCTATGATTGCAGTTGGATGTATATAATTAGCCATTCTTTTTTGGTTTACGAACTTTTTTCTTAGGTTCTTCTGTTATAAAAGTAGTTACTTCATCAGCACCATTTATCACCCCAATTTCTTCAGGTAAGTTTTCTATTGGTAAACTTTCATAGTACTTATACAACCTTGTAATCATTTCCATCTTGCAACCACCACACCAATGGGTAAGTACAAAATTAGCATCTAAGTAAGTCTTATAGATATGTTCATACATTTTAAGCAATGCCATATCTAAGTTTCTGACATAGCCATTCTGTGCAGTATGCCAATTGTTGATGTTTTCAACTAAAAAGTCTTTGTGTTCTTGTATCATATTAAAATAATTTTTCCATTAAGTTTTCCACCAATGGTGTTAGTAATCCACTAATAAATAGTGCAGAAGCTAAATTTAACACTAATTCAGGTGTGAAACACAATACTGCTGCAATCCATGCAGCCAAACAACTTGTACAACTGAAAGGCTTGAAATTGATTCCCCATTTAATGTGTAGCTTGTGGATAGTATTAAAAAATAGTGATGCACATATTGCAGTTAAAATTATTTGAATCATGTTCTAATGTTTTTCTTTAGTTCTGTTTTAGTTTGTTTCAAAGTTCTTATAATAGACATGTATGGTATTCCTGTTTGTCTGCTTAATTCTTTTGCATTCTTGTTAAAGTCTAATGCATATAGTCTTAATATTTCTTTTTGATACCAATGTAGTTTTTCAATGCTTGATTCCATTTTGTCTATAATGTTTGCCTGTACTACTTCTACCTGTTCTTTACCATCATATTCAGTATAGTTTCTATATTGTTTCCAAAATGTACTTCTGTCTGATTTAATCATGTTAAGCATAACCCTAACTAAAAAAAATCTTATTTCATTTCTGTTATACATTCCTATCAACTTGTCATCATCCATTTCACAAAGAACTAAAAAAACTTCTGCCTTCAAATCATATTGCAGTTCTACAGGATGCATCTTGGAAAATGCTTCATTCACTTCTTTGTTATCCCATAGCTTAGCTATAATTTCAGTTTTGACCATTCTATAAGAATAGGCTTGTTATCCTTTTCAGTACAAATATACACAATCCCCCCACATTTATGTATATCATTAAATCTTTCTTTTTGGTCAATGCTTAATCTGTCACCAAGTTTTTTAATTTCAACTGCCAAATATTTACCATCTGTAGTGTAACCCTGTAGGTCTGCCCATCCTTTTTGAATAGTGCCTTTTCTTTTACCATAAGGTATATTGTTAACCCTGTTAAGTCTATAACCCATATATTCAAAATTGGTTTTAGCCCACTTAGTTAATTCATTTGCTGATATATCCATTAAATTTATTTAATGCATCATAGAATTCTTTAGGAAATATTAATTTATCTTTATCAATTTCAACATCAGTAAAGTTTAAATAAATATCAACAAAGTTACTACTATAGCAGTATTTAACAATGCCATAGTTAGTATATTTAATCTGATAAATTTTCATAGTATCTTACTATTGTTAACTTCTTACATTGTGTTTCTATATAATCTTCATTCTTAATCTGCTTATTGAATTCTTTAGCTTCTAATACTGATAGTTTATTAAGCCTGTAAAGATTATCTGCCCTAACTATTTTTAATGTTTCAGCAATTGTTTCAGGATTAATTTTGATGTCACCCCTTTTGTAAAGTATATCAAATACCCTGTCTGCATTAAACAATCTATTGAAGTCATCCTTTTTGCTTTCAAGCCATTCCTTTTTGCTAAAGTCAACAATTTGGTCATCAGTTAATTTGGGTACAGGCAGTTCTTCAACCTGCTTATATTGCAGCATCTTTCTAATATCATTGGCTTTACCCTTGTATGCATTCATTACCTGACTAATAAACTTAGGGCTAAACTTTTCATAATG
>Ga0114977_10001007_pt1 | contig 18620 bp, 24 predicted proteins | sample S_130805_MF_Meta_FD_87026 | JGI IMG/M metagenome (GOLD analysis project Ga0114977, IMG submission 87026) | Freshwater microbial communities from Lake Simoncouche, Canada to study carbon cycling - S_130805_MF_MetaG | ecosystem: Environmental > Aquatic > Freshwater > Lake | place: Lake...
ATTTGGCTCTAGCCCATAAAGCGGGATTTGTTGGTTTTGGTTTTCTTTTACCTTTACCAGATTTTCTTCTTTTCTTTTCATCTAACATAGCCTCTTCTAAGCTACTAAAAGTTTGACCTTCCAATTCGATGTCAATCGTTTTGTTAATAATTGGTTCACTATTTCTACCATCTACTTGTCCATTTGATGTACCGCCAATAGTTCCACCCATATTATTTTTTTGTAAACCTTTATTACCAACTCTAGATTCATCATTAATACTTTGATTTGTATCGCCAAATCCAGAACCAGTTGATGGTTTAAATTCACTAGCTAATCCAGCAGCAACCAATTTACTGTAATATTTAGGCTCTTTTGTTAAGTGGTCCATAGCAATTTCTTTTGCAACATCCAGATCATTGGTATGTTCCATCTCAATTTGTATACCGGTACTTAGTTGAATAGGATCAACTTGATCTGTCGGTGTACGGTCGCCTACTCCTCCTGGTAATTTTATTAAATTATTAATCATTTTTAAGACCTTGTTGAAATTTTGAAAAGCTTTTACCGTTTCCCGCACTTGGATCAATCATCCATCTACGACCTCGCATTGCATCACTTCCCAAAGTGGGATCGTGAAATTTACCATCGCCAATATAATGCCATCCTTTATGAAGTGGATCTGGTTTACGATATTGAGGTGGTCCGTCTTTAGCAAAATTTCTCATATATAATAATTATTAACTCCAATTTCTACGTTGCTTCTTCTTTTCGTGCAAATCTCTCATTATTTCAGCAATAGCTTTTTCTTGTGGTGTACGATAATCAGGTACTTCGTCCAATTTATTTTTTTCTTCACCATCTTCAATATCTAACATATGTAGTTTGCTATAATACTGGTGGTCATTTTTTAGATTATTCACTACGTTTTGTTTAGCTATTTGTTTGTCTTTTAACACAAGTTTCTTCATTTCATAATCAATACCCATGATAATTTCATCAGGAGTTACTTTGTATTTGATTTTTTCAACATCTCCCACATAATCTCTTGGATTTTGGCCAGTATATGGACCAAATGGTGTTACTTTTGACATTGAATCTTTTGAACTAACGGTAATCTTGCTTTTATCGGTTAATGTGTCAAAATTACTCGGATCTTGTGATACATCAGGACTCGTAAATGTAGATACATCAGAAGCACCAGAAACAGCTCCTCCTTGTGCAAATGGTAAACCTTGCATCATTCTGTCGCCAAGATCTCCTAATTCTCGTAATTTAGACATATACTTATAAATATATTAGAATGACAATACTATACAAAATATGTTTATATGAGGATAGATTGGAAAAACTGAGACGTGTTCTATAGCGAATTCTATTTCTGAATTAACTTTCACATGTCTAACTTCTTTGTTAAAACAAATGACAAATGATAATTGATGACAAAACGATTTTCTTTTGTGATGATTGTATTATTTTTTAATCAAAAAACACCTTTTTAGTGTATTGCAAGCTTGCCATTCAAAAATATATTCACCTTTAACATTATATGGTTCAATTGATAGATCTATTGTCGTATACCAACCGTCAATAATGTCTGCGTTAAAAATTTTAAAACCAATAGGCGCTTTATATTTATCATTTTTAAAGTCGTTGATTAACAAACAATATTTGTAATTTTTAATTAATTTTAAAAACGCAATAACATTTTCGATTGACCAATGTTGTAAAACATCTTTACATATAATTAAATCGTATTTTTCTTCAAATTCATAATTATGTATCATACGATTTAAAAATTTTATATTATGTGTGCCATAATTAATATTATTTTTTTTTATTAATTCATTTACTAAATCAACCCCTACATATTTAATGTCTTCATAGTTAAAATGTTTCATTAAATTAAAATCGCCACACCCTAAATCTAAAATATTTTTTATGTCATTATTTGTAACAAATTGTTTTAAAAATGATAGATACATATCAGAACATTTTAGTGTAGAACCTTCGCCGCTTACACTTTCTTCATTCTTCCACAAATTTTCCGCATATACCGTTTCAAAATATTTCATAAACAAATTAAAGATATATATACATAGTTGTGAAATTTAACATATTAACATATAATAATGGGGTGGGTATAGTAACAGACGCGATTCTATTAAAAGATCTAATTTATGACAACATATCAGAACAAGTAGAGGTTAAATTTGTGGGAGAACATAGTGTAGAAACTGCGGATGTCGGCATATGGATTCAAAATTATGACATTAATTTATTGAATTTATTTAAAAAAAATATATTCTTTATAAACGAGGAGTGGGCTGGAATAAATGAATTATCAAATTTACATTTATTTGACTATGTTATTTGTAAATCAAAATATGCTCAGACTTTATTAAAATCACATAGTAATGTAATTTATATTCCATTTATATCTAGAAACTTCTACAACCCAGAGATTCAAAGTCAGAATCAATTTCTTCATTTTGTTGGCAGATCGATTCAAAAAAACACAGAATTAGTAATAACACTAAAAAACCAATTAACTCTCATAGATCCATATAATAGATATAAAATATGTGAAAATGTAAATCACATTAATGTGTATCAATCTACCAATCAACTTGTTAATTTACTTAATTCCCACAATATTCATATATGTTGTAGCCTATATGAAAGTTGGGGACATTATTTGTTTGAAGGATTATCTACAGGCTCAGAAATAATTTGTAGTGATATACCTGTATTTAAGGAACAATTAGATCCTAATTTGGTTCACTTTATTCCAACTATTGAGAAAAATGATAGTTTTTATTTTTATTGTGAAGACATGTGTGATAATAAATTTCCGTTGAGAAAATCGTTTTTTATAAACGAACAAAACTTTCAAAATATGATTAATAATTTTAAACCAATTGGAAAAAATGAAGAAAGACGAAAACTCTTCAAAAATATTATATACGAAAATAAGAATAAATTAATATATTTTCTTTCAAATTTATAGAATTGATAGTTATAATTGATGAAAGTACTTCTTATTTCGCCGAATATAAAGGGGTTTAAAAATGGAATTAATAGAGTACAACCACCACTTGGATTAGCTTATTTAACAAGTTATTTAAAAGATATTTGTGAAGTATATGTAAAAGATACTGCAATCGATGGATACGAAATTGAAATTCCCATAGATGATAAAATGGTCAGTATAGGGGAAACTGACAACACGATAGAAAAATATATACAAGAAATTAATCCTGATATAATTGGCATATCAGTTTTATTTGCAAATTTAATGGATAGTGTACATACTATTGTTAATATAGCTAAGAAAATTAATAAAAGAATTATAACTGTTGTAGGTGGAAATCATATCACAAATATAATTTACGATTATAAAAGTGGCATAGATAATATTGGTTATATCAGAAATAATAATATAGACTATTTTTTTATAGGTGAATCCGAATTAAATTTTGTAGAATTCGTTAAGAAAATTAAATCAAAATCGTCCGTAGAAGATATACCTGGTTTGTGTGTCTTAAAAGAAAAAATAAAAATAAATCTAAACACAAAATTTTTAGACATATCAGACATAAAAGATCCAAGTTGGGAATATTTTAATATGGAAAAATATTTTTCAGTAGGTCTTTTTCATTCGGCACAATCATACTCTAATAGAGTTTTACCTGTAATGTCGTCTAGAGGATGTCCTGAAAAATGTCAGTTTTGTACTACACCAATTACGTGGGGATCTAAAGTTAGATGGAAAAATCCTAAATTACTTTATAATGAAATTAAGAAATCGATTATTGATTATAAAATTGGAGAAATACAATTTCAAGATGATACAATCACAGCTAATTTAAAAAACTTATACGAATTATGTAATTATCTTGAAGAATTTAATTTACCATGGTGTACACCAAATGGTATAAAGATAAATTATCATCAAAACGATCAATATGAAATGTTTTTAAAAATGAAAAAAAGCGGATGTTATCAAATAACATTTGCATGTGAAAGTGGTTCTCAAAATGTTTTGGATAATATAATACGGAAAAATATTAAGGTAGATACATTTAAAGACAATATTAAAAAAGCAAAAGATGCGGGTTTATTTGTACATTCTTTTTGGATAGTTGGATTTCCAGGAGAAACTAAAGAGGAAATGGAAAAGACTATAGAAGTAGCATCTTTGTCAGGAGCAGATAGCTTTTCATTATCAATTTTCAATCCACTACCAGGTACGCCATTATATCATAAAGTAATAAAAGAAAATTTATGGTGGGATTCTAAAAAAACGATTGATAATATGACTTTTAGAAATTCAATAGTTAAAGTTGATGGATTTAACTCTCCAGATGATTTTGAAAGCTTTGTTGAAAAAAATAATTATTATTTAAATAATATATTAAAGTCAACTGATAAAGATCGATATGATTCTGTTACAAAAAATCGTGGTGTAAATTTAAGGATACTTGATAAAAATATCAAGCAAACTTAATCATTAAAAATGTAAATTCGATTTAATCAAAGATGTTGATATATTTTTTGTTCTTTCTATTAAATGTAGTTTTTTAATATCTACCGGATAATGTTTACTAATAAAACATTCTTTTTCTCTACCAGCAATGACATAATCTGCGTTTAATTTTGTCAAAATTTCATCATTTGTTATCACTTCGGCATTTTCATAAATGTCATCGACGTATTTACAAGATTTAATTATTTCTAATCTATTGTCATAACAAATTATCGGTTTGTTTTTATACGCCATAACATCTTGATCATTATGTACGCCTACAATCAATTTATTAAAGTTGTCTTTTATTCTCTTTAATAAATTTAAATGTCCTATATGGAATAAATCAAATACACCGCATGTATACGCTACATATTCATTTTTTGGAAAAATTATATTTTCACCGGGTGCAAAATTCGGGTTTTCTTCCATAAAATCGTTACCGTATTTAAATTTTAAATACTCATCTAAATGTCGGGGTGATTTGAACATTTGACCCTCTAGTTCAATAGTTTCTAATTCATCATAAAAATATTTTGGAAAATATATATCTTTAAATGGTACACTCTGAATATACTTATCTCTTTCATAATTAAAATAAATATCGATGTGTGACATAGTAAAATTAGGATTGTTTTTTGGATATATACAAATATATTCGTCAACCGAATGATGTATAATATAATAGTCTTGTGATAATCGTTCACATAACATTTCACTATTAAATTTTTCTTTTTCAAATAATATACTTACATCTATATCAGGGTCATGTTTTATTACTTTTTTATTGCGATAAGCTCCTAATAAACTCCCATATTCCAACCAATATTTTATGTTTAATTCATGAAAAATATCTGTTACCTTTTTAAGTTCGATTATATCATATTTTCTATCACAATTAGACAGTATCTTATACATTGCAGATGCTAAACAGGCTAACCGGAAATCGGAATCAATTATATTAGATTGTTCTTGATGTGATTTAAATTTACTCATACATTTATTAAATTGTAAGGTTTTATATTTTTGTCATTTGATATCATTATTGAAGAAAACCCATGCATATTCCAAATATTGTTCGTATAATTAAATCCAACCTTACCTATCTGATTGGTCCTAGATATAAGAGGAGAAATAACTTTACATTCTTTATAATATATATCTATAACTGCATCAAATGTTATATCCATTCGCCAGAGTTTTAAAAATATCTCTTTCCAAAAATTTTGTGTTACCCCAACTCCCCAACATGATAAATAACGACATCCATTTAATTTTAATATAATATCGTCGGTTTGAACATTATATATAGTATGATTTTTTTCATATAAAAAATGTTTATTAAGTGTGCATAACAAACTATCTTCTAAAAGATTGTTTTGTAAACAATACATAGATAATTCATATAGATCAGGAGAGCATATTATATCATCTTCCAATAAGAACACGTAATCAAGTTTAAGTACTTCAAAACAATAATTGAATGCTACAAAATGATTTAATGCTGGTTTAAATCTATAATAGTTTCGCAAGATAGTTCTGTTCCAATGACTCGGAATCATTTCAACCATATTTTCAGAGTCAGGCTCTACAAAAAATAAAAAGTGAATTTTATCTAAATTGTTTAGTTTATTAACGTGTTCTATATATTGCGTAAAATATTCAAGTCGTTCATCTGAAGTATAACACAAAGGAGTAATAATATGCATAAATTAGTAGAGTTTTTTTAAAATTTATAGGCTTTCGTCTATGACATCCACAATAGATTCAAAGCTAAAACCATATGTACAATTAAATTGACCACCGTGGTTTCTACTACACCCTCCACCGTGATAGTTACAAGGAGAACATGGAACGGATGATTGGATAACTTTCTTACCATATTTATAGTATTTGGTTAGAACGGGTTTACCGAGATTTGTAAATAATCCAACCCAATCAGTTTTCAGTATTTCAGCAACATGAAGCGGACCTGTGTCAACCGTGATAACTAGACTAGCATTGTTTATACACTGACATAGTTCTTTTACAGAACTGTAAATGGGATCAAAAATCACTCTGTTATTGTGTTTATAATGATCTTTCAACTTGCAAACTAATTCGTAATATATTTTTCTATTTTCGGCGGATTTAGATTGTGTAAATATCAAAACTTTGTCATTTTGTTGCTTTTGAATATCAAATCGACTAGACATATCCAAATCTTTTGGGATGTCATTTATGTACGAATTGACAAACATGAAGTTGACCAATACTTGTCTATTTATTTGTTTAGCATGATTATCTTTGTAGTAATAATGACTAATATCATTTAACAAATACATGTTATTAAGATTTACAATATAATCAAATTGACCTGTATATTTTTTATGTGGGTCGGTATGATCTGTATATGGTATACATTTTACATCATCTCCAAAAAAATATTCTATTAAACTGAAATTATTTTGAACCGTTTCGTAAGTAATATCAAACGCAATCGACATCAAGTGTTTTATAATTGGAAAAGTTATTACTAAATCTCCTATGCCATTGTACAACGAAACGAGTACTTTTTTATTCACATCAATACAAAAGGTTCATTTTTGATTTTGTCTACAAACAACTTTTTATCAATTTTAATGTTAACAGCGCTACAATCGTTTAATCCACTATAAATGTTAATATTTAAATCATCAACAACCACATTCATAGGAAATATAACTTCATATTTAACAGTTTCATACAATTCAGTTTTTCTCCAATTCCACAAATCATTTAATAATGTATTGTCGCTATATTCTCTATTAGCTTCAAACAATGGATTAATTGCATAACCAAGTGGCGATAAATCGTCGTTTAATCTTAATAACCCTACGAAGTATTTAAAGTGTAATCTACTAAACCACACGTAACTATGAAACAACAAGTATTTAATCCCACCTACTTCGAATACATTTGTACTCAATCCTGGGTTGCCATATCTTTCAACCCATGGCTGCCAATTAAGTTGTTTTTTAAATACAACCTCTTCTTTACTATCCATAATCGTGTATGGATTTACGTGATAGATTATCTTGTCATTGTAGAATTGCCAGTGTTTTTCAAAATGAGCATTTTGAGTTTTAAAGTGTGTAAACTCTTTTGTAGTCAAATTGTATTTTTTGTACTCGACGTTTATAATTTTCTCAATATCATGCTTATCTCGTTTACAACAACATACGATTATCTCAGTATTATTTATAAATCTAGCATCTTCATAACTCCACAAGAAGTTGTCATCTGTATGATGTTGCAATAAAACGATGTCTTGATCATCTACTATATCACTTACCAGTAATCTACCTTCAAATTTAGATTCTCGTCTGTAGATAGTTCTTCCATTAAAATGTGAAGGATTAAAGTAATTATAGTTGTCATCAAATTGTTTTAAAATTTGAACTTCTAAATTTTTTAAATCAAATATCATATATACATGTTATGTGTTCTTCTGGGGCGCCGTCAATTTTATAATTTATTTCTTTGGCATTTGATGGGTAGAATCCATTATTTTCCAATATCTGCCATGTATTTTTATACTTACCATCAATTATATCATCATTGAATCTTCTTCCGGATACAATTAGTCTATGAGTCATTTGCTTGATATCTTGTAAATATAAATTAAGATCATTTTCGTGTATATGTTGAAAAACAATAGTGGCATATATACAATCAAATTTTATTTTTTTTAATTGTTCCCAATTCGATATAAGTTCTATGTTTGAATAATCATAGATAGTCTTGTTAAATTTTAGTTTAGAATATTCATTTGCTTTATCCAGCATATGTGGATTATCGTATCCGTAAAATTTCCAATTTTGAAAATTTTGTGAAAAGTCAAAAATATTACGTCCTACTCCACACCCAAAATCTAAAACAGACAACGATTCGGATTTATCCCCTATCATAGGAGTTAACCACATATCTGATTTTATTGTGTCAGATGTTCCATTAGTTAAAACTAAATCAATAACTTTATTTAAATTAAATTGCTCAATGTGTGACCATCCGTTAAATGTATTTTTCATATAGTAGATTTTATATTTTTGATTAAATGATTTGGAACATAATGACTCGGCGCGTATAGTTTATTTATTTCCACACTATTAAGATACATGTCATATAATAAATGATGTTTATCGTGTCTATAGTCTAAAAGTGTTTTAATTGATGTATCAATATTTAAAGACATGTCATCGTTGACAGGCAAACTAATACAATTATATCCATCTTTCCATTCATACGTATATTTTAATTGACTCGGATCTTGTTTTATACTTAATGTGTTTTTAGAAGACTCTACATTTCTAAAACATTTTTGACCACATCCATATAAATCTATAATCATCATAGATTTAGAATTTATAAGATTTAAATCCACTCTTTCGTACCAATCGTGATTTGTTACAAAAATAAATTTCTCCGATGATTCTTTTAAAATAGTTGTTGCTTGTTTATATGACAATGCAAATCTACAAGCAAATTTTTCCATATTCAATAAAAATGTGCCATTTAAACGAGGACGAGAATAGTTTGAAAATCCCCATACAAAATTATATATACATTTACGATCATAATATTGATCTTTAGTATCAACGGGTACGTTTGTAGTGTATTCGTCTGCTATAAATTCTAATGGATAGACTTTAAAAAGAACTTTATTTAAATCAATTGAACTTCCCAATTCTCTTTTAAAATAACAGGTTATTAATTTCTGATTAGCTAATAAAAATTTGTTAACTTTATCAGAATTTCCTGTGAGCAGATCGTTAAATTCAATTTTATACCCAAATAAGTTATATTCATTGATACGAATTTCACCATTGTGAGGGCCATACTCAGTGTAATCAAAAATAATAATTGGTTTATTCGATTTAGAAATTAATTCAGCTGTATATTCATCAAACGTGTAGTCATTTCCTAAGAAGGTTACAAATATGCATACAATATCAGCTGTTTCTAACTCAGAGTAAACTAAATCGCCATATTTGTGTATACTACCCATAAATGTATGATGTGTATATCCACACTTAGAAAATCCTGGATATTTTTTATCTGCGTTAAGAGAAGTGATAAATGCTTTTAATTTCATTTTTTAATATAAAATAGATTTTTATTTGTTGAATATTGCAATTGTTTATTTATATTTTTTGAAAATTCGATAGCAGCATTATTTACGTCCGGCCAACAAACATCGTCACCAAAAATGTAACCACCTTCATTTAACAAAGTGTAATATAAAGTCAAATCTTTCAATACAGATTCATATTCATGTGCAGCATCTACATATATAACATCTGATTTTATATCATAATGTGATAGCAACTTAAACATCATATCCGTAGTATTTGGCAATGAAACAATATAATTTTGAACTCCGTGACTTATTACGTTTTTACAAAACGAATCAAACATGGTAGATGTGCCATTTGAAAAATAATTGTATTTACTCAAAGAATTACACTGATCTTTTCTCCAATGCTCTACACTCCCTAACCAAGTATCAACACATAAGATTTTACAATCTATATTATTTTGTCTACATATATTCGCCATTGTAATGGCAGACCACCCTAGATAAGATCCTAATTCAATAATTAACCTCGGCTGTTTTTCTGTTATAAATTGTCTAAAAATATCAATACTATCAGGATATTGCCAGTTTTCTATATTACAATTTTTTTCTATAATATTAGAATCGAATCTATCATATGGAGATTTTAATCCAAAAAATTCAAAATTTATATCGTTCATATTTTTACCTCTAACTCTTCATTCAAACACGCTGCTTGTTTTTTATCAATACATGATTTAACCTCGTGTGGTAAATTATTTATATTGAATTTTTGTACATCGCATGGAAAAAATGGACACTTAGGTCTTATATTTTTAACGGACAACATAGCGTCAGGAAAAGTTTTTAATACATCCATAGTAATATCAGTATTTCCACCTGATATTATATAACTATTTATATTTTTAATTAAACCTAGTGCAGGCAAAACAGATGTACCTGTGGGCCCGTAAAAAACATACTCTGCATTTTTTGCTAAATGAATTATTTTGCTTGTAGAAAGTCCCATTAAATTAATAATATTATCATCTAATGACTCATTGTTTTTAAATACACTTAAGTTTTCAGACAATCCATCGTTAAATGGATATACATTTATATCTACACCTGCTAATATTAGCTTGCAATCTTTCGACTTTGCAAAATCGTTGATCTTAAGTATACCTTCAAGATTAATACTTGCTAAAGATCGTGTTGAAAATGGGAAAAGTACAATGTATTTATTATCCATCAAAATCTCAGATAGTTTAATATTTAAACGATTAAAGTTATATTCAAAAGAATAATTTAACGAATGTTCTTTCTTAACATCTAAATGTTCGTATAAGTTTTTTATTTTATTATGATTTAGATATTGATATTGATGTACACTCAAAAATTGTTTGGGTTTAAACCTGTTTAAAATATCATCCAATTCATGATAACAATGATCGATTATGATTATATCATAATAATCATCTGGATAGTTTTTAAATTTTTCAACGCAAAATTTTGTATTTAATTGTTGGATAAATGTTCTATCACTTATATTTTGATTTTCTATAAACCAAGAAATCCTTTCATTGGTAGTATCGCTTATCAAATAGTGAAATAATACTTTGTTTTCAAAATAATCACATACATAATTTGTTATCAATGAATTCGTCATGAAATCACCATAAGAAACGTCATACGTTGAAACAAACAGAATTCTTTTTTTAATAAATTCTTTCATAATTATCAGTGGAGGAGATGTACAAAATCCGGCGGATAAAAAAGTTCAGATTGTTTGAATTTAATTCCACATTTTCTTAAATAGTGTTCGTTAAAGCTTTCAATATTACCCATAGTATTGCTTTCTTTAAAAAATGAACTAATATTTTTAAAAGGATTTATCTGTTTAAAAATTTTATATGGTCCAAAAAAAAGATCCGGACAAAAACCATATTCATTATTACCACTACAAGATATATCTCCATACATATAATCAACGTCAAAATCATATTTATTTAAATCCAATGGACGATTCATCATTACATCAAATCGAGTTCTAATTCCAACATCATAATTGTCATATTTTTCACACATCAATATTGTTTTATGCCAAGTATATAATTGAATAAATCCTGTATGTATGTTTGTATGTTTGTTATAATGATTGGTTGGAAAAAAAATAGAATCTTGATTGTCATCTTTCTCCGTTGTTATTTTTTTATCTGTAAAGTTATTTATTACAAAGTCTTTATCATTGAATTCTTCGATTATATAATCTTTAGGTTTATATAAATTTATAATTTGATTTTTATTTATTAACTTATTATTAATTTCGTCATTATGACACGGAGAATATCTGATATTACTATCTAGATTTGTCCATGTTTGTAAAAAAATATCAATTTCGTGATCTAAATTTGGTTTTATTAACGTTTTATAAAAATACTCTTCATATACTGAATGACTCCAATTTCTTCCTAACAAACCTTGAATACAAATAGCAATTTTCATATTTTTACTTAATTTTTTCCAAATTATTTTTGCTTTTAGATCGTTCCTCTAAATTTTCTCTAACCGCATTTATATAATTTTTTAACGTATCAACGTTAACGATATCTTGTTTAGATTCTTCTATTTTAAGTTTATCACCTTTAGCAATACAGTAGTTGTTTAAACATAATCTAAATAAATCTGAAAATAAATTATCATTTGTATATGTACGTTGTTCACCTATCGAATTGTATGTACTTTCTAATAATTCTTGATAAATTAAATCCAGTTCGTTTTTTAACTCACTAATAATTACATTTTGTTGTTGCGCTTCTTTTAATTTGTTTTGATCGACAAATTGTATTATTTTTAGATTTTCTATGATTAGACGATCTATTATAGCAGAAAAACTATTTACATTACTCATACGTTTCATAATTTTTATTAAAATATTACATCTTGATCGATCATAATGTATTTGTATACCAATCGTAAGCTTCCTTCACACCGTATTGTAAATTAACGTTTGGTCTCCATCCTAAATTAAATATTTTTGTTGAATCTAATAGTCGTTTAGGAGTTCCATTTGGTTTTGTGGTATCCCATACAATTGTACCATTATATCCAACAACATTTTTGATAATTTCTACAACTTCTTTAATTGTATAATCTGCTCCATATCCAATATTAATAATATCGTCTGAACTATAATTGTTCATCAGAAATAATGAAGCGTTAGCTACATCATCTGCATTTAAAAACTCTCTTCTGGCACTACCATCTCCCCAACATGCGACCTCTTGTAAATTATTTACTTTAGCTTCGTGAAATCTACGAATTAACGCTGGAAGAACATGTGAATTTGTTGGATGAAAGTTATCATTGACTCCATATAAATTACACGGCATTGTAGAAATATAATCTACACCGTACTGTTTTCTATATGCCTGACACATTTTGATACCAGCGATCTTGGCAATTGCATAAGCATCATTAGTTGGTTCAAGCATTCCAGTTAATAAAGAACTCTCTTTAACAGGTACATCTGCGTATTTTGGATATATACATACACTACCCATAAACAAAAGTTTATTAACACCGTTTTCATATGACGATTTAATTATATTCGTCTGAATTTGAATATTATCAACAATAAAATCTACTGGATAAGTATTATTTGCATGAATTCCGCCTACCTTTGCCGCGGCTAAAAATACATAATCCGGCTTCTCTTGTTTAAAGAACGCTGATACAGATGCTTGATCTGTTAAATCTAATTCGTTACGAGTTTTATATACTAAATTAGTATATCCTTCTTTTTGCAATAGTCGCAGAATTGCACTGCCAACTAATCCTTTATGTCCAGCAATATAGATTTTATTTGTATTATTCATTATTAAAAAATTGCCTTCCCATCCACTAAAATGCCTACGATTTTCAATCCAAGTTCTCTATTATCATTCTCCGGAATAAATGCGTTTTCTAGTCGAAAGCTGAATTCTTCTTTTCCAGATGTGTTAAGTTTAATAATATTGAGACAATTTGATTTAATTTCTATACTATTATCATCGTAAAATAAATTATTATCAATTTCACTAAATGCTTTAATAGTAATGTCATTAATATTTGAAATAATTCCATTTACAACTTTAGATGTCCATATCCAAGAAAAATTATGATCTTTTTCTAATGAAAATGTACCTTCCAAAAATTGAAAGTTTTTTCTTGATTGGTCTAACTGGTTAAAATTGATTATCATAAATATATAGTTAAAATATTACGTCTTGATCAATCATTATTCTAGTAATTTTAACGCCTAAAACACGTTCATCACCACTTACAATATAAGGAGCCGTCAACTTGACTTCAAATGTTTTTTTACCGGTAGTTTTTATTTTAATAACATTAACACATTCAGTATCCAATTCCACCCTGGTATCCTCATAAAGCAATGTATTTGGAATCTCGGATTGTACTGTCAGCGTGATATAGTTTATATTAGAAACGATTCCATCAAACTTTGTAGATGTCCAAATCCACTTTTTGTTAGAATCAAATTCAGGAGAATATATTCCGTTTATAAGTTGAAACTCTCTATTAGTATCGTCTATCTGATTAAATCGAATTTTCATAACAATCTTTCATCAATTCGTAAGCATGTTCCAAATCTGGATATGCCCACTCTTGGTCTACCGAATAATTAGTGCTGAACGATTCCATACCACTTACTTTATCTATTTTATATTTTACCAATCCATCATAATCTAAACCAAGAAAATCCACTTGACCACCATATCCAGTAGTAATTACTTTTTTGCCATAATTAAAAGCATCAAATATAGTTAATCCAAATCCTTCACCTTTGTTCAAACTAACATAACAATCTCCAAAACTATGTAATCCTAATATATCCCTATTACTTAAATTATCTAGTATAATATGAATAGATGCACCCAACTTATTAGTTAATTTATTAATAGTGTTAATACAATACTGTCTATTGACGGGTTGATAATCTCTGTAATGAACTTTAATTAAAAGCTGAGTATCTGGATAATCATCATTAAATTTATCAAATACGGTTACTAAATCTTCTATACCTTTTCTAAAATTTAATTCGCCTATACTATAAAATGTATATTTGTTTTTTGGTAATACATTTCTCACATGATCATATATGGTTATATTATCTTTATTAATTAAATTCTGATGATGCCATATATGAGGTACTACTTTTATATTAGACTTTACTTCGGAATTTATAAAACATTCTTTGTTAAATACAGATGGTACCCAAACTTCCGGTACAAGATTAATGCAATCTACCCACTTTGATGGCAGCTTATTTGTTTCCCACGTACAATATCCAACTACATTTTTAACTTTATTATTATGTGTTAACAATAAATCATTCCAAATGTCCGGAGTACTATGTAAGATTAAAGTATCGTAACTATCATACGATATTCCAATTACACTTTCTGCCAAAGCGTCTACATAATAATTTCTATCATTGTTGCTATTATCAAATAATAATTGAGTCCAATTAACAGACGTATTACGTAATACATAGTCTGCTAAATAACCTTTAGCGGCACTAGCATAACCGCTAGTGCCGCTTTGACCAATATATTTAATTGTGCCTACATCGTTTATTTTGACAGATGGAAGAATAACTGGGTTACTACTAACTATTCTTGATATTTTTTTTATCATTTACCGATTGTTTTTATCAATTTAGCAATACAAGCCATAAATGTAATTTCTTTATCTACAACCATGCTACTCTGATATACATATTCCGCTACTTCAATAATTACTTGCACTTCTTTACCAGGAGCAAAATCACTAGCTTTATCATATAATTCGCTATACAATTCATCGAATGTTTTTGTTCCAGCATCCGCAACTAACTGTCTGATCTCATTAAATGCTTTTGAATTTGTTTTACTGCCATTCAAAATAGAAATCAAACTAGATTTCAAGTCAACACTAGCATTTTGTGTTTTAACTAATTTAAGACTACCACTAGTACTGCTCTGTTGTAAATAATTAATTACTTTACGAATGTCAGGATAAAAATTATCCAATACAATCTTCAAATCTGATAGTTCATATTTAACCGATTCTTTGTCAAGAATGTTACGTACATAAACAGCTACATCTTTCTTTGTAGGTGGTTCAATCTCAAACACTTGACAACGACTAATCAATGGTTTAATAATCTTTTCTACATAATTACATGTTAAAATGAACCGTGTAGACTGACTATATGTTTCCATCAGATTACGAAGAGCTGCTTGAGCTTCTGTAGTGAAAAAGTCAGCTTCATCCAGAATAACAATCTTTAATGCTTGAAATCCAGTAGATCCAGCGAACCCTTTGATTCTGGTACGTACCATTTCAATGCCGTTAGTATCACTAGCATTAATATAAATTACGTCGGATGGAATGTTCTTGGTCAAAATTTTAGCGAGAGTAGTCTTACCAGTACCAGCTCCGCCATGAAATAACAAATGTGGAATATCTTTTCGTTTGATGAACTCATTCAAAATGTCTTTCAAATGATTATCACAAATATAATCCTCCACATTACTTGGTCGATACTTTTCAGCCCAAAGAGTGTGAGCTGATGCCTGCGTTTCTGTTTCTTCAGAAAAAAAGCTCATATAATATTAGTCAACGTTCTTGATTTCAACCAAGTAATAGCTACTGTTAAACACGTCATTATTAAACTCAACGTGGGCAATACCAGCGTCACTGATCTTTAATACAGCATTTTCACAATCACTATTGCTAGTTAGAATCTCTTTCAAATACTTAGCACTAAAGTGAATAGTCTTACCAAGAGTATCTTTACCTTCCGTTGGCTTAAAATCTATACTGATACGATTGCTATTTACACTACTAAACCCAATAACTAGTTTTAGTTTATCTTTCTTATCCTTAGTAAAAGTTAAAGTATCTACATCACTCAAAGCATTCTTAGCTTTTACGAATGTAGTAACAAATTCCTTAGTAAGAGGAATCTCCAAATTAAATGGAGGTAACTTCTTAAGTTCAGGCACTTTAGGAATTACACTTAAATCGGCTGTAACATACTGTACATCAGTACTTTCACCGGTTAAAGAAATTGATACGATCTTATCTTCACGTGTATTAAATGAGATATTTACTTCGTCATTCAAAACACTAAGAAGCTTCTTTAACTTAGCTGTATCATTGATGCCAATCTCAGCATCATTCAAACCAGCACTATCTTTGATAACCACGAACGACAGTACGTTCTTATCATCACTGATTGAAGCGGTTTTGATTTGTTTGTTTGCACTATCAATGACCCATTTTACGCTTTCAATGGTTCCGTTGAGAGAATACTTGTCGATAAATGTATTAATTGTTTGTTTCTTCATACTCTATAATCTTATTCTAAGTTTTGCGGTTTGTCAATTTTAAAATGTAAAATCGAAAAATTCTTCGGATGCTTTACATAAATCGTCTACAGATGTTAGACACTTAATGCCGTTAACATATAAATCATCTGGGGATATATAAAAAGAACCAATTTTATAATCAGCATATGCGGCAGTTCTCATTTGATAATATACTTTTACATTGCTACTATCATTTGTTCTGAATTCAATATAATAAACTTTAGGATCACTTAGTCTATACAACTGATTTTTTGGAATAAACAATTTATCACATAATATCTGATTTGTTGTGAATTCTACATATGGTCCACGTTGACCAATTACTATACGTTCGTACTTACGTGCAACAACAGTATCACAACTATTTTTTAATTCCAATGAACATCCCTCCTCGGGTATATTTAATAAATCTCTATACTTTTTCATAATTAATGGGATAATCGGTACATATTCCGTAACACGCTTTTAAATTACCATTATACCCTAATTCAGGCATAACACAAACACTATTTTCATATAAAAATTTATTTGGGTATGTCCATATATAACCTTTACTAGTTAAAACCCAATCTTCATTTGTATGCCAAAATACATTAAAATCATAATTTTTATCTTTAAGCAATTTGTCAAATACTTCACCATTTTTAGCGTGTAACCAAAATCGAGAATCAAATAAAAAATTATATTTTATTTTGTATGTAGGATTATCATGACCTAAATACCATTTATTATTTATCAACCAAACATCAATTTCAACATCGTAACCTGATTCCGCAGCTTTATTTATATAATCAGGATGATTTTCTTTTTTTGGATTTGGTCCGTTTATATTACCTCGATGAGCTATCAGCTTCATAATTATTTAAAAAATACTCAAGATCTTCTGGGGTACCTAGTCCCCACATTTTTTTGACATAGAAAACTTTAAATTTCTTGCCATCTGCTATAGCCTCATTAAGAACTGGGCAAACATAAAATTCATTATTGACTCTTATATTTTTTTCTATCATTTGTTCTGCATATTTAACGTAATCGCTTCCTTTTTTCCATTGATATACTCCAGCAGTTGCTATATCACTGATTGGTTTTTTTTCAGCAACTTCATTAATATAATTATATTCTCTTAGTTTTGCAAAGCTCCATTTGGGATCGGTGTCATTGAATGCTGTTATGCTACCATCTGTGTCTTTATTTAAGCAAAAATTATGAAACTCTTCAGAATTCCATTCGTAAAAATGATCGCTATTGGAGATTAACAAAGGATCATCTGAGTTTATATATTTTTTTGCTAATAAAGTTGTGCAAGCGGCTCCCTCAGTTACGCCATCAACGTCTATTATGGTGCAATTAGAAGAGATTGAATTTAACAATGACTCTAGATTGTATTTTTCTATATGCTTTTTTTGAGCTATAAAAATAAAATTAGCACGAATATTTAAATTATCAACAACCCATTGAATCATTGGTTTGCCATGAATTTTTATTAATGGCTTAGGCAAATCATATCCAACATTTTCAAATCTGCTTCCAGATCCTGCCATTGGTATTAAAACATTCATAATTAAAAACTAAAAAACTCTTCCAATTTAACATCTGTTTCATTTGGCCAACTCCAATTCAA
>Ga0114977_10001010_pt1 | contig 18595 bp, 19 predicted proteins | sample S_130805_MF_Meta_FD_87026 | JGI IMG/M metagenome (GOLD analysis project Ga0114977, IMG submission 87026) | Freshwater microbial communities from Lake Simoncouche, Canada to study carbon cycling - S_130805_MF_MetaG | ecosystem: Environmental > Aquatic > Freshwater > Lake | place: Lake...
AATTCTTTTGACAATCCACGTTCAACGTAAATTTCCGCTAACTCTTCAAGTTCGCCTTCGGGATCGAGTGCTAAATGATCTGCCTCAATTTTGCGGTCAGCCTCTTCAATATCTGTTTGCGAACTAACAGAAACATATTCGCCAGCGGCCATAGACATGGCACCCGCTGCAATTCCAGCAAAACCTGCAGTCACAATTGCGTTTGTCCCAGCCTGTGCAGCGGCTACACCAATCATCAAACTCGCAGTTGAAACTAAGCCATCATTTACGCCAAGAACTGCAGCACGCAACCAGCCGGAGCGGTGAGTCCGATGCTCTAAATTTCTAGCGTAGACGTCTTGAAGTGGCATACGGCTAGGTTATCTCTTTTGCCCAGCTTTTCGTAGTAGAAACCATGCGGTCGAGCCTATGAAAATTAAAAGTGAGGTCCAGAAATTCAACCGCATTCCCAAAATTTGTGAACTCGAATCTATCCGCAATAGTTCGATTAGACCTCGTCCTAGAGTATATAAAGAGATGTAAGCGATAAATAAAGTTCCAGATTTTGCTCTAGCAAAATAACCAGCTTTGTCAGCTTTAATTAAAAGCATCGATACAACAACACACCAAATTGATTCGTATAAAAATGTTGGGTGAAATGTTGGAAATAATTCATATCCGTTTGGTCGACTTTCTAATGGAACCTGCAAAGCCCACGGGGCAGTTAAGGGTTTTCCAAAAAGCTCCACATTAAACCAATTGCCCCATCGTCCAACTGCTTGTGCAAGTACGACGCCGGGCGCAAGTGCATCAAGGAAACTGCCAAAAGTTGGAAGTTGCGGTTTATTCTTTAGAAGTTGTTTGTATCCGAACCAAGCCCCCAGAGTGCCAAGTGAAATTGCGCCCCAAATTCCTAACCCACCGCGCCAAATTGCGATCGCGTCCAATGGAGAAGTAAAACTTCCCCACGAAGTTAATACGTGATAAATCCGGCCGCCGACGATTCCAGCAGGAACGGACCAAAAAGCTATTGTTGCGACATCACCGAGGTCTCCCCCGCGTTTAACAAATCTTTTATCGCCAACTCGAACAGCAATAATTATTCCAATAATTATGCAAAGAGCATAAAAATGAAAAGTTAAAGGGCCAAAATTCACCGCAGATAGAGTGGGCGAAGGAATCGCAGCCCAATTACTCACTAGATTTTTACTTTATACCAGCTGCAACTAATAACTTCATAAATTCTGGAGCGGAGTAATAAGCGCCACTTGCGCGATCAATTTCTTTTCCATTTATGAAAACTGTTGGTGTGGAATTAATATTTTGCTTGGAACCTTCACTGCCAACATTTCCAACCCAGTCAGCATATTTTCCTTTATTAACGCAAGCTTCAAATTCTGCTCCTGTAATTCCGGCTGCAGCTGCTGTCGCGATTACACCTTCATTGCTCCATGCTCCAGAATTTTCCGCTGGTTGGTTTGCGTACATAAAGGAGTGGTACTCAAGGAATTTACCTTGGTCTGCAGCGCATGCTGCTCCGTTGGCTGCATAAACTGATTCGGGTCCTAAAAATGAAAGCGGATGGAATACCACTTTTGCTTTCTTTTCTACGGCAAGTGCTTTTAATGCATCCCCGTTTGTTCCTTCAAAAGCTTTACAGCTTGGGCATTGGAAATCTTCCCAAATATCAATTACAGGTGTTAAGTCACCATTAAAAACAATTCCATAACCATCTTTTACTGAGGCCGCACTCGGGATAACTGCACTTTTCTTGCTTGTGTTATTGAAAATAGAGATACCAGCACCAACGACAACAACTAATGCAACCATTCCAATAACTAACCAACGTGTAATTGGATCACCTGAAGATTTGCCTTTGTTGTTGACCATTCTCAAATACTACCTTGACCCCGGCTCTAAAGCCCACTTGGTATGTGGTCGGCGATATAAATAAACTCCTAAAAGGGCTATTCCGAAATCACGCACTATTTCTTGCAAATACTTTGTCTCTCCTGGGGCAACCTGTCCGCCGCCGCCAAAACATCCACAATCAATAGACAGACCACGAACCCATGCAGAAGAGATGGCGAATATAAAGACAATCATTAGAGATCCCGCAAAAAATGCTGAGAACCGAGTGGAGACTCCTAGAATCAATAGCGCACCTAGTCCTACTTCAAACCAAGGTAGTACATAGCCAAAAAAGTTTGCCACACTAATTGGCAATAACTCATATGCTCGCATCGCTGCAGCTGATTTGTAGGGAGTAGTCACTTTTAACGCACCAGCAACAAATATGACACCGCCAAGAGTTAATCGGGCAATCAGTCCAAACCAATTAAGTCGGGTTTCCGTTAGAAAGTTTGGTAATTTCATCGAGATTGCCTTATTCCCTCAGCCAAACTTTTAGTTAAAACCGCTAACTCTTTTAAACCAGTTTCAAAATCTGGTTGCTCAAGTAAAACTTTGATTAATGCAGATCCAACTATTACCCCGTCCGCATAAGAAGCAACTTCTTTTGCCTGCCCTGGTGTTGAAACGCCTAGTCCTACGCAAACCGGCGTTTGTACCGATTCACGAATCCGGGAAACTAACTCTTGTGCCGATGAAGAGACACTGGTTCTGGTTCCAGTAACTCCCATCAAGCTTGCTGCATAAACAAATCCAGAACATGCAGACGAAACAAGATTTAGGCGCTCAGGAAGCGAACTTGGTGCAGCAACGAAAATATTATCGATGCTCGCTCTCTTGCTTTCATTAATCCAGGGGCCAGCTTCTTCTAGTGAAAGATCAGGTGTAATCACACCCGAACCATTAGCGGATTTGATTGCATCAGCGAATTCGGAAATCCCAAATTGCTCAATCGGATTCCAATAAGTCATGACAACCGCAGGAACATTTAAATTAGTTGTAAATTCTAAAATTTCTAAAACTTCATTAGCACCTACACCATTTGCTAGCGCAATATCTGCTGCCTCTTGAATAATTGGCCCATCCATAATCGGGTCGCTATAAGGAAAACCAATCTCAATTATATCTGCGCCATTTTTTATTAAAACTTCTATCGCCGCTTTGCTTTTTTCCATTGTTGGAAAACCAGCTGGAAGATAGGCAATAAATGCTGCCCGATTTTCACTTTTTAACTGTGCGAGCCTTTCTGTTAAATGACTCATTAAATCTTCAAATTTTCAAAGTAGTTAGCAGCCGTTTCAACATCTTTATCGCCACGCCCACTTAGATTTATCAAGAGAGTTGCTGTCGAACCTAACTCTTTACCCACTTTTATTGCACCCGCTAAAGCATGTGCGGTTTCAATCGCTGGAATGATTCCCTCGGTCCGCGAAAGAAGTGAAAACGCTTCCATAGCTTCTTTATCGGTGATAGGACGATACTCAGCTCTACCGATGTCATTTAGGTAAGCGTGCTCTGGGCCTACGCCAGGATAATCAAGTCCTGCTGAAATTGAGTGGGACTCACGAGTTTGCCCATCCTTGTCTTGCAATAAATAAGAACGTGCACCGTGCAAGACTCCAGGTCTTCCGCCAGTAATCGCACTTGCATGACGTCCAGTTTCGATTCCATCTCCGCCTGCTTCAAGACCAATCAATCTAACGGAGGCATCTTGAATGAATGGATAAAAAATTCCGATTGCATTTGAGCCACCACCAACACATGCAAGAACGGCATCCGGAAGTTTTCCGGTCAATTCAAGAACTTGTACTCTCGCTTCATCACCAATAATTCGATGGAAATCACGAACCATAGTTGGAAACGGATGGGGTCCAGCAACTGTCCCTAATATGTAGTGCGTGTTTGCAACATTTGTAACCCAGTCTCGCATCGCCTCATTAATGGCATCTTTCAATGTGCGCGAGCCTGAGGTAACCGGAACAACTTCTGCACCAAGCAATTTCATCCGAGCAACATTTAAAGCTTGACGCTTAGTGTCTTCTTCTCCCATATAAACAACGCATTCAAGTCCCATGAGTGCTGCTGCGGTGGCAGATGCAACACCATGTTGCCCGGCGCCAGTTTCTGCAATGACCCGAGTCTTTCCCATTCTTTTTGTTAAAAGAGCTTGTCCTAAAACATTATTTATTTTGTGCGAACCTGTGTGATTTAAATCTTCTCTTTTTAGAATAATTCTTGCTCCACCAGCATAAGCTGAAAATCTTTTTGACTCTGTAATGATGCTTGGTCTTCCGGAGTAAGTACGGTGTAACTCATCCAATTCAGCAATGAAAGTTGGGTCTGCTTGGGTTTGAGCATGCATTTGCGCAAGTTCATCCAAAGCCGCCACTAAAGCTTCCGGCACGAAGCGTCCGCCATACTCTCCGAAGTGGCCAAGTGGAACGTTGGATAAATTGGCTGAACTCGCGGTGTCAGCAGTTGTAGTCATGGCTATACCTTAGAGATATCAGGGGTATCGGCGCGATTTATAAAATTCTGGATCATCTGGGCTGGGTCTCCATCTTTCACGAGCGCCTCCCCAACCAGTATCGCCTCAGCACCGCTATTTCGATAAGAAATAACCTCAGCCACCGAGCTAATTCCTGATTCAGCGACTTTGATTTTTCCAGCTGGTATCGACTTGGCCAATTCATCGAAGGCCTCTAGGTCAATTTTTAACGTAGTCAAATCGCGCGCATTTACTCCGATGATTTCTGGGTCTAGCGATAGAGCCCGTTCAACTTCTTCCAGAGTATGGGTTTCAACTAGTACTTGCATGCCGAGGGATTTTGCAATTCCATAAAACTCGCTGAGTTGAAGATCAGAAAGTGCTGCGACGATCAGCAAAACAATATCTGCTCCATGAGCTCTGGATTCAAAGAATTGATATTCATCAACCATAAAATCTTTACGCAAAATTGGAATGTTGATTGCAGATCTCACCGCATTTAGATCTGCAAGTGAACCGCCAAATTTTCGTCCTTCAGTCAGGACGCTAACTGCCGTAGCTCCTCCAACTTGATAACTGCGAGCTAGCTCTGCAGGGTTTGAAATTTTTGCAAGCGCACCCTTACTTGGTGAAGATCTTTTTACTTCGGCAATCACAGATAATTGCGGACTCTTCAGAAACGGAAGTACGTCGATCGCGGGATCTACTTCAGAAATTTTCGCCATTAATTCATTTAATTCAACGTACTTTTTACGTCCTGCTAAATCTTCTTGTACGCCTTCGATTATTTGATCTAGTACGTTCAAAATTTTACCGTTTGGCTTTCTGGCCGTATCCCATTTGACGTAGAACTAAACCAACAAATGGTGCAAGCACCGTCACAACGATTCCAAAAATCGCAACGTTTACGTCAGCGATAACAAAAGCAACGCTCGCAACAGTTGAGCCAGCGATAGCCAAAATAGTTGTCACCCAAGCAGCGATTGTGTGACCGTGATTGTTATCCATTTTGCTCTCCTGCTTCATGATGAATTTAGGACCGACGGCTTATGGGAAGTAATTCTAGAGGGTTGGATCCAATCCTTTGTCCAAAGCGCGCCAAGGATCTTGGACCGAACGCTCGTATTTAGCCGGAAGCTTTTTTGAACCGCTTTTCCGCAAGACTCTAAAAATGCCTTTGAAAAACAACGCAATATATTTCAATTTATTTCACTAAATTCTTCGCTGAAGCGATCGCTCCCAGAACCGCAGCGGCTTTATTCAAGCACTCGTCATCTTCATTCTCAGGAATTGAATCTGCAACGATTCCAGCCCCTGCTTGGACATATGCAACGCCATCTCTAATAAGTGCGGTCCGAATTGCAATTGCCGTATCTAAGTTGCCGCTAAAGTCGAAGTAACCGATACATCCGCCATACAGGCCACGTCTTGTCGGTTCTAACTTTTCGATGATCTCCATAGCGCGAGGTTTTGGAGCCCCAGACAAAGTTCCTGCTGGGAATACTGCTGCCAACGCATCAACTACTGAAATCTCATCATTTAGTTCGCCTGTGACGGTTGAAACGATGTGCATCACATGTGAGTAACGCTCAACATTCATAAATTCAATCACTTCTACTGAACCGGCTTTGCAAACGCGACCTAAATCATTACGTCCTAAATCGACCAGCATTAAATGTTCAGCACGTTCTTTTGGATCAGCCATCAACTCATTACCGATTTCAATATCTTGCTCTGCGTTGACACCTCTGTGTCTAGTTCCTGCAATGGGGTGAATCATCGCTTTGCGTTCTGAGATCTTTATCAACGCTTCTGGGCTTGAACCTACGATATCTACACCATCATGAAATCTGATCAGATACATGTACGGACTTGGATTATGCAAGCGAAGCATTCGATAAACATCTATTGAACTTGCTTCGCAAGGAGTAGAAAAACGTTGCGAAAGTACAACTTGGAAAGCTTCGCCAGACCTAATTTCTTCTTTGATTACTTCAACATTTTTTCTAAAATCGGCAGAGGAGGTCGCTCGAACAAAATCAGCTTTGCTTTTTTCGCCAACAGTATCAATTTGTCCAACTAATGGAGCCAATAAATCTTTATGCATTTTCTCAACACGCTCAATTGCATTTTCCCAAGCTTGATCTACTCGCTCACTGCTTCCATCCCAATTTATGGCATTTGCAACAAGTAAAACGGTGCCGTCGGAATGATCAAACACCGCTAAATCTGAAATTAATTGAAAAGCCATCTCTGGAAGATGAAGATCATCTTTGGCTAAGTTCGGCAGCTTCTCCATTCTTCTTACTGCGTCATAGCCAAGGTAACCAACTAATCCACTCGCCAATGGAGGTAGGCCAGAAACCTCGGCGCTTGTTAAATGAGAAGTTGTTATTCGCAATGCTTCAAGTGGATCTATCCCTTCTGGCGCACCAGCAGGTTTTGTTCCTTTCCAAACTGCTAATCCATTTTCTTCAGTTAGCGTTGCTTGGCTATTTACTCCGATAAATGAATACCTTGACCAAATTTTCCCATTCTCAGCGGATTCCAGTAGAAAAGTACCTGGACGCTCTTGAGCCAATTTTCTATACAAAGATAATGCAGTTTCACCATCTGCTAAGAGTTTGCGTGTTACGGGAATTACATTAAATTTTTTGGCTAACTCGCGGAACTCTTCTAATTTCATTCTCAAACCTCAATCTCGTTTGAGAAGCATGAGTGAGCACCGGTATGACATGCTCCACCTTTTTGATGCACGCGAAGCAATATCGCATCTCCGTCGCAATCTAGTGATGCAGAAACAACTTCTTGAGTATTTCCAGATGTTGCACCTTTAACCCACAGTTCATTTCTGCTTCTACTCCAGTAAGTAGCTTCATGGCTTTCCAATGTTTGTTCGAGTGCTTGACGATTCATCCATGCAAGCATCAAAACTTCATTGCTTTCATCTTCTTGAACCACTACAGCCACGAGACCGTTTTCTCGGTCCAGTAAATTCGCTAGGTCAGCAGAAATGTTCATGCGGCTATTCTCCCCTATTTGTGACTGTTCGTGCATATGCCATTCAGCGGATAAGATATCCGGCGGAGCGCAAGAAATCCTTAACCTGGGAAATCCGATAAACCCCAAAATGAAAAACACTAGCTGCCAGAAGTGCATCCGCTCCTGCATCGATGGCTCGCGCAAAATCTTCAAGTGCGCCAGCGCCCCCGCTAGCAATCAATGGGGTCGAGATATGTGGACGCATCACTTGAATCATCTCTAGGTCATATCCAGCTCGCGTGCCATCAGCATCCATCGAATTAAGCAAAATTTCTCCAACTCCCAAATCGCAAGCTTTCTTCACCCATTCGATTGCATCAATTCCAGTCCCTTGTGTTCCGCCATGTGTCGTAAGTTCAAAAGTACTTGAAGTTGCGCCTCGTCTGGCATCGACAGACAGAACAAGGACTTGGGCTCCAAAGTGTTTAGTGATTTCGCTTAGTAACTCAGGCCTTTGGATTGCTGCCGTGTTTACTGAAATCTTGTCCGCACCAGCCCTCAATAATTTATCTACATCAGCAACTGTTCGAACTCCCCCACCGACAGTTAGCGGTATAAAAACTTGTTCAGCTGTGCTGCTGACAACATCATATGTAGTCTGACGATTTCCCGTACTCGCACTAATGTCAAGAAAAGTTAGTTCATCCGCGCCTTCGAGTCCATAAACTCTTGCCATCTCAACTGGATCACCTGCATCTTGCAGATTTGTAAAATTAATACCTTTTACAACTCTTCCTTCAGTTACATCTAGACAAGGAATAATTCGTATTGAAGGATTCACTATTGACTTACTTTCGCTAACGCTTCACTTAAAGTAAATGCACCTGCATATAGTGCTTTACCAACAATTGCCCCTTCAACTCCTATTGCCGTTAATTCCCTAAGCGCTTCAAGATCTGCTAATGATGAAACTCCACCGCTTGCAATAATGGGGCGATCAGTTGCTGCGGCAACCTCTTTTAATAAATTTATATTCGGACCCATCAAAGTTCCATCTTTTGCCACGTCTGTTAACACATAACGTGAGCATCCATCGCGATCTAATCTCTCGATAGTTTCAAAAAGATTTCCACCCTCAGTAGTCCAACCACGTGCAGCAAGAGTGTGACCACGAACATCTAGCCCTACGGCAATTTTTTCACCATATTTAGCAATAACTTGCGCGGTCCAATCCGGGTTTTCTAACGCTGCAGTTCCTAAATTGATTCGAGCGCACCCTGTAGATAACGCGCGCTCAAGAGAATCGTTATCACGGATTCCACCGGAGAGTTCCACTTTTACATCTAGTGCGCCAACAACTTCAGCCAGAAGCTTGGCATTGCTGCCAATTCCGAAAGCAGCATCTAGGTCAACTAAATGAATCCATTCAGCACCTGCATTTTGAAAATCTAGCGCAGCATCAAGTGGATTCCCATATTTCGTTTCATTTTCAAGTGCGCCTTGAACTAGTCGAACCGCTTGGCCATCTTTAACGTCAACCGCAGGTAATAGAATTAAGCGCATTTTGCTATCCAATTCTCAATCAATTTAGCGCCAGCATCCCCAGATTTTTCAGGATGAAATTGCGTCGCACTAAGCGGTCCATTTTCAACTGCGGCAATAAATTTACCGCCATAATTACCCCAACTAACTTTTGCTTTTTTCAAAGGTGAATGTGGATCTTCTTCCCACTCCTGTGCTGCAAAAGAGTGCACAAAATAGAACCTTTCCTTTTCTACTCCGGCAAAAAGTTCACTTTCCGGCGCTACATCAATCAGATTCCAACCCATATGTGGAAGTTTTGGGTCTTGCAACTTAGTAACCGTGCCATTCCATTGCCCTAATCCTGGAGTTATCACATTGTGCTCATCCCCAAATGAAAAAAGAGTTTGAGCTCCAACGCAAATACCAAGAGTCTGCAAATTTTTAGTCAACCGAGCATCGACAATTGCATCAGCTCGGTGTTTTAGAAGTCCTTCCATGCAAGCAGCAAATGCACCGACCCCTGGTATGACTAAACCGTCAGCATTTACACATTTTTGAAAATCATTAGTCACTTCAACTTGAACACCATGTCTTGAAAATGCGCGCTGAGCAGATTTAATGTTTCCAGAACCATAATCGAGAATTGCTATCAAAGAACGCCCTTAGTTGATGGAACTCCTGCTACTCCATCAAGTCTGACTGCGTCTCTTAATGCGCGCGCAACAGCCTTAAATTGCGCTTCCATAACGTGGTGCGCGTTTCTACCTTCTAAAACACGAATGTGCAATGCGATATGCGCTTCAGCAATCATTGATTCCCAAATATGACGCGTTAAAGTTGTGTCGTAAGTGCCAATTAATTCTACGATTTCAGGTTGACGGTGAACTAAGTACGGCCTTCCAGAAAGGTCAACTGCTGCAGTTACTAAAACTTCATCTAGTGGCACTGTTGCATCGCCGAATCTGCGAATACCCACTTTATCGCCGAGTGCTTCACGCAATGCTTGACCAAGAGCCAATGAAGTATCTTCCACGGTATGGTGTGAATCGACCTCAACATCGCCTTTTGTAATTACCTTCAGGTCAAAGCCACCATGCTTACCTAATTGATTGAGCATGTGATCAAAAAAGGGAACTCCAGTTTCTATTTCAATTACACCAGTTCCGTCCAGCTCCAATTCAACATGGACTGACGACTCTTTTGTGGCCCGCTTTACTATCGCTTTGCGGCTCATTTTTCCCCTTTCGATGCGCTAAGAATCTCACGAAGTGCTGCTAAGAAGCGGTCATTTTCACTTGGAGTTCCGATGGTTACCCTTAAATGACCTGCAATTCCTACATCTCGGACCAAAACTCCAGCATTTACCAACTCTTGCCAAATCTTCTTCTCGTTATCGATGGAAAAAAGCAAGAAATTTGCCGAGCTAGGAACAACATTTAAGCCGAGGGAATTTAACTCTCCAACCACCTTTTTGCGTTCAATTTTGAGTTGTTCCACCTCGGCTAGTAATTCGCCCTGGAACTCGAGTGCGACTTTAGCTAGCAGTTGTGTGGGAGTGCTCAAATGATAAGGAAGTCGGACTAATTGGAGTGCTTCAACAACTTCTTTAGCGGCAGATAAATAACCAACCCTGACCCCCGCGAATGAAAATGCTTTACTCATTGTGCGAATTACAACTAAATTCAAATACTCATCTAGAAGTTTGACATTGGAAGGCTCTTCAGAAAATTCTGCATACGCTTCATCGATTATTGCTAGTCCACCAACTTGAGCTGTTGCTTCAATAATCTTTCGAATGTCAGAGCGTTCTGTGCTTGTTCCAGTTGGATTATTTGGAGTAGTGATGAAAACCAATTTGGGTTTTAGTTTTGAAATTTGAGTCAGCGCTGATGAAATATCAATGCTGAAATCACTTAAGCGGTCTGCAATGATCCAATTTGTACCGGTACTTCTAGCAATATTTTCATGCATTGAGTAAGACGGAGTGAAGCCCAGAGAATTCACTCCAGCCCCAGCGAAAGCCAAGAAAAGTGTTTGGATAATTTCATTACTTCCATTGGCAGCCCAGATTTGATCCACATCTAAATTCATACCTGTAGTCGAATTTAAATACTTTGCTAACTCTGTTCTAAGTTCAATTGCGTCTCTATCGGGGTAACGGTTGAAATTTTTAGCAGAACTAGAAATCGCCGCTGAAAGTTTTGCTACTAAATCTGGTGACAAAGAAAACGGATTTTCATTTGTATTTAATTTAACCTCGAGTGGCAATTGTGGAGCGCCATAAGGTGATTGACCTTTTAGATCATTACGTAGCGGCAGCCATTCCGGCCACGCATGAGTATTTGCCCTACTTTCGCTGCTCATGAATTACCTTTTGCAAGAAATCGGGCACTCATTGCTTCGCCGTGAGCAGGAAGATCCTCCGAATTTGCCAGAGTGATTACATTTTCAGCAATTTCGGTAAATGCTTTCTCGTTGTACTCGACAAAGTGGATACCTCGCAAAAATGTTTGAACAGATAAACCACTTGAGTGACAAGCACATCCCCCGGTCGGTAATACGTGGTTAGAGCCTGCGGAGTAATCACCTAATGAAACAGGGGTATACGGACCGATGAAAACCGCCCCCGCATTACGTACTGATTTAGCAACATTTACCGCATCGTTTGTTTGAATTTCTAGATGTTCGGCTCCATATGCATTTACAACAGCCAAACCATCTTCAAGATTTTTGACAATCACAATTGCAGATTGAATTCCACTTAGTGCTGTGCTTATTCGTGCGCTGTGTTTCGTTTTATTCACGCGTGACTCAAGCGCGGTCTCAACATCATTGGCAAGTTTCTCGCTAGTGGTTACCAAAACCGCTGCAGCGATCGTGTCGTGCTCTGCTTGACTGATTAAATCTGCAGCAACGTTTTCTGCTTCTGCAGATTCGTCTGCAAGAACCATAATTTCAGTCGGTCCCGCTTCAGAATCTATGCCGATTACACCGCGCAATGCTCTCTTGGCTGCTGCAACATAAATATTTCCAGGTCCCGTAACAATATCTACAGTCTCACAACCGGCACCATAAGCAAACATTCCAATTGCTTGTGCTCCACCAACTGAATAAATCTCATCAACACCTAAAAGTGCACACGTTGCCAAAATTGTTGGGTGTGGGTAACCACCAAAATCTTTTTGGGGAGGTGATGTAACTGCGAATGATTTAACTCCTGCGATTTTGGCTGGAATTACATTCATCATCACACTGCTTGTATAAACACCTTTTCCACCGGGAACATAAAGTCCAACTCGATCTACTGGAATCCAACGTTCAACCACATAACCACCAGGAACAACATCTGTTTGTTTCTCAGAACGAGTTTGATCTCTGTGGACTTTTTCAATTCGTTTGATAGCTTCAAGTAATGCTGCCTTGATTTTGGGATCCAATTCATCAAGAGCCTTTTGAATGACCTTCGCTGGAACTCGTAATTGCGGAATTTCTACGCCATCAATTTCAGCGGTAATGGCGATTACTGCCTTTTCGCCCTCTTTTTTAATTCTTTCAAGTAACGGCTTCACTGTCACAAGAGCGGCCTCGATATCCATCTCGGCCCTGGGCAACAGATTGCGGAGATTGGCTCTACTGAAATCTTGGTTTCCGGTTAGATCAATTCTGCGTATCAATCGATCTGCCGGTGTGCTCACCTGCATACTCTACCGAACCAATTCGCTTGGAGGCCGGAGCAATTAATGAATTACTACACCAGACATGCGGGCCCTAATAGTGCTTTTAGATCAGCACTCAAACTCGGTGAAACGCTCACCCTTAAGCCGTCATCGATCTTCATGACCGTGCTGCTCGTTGGGCTATCTAGTCTGAGGTGGACTTCAGTCGCCCCTGGATGGGAACGCAAAACTTCTTTCATGCGATCGATAATAGGAGGGGTGCACCTTGCGAATGGGAGAGAAACAATCAGTGGACCACGACGTTCTTGCGATAAATCTGGAAGTGATAAATCCAAAGCCATGATTCGAGGTGTGTCTTCGCGTCGATCTACTCTGCCCCTAACGATAACAACCACATCTTCTGAAAGCGCAGTTGCGTGTTGAGAATAAGTATTTGAAAAGAACATCACATCAATAGCGCCGGCTAAATCTTCAATAGTAACAATTGCCCAAGATGCTCCAGCTTTAGTAACTTTTCGTTGAATCGAAGTTACTAATCCTCCGATAGTCACAATGTCATCATGACCAACTTCATCTCCTGAAATTTCACTAATTGGGCGATCGACGAGTGCCGCCAACGTTGATTCAATTCCAAGTAATGGATGGTCTGAAACATAAAGGCCGAGCATCTCGCGCTCATGTGCTAGAAGTGTTGATTTATCCCACTCTTCAATCGGATACTTCAATTCCAATCCCGTGACTTCATCACCTGTGGTTGAGCCGAATAAATCGTACTGTCCAAGTGCTTCTGCGCGCTTTGCTTCAATAACACTATCTAGGGCTTCTAAGTAGATTGCCATTAAGCCACGACGTGTGTGACCAAGTGAGTCAAATGCTCCGGCCTTGATTAGAGATTCAATGGTTTTTTTGTTGCACACATTTGCGTCGACTTTGGCTAAGAAATCATCAAATGAAGTGAACTTGCCTTTCTTTATCCGTGTTGCTGCAATAGATGCAACAACTCCTTCACCCACATTTCTTACTGCTGCTAATCCAAACCGGATATCTACTCCGCGAGGTGTGTAGTCAGCATCAGATTCATTTACATCTGGTGCTAATACTTTAATTCCCATTCGTCGTGACTCATTTAAATAAAGAGCACTCTTGTCTTTGTCATCCCCAACGCTTGTCAGCAGAGCTGCCATGTACTCCGCAGGATAATTTGCCTTCAAATATCCAGTCCAATATGAAACCATTCCATATCCAGCGCTATGTGCACGGTTAAATGCGTAGTCAGAGAATGGAACTAAAATCTCCCAAAGCATTTCAATGGATTGATCTGAGTAACCACGCTCGCGCATTCCAGCTTGAAATGGAATGTACTCCTTATCAAGAATCTCTTTCTTTTTCTTTCCCATAGCTCTGCGAAGAAGATCCGCGCCACCAAGTGAAAATCCAGCTAATTTTTGGGCAATAGCCATTACCTGTTCTTGGTAAACGATTAATCCATAGGTGTCCCCCAGAATCTCTTCTAGTGGCTCGGCAAGTTCGCGATGAATTGGAGAAACTGGTTTTCTCTTGTTTTTGCGATCCGCATAATCATTGTGCGCATTCGCACCCATTGGCCCAGGTCGATAAAGCGCAATAACGGCTGAGATGTCCTCGAATGAATCTGGGGCAAGGGAACGAAGCAACGACCTCATTGGTCCACCGTCGAGTTGGAATACTCCAAGAGTTTCACCGCGAGCCAACATTTCGTAAGTTTTTTTATCATCCAACGGTAATTCTTCTAGTTTGAAAACTTCATCTCTATTTGACTTAATATTTCTAAGGCAATCATCAAGCACAGTTAAGTTTCTTAATCCCAAGAAATCCATTTTGAGTAATCCGAGCGCTTCACATGCGCCCATATCAAATTGAGTAATAATGGATCCGTCAGCTTCACGTCTTTGAATTGGAATAACATCAAGCAGCGGCTCTTTACTTAAAATTACTCCAGCTGCGTGTACTCCCCATTGCCGCTTTAATCCTTCAAGTCCTTTTGCAGTATCTATTACACGTTTAATATCTGGATCTGCATCGTATAGAGCACGCACTTCACCAGCTTCTACATATCTATCATCATCTGGATTGAAGACTCCAGCTAGTGATATTTCTTTACCCATTACAGCTGCAGGAAGTGCTTTTGTTACCCGTTCGCCAATTGCATATGGATAACCCAATACCCGTGTGGCATCTTTAATCGATTGCTTTGCTTTAATGGTTCCGTAAGTAATTATCTGAGCAACTCGCTCTTCACCATACTTCTCAGTTGCATACCTAATCATTTCGCTACGGTGGCGCTCATCGAAATCTAAATCGATATCAGGCATTGAAATACGTTCTGGATTTAAAAAGCGCTCAAAAAGTAAGCCGTGTTTAATTGGATCAAGTCCAGTTATCGCAAGTGCGTAAGCGACAACAGAGCCTGCAGCCGAACCACGACCCGGGCCAACTCGAATTCCCCGCTCGTGCGCATGTCGAACTAAATCTGCAACAACTAAAAAGTATCCCGGGAATCCCATTTGGCACATTACGGACACTTCGAATTCCGCTCTTGCCCTATGTTCTTCTGGAACTCCACCAGGAAAACGAATCGACAAACCACGCGCAACTTCTTTAGCTAACCACGACTCTTCTGTTTCCCCTTTTGGTACAGGGAACTGAGGTAAAAGATTTTCACCTTCACGGAAAGTTATTGCACAACGCTCAGCAATTAATAAAGTGTTGTCACAAGATTCCGGAATCTCTTTAAATAATTCACGCATTTGTGCCGCTGTCTTTAAATAAAATTCTCCGTTTTCAAATTTAAATCTTTTTGGATCAGCCAGGGTCGAACCTGATTGAACGCATAACAATGCTTCATGTGCAACGCTATCTTTTTCATAGGTGTAGTGCAGATCATTGGTAGCCAATAATGGCAATTTCAAATCTTTTGACAATTTTATTAAATCTTCGCGAACTCTATTTTCAATGGAGATACCGTGATCCATTAATTCAAGAAAATAATTCTCTTTTCCAAAAATATCTTGGTAATCCGCAGCCGCTCGCTTTGCTTCAGCGTATGCGCCCATCCTTAAACGCGTTTGAATTTCTCCACCAGGACAACCAGTTGTGGCAATTAGACCTGTTGAATACTGCGAAAGTAATTCGCGGTCCATTCGAGGTTTGTAGTAATAACCCTCAAGAGATGCGAGTGAAGACAATCTAAACAAATTATGTAGACCAACATTGTTTTCGGCCAAAATTGTCATGTGGGTATAGGCACCACCACCCGAAACATCATCTTCTCCGCCTTCGGCCCACTTAACGCGTTTGCGCTCGTGACGTGAACCAGGTGCAACGTACGCTTCGATGCCGATGATTGGCTTTACTCCAGCATTCTGTGCTTCTTTGTAAAAATCATAAGCGCCAAATAAATTCCCGTGGTCAGTTATAGCAATCGCCGGCGCACCAGAAACCGCAACCTCTTTTACCAATTCTTTTACGCGAGCAGCTCCGTCAAGCATCGAATATTCGGTATGCACATGTAAGTGCACAAATTGTTTTGAAGGATCAGCTTGTTCAGTCTGCTGCGCTGGAGTGCTCACGACGGTTGAGATTATCGCTTTGGCGTGCCGGCAACCCGTAAAAGCCCAAGAGCGGCTTCCAAGTCGTCCGGATATTTAGAAGTAAATGTGACCGACTCCCCGGTTCCTGGGTGAGCGAAATTCAATCGAACCGCGTGCAACCACTGCCTAGTCAATCCCAGCCTGCTCGCCAATGTGGGATCGGCCCCGTACATCAGATCCCCAACCAAGGGATGTCGCAAAGCTGCGAAGTGAACTCTAATTTGATGGGTGCGACCGGTTTCCAATTCAATCTCTACGAGTGTCGCCCCAGGAAAAGCTTCCACAGTTTCATAATGCGTGATGCTGGGTTTGCCGTCAGCGACAACTGCGAATTTAAATTCTTCACGCGGATGGCGATTAATAGGTGCATCAATCGTTCCTCGAGTTGGATCTGGATGACCTTGAACAACCGCGTGATAAATTTTTGAAACTTCGCGAGCCCGGAATTGTTCCTTAAGATTTGAATACGCATTCTCTGATTTCGCAACAACCATCAAACCCGTTGTGCCAACGTCCAGTCTGTGAACTATTCCTTGTCTTTCAGCCGGCCCTGAAGTTGAAAGCGCAACACCACGACTGGCGAGCACTCCAACAATTGTTGGCCCGGTCCATCCGACACTTGGATGCGCAGCAACCCCAATTGGCTTATCAATAATTAGTAGATCGCTGTCCTCATAAATTATTTCAAGCTCTGGAACATCGGTTGCAATGACTTCAAGAGGTACACGGACAACGGTGCTAATAACAACTTCAATTAAATCTCCGGCACTAACTCGATGTGATTTATTTACTTCGCGACCATTAATGCTAATCGCGCCATTTTCAGCCATTTCCGCAACAACTGTTCGCGAAAACCCCAGCATCCGAGCAACAGCGCTATCAAGGCGCTCTCCATCTACGCCTTCTGGGGCGCTGATGCTTCTTACTTCTGTTTCACTCATCTTTTGTTACGACCGTTCGAATTGGAACTTCGCGCCATGATAGGAAAATCATCAAAGCCACCGAGGTCACTATAAATGAATCTGCGACGTTGAATAACGGCCAATTAGGCAAGCTAATCCAATCGACAACTGCCCCTTGCATGAATCCAGGAGATCTAAACAATCGATCTACCAAATTTCCACAAATCCCACCTGTTAATGAACCAAAACCCAGAGCCCAAAGTGGATTAGTAATTTTTGGTATAAACCAAATAATTGCAATAAGTGCGGCGACCGCAAGAATTGTTAAAAAAATAGTCAGCTCAGTGAAAGAACTGAAAGCAGCTCCTGAATTGCGGGCATATTCCAGACGAAGCAAATTTCCAACGATCGATCGAGACTCATTTCCTTCAAGTGTTTTTGTTGCCCACACTTTAGTTGCTAAATCTAAGATAAAAATAAATAGGGCAGTTCCGCTAACAATTTTTATCTTAGTATTGATTAACGTCTTTCCTCTTTTTGCTTGCAGATCATGCAAAGTGTGGCACGAGGGAAAACTTGTAAACGTGCTTTACCAATTGGATTTCCACAATCTTCACATTTTCCATATGAGCCTGCAGTTATTCGATCGAGTGCATGTTCAGTTTGCATAACCATATCTCTGGCGTTGTATACAAGTGAAATTTCATGTTCACGTTCAAAAGTTTTTGCACCTGCGTCAGCTTGGTCATCTCCGGCGCCATCACCAGAATCCTGTAACAAATCTTCTGCTTGTGCTTCGGCTAGTTCTAATTCATGGCGTAAGCGAATTAATTCTTTAGATAGTTCGGCTTTCATCTCTTTTAATTCTGAATTACTCCACGGTGCTTCTGTTGCTGCCGCAACAAGTGGGGTCGGAATATCCCGCAATGGCTTTAACGTTCCAGCTTTAGAAGTTCGTTTTTCAATTTTTGCTGGTGGTGGAAGAGTTAGCCTTCTTTGAAATCCATCTGCGGCGGCTGTCGCTGCTGCATTTTTCGGCAAATTTTTAGGAGGTTCTACAACTGCAGGTGCTGGATTCTCTTTTTTGGGAAACGGCTTGCCCGGCGCTTTTACTGCTGCCGCTTTTTTGGCTGGTGCAGGTGCTGCCTTTTTCACTGGTTTAGCTGGGGCCTTTTTCACTGGTTTAGCCGCCGCTTTTTTGGCTGGGGCTTTTTTAGCAGGAGCTTTTTTAGCTGGGGCTTTTTTAGCAGGAGCTTTTTTGGCCGGGGCCTTTTTCACAGGTTTAGCCGGGGCCTTTTTGACAGCTGGTTTGGCTGATTTGGCTGATTTGGCTGGCTTGCTCTGCTTCGTGTGCTTATTTGTGCCCATGGCGGCACAGGTTAGTCCTGTCTGGGCTAATGAGCCATTACCAGCGGTTCGACTCGCTAGACTCCCCCCGATGCTGGCACTCACTAGCGTCAAACGTGTTGATTAGGGCCATCACCCTGGGAGCGTTCGGAAGAT
>Ga0114977_10001011_pt1 | contig 18589 bp, 16 predicted proteins | sample S_130805_MF_Meta_FD_87026 | JGI IMG/M metagenome (GOLD analysis project Ga0114977, IMG submission 87026) | Freshwater microbial communities from Lake Simoncouche, Canada to study carbon cycling - S_130805_MF_MetaG | ecosystem: Environmental > Aquatic > Freshwater > Lake | place: Lake...
ACGATGAAGTCAGCGCCTGCGCCTGCTGATGCATAGCCGAGTTTGCCGGCGTAGCCAGCAGGGCGCATGTTTTTGACGCAATCGCGGTAAGGCGTGTGCTTAGGATCAGACGTCCAAATAGCCGTCTTTTCATACGCTGCCAAAGGCTGAGCGATGTAGCCGCCTGCTGCAGTCAACCATGGATCGAACTGCTCTTTCTCCATCATGAAGCGCAAGAACTCTTTTGCTGCTTGTGGGTACTTGGTGTACTTCATGATCATTTGGTTGAAGAACAAATGCGATTCCGTTGCCACACCGACAGGGCCGATAGGGTAGTTGGCATGGAACACGTCCGAATTGAGTTCACGCACTTTGGGGTCTGGTGAAGTTTTGGTAGCGTAGTAAATCGAGATGCCGTTGTTGGTGACACTGATTTGACCGTCCAAGAATGCTTTGTTGTTATTGGGGTCGAGCCAAGACAACGTGCCAGGGATGAAGGTGGCATACAACTCTTTGGCGTATTCCAAAGCCTTGATGGTCTCTGGGCTGTCGATCACCACCTTGTTGTCTTTGTCGACCAACTTGCCACCAAAGGCCCACATGAGCCAGTTACACCACAAGCCATCGCCCGTTGCATTGCCAAGTGCAAAGCCGACAGGTGTGCCTTTTTCTTTTAGGGCTTTACACATGCGCAAGAAGCTATCGGTGTCTTTAGGAAAACTATCGATACCTGCGGCTTTGAGCATGCTCTGGCGATAGACCATCATCGCGCCAGCAGCACCTAAAGGCACGCCGATCCATTTTTTGCCATCGGGCTTGAGGTATGTTTGTGCAGCTGGATAAAAGCCACCGTATTTTTTGCCTAAGTACTCGCACAGGTCGGTGACGTCGAGGAGTTTTTCTGGGTACAGATTGGCATCATCGTTGGTCGACAAAATAATGTCTGGACCGGCGCCCGTGTTGGCGGCAACAGCCGCTTTAGGGCGAACGTCTTCCCAACCTTCGTTATCGACGCGCACTTCAATGCCAGTAACTTCGGTGAATTTCTTCACGTTTGCCATGTAGGCATCGATATCGCCTTGCACGAAACGGCTCCAACGCAAAACGCGCAACTTCGCACCTTTCTCCGGCTTGAGGTTCATCGTCTGGGCTTGAGCCGCAGGGGCAAAGCTCAAAGCCCCGGCGCCAAGCGTCGAGGACGCGGCTGCCACCGTAGCAGTGCTTTCTAAAAAATTTCGTCGATTGAACTTAGTCATGAATAGTCTCCTTTGGATAAATTAAAACGGACTGACAACGGGAAAAAAATTAGGCGGCGAGACGAACACCTGTTTGGGAATCAAACAAATGTGCGCGTGTGAGGTCGGGTATCAAATGAATCGTGCTGTCAACATCGAAATCATGACGCTCCCTGAAAACAGCTGATAACTCAGTAGATCCATGGCGACACGCAACAAAGGTGTCCATGCCGGTGGGTTCCATCACGACTACCCGAGCAGAAATGCCGCCAGAATTGGCAAGCGTTAAGTGTTCAGGGCGTGTGCCAAAAACCGCGGGTTGCCCATCTATTCCGCCGGACCCTTGCGGAGCATCCAGCAGTGTTCCATCGGACAACTCGATACGCGCAGTGCCGCCACTGCGACGCACAGTGCACGGCAAGAAATTCATAGCGGGTGAACCGATAAACCCAGCCACAAATTGGTTGGCAGGCATGTCATATAAATTGAGTGGACTGCCCGTTTGTTCAATGCGGCCATCGCGCATCACCACAATTTTGTCGCCCATGGTCATGGCTTCGATTTGGTCGTGGGTGACGTAAATAGAAGTGGTTTTGAGGCGCTGGTGCAGTTCTTTGATCTCGCTGCGCATGGCCACACGCAATTTGGCGTCTAGGTTAGAGAGGGGTTCGTCAAATAAGAAAACCTGTGGGTTACGCACAATCGCGCGACCCATCGCAACACGTTGGCGTTGGCCGCCAGACAGTTGACGGGGATAGCGTTCCAGTAGTGGATCAAGTGCCAAAATTTCTGCTGCGCGGTGTACCTTGGTTTTTATATCGGTTTTGCTTTCTTTGGCTAGTTCAAGGGAGAAAGCCATGTTTTGGCGCACTGTCATGTGTGGATACAGCGCATAGTTTTGAAACACCATGGCGATATCACGCTCTTTGGGGGGTAGATCGTTGACGCGCTTGTCACCAATACGAATTTCACCTGAACTAATTTGTTCTAAACCAGCGATCATGCGCAAAAGCGTGGATTTACCGCAACCAGAGGGACCGACTAGAACGGTGAATGACCCGTCCTGGATATCAATGTCTACACCGTGAAGAATGGGTACTTCACCAAAATTCTTTTTAACCGATGCAATCGTGACGCTAGCCATGTATAGATTTCCTGCTGCTGATATTTCGTTGCGCAGTATCACACGCTAATGGTCATATCAATACTATGTTTTACCCCCATGTGCGTCACAAATGCAACTATATGGTTCGTAACTTGGGGGTATAGTGTTTGCAAGTCGCTTACTTTTTGATACATGACGCAACTCTTTGGCGACAGTTCTAAAAACCGAAAAATCGGTATTGCACTAGTCACTCTCACCACTTTGATGTTTGCCAGCTTGGATACCAGCGCCAAGTGGTTGGTTTTATCCTTGCCCGTTTTGCAAGTGGTGTGGATGCGATTTTTCTCCCAAATGCTATTCACTGCCGCTGTATTTGCCCCCACGATGGGATGGGGCATGTTTCGCGTAGTCAACCTGAAACTCCAATGCCTTCGTGGTCTTATCTTGGCGTTGATGACCGCCCTGAATTTTCTAGCGCTGCAATACCTGCAACTAGCTGAAACAGGCGCCATTCAATTTTCTGTGCCTATCTTGATTGCGGTTTTATCGTCTTGGTGGCTCAAAGAAAAGCTTGATGTTGCAAGTTGGATTGCCATTTGGGTGGGGTTTGCTGGCGTACTGGTCATCATTCGGCCTGGCAGCCACGCTTTTCATCCTGCTATTTTCTTGAGTGTGATGAACGCTTTTTTGTATGCGGGGTTCAATATGCTGACACGCCGCTTGGCAGCTAGTGAAAATCCAGTGTCTACCCAATTGTTCTCTGCGGCTGTTTCTGCCGTCGTTTTGGCTCCGTTTGCATGGTCCCAATGGCAAACACCCGAGGGCGTGTTGACTTGGGTCATTATTGGCTTGATAGGTGTTTTTGCAGGCTTGGGCCATTTATCCGTCGCATCAGCCCATCGTTATGCCTCAGCTGCCTTCCTAGGTCCTTTTTTATACCAACAAATTTTGTATATGACCTTAGGTGGTTGGTTAGTTTTTGGTCAGACACCAGACCATGCGGTTGCTTTAGGTGCTGTGATCGTGGTTGCCAGTGGCATGTTTTTGCTATGGCGAGAAATGCGCACCAAGGTATCATCAGTGTTATGAAAGTTGTTGTGATTGCTAACCCCAAAGGGGGCTCCGGTAAATCTACTTTATCTACGAATATTGCGGGTTATTTCGCGAGTTGCGGGCATCAAGTGATGCTTGGAGACGCGGATGTGCAACGGTCGGCTAAATTTTGGGTGACACAACGCCCTGAGACATTGCCCAAAATTTCTACATGGGAATACGAGGCTGACTTAATTTATACCGCCAAGCCTTATAAAGATACCACCCATGTCGTCATTGACACTCCTGGCGGCCTGACTGGTTGGCGCATGCAAGAGGTCATAGGCAGAGCCGACAAAATCATTGTTCCCATCATGCCAAGCATGTTTGATATGCAAGCTACCCATGCATTCATTGTCAAGTTGTTGCAACTCAAACGTGCCCATACCACTCATGTAGCCGTAGTAGGTAACCGTGTCGATTCACGAACTGTTGCCGCAGCCAATCTTAAAAAATTCATGGATTCACTCAACGTTCCTGTCTTGACTTACATACGTGATACGCAGTACTACGTGCACATGGCGGCCCACGGCCTGTCTATGTTCGACATATCAGCTTCTAAAGTGCAGCGCGACCTCGATCAATGGCAACCTATTTGCCAATGGTTAGACGCTGACTAGTTATCAACTTTCCATAATTTAAATACGTAGGAGATACGCATGGTTGCCATCAGTCAACGCGCACAGGGGTTAGGCACAGAAAACGCTTTCGTCGTATTGGCTGAAGTCAATCAATTGATCCGTGAAGGGCGCGACATCATTTCGTTTTGTATCGGCCAGCCAGACTTTCCTACGCCAACGAATATCCAAGACGCAGGTGTAAAAGCGATTCGCGAAGGCAAACATGGTTACACAGCATCTGCTGGTATTCCTGAATTAAGACAGGCAGCAGCAGACTATTTGAACCGCACGCGTACTGGAATCAAGGTCGACCCCAATGATGTCGTCGTCGCTGCTGGAGCCAAGCCATTTATTGGTTACTCCATCTTGTCCGTAACAGACTTTGGTGCGGGCGATGAAGTGATTTATCCCGTTCCAGGGTTTCCGATTTATGAGTCTCAAATCAAAGCCAATGGGGCAGTGGGCGTACCTATCTTTTTGCGTGAAGACCGTAACTTTGGCTTTGACCCACAAGAGCTAGCCGACAAAATCACACCGCGTACCAAGTTGTTGATTTTGAATTCACCGCACAACCCAACGGGCGGCATCATTCCACGTAAAGACTTGGAGGCCATTGCAGAGATCTTGCGTAAGCATCCGCAAATTTGGATATTTGCAGATGAAATCTATGGGCAACTGGTGTATGACGGCGCATTCGAATCCATCGCATCTCTATCTGGGATGCAAGAGCGCACCATCATCTCTGATGGTTGCTCCAAAACATGGGCGATGACAGGTTGGCGTTTGGGATTTGCTGCCAACAAAAAACTCGCTCCATTTTTCACAAACTGGATTACCAACACCGAGTCATGTGCCTCGCACATCACGCAATGGGCAGGGGTAGAAGCATTGAATGGTCCACAGACCGATGCCCAACGCATGCACGACATATTTCACAAACGTCGTGATTTGATCGTAGGTTTGCTAAATGGCGTGCCTGGCATCACTTGCAAATCACCTGGCGGTGCTTTTTATGCATGGCCCAATGTGACCGAGGCCTGCAAGTTGACGAAGTGCGCAGATTCAGAAGAGTTTCGCAAGCGCCTGCTCAATGAGGCAGGCGTTGCAGTGTTGGCCGATATCCATTTCGGACCCCGTGTGCCCAATGAAGGTCAGCATATTCGCTTTAGCTATGCGGCTTCAGATGAAGCCATCACGGCAGGTATTGCGCGAGTGGCTGAATTCATTCGGAAAAATTCTTAAAGAATTTAGCGACAGTTGCTTACCAACTGTCGTCGCCACCTGACGATCCGCTGTCGCCCCAAGAGTCGCCACCGCTGCCTGAGTCAAAGCTTCCGAGGTCAGGTTGGGCGGGACTGTCAAAAGGCACATAGCCTCCAGATTGCGCTGGGGCAGCGTTGGCATGACCAGCACCGTGGTCACCTTCCATCGCTTTCGATAAGGCGTATCCAGCAGCAACGCCAGCCAATCCACCAATGACGGCACCACCCATGCCAGAACCCATTCCACCAGTTGGTGCAGGACCGTAGGGCTGTTGCTGAGGCGCACCCGGTGCGTACTGCTGACCAAAACCTCTTTGTGCCACTGGCGACCCATCAGGATTGGTTTGTGGATACGTAGGCGCGTAGTTCGCAGCGGGTGGCGCTGGACGCATGATGCGAATGATCAACGCCAATGCCACCAGACCAGCAATGCCAATCCACACATAGTTCAAATTGATTCCGCCGCTTTGGGCGGGTGCGGGCGATTGGGATTGCGCGGTTGCCACACTGTGTTGCGCAGTTGGCGTTTTGTTTTGCAATTGACTGACTTTGTCAAATACAACATTGAATTTTTCAGGGCTACTGGCAAATTTGAGAGTTGGGTCAATTTCTTTGGCTTTGAGCAATTCTTGGTGGGCTTGCGCATAGTGTTCTTGACGCGCAAGTACTTGTCCCAATTCGTAATGCGCTTTGGCACTTTGTGGTTTTTCTGCAATCACTTCCCGAAGCATGCTTTCAGCTTTGGCAAGATTGCCCGCTTGCATTTCTGACTCAATATCTTTTGGCGATGGCAGTGCTAAAGCCAGGCACGTAGTGAAAGCCAATATCCACGTGAGGAATAGTTTGGTGAGGAGTCGTGAATTGATCATGCTAGTAATTCCTATTGAAGGTTGCATTAGTCTGATCTTATTTGATTATCTTTAATGACTTTGGCATATTTCGCAAATTGTTGTTGTGTGCGTGTGGCTAATTCCTCTGGAGATGTTCCTAAAGGAGCCAATCCAAGTGTTTCATAACGTTCGCGTAACTCTGGATCAGCCAAAGCTTTGACAATTTCACGATTCAAGCGCGTCACTATGTCTTTGGGCGTTCCAGGTGGTGCGGTTACCAAAAACCAAGTGCTGAATTCAAATCCAGGTGCGCCAGATTCAGAAATAGTCGGCACATCCGGAAATTGCGGGTGTCTTTGTTTCATAGATACGCCCATGATGCGTAACTTGCCACCTTTGACTAAGCCTGCAACCGTGGCGATACCTTGCATGGTGACAGGCACTTGGCCTGATGCAACGTCTTGCGCTGCTTGGCTAGCACCTTTGTAGGGAATATGTTTCATCACCGTATTGGTTTGCGAGTTGAACATCGCAAAACCGATATGTTGGGGGCTTCCGTTGCCACCAGATGCATAGGCAACGCTGTCTGGCGCTTTCTTGGCTGCGGCAATTAAATCGGCAGTGGTTTTGTAAGGTGAATCGGGTGGCACCGCCAAACAAAATTCAACCGTAGCCACCAACGATACAAAAGTAAAGTCTTTGAGCGGGTTATACGGCGTGTTGGGGTTGAGGTTGGGCACCATGGTGACCACGCTGTCGTTGAAACCTCCAATGGTGTAACCATCTGGTGCAGCTTTGGCTAATTTATCGGCGCCAATGATGCCAGCTGCGCCGGTGATGTTTTCAATCACGATGGATTGCCCCATATTGGCAGACATTTTTTGTGCCAACAACCTGGCCGCGACATCGACAGCACTGCCAACAGCCAAAGGCAAGATCATGCGAATAGGTTTATTGGGGTAACCCGATGGCGCTTGTGCCTGCGCCTGCGAAGCGAAGGTGATGCCCACAGCTACGATGAGGCTTATCAAAAATTTGGTGTGTTTCATAGTCAATTCGTTACAGAGTTTTGTATTTCAGGTAAGCGCGTTTTGCATTTGAAGCGTGCGGCTCAGGCCAGAGGTGTGATACCTAATTCCGTAGCTAATCCTTGCAATTGTTTAGCCAATGCTTCTGGAATTGGAATACCGTCACGCGCATAGTCAATGCGTTTTTGGTGCGATTGCTCGCCAGGTAGCCAAATGCGGTCTACCCCTTTGATGCGCTCGCTGTTGCGCATTTCTTGAATGACCGAATCCATGCGCTCTTTAAATTCCTTCACCTCACCAAATGCATCGGGGTCAATCACCATGATGGCTTGCCCTGTGTTGGTAGGTGTGCTGGCATCATGGTTGAAGTCCACCACGTCTTTGCCTAAAGCGGCTCCATTGAGGGTGCCGGCCAACATGCCAATGATCAAAGCCAGGCCATAGCCTTTGTAGCCACCAATCGGTAACAACAAACCATCATCTGCATGCTGCGGGTCTAGCAGTGGCGTTCCGTCACGGTTGATCATCCAGCCTTCTGGCATCATCTCGCCGCGTTGGCGTTTGGCTTTTACTTTGCCGTACGAAGTGACTGTGGTGGCCATATCCAAAATGACCGGCGCTTCGTGCATCGCGGGTATGGCGCAAGCGATGGGGTTGGTGGAGAGCAACATGCTCAATCCCCCCCAAGGTGGTAAGTGGTTTGCGTTACCCACTGCGAAGTACAAACCAATCATGTCGTGCGCTAGTGGCATACGTGCATACAAAGAAGCAGGGCCTGCATGGTTGGAATGCACAGATCCAACCCATGCAACACCAGCAGTTTTGGCTTTTTTGATGGCAAGTTCGGTAGCTTGCTTCATCACCAAATGGCCCATGCCGTTGTCGCCATCGATCAAAGCCATCGCAGCTTTTTCTTTGACGACGCGGATATTGGGCTTGAGATTAACGCCACCACCTTTGAATCGGGTGATGTAGGGCACCATGCGGATTACCCCGTGCCCATCAGAGCCTTGTAAATCGGCTTCGGCCATCAACGCACCCATGGTGCGCGCATCTGCTTCTGGCAGGCCAGTTTTGAGGAAAGCCTCGTAAATAAATTTTTCAAGTTTGTCTTTGCTAACGCGAAGGGTAACGGTCATGTCTTGGCCTTTGAATATGTTCTAGGGGGATCATACGAAAATCGAGTTCGATTAATCAACTTGTCATACCATCTTGTCATACTTTCCTCCAAAGTTAATACGTAAATTTCATAATGCGACATCACCTTCTTTGCTTGACTTTGCTTGTTTGCACATCATCTTTTGCTGCGCGTCCCTTTATGACCGATGATGCGCGATTGGCTACGGCTGGAAGTTGCCAGCTAGAGAGTTGGACACGCATTTACAAAGATAGCAATGAAAAATGGGCCCTTCCTGCTTGCAACCCTACTGGCAATTTTGAAATCACAGCTGGTGGCGGCCATATTAAAAATACGGGACAAGTGGCCACAAATGACTATGTGTTGCAAGGCAAATCGTTGTACCGCGAGTTAAAAACTAACGATTACGGATGGGGATTGGCTGTTGGCCAGATTAACCACCCAAGTACAACAGCCGGCCCTAACAGCTTGGGTAATACCTATGCCTACATTCCATTGTCTGTATCCACTCTGAATGACAAAGTCATCTACCACACCAACCTTGGATGGCTTCGTGATAAAGCCAAAAATGAAAATCGTATGACCTATGGCTTTGGTGCAGAAATTCAAACCAGCAGTCGATTCATTTTCATCGCTGAAACTTTTGGGGACAACAAGGCTAAGCCTTATTGGCAAACTGGAGGGCGATACTCCCTCATACCCAACTTGTTACAAATTGACACGACGATTGGTCAACAATTCAATGGCATAACAAATACGCGATGGATTTCTTTTGGTCTGCGCTACATTCCAGATTCAATTTTTTAATATCCACCATTTAGTTTGTAAAACTCATGACTTACCCGTTACCTACAGCACCTATCTCCAACGCACCCATCCAAGCGGATGCGATGGCGCGTTTAGGTGAACTTATCACCACCCATATCCAAGACAAACGTTACCCAGGCGCGCAAATTGCGCTCGCCTACAAAGGCAGTTTGGTGTGGGAGCAAAGTTTTGGACAAGCCCGTGTGGGCCAAGGCCAAGAGGCCGATACAAAAGCGGTGACCGCTGATAACCAGTCTTTGTGGTTGTTGTACTCGAACACCAAAGTCATCATGGCAACTTTGCTTTGGAAGTTGCACGAGCAAGGCAAGCTGCGTTTCACGGATCGGGTGGCCGACTACCTGCCAGAGTTTGCGAAAAACGGTAAAGAAGCGATCACGCTGTTTCAAGTAATCACCCACCAAGGCGGGTTTCCAGATGGCGATGTGCCCAGCACCATTTGGAATGACCACGCAAAAGTGCGACAAGCCGTATGCGACTTCAACTTGCAGTGGGCACCTGGTTCGCGCATCAGCTACCACGGACTTAGCGCCCACTGGGTGTTGGCGATGGTGGTGGAAGCCTTGACAGGTAAAGATTTCAGAGACGTTCTTCGTACTGAGGTGCTCGAGCCTTTGGAATTGGCAAACGATTTGTTCGTTGGGTTACCGGCATCTGAAACTTCGCGCATGACTTTTCTTTACGAGCCTGATGCCAAGTCTCCAAATGGTTTGCGCTTACGTGAAGAAAGTACCAGCAGGGTATGGCAAGAAGCTGGTGTTCCTGGCGGTGGCGCTTATGGCACTGCAAGAGGCATGGCGGCTTTGTACCAAATGATGTTGCAAGGTGGCACGCTCAATGGTGTGCGTTTGCTATCACCTAGAACACTGGCATATGCCATCCAAAATTACACCGCAGACCGTGTGGATGAATTTATGGGTATCCCTATGCACCGTGGTTTAGGTCCGCATTTGCGTGGAACCACCATCGGTATTCGCGGATTAGGTTCTTTGGCCAAGCCTGACTCTTTTGGTCATGGTGGAGTAGGTACCAGTTATTGCTGGGCTGATCCGCAAAGTGGTTTGTCATTTGCCTACATCACCAATGCGCGTGTGCCAGACCCTTGGCATTCGGTGCGTTTGGACCAGGTCTCTAACTTGATTCACGCATCTATTACGCAATAGTGGTGTTTTTAAACTGAGGCTCTGCCAGGCCTTTCACGCCAGGCTGCAAAGCAAAAACTCTTCCTGCGTAGGGGTCTTCTTCATCAGTGATGTCTGGTCGACTTAATGAGGTTACGAACAAGGTGTCTAAGTTGTCTCCACCAAAAGCGCACATGCCAGGCTTGGTAGTGGGCACTGAAATTGATCGATCTAACTTTCCTTGTGGTGTGAAACGAGATACTAAACCTGCATCTGTCGCACAAACCCAGTAGCAACCATCTGCGTCTACTGCCGCACCATCAGGGCGACCAAGATGCTGGTGCATATCAACAAATACACGTTGGTTGTACGGCGCACCCGTATCAACGTCGTAGTCAAACGCCCACACGGTTTGTCGACTGGCATAGGTGTCTGCCAAATACATGGTGCATCCATCTGGGCTGAAAGCGAGACCGTTGGGAACAATCAAATCACCCATCAAGGGTGTCAGTTGGTTATCGTTTCCAAATCGGTACAAAGATCCAACGCTTTTACCCGCCTTGGTATCGTTGAACATGGTGCCCGATAAAAATCTGCCTTGCCTGTCGCAACGTCCATCGTTGAAACGCATGGGTTGTGTAGGGTGTTCTACATCAGCGAGCTTTTCATGTGTGGAAGCGCCGTTTGATTGAAGTTGCACCAGATAAATCCCCGTCTCCATGGCGACTATCCATCCGCCAGTGGCGCACATTGCCATCGAACCCGCCATTTCTGGCATTTGCCATTGGCTCAATTCATCAAAAGAAGCTTGCCAACGATAGATCTTGCCAGCAGGAATATCTACCCAATACAAAGCGGATTCTTGTGCGACCCAGACAGGGCTCTCTCCAGTTTGGCAGCGGGCTTCAGAGATGAGCGTGTAATTTGTTGTCACGATGCGATGTTAATGCGTGTCAAAATCATTTGTGGATCACTAAATATTCGGAGCAATAGCAAGATGAGCGAGCAACAACCCAGAAAATATATTCGTCGTGTCGTCACAGGCCATGATGCACAAGGCCGATCGATCTTCACAGAAGACCAACTGGCACCATCGGTTCACAACAATCCTAAAAGAGTGGGTTATCACCTGACGCAGTTATGGATGACGGACCAAACCCCCGCATTTGTTGGCAATGAGCCAGACCCCACCTCTCGCCCTTTAAAACTCGAGCCACCTAAAAACGGAACCGTGGTGCGCATCATTGAATTTGGACCAGAGGGTGAGTGGCTAGAAAAAATTGATACCCAAGACACCAAAATTGCCTGGGGTGCAATGGGAACCCAAACCGCATCCACCAACCAAACTGGCGATGCTAAACACCCCTTTATGCACCGCACCGAATCAGTCGACTACGCCTTGGTATTGGAAGGCGAGATCACCATCGTGCTCGACAACGAAGAAGTCTTGCTGAAAACCGGTGACTTCCTCGTAGAGCGCGGTACCAACCATGCATGGGCTAACCGTTCAGGAAAGATGTGCCGCATGCTGTTTGTGTTGATCGATGGAAAGTTTGACCCCGAAATCTCTAAACACTTTGATCAATAAGTTTTTAAGGCCTGAACTTTCAGCCTAAGGACCAGAATCTATTTCACATGTAAGTGAATGGGCTTGAAGCCTTCAAGTTCAAAACGCAAGTCATCTCCCTTGTTGGGAAACTTGGAAGTAACTAATGAGCCCAGCATCGCGATATCGCCTTTCTTTAAATAGGTGCCGCGGTCATTGGCTTCGTTGGCTAACCAAGCAATAGCGTTGAGAGGATGTCCCATCAAATCATGTGCATAGCCGAGACCCACCGATGCGCCATTGATGAATGCTTCGCCTTTTAATTCGCCCAGCGCGTCATCGGCCTTGGGTGTTGCTGACATATTGGGCCAAATCTGAGAGAAGGGTATCCACTCGCCCAACACAGCGCCTTCGTTCCAGGTGTTGTCTGCCAAAAGCTGCATGCCCTGTCCACCCAATTGGGTGTAATCCGCCTGTCTGTCATCGGCGACTTCAAATGCAGATGTCACAGCGCTAACAGCAGAAGCAACAGATTGCCCTGTATGCCGCGTGCCTGAAGGCAAGAGGTTGCTGCCGATTTGAATGGCAATTTCAAATTCAATCAGTAAACGGCCATACCCTTTGGTAGTGACATCTGCAGGTGCATGCAACACTTGTTTACGGTGCAATCTACCGGCTGTAGGAGCATCGAGCCCTACCATCTTTTGCATAGCGGGGGTGGCTAAAGCAATCTTCCAACCAACGATATCGCCACATTGCTGTGCTTTGATCCGGACAAATTCGTTTTGCACTGCAACGGCTTGTCTCGCATTTGACAAAGCCAAATCTTTTGGAAGCGCTTTGAATGGAATCTTGTTGGCATGTTGATGCACGAGCCATTTGGCTATGTTGAAGGCATTGAAACTTTGCATATCGAGGCATCCCGTATCAGGTGAATAAAGTTTGTATAGGTTTTAAAGCATAACTGCATATCTCCGTATGTGTACCATGTGGTTATCCCTTGCTACCTAGTAACTTCTCACTCATGAAACCCCAGACTGATGTCCTCGTTATAGGCGGTGGCAATGCGGCGTTATGCGCAGCACTTGTGGCTGCAGAGGCAGGCGCCTCTGTGCGAATACTGGAATCTTCTCCGAAGGCTTGGCGTGGCGGCAATTCATCGCATACACGCAATGTGCGATGCATGCACGACGCCCCACAAGATGTGTTGGTCGAGGCCTACTCTGAGGAAGAGTACTGGCAAGATTTGCTCAAAGTCACTGGTGGTCAAACTAACGAGTATTTGGCGCGTTTGGTCATTCGTTCATCCGCCACATTTCGTACGTGGATGCATAAGCACGGGGTTCGCTTTCAGCCATCTCTGTCAGGCGCCTTGCATACTGCGCGTACCAATGCTTTTTTTATGGGTGGCGGTAAGGCGCTGGTCAATGCCTACTACCTCAGTGCTGAGCGCCACGGCATTAACGTCGACTACAACGCCCGCGTGAGTGAACTCAAACTCGTTGATGGTCGTTTTGAAGCGGCACGCGTCATACACACCCATGCAAATGGTGAAACCCAAGAAGAGTGGGTGCATGCCAAAACATGCATATTGGCTTGTGGTGGCTTCGAGTCCAACCGCGAATGGTTGCGCGAAGCGTGGGGGCAGAACGCTTGGGGGGAATGGTCTGCAGATAACTTCTTGATTCGCGGTTCACGCTACAACCAAGGTGAGATGTTGAAGTTTTTGATGGGGCAGGGGGCAGACATTATTGGTGACCCCACCCAAGCGCATATGGTGGCGATCGATGCCAGAGCCCCGTTGTATGACGGTGGTATTTGCACGAGGCTTGACTCTGTCTCTTTAGGTGTTGTCGTCAACCAAAATGCCGAGCGTTTTTATGATGAAGGCGAAGATTTTTGGCCTAAGCGTTATGCGATTTGGGGCCGACTGGTCGCACAACAACCGCAGCAAATTGGCTACTCCATTATTGATAGCAAAGCCATTGGCCGGTTCATGCCGCCAGTGTTTGAAGCCATCGTGGCCAACACCTTGCCGGAATTGGCGGCAAAGTTAGAACTCAATGTAGAGAAATTCATGCAGACTATGGATGCCTTCAATGCATCGTGTGTGCCTGGTGACTTTAACCACACAGTTTTAGACAACTGCCACACCGAGGGGGTGCAGCCTGCGAAGACCCATTGGGCACGCACCATCGATGTCGCGCCTTTTTATGCCTATCCCTTGCGCCCAGGCGTCACCTTTACCTACCTGGGTCTCAAAACAGATGAAACAACTGCGGTTCATTTTGCTGGAGTACCCAGCCCTAATTTATTTGCTGCTGGTGAAATCATGGCCGGTAATGTATTGGGCAAGGGTTACACAGCGGGCGTTGGTATGACTATCGGTACGTTTTTTGGACGTCAGGCCGGTGCCTATGCAGCCAAAGCAGCACAAGAAGCGGGGGCGCTCGCATGAGTAATCTTCTAGCCCTCACAGAACAAGCCAAAGCCTTGGCCAGAGGCGAAGGATTGAACGCTGAACAAGAAGTCGCGCGGCAAATGCAAGTGTGCAATGCCTGTCGTTATTGCGAAAGCTTTTGCGCAACGTTTTCGGCTATGACGCGCCGTCTCTCATTTGCCGATGCCGACATCCATTACCTTGCCAATCTCTGCCACAACTGTGGTGCATGTCTACATGCATGCCAATATGCGCCACCGCATGACTTCGGCATCAACGTGCCGCGTGCCATGGCACGGGTTCGTTTAGAGACTTACACGCGGTACGCATGGCCTGCTGCTTTTGGCAAGCTCTACGCTGCCAATGGACTCTGGGTTGCCTTGTGCTTGGCCTTTGGCCTAACTGTTTTCCTGTGTCTGGCTTTGAGCCGCAATGGAAGCTTGTTTGGTTCCGTTGCTGACAACAATTTCTACAACATATTTCCGCACGGCTTGTTGGTGAATTTGTTTTTGCCAGTGTTTGCTTTTGTAGTGCTTTCACTGGGGGTGGGTGTGCGTCGTTTTTGGCGCGACGTGACTCCTACAACTGGGCGGCAAGAACCCAACTTAAACGCTACATCTGGTGCAGTATGGGACGCTTTACTTTTGAAAAATTTAGATGGCGGCCATGAAGAAGGTTGCCATAACGAAGATGAAAACTGGACCGATGCGCGACGCAAAGCGCACCATCTCACTTTTTATGGCTTCATGCTGTGTTTTTTAGCGACTTCGGTGGCTACGCTCTACCACTATGTGTTTGGTTGGGTAGCGCCTTACGACTTCAGCAGTCTTCCCAAACTATTTGGTGTCACGGGTGGACTATTCTTAGGAGTAGGCACTATGTGGTTAGGCTGGTTGCATCTTCGACGCCACCCAGACCATGGTGATAAGGCGCAAAGGCCAATGGATTTAGGTTTTATTGCTTTGCTGTGGTTGACCGCATGGAGTGGTTTGCTTCTGGTAATGGTTAAAGCCAGTCCTTATTTGCCTTTGGTGCTCGCAGTCCATTTAGGCGTAGTGATGGCTCTTTTTCTAACTCTTCCGTATGGAAAGTTTGCCCACGGTATTTTCAGAATGGCGGCCTTGTTACGCCACCATGTTGAAAAGAGATTACCCAACAACCTGGGACTTGCGGGCGAATAGCGGCGTTTGCTTTGGTTTTCTTGATGTAGCGCAAATCTTTCCCATGCGCTTTCGGTCATATTCGGTACTGAAATTAGTAACCACTTATGACACCCTCTTCACAGTTGCTGCAAAGCTTTGACGTTCCAGGACCACGCTACACCTCTTACCCCACGGCAGACAGGTTTGTAGAGGCTTTTGCTGAGCGCGAATATCTTCAAGCCCTTCAACTTCGTAGGCACAGTGCACGATCGCATGCATTTCCCCTGTCTGTTTATGTGCACATTCCATTTTGTGAGTCACTGTGCTACTACTGTGCTTGCAACAAAATCATTACTGGTAAATATGAGCGCGCTGAGCAGTATCTAAAGAGTCTGCAAACCGAAGTGGAATTGCTTCTTCCACATTTGGGTACGGGAAATGTGGTTTCCCAACTCCACCTAGGTGGTGGAACGCCAACCTTTTTACGTGATCCAGAGTTGCGGTCTTTGATGGAAATACTTGGTAAGGCGTTTCAATGGAAGTCAGACGGTGAATATTCTGTCGAAGTAGACCCTCGCACGGTCGATGCACAAAGACTTAAAACCCTGCGAGAGTTAGGTTTCAACCGCCTGTCTTTAGGCGTTCAAGACTTTGACAAGCAGGTGCAAATAGCGGTGCATCGTGAGCAAACAGTGCAACAAGTGCAGGACCTCATGCTGGCGGCACGTGGCATGGGATTTAAGTCTGTAAACCTTGACTTGATATATGGACTACCGAAGCAAACCACGCAATCTTGGACACAAACACTGCAAAGTGTTGCCCAACTTCGGCCTGAGCGCATTGCTTTGTATGCCTATGCGCATTTACCAGCCAGGTTCAAACCACAACGCCACATCAACGCTAGCGAATTGCCAATGGCCGAGGCGAAAACCGCCATGTTGTCGCAGGCGATTGTTGTCTTGCAGTCTGTGGGCTATGTGTACATCGGCATGGACCATTTCGCGTTACCAGAAGACGCTTTGGCCATTGCTAAACGCCAAGGACGTTTACATCGTAATTTCCAGGGTTACACCACCCAGCCGGATTGCGATTTGATTGGCCTAGGCGTTTCGTCGATTGGCAATATTGGCGCCACCTACCAGCAAAATACCAAGTCATTAGATGAATACCAAGACATGCTTGAGCAAGGGCGTTTGCCTGTGGTGCGTGGTGTGGCCTTGTCAAAAGATGACTTGCTGCGCAGAAGCGTCATCATGGCCTTGATGTGTCAAGGCACTGTAGAGTTTGACATCATCAACTCAACCCACCTGATAGATTTCAAACACTATTTTCAAAATGAGTTGCTACAACTCACACACATGCAAGCCCAAGGCATTGTGCATCTCGACGATAAAGGGATTGAGGTGACGGACATAGGTTGGTTTGTCATACGCGCCATAGCCATGGTGTTTGACCGCTATTTACAAGGCGACCAACAAAGAATGCGGTTCTCGAAAATACTTTGATTTGTCATATGACAGTCACAGCCCAAGTCATTGCGTCAATCAGCAGTCAACTGGTTCTCAATGATGATGCGCGCGTAACGTTTTCTGTCATTGGCAATCAACTCTGCAAATTGTGCAGGTGTTGAGCTCATAGGAACAGCACCTTGTCCAATCAATTGCTGACTCACCTCGGGCATGGCAACCACCTCTTTGACACCCGCCACAATTTTGTCAATGATGTCTTTGGGTGTGCCAGTGGGTGCCAGAAAGCCAATCCAAGAACCTGACTCAGCACCCGTGATACCTGCTTCCACCATGGTCGGAACATCTGGCATGGCAGGTGAACGCACTTTACTCGTGACAGCCAGTCCTTTCAATTTACCGGCTTTGACGTAGGCAGAGGTTTCCAAAATAGACACCATCAACACTTGTACATTGCCCGACATCAAGTCGGTGATAGCAGCACTGCCGCCTTTATAGGGCACGTGTTGAATTTTTGCGCCGGTTGCAATTTTGAAAGTCTCCATTGACAAATGGGGAGAACCTCCGGAACCAGAGCTAGCGTAAGAGAGCAGGTTAGGTTGCGCCTTAGATAACGCCACCAAGTCTTGCGGCGTTTTAACTGGCAATGTGGGCGTTACCACCATTGCAAAAGGCAATTCTGCAATCAAGCTGATGGGTGTGAATGAGGTGTCTGGGTTGTAGTTGAGCTTTTTATACAGCGTGGGATTGATTGACTGTGTGCCCACATTGCCAGTGAGCAGTGTGTAGCCGTCAGGCTTTGCACGGGATACAGCTTCTAGGCCTACATTGCCGCCAGCACCGGCACGGTTTTCAATCAATACGGGTTGGCCCCACAGTTGCGACAAACGTTGCGCGACGACCCGCGTACCGACATCGGTTCCACCGCCAGGAGTGAATGGCACAACAATAGTGACTGCGCGCGTGGGCCAAGTGGTTTGTGCGTGGACACCTAAGGGTAAAAACGCCAATAGACTGGCTAAAAGTGAAATATGTTTCCGATGACAAAATAGCGCTTGTAAATTTAGACCTTTAAACACTTCAGCCATACATATCTCCAATTATGAAAAACCATCTTAACCAACTCTCTCGTGCATGGGCATTAGGTCTGACACTATGTTTGGCAGGCACATCGATTGCGCAAACGACACCTTTTCCCAGCAAGGCGCTCAAAATTGTGGTGCCCAATGCTGCAGGTGGTGCCGCTGACATTACTGCGCGTACGGTGGCACAAAAGTTATCTGAATCGCTTGGCCAATCGGTAGTGACTGAAAACAAGCCCAGCGCGGGCGGCATTGTGGCTGGCGAACAGGTGGCTCGTGCGGAGCCCGATGGCCACACCCTATTGCTGATTTCTAGTGGAACGGCTGTAAGTGCATCGCTATTTAAAACGCTTCCTTTTGATACGGTTAAAGACTTCATTCCTGTGTCTAAGTTGGCGACGTTTGATTTGGTGATTGCTGTTGCCGAAGGCGGGCGCTTCAAAACCTTTGCAGAGTTACTGGCCTACGCCAAGGCTAATCCAGGCAAACTCAATATTGGTACCCCGCAAATTGGTACTACGCAAAATTTGTCTGCTGAATATTTTCTGAGTGCTTCTGGCATTCAAGCGCAAATCGTGCCGTTCAATGGCACGCCGCCCGTCATCACCGCATTGCGCGGCGGTAGCCTAGACGCGATGGTAGAAATCTTGGGACCTCTGATGCCGCAAATCAAATCCA
>Ga0114977_10001012_pt1 | contig 18586 bp, 13 predicted proteins | sample S_130805_MF_Meta_FD_87026 | JGI IMG/M metagenome (GOLD analysis project Ga0114977, IMG submission 87026) | Freshwater microbial communities from Lake Simoncouche, Canada to study carbon cycling - S_130805_MF_MetaG | ecosystem: Environmental > Aquatic > Freshwater > Lake | place: Lake...
AAAATTTCAACTCTCGAGGTCCCTTTTTGAAAAATGGACATTTATAAATGTCCAATTTTGAAAACCGGGGGTAGACTTTTGAAAAAAGCAATGCATTCATCACTCAGAGCATAATGCTCTAAAACGTGTTTTTAAGTTGAATATTTTGTTACCATAATTTTTTAGACATTTTTACATATTATATGAAAAAGGTTTAGGCATTTTTTATGTTACTCTATATATATGCGAAATGGATAACCAAAAAAATGCCGAAAAATGCCTGATTTTTGTATGTAAAAAATGTGACTTTAAATGCTCTAAACAATCTAATTATAAATTACACGTCGACACCAACAAGCATAAAAGAGTAACCGAGAGTAACAAAAAAATGCCGATCAAAGAAGAGAAAACTTTTAGCTGTGTATGTGGTAACAGTTATAAGTATAGACCAGGACTCGCAAAGCATAAAAGAATATGTAGCGAGGTAAATAAGTCTCAAGCATCCTCAACTGACGCATTAACTGATGATATAATATGCAGTGATAATAAGGTAGTTATAACAAAAGATATGTTTATGGAGTTGGTAAATGATAATAAAGAAATGATTAAAATAATAAAAGGACAACAGGAACAAATTAATAATATAATACCGAAAATAGGTAATACGACTAATAATACTACTAATAATAATACAACAATGAATAATAATTTTAATTTGAATGTATTTCTTAATGAACAATGCAAAGATGCTTTAAACATATCGGATTTTATAGACTCGTTAAAAATAACATTGGAAGATTTACTATTTTCAAAAACGAACGGTATTTCTCGCGGGATAGCGGATGTTATGATAAAGGGTTTAAAAGAGTTAGATGTTTATAAACGTCCGATTCATTGTACAGATATAAAACGTGATATAATGTATATTAAAAACGAAGATAAATGGTTGAAAGACGATAACCATGAGATTATGAAAAATACAATTGTAAAAATAGCTGATAAGGAGCGAACGGCATTACAACAGTGGGCGATAGATAATCCAGATTGGATAGAAACAGAAGTAAAACAAATTGAATATTTGACAATGATGCGCTCAATATGTGAACCAATCGAAAACTATAACAACTATGAAAAGAAAATAATAAAAAATCTTGGTAAAGAAATACAAGTAGATAAAAAGGTTTAGCTACGCATTTAGATTATTTGTTTTTTGTTTTGTTTGTTATTTGTTATTTGTTTGTTATTTATTATGTAACAAACAAATATTAGTTATTTATAACATTTTTACTAGGTTATTTACTAGTTAAACGCGCTTATGATCAATATGTGCTTTTAGTACATCAGCGGCGCAATGTGTATTTGGTGTAGAAAGTTTAGCATTATTTTTTTCGCTTTGGGTCTTGAATGCTCCTGCGACTCGTGACATCAGAGTATCAAAAGATTTTTCATCTTCTTTCGACCACATCATGTTATTTTTAAGATTTTTAGCAATTTCAATAATATCAGAATACTCTTTCCACAGCGTATTGCTTTCTTTTACGCTAGATTTATAATTAGAACTCATAATTCCTAATTTTTTAAGTTCTTTATCATACTTTTGAGTATCGTTAGAAACTTGTTTATTGTATTTGTCATAGTGATCGAGGAATGCTTTCGCTAAGAGAGTTGCTGATTTATCTGTTAAAGCTTTAACATCATCGAGTATTGAAAGAAGACCCTTTTTATCTTCACCTTCAACTATAGTAGCGTGAATATCATTTTTAATACCACCTACATGAGCTTTAATATTATCGAGTGAGTATAAGAACTTTGGTTTAAATTTTCTAAGTCGTGCTAAGTATTCAGATTCTTGTGCAAGAACGCTATGATGTTTGTGCAAAGTGACATTCAATACATTTATTTGTTCAAGTATTTTTTGTGAATTTTTTAAAACGAATAAGTAACTCTTATAACTTTTTGATGATTTACGTTCTGCACCTTTTAGTATTTTTTCACCTTTATTAGCTTCCTCTATTTGTTTTTGCTTGATATTATCTATCATTTTTTTGAATTTTGCATATAGCTCGTTCATTTTAGACTTAGTAGTATCAGATATTTCTGCAACCTGTTTTTTAATCTTTTTAGTTGAGGTTGTAGGTAATACTTCGGGTTTGCATACTTGCTGTTGACTATGGCTACTAGAACTAGATCCTGACACGACAACCATTGAAGGTGTTGAACTAACAGATGAAACAACCACAGGTTTGGGTAATGGTACTGCTGCAGGTGTTGCTCTGGGTGTTGCAGCGGGTGTTGGTATGAATACTGGCGCGGATACTCTTGCTGCAGTTGGCGTTATTGTTCTTGCTACAGATGGTGTAGGAATTGTATTGCGCGTTTGAACACCATTTTCGCAATCTTTGGTGAAGTAGCATTCGGTACCATGAGGCTTCCATGAAAGCTGCCATTTAGAAAGAGGAGAAGCGGGGCCATTATAACCCGACATTTCCCAATTATTAGCACCATAGTTTACGTTCATTATTTCTCCATTAGGATTCTTAAAGTCAGCGGTGTTCTTTACTTCGTCAGCATTTCCACAAATACCCTGCATTTTTCCAAAAAATGAAGTAGGAACATTTGTTTCAAGAACACCACAGTAACCGCCCGAAATAACAACAGAGAAACCGTTAGGTGTTGTAACTTTCAAACTAGTGGGGGCGATACTAGAACCTCTCCATTCGATAACTTGTTTTCCGTAATGAATTTTAACACCACCGAAAGTAAGAGTCATGTCTTCAGGAAGGTCTATTTCTTTACCATTGACGTGGACTTTTGCAAAATTGGATACATCAACTTCGATGTTCATTTGTTTGTAATGAATAACGGCGCCAGTCATACAAGAAGGTACACCGGGATTATTGATACCATTTTTGCGCATTTTTTCCTGAATCTCAAACACATTGTCGGGGGTACGTGCAACAGTGTAAATACCGGGTTCTTGTATATGAAACAACACACCGTCGTAGTTAGTAACATGAGGGTCACCAGATGCTACACAAAAACGTTTATTCGGGGTTTCTGCTTCTTTTGACAAAAATTCCTCCGCGGCGATAGCACTCTCTTTTGCGATAGACTTGCTTTTAGTAACACGTATATCTTCAATGCACCCATTGTAAATATCTTGTTTGTTCTCAATGCCGAGTGACTGACAAAATTTTATAGCTTCTTGACCGTCGGTTGTAACAGCCCATGAAGCGAGCGCATCCTCAAATTTCTTAGCAATTTCTTTTGTTTTAGCCGATAATTTGGAATTTAATGATGCATATTTATTTGAAGTTAGTTTAACCAAAGATTTACTTGAAGGTTTGGGTGCAGACATTGACAATACATTATTGTGCGGTTTTATCGAAGAAGCCGTACCCTTTGTATCAACGCTTTTAGATGATTTTTTAGAACCAAGTATATTACCGCAAACTTTATTTTCAATAGCAGTAAATGTTAATTTCATAGCAGTTTTTGCAACTTCGCACCCTATGTCATTACATTTTGAGCTTTTTACACAGGACAAAAATTCTTTATTGCACTGTTTTCCTCTACTACTAGGTGTTCCACAACACTGGTCGTGTTGTTTACAGCATGAATCAAGAGAATCTTTTGAAGCAACACCCCATTGACAGTTGGGCCCTTCTGCTCCATTGAACTTTTTACCTCCACAATAGTTAGGTCCGCAATAGTTTCCGTAGATTTTAACTCCTTTTACTTTAGGTATAACTTTTTTGAGTAAGTTTTTTACCTTGGGGGTGACTTTTTTGACTACGTCTTTTACCTTGGGGGCAACTTTTTTGACTACGTCTTTTACCTTGGGGGCGACTTTTTTGACTACGTCTTTTACCTTGGGGGCAACTTTTTTGACTACATCTTTTACCTTGGGGGCAACTTTTTTGAGTAAGTTTTTTACCTTGGGGGTGACTTTTTTGACTACGTCTTTTACCTTGGGGGCAACTTTTTTGACTACTGAACTAACTTTAGGAGCAAGACTAGTTACAACTGATAATGTAGGACCTACAATAGGAATAGCTTTTAAAGCGGGAACTACTACGATGGAAGCAGCTTTAACAGCAACTGCTTTTATCTTGTGAATAGCTTTTGGAGCAGGAGCAGGAGCAGGAGCAGGTCTTGGAGCAGGAGCAGGTCTTGGAGCAGGAGCAGGTCTTGGAGCAGGAGCAGGTCTTGGAGCAGGAGCCCTAGAATGTCTTAGCAGTCGTCTTACTCCATTATTATTTTGATCTTCTTCGTCGCCACTTTCATAATCATCATCGTCATCATTGTTGTCAGCGGCGATATTGTTATTATCGTCATAATAATTCTCATCGACAGCATCATCTACATCTACATCTTCGTAAGCGTCTGCATCTTCATCTTCATCTTCATTTTGTTTTACGAGTAACTTTCTACTTTCAACAATAGCTAAATGGGGGCGATGTTTATTATTAATATCGTTAGTAAAATTTGAATGGTTAATATAATTATGAAAAGTCGTATTACTTGTAGAGTTTTCGGAAAGTACAGCGTCATGGACACTGGGCCGCGTTTCATTTCCATCGTGCGGCACTAGCATAATAGCTGAAGCAAAAGACAAACTTGCAATCAACAAAAAAGCTTTCATTGTGGATACCATTATAATAGTATACTATATTATATCTTTATACTTTTTACTATAATATTTAAGGAAGTAAATAATATATTATAATAATATATAGTATTATATACTAATAGTATAATTCAATATATTATGAAAATAACAAGCAAAAGAAAATATTTAAAAAAGAAGACGGTTAAAAGAAAATTAAAAAGTAAAAAAAATATAAAGTTCAATAAGTATGAGAAAGGTAAGGTATACAAAAATTTCAATTTAATTAAAATGCCTTACATAGATACTGAGTTAATAGAGTCTAAATATCTTTTGTATCCTCTTAAAAATATAGAAACGAATAAAGAGAGTATAAATACGGAACAAAGTTTGAAAGATGAACTTTTGTATATAGAAAAAGTGGAAAAAGAAAATAAACTTAGTCCTAAAAAAGATTTTTATACTTATGTGAATTATGCCTGGATGAAGGAAAAATCTATTGTAATGAACTATAAAAATTACTACTTTGTAAAGTTAGATAATTTTAGGTTTGTTCAAAATACAGTAAACTACCGTGTAGTCAACTTAGCGAATGAGTACTGTAGAAATAATAACACAGCTCTTTCTAAAAAAGTACAAAATGTAATAGACGCTATGACTTATAAAAATCTTAAATTTGATAAGTTAAAAAAATATATAAACGACATGCAAAATGAATATGAAAATTTTTTAGGAAAAGACGACTTAATAGGTTATTTAGCTTCTATAAATAGATGTGAAATAATATCATGGGGATGTCCTATATCATGGGATATAACACAAGATGAAAAAGATGCCGTAAATTTGCGAAGTCATATACAGTCTCCGCAGCTGTCGTTTTATGACTACGATTTGTATATTACGGGAAATGATAATAATAAATACACGAAAGAATTTAAGGAAGATTTTGCAAATAAGTTTTGCGAGTTTGTTACGAAATTATATGATAAAATGTTGGGAGAAGGACATGGTTTAAATCCGAGACACGTAATAGAGTGTGAGATAGATATATTAAAATCTATGAACTGCTATTTGAAAGGTGAATCTGATGAATTTTACAATGTAGTTACGGCAGAAGAAAGTAAAAGTAAATATAACTTTGACTGGAAAAAATTTGCAGAAGGGGTTGGTTATAAAGTGATACCTAAAACATATATAACTGGAAGTATTAGTTATTTGAGTTGTATAATGAAGAAGTTACACGCTGACTGGAAGACACCTAAATGGAAGTCTTATTGGTATTATATGTATTTAAGACAGTTATGTATGTATTCTAATGAAACGAATAGGCTTAGATTTAATTTTTTTAATAAATTTGCAAAGGGTGAGCAAGCAATGTTTCCCAATGAATTATTTCCATTATTTGCATTATCTTACTGTTTTAATACGCTTTTGTCAAGACTATATGTCGAAAAATATGTACATCCTCAGGCGGTATATTTAGCAAACACGATTGGTGATGATATGAGGAAGGTATTTATAAGAATAATAAAAGAAAATATGTGGTTGCAACCGGAGACCAAGTTAGAAGCTATCAAAAAATTAGAATGTATATCGATAGAAACTGTGTATCCGAAGTATATGATAGAAGATTTAGTTGCGGATCTACCGACAATGGACCCTTATGGGATAATGTATGTTCAGTCACAAGTACGGCGCGAGTATTTAATAGCACATCATGGTATGCATTATGTTGAACTTCCAGAGGTAAATTTTAGTGTGAATGGTGGTTTAGCGTTATCGGGTACACAGCCTTATATAGTAAATGCATTTTATAATGCAACAAAAAATAACATATATGTTCCGGCGGCGACATTACAGGAACCATTTGTAACTCTTAACTTACAGGGGCTTGAATATAATTTAGCACATATTGGATATACATTTGGACATGAGTTGTCGCATTGTTTAGATAATTCGGGTAGATTATTTGACCATAAAGGTAATATGGTAAACTGGTGGAAGCCGGAAGATGCGATGATATTTGAAAGTAAAGTAAAGAATGTTATTAAGCAGTATGAGTTATCTGCTTCTTGGGATGGTATAAAGATGGATGCATCTACGATGGTTGGTGAAAGTATGGCGGATATATCAGGTATAGAAATATGCGTAAATTATTTGAATGATTATTTGATAACCACAAATGCACCAAGAAAGATAAAAGCAGTATCACTTAAGGCTTTTTTTATATATGTAGCGTTTCAGTGGAGAGAGGCAATATATAAACAATCAATAAATTTTAATATTAAAACGAATCCGCATCCTTTAGTAAAATATAGGACAAATTGTCCGATGGCTCGTTTAATGATATTTAAGAAACTGTACGGTATTAAAAAGGGAGATAGAATGTATTGGAATAATGATACTATTTGGTCAAATAATAAATAAATAATATTTGGAAGTTAATAATATTTGGAAGTTAATAATATTTAGAAGTTAATAATATTTAGAAGTTAATAATAGATTGAAACTTATAGTATTTTATAACTTATAGTATTTTATAAATTATAATATTTATTATTTTTATTATTTTCTTTACTATTTTTATTTTTTTTTCTATACGTTATATATAAAATGGTTAAACATCGCAAAGTAGGAACTCGTCGTCGTCGTAGTGGTCGCAAGTCTTATGCTCAGGGTCAAGGCCAGGGTCAGGGTCAGGGTCAGGGTCAAGGTCAGGGCCAGCAGCAACAGGGAGGTCGTAGAAGACGTCACCGAACTAAGCGTCACCACCGCACTCACAAGCGGAGGTGAACAATACAACTTAGATAATATTTATAAGTTTATATGATAACTTTTTGTTTTATCATATAATCAACGAAGTCTGTTAGTTGTTAAAATTTTTTTTAAAACTATTTAGAAATATTTTGATATATTTATGTTAGTATTCAGCTTCTATACTACGTTCTAGTTCTTTTATTTGTCTCTGACCTGTTTCAAAGATTTGTGCCTCTATAATTGCCTGTAATATTTTTAATGTATTTATAAAATTTTTCTCACAGTTAACATAGAGCTTTAGTATAATTTTTCTTGTTTCATCTATCAAATTATTTAGCTCTTCGTATGTCAAATATGGGTCTATTATATATCTTTCTTTAGCATGTTCTCCATTTTCTCCATTTTCTGTATTATTGATAATAAATATCTTATCTATAATTTCTAATAATGAATTCCTTACCATATTAGAACCATAAATCATTATTTTGATTTGCTCTACATAGTCTACAAATAACTTGTCCTTTGTAGTACCTATGTATGTTTTATTTAAGATTGAGTCGGGTGTACTACAGTCAGCAGTATCAGAAAATGAGTGAATTGGGATGTCGCGAAAACTTTTAATATCTTTAGGCGGATTGGTGTTGCCGGTAAAGAGTGTGTATAGTAGGTCGACATTTCTTTTTTTCTCTTCTTTGCTTTTAGCCGACATTCTATCAAATCTACCCTTACTCGTATTATATTTATCATTATATAAACGACTAAGCTCTGCAAAACCAGGCAAGTCATATACTGTTTTACGTCTACGTATAATGTCATCCGCATTTACGGAATTATTTAAATTAGTCGAACACAACTTTGTTTTAATTTTAATTTCAGAAACAGACGATTTAGTTTCTAAAATACCTTCTTCACTTATTAAATCGGCAAACTCATCCATATCTATTAGGTCAGCAATACGAGAATTACAAAAGTTTAAATTCTCTACTTTTACATTCTTGGCCATATCAGATATATAATGTTTGTCTTCTAATTTTGTTTTTTCAATGTTGCTTACAACATCAACGTCTTCTATACCTTGCTCTTTCATATCTACTACATCTACATTATCTTTTTTACTTTTTGAGTTATGAACATGTGGAGTAAGTATTGCTCTCGAAGAACTAGCTGATGACCTCCAAGAAAATACAGGATTTAGGGTAGTTATTATTGCCGCGAATAAATGTGCTATTTTAACATAATATTTAGCAATTTCAATACACATTTTTTGTGTTTTTTCTTTAGTAGCATGAATATGTTGAGATAAGTAAGAACTATCGTCAGCATTACTTTCTGATATTTTACTATAAATAACTTGTATTTGGTTAGAAAAAAAAGACTTCTTTAGTATTTTTGATGTTATAATTACTAAATCATCACAATATTTTGAATTTGTAAGTCGAACCATATCTTGAAAATTCTGTCCTAAGATATAGTCAGTTGCAATTTCATTTAGTTTAGAAATAAATTCAGTATTATTATAATTTAGTTCTTTAAAGTTTAATATTTTTTCTTTATTTTTATTTTTTACCGTACTTGAATTATTACCCATTATATATTAATACTTTATATATTATTGTGTGTTTTCTTTTTATTTTCATTTTTATTTATTCATAATAAAGATTATAATATGAATAAAATTGAATTAAAAAATATTTAATATAATTTAAGACAACCCTCACATGCATGGCTCAACATCCTCTCGAATACAACCTACTCACAAAACATATAAAAATAAAATAAATAATAATAGTAATAATAAAGCAGATTTGTGGAAAAAAATCAACGAGTCTTTTGACATAGATATTGATAAAAGACACTTTAAAAAGGATGAAACCAGTGTCGAATGTATTTACAGAAACACAGGACAAAGAGAAAAATGCGACACTTGTCAGTCATCAGTTTCATTATCCGACGAAGGGTTTCTTATTTGTACCAACCCCAAGTGTAGTATAATTTATAAAGATATCGTCGACCAAACTGCCGAGTGGCGGTACTATGGCGCCGATGATAATCAAACGAGTGACCCAACGCGATGTGGTTTACCCGTTAACCCTTTGCTATTAGAGTCGTCATTTGGTTGTAAGATACTTTGCGATGGTGTATCCTCGTATGAGATGCGAAAGATACGAAGATATACCGAATGGCAGGCGTCACCACATAAAGAGAAGACTCAATATAATGAGTTTCAGCATATTACGATTATTGCTAACAATGCAGGAATTCCAAAAATTATAATAGATGAAGCTTTGAGGTGTCATAAGAAAATATCGGAACATCAGACATTTCGCGGATCTAATCGTGATGGTATTATAGCTGCTTCAGTATATATTGCATTTAGAATTCATGACTGTCCGCGAACAGCAAAGGAGATTGCTACGATATTTAACTTGGATAACACAAGTGCAACAAAGGGATGTAAAAACGCTGTATGCATTATAAATGATATTGAAAATGATATGCATAATTCTGAGAAGACTAGCTTTTGCAAAACGCGACCGGAGGCTTTTATAGAGAGGTATTGTACGAGGTTGCATGTAAATGGTGAACTTACAAAATTGTGTCAGTTTATTGCTTTACGAATTGAAAAAAATAACTTAATACCTGAAAATACGCCTCACTCTATCGCTGCTGGTATTATATATTTTGTGTCTCAAATATGCGGACTTAATATATCTAAAAAAGATGTAAATAAAATTAGCGAAACAAGCGAAGTTACGATAAATAAATGTTTTAAGAAGTTAGAAAGTATTAAAGAACAATTGATACCTACGGTTATTTTAGAAAAGTATTCGCCAAAAAACTGAAAATATAAAATTATTATTATTATATCATTATATCATTTATAAACTAGATTTTATAGTCGATTTTATGAATAAAGATGCAGGCGCAGATACAGATACAGATACAGATACGTGTAGAAACACAGATTCTCTTGAACTAGTAGTTAAAGAACTTGACAGTATTCCTGAAAAAATAGAATCAAGTATACCAAGTATACCAAAATTTATTTTTATAATACCATACAGAGATAGAGCAGAACATAAAGAATTTTTTACTGTATACATGAAACATGTTTTAGAAGATATTCCTAAAACAGATTATGAAATATATTTTGTAGAACAGAAAAATACATTACCGTTTAATAGGGGTGCTATGAAAAATATAGGATTTTTAGCTTTAAAATATAAATATCCAAATCACTATAAAAATATTACATTTGTTTTTAATGATGTCGATACGGTTCCATATAGTAAAAATGTAATTGACTATGAAACGACACCAGGTGTCGTAAAGCATTACTATGGTTTTAAATTTGCGCTAGGTGGTATTTTTTCTATAAAGGGCGAAGATTTTGAAAGAACAAATGGTTTCCCTAATTTTTGGTCATGGGGAGGAGAAGACAATTATATGCAAAAACGTGTAGAGTATAGTGGGTTATATATTGACCGTTCTGTTTTTTTTAATATTTTAGATAAAAATATTTTACAGTTATGTGATGGTATTAAAAGGCTTATATGTAGAAAGGAAGCTGCTACCGTAGTAAATATGACAACATCTGATGGACTAATTACTATAAAAAATTTAAACTATGACTTTAAAGATGAGTATGTAAATGTATATAGTTTTGAAACAATACGTGACCCTAGAATGTTGCGATTCGAAGAACAAAATATAGCAGTTGAATCAAAAATACGCTTAGAAAAAGAAGATATTAAAAGTTTACTTGACAGAAAAATGAATAAAACAATTGGTATATACCAAAGTAACGTATTGCCTAAAAGACCAATGAGTGCGGAACAACAACTACATCCACCTCAACAGCAACCATCGCATCAGCAACAACTAATACAGCGTCAATTACAACAACAGTACCAGCAACAACTAATACAGCGTCAATTACAACAACAAAAACAACAACAACAACAACAACACCACCAACAACAACAACAACAACACCACCAACAACAACAACAACAACAACAACAACAACAACACCAACAACAACAAATAAGAAAACATATGTATAGAGGAATTGGTATGGGCGGTGTAATTTAATACTGAAAACCAGTATTAATATATTTCATCAAAAACTAGCATTAAAGTCAAATATAGTATCTGTTTTTGTTTTTTCCGATAAAGCATACTCACTAACTCGTTTTTCAAAGAAGTTAGTCTTGCCTTCTATACTAATCATTTCCATAAAGTCAAAAGGATTTGAAGAGTTATATATTTTTTCATATCCGAGTTGAACCGATAGTCTGTCAGCAACAAATTCAATATATTGTGACATTAATTTTGAATTCATTCCTATTAATCGACAAGGTAATGCATCACATATAAATTCTTTCTCTATTTCTACTGCTTCTTTTATAATTTCATATACTTTTTGTTTAGGGTATTTTTTATGCATTTTATTATACAAAAGTATTGCAAATTCGGTGTGTAATGCTTCATCGCGTGATATAAGCTCGTTGCTAAATGTCAACCCAGGCATTAATCCTCTTTTCTTTAACCAATAAATAGAACAGAAAGCCCCCGAAAAGAATATTCCTTCTATGCACGCAAATGCAATTAGTCTTGTAAAAAATGAACTTCTTTTATCATTTATCCACTTAACAGCCCACTCTGCCTTTTTTTTTATACATGGAAAATTATTTATACCAGAAAATAGTTTATCTTTTTCTTCAGTCTTCTTAATTAATGTATCGATTAGTAAACTATATACTTCGCTTTGGCAAGTAAGAATTCCATTAAATATTCCTCTATGTTTTTTTGGCTCATTAAAACAATATGTTGATTCATTTTCATATATTTTTTCAATACTAACAATTTTTATTCTTTCAGAAACTTCCATAGTATTATTTAATCTTTCGCAATACATTATATCAAGTCTTTTTGGTTTAAATCCTATATCAATAAGTTTATTTACTGATTTTCCAGTTATATACAAAACATAACAATCTTTGCAAATATAGTAATCATAGTCTCCTGTTCCATCATTTTTGGGCATTAATCGTTTTGCTGCTTTATGATTTAATTTAATATTTGTTTGAATACCTAATGTTGTTAATAACAATTGAACATCTTGTAAAAACTTAAAATGTATTGAAGCTAATTGAATTGAAGTTGAATCTTTTGCTGTATTTAAATTAATACATCCATCAGCGTCAACTAAACCTTCTAACCAACGCAGTCTAACATCACTACTATAATTAATTGGAACAACAAATTTTTCTTTATTAATATAATTTGTTATATAAAAACTAATTCTTTTACTATTTTCTTGATAAGAATCATATTTAAAATGTGGTAATAATTCACGTTTTTTATCATACAAATAAATAATAGGATACTTATTACAATAAGTTCCATCGCCGCAAAAAAACCCATGTATATATGGATTTTGAAATTCATCTGGATTTTCAAATTCAATAAAAGGAGTAATATATCTTTCAATTATGTCACCTATTTTTAAATCGGTAGTTTCATTTTCTTCACATAAACATCTTTCAGGATGTTTTGGATTTCCTTTTTGAATTAGCCATTTATGTCCTGGAGAACAATCTAACTCCATGCCGTTTGAAAGAGAAACCTTATAAATTTCTTGGTCTCCTGTATATTTAACTTCGACTTGTGAAAATTCATCACCATTCCAAACATTTACATTTGTATTTTCTAAATCTTTAATCATATAGTATCCTTTATCTGTTAATATTTTTGTTTCTCCTGTAACACAATGTATATTTTCCATTGCAATCTGAAACCCATAAAAAGCGCGAGCTTCAGCTAACTGTACATCACTCATAAATCGAACAGCTAGGTTTTCAGTAACGATTCCGTCGCTTGCTGCAAAAAAAGCTAAAATCATAGAAATAAAAAATCTTTCATTATCATTTAAAATGTCACTATTCCATTCAACAATATCTTTCGATAAATCAATCTCTTCTGCTCTCCAAAAACAATCGACCTGTTTTTTATACATTTTCCATATTTCGTTATCTTGTATAGGAAACATTACGTAGCGAGAATCATTTTCTGTCAGAAGAGGTTCTGACGATTTACTAGTGGATACGGGAACCGGTTTTAAAGACATTCTAAATACTATAATATAATATATAAATATTTTTATATGTATATATTTTATCTTTTCTTATCTTAATATATTAACAGTTGCAAATATACAATTATAATGAGTTCGGTTTATACAAATGGTGGAAATGCTGGAAATGGTGTAAATGGTGTAAATGGTGTAAATAATAAATTATCTGCCGCATCTCAAATGTTATCTGGTGGAGGAATGCCTTGTAAGTTTGAACTTTTAATGGAATTTTTCTCTACTTTTTTGTTTACCTTTATTATATATTTTTGTGTATTTGCTTTTATCCCATATGAAGGTTTAATCGCCAAAATTTTAGAGTTTATAAGAAAAATAATGACAAAATTTACAGACTTTTTATACAAGTTAATACCCAAGCCTGTTAAAAAGGCTTTTTCTAGGTTATTTCCAAAGTCTGTAGTAAAATTTTTTAAAGAAACCTTGCCTAATTTAATAAGTAAAAAGAAAGATGAAATACAAACACCTTTAAAAGAAAAGTTACAAAAAATAAAAGATGATGTTGATAAAAAAATAAATAAGCAAAGAAAAAAGTCAAAAAAGAATAAAAACTTTCTTTCCGAGTTATCTGCATACTATGAGGAGCAATATTTAATAGCAAAGTCAAAGATTTCATCCATATGGGAAAAATTTAAGGATAAAATTATACCAGCATTGATTATTTCATTTATATATTATGTTATATGGTATATATTTTTTAAAGTTATACCAATTATTTTAAAGTACCTAATTAATATTGCATTACAGTTTAAGTAATCATAGCTTATAGGGATATTATGGATATTATGGATATTATGGATATTATGGATATTATAGGTATTAAAAGATATAATAAAAATACATAATATAAATATATATTATACTTATGCTGGGTCATATATTTGATATTACTAGAACTATAATTTATGTTATCTTGTTTATAATATTAATTCCTGACTTTTTTTTCGAGCTTCCGAAAAATGGTAGTAAAATTATGACATCATTGGTTCATGGATTAATATATTCAGGTGCATTCGTTCTTTTAAGTATATTATTTAGCAGCAAACGTATTTATGAATGTGTAAAATCATTAGGAACAGCAAGTGTTTAATAAGACAATATTTTATTGTACTGTATTAAATAAATATAAATACGAATATAAATATATATAATAATATAATGGTAAAACCTACAAAAAAAAGAGTAACATCTCCAAATATAAGAAGTAAATCACCCAGATTAGATGAGTTTATGAGAAGTTCAATTATAAGTCCCGAGTTTCAAGATTATAATTATGATATGAATTCTTCTTTTTCTCACCAACCTCATACGCCTCATCTAGATAAGGTAGATGATATAAATGATAAGATGGCGACACACCAACCCACAGAAGACAGCGAAGGCTATACAAGTAGTAGCGATGACTCGCATGTAGATGATGAAAGTAATGTGCCCATAACCGACGAATCTTACGCTAACGCTACAAAGGAGAAAGATTTGAAAATTTACAGAATGAAAGATTTACTAGACAAGAAGCGTAAACTAATGTTTGATAAAGAAAGGGAAATAAAAGAACTAGGTAAACAAAATACCTTTTTAGAAACAGTTGTATATGATTATAAAAAATATAATACAGCTATTTTAGAAGAAAAAGTAAAACAAAAAAAAGCTCTAAAAATATTATCTGACCATATTCGAGAAATTTCTAAGAATATTAAGAATGATGAATTTAGATTGAATCGCGTAAAAGTAGACCAAACCGCTTTACTAGAAGAAATCCAACGTATTCGCGATGAGATAGCCTACGTTTTAAATTCAAGTGGAAATGATACCAAATACATATCTTCAGACGATGAACCACAATATGAACCACAATATGAAGATGAATAATAATAATATTAATGTTAATATTAATACATAATTTACTGGTATTTAAGTTAGTTTAGTATTATTTTTATTTTAATATTTTAAAATAAAAATTACAAAGTTAATTAATATTATTTTATAATACCTTTTTTCTACGTCATATATATAACACACATAATGAAATCAAGAAGGTCTTCACCTAAATTTTCAAGTAACTCAAGTAACATTCTTTCAAATAAGTATCTACTATATGCTTCTTTCTTTTTTGCGATTGTAACAGCTGCTAATTATTTATTGAAGAATAATTTAGAGGCCATAGCTGTTTTTATTATAATTGGTTTATTAACAACTTACTTTAGTAAAAATATGATTGTTGTTTTATTGACAACTACTATTTTGACTAACTTTATAACTATGTTCAAAAATAGGGGATATTCTACAATGATGATGGAGGGGTTTACGTCAGAAGAAATAATAAAACTAAAGACTATAATGGATGATGCGAAAGCGGAAATGGATAAAGAAAAAGATGATACAAAGAAAGCAGCTCTTAAAGTAAAGTACGAGTCAGCGAAAAAAGCTTATGATGAAGCAGTAGCTACTGCAGATGCAAATGCATCAGCCACTAATAATACCCCTAGCCCTAGCCCTAGCCCTACCTCTAGCCCTACCACTACCACTACCCCTACTATAACCGGGAGTGATAACACTATAGCAATGGGAACTCAGCCTGCAAATACTGTGAAACAGCCTTTTACTACTAAAAGTAAAATCAAAGATGGAATGTCACAGTTGAGTCCTGCAGCTGTAAATACGGAATCTGTTAACCCTATGATGCAAATGAAAATACCAGGTATGGCGACAGGAACTAATGCACAAAAAGAACAAGCGTACAGCATGTTGTCTAGTGTAGGAGGTGGAGGTGACGCTTTAGCTCAACAGACAGAAATGATTAATAATCTTAAGTCAATAGAGCCTATTTTGAATACAGCTCAGAGTTTCCTCGATAAATTTGAAAACAGTTCGATTAGTAAAATGTTTTCAGGAAGCGGCGGATTTCCAGGAATGTCATTATTAACAGGCGCAGCAGGAGGAAACAAAGCAAGCCCTGCACCTATTGGTGAATAATCTTCAAGTATTAAACGTATGAGGCGTATGAGGTTGGTGAGAAATATAGAAATTCCCTCGTAATTCATAAACCCAATTATAAAAATATAATATCTATATTTTTATATAATGACAAAGAAATGCCCACCGGGCGTAATATGTTTTGAAAATATAACTCTTGTAATATTTTTAGCCATTGCGTGTATTATAATTTATTTAGCATATTCGCAATTTAATAGAAATACACATACATCAAACTCACGCCCAGACACGCGCTCATACTCGAATAATATCGAAATAACCCATAAAGATTATAGTGGTGGTGGGCGTGGATTTTTAGATTTAATACCAAGTTTCGGTTCAGGATATACTCGAGGCCCGGCCGATGTTTTATTAAATCCGTACACTCCACCGTTACGCGACGATAGATATTTTAATCAATATGGAACAAGCGCATTGGGGGTCGCGATGGGCGGTGATATAAGAGGAGGAGTACCTATAAATGTTCCCACACGTTCAGTAAACGCGGCATACCGTCAAGTTGGAATATTAACACGTGTTAATGGGCAAGAAACTATTCTTTCTCTTATGGGGAGACCACTTTTTCCCAGTCAAGATAAATGGCAGTTTTATACCATGAGTGATAAAAATCAGTCTGTTAAGTTACCCGTAACATATAAAAAACGAAGCTGTACTAGCGACCAAGGGTGCGATAATATATATAATGGAGATACTGTTTATGTCGAAGGATACAATGACGCATTTAAAGCGACCATATATGATAATGCTATGCAATATTCGATTCCTTATTACTGATGATTCACATAACCATAATACTAATAATATATTTATAATTGATTTAGAGGTATGATATTATACATATGTAGCACAGTAATATTATTATAATCTTAAGTACGTATACTAATATTTACAATGTTACCAATGCCCAATTTAAGTGGTATTGGTGATATTATTTTGATACAAAATTTAAAAACAGGAATTTATTATATTGATGTAATTATAATTCTTTTATTTTTATTTTTATTACATCATAGCGACATTAACACGCATGTGACAAGGTTTATTAATTTTATTTACTCAATGAATTATGAAACAACTAAACAAATGATGATGTTTTTAAAGAAAGGAAATATGCATCGAATAATGTATCAAGGTAATCAATATGTTATTGGGTATTCATCTATAAGTATTGTCATTCAATATCCCGACCCCATGATACATATCCTTGACTACTATACTGACAAAATAGATATGATGAGAAAAAAAACAGAAAAAGATTTATCGGTTATAAATTTACGATATGTAGAAGTGATTGATAAAAATAACAACGCATCAAATATATACACTCCGCGTACAAATTTGCCCATTGAAATAGAAAATGGAATATACTTATCAATTGAAAAAGTACATACACATAGAGAAAAGAAAAACTCAGATACAAGTGATTTTAAGAAAATAAATTTTACACTTATGATGAGTAGAGATAAATGTGTAGATGAGTTGTATAAATTTATTGAAAAATGCGAAAAAAAATACAATAAAAAAATAGAAGATAGAATGACGGATAAAATATTTATATATGAGTTTCTTCAGAGTGAGAACAGTCGTGCAAGTAATAGTGATGACGACTGGAATGATGGAAGACGAGACCAGAAACTCTCGAATATTTTGTGTTCGGAATATCAGCTAAATACGACAAAGGATTTGAGGAAAAATTGTTTTTTCACAGATGTCGATAAAATTATCAAAAGGATTGACTTCTTTGTAAATAATAAGTCGTGGTACGAGTCGCGCGGAATACCGTATCAACTTGGGTTTTTATTTTATGGTCCAGCCGGGTGCGGTAAGACATCTACAATTAAGGCGATTGCGCGTATGCTTGATAGACATATTGTAAATGTAAACGATATCGACAAAATTAAAAAAGTGTCTGATATTAAAAATATATTTTATGGAGATTATATTAATGGTAGAAATATTCCTACACATAAGAGGTTATATGTAATTGATGAGTTTGATAAAATATTAGATACGATTAGTGAAAAATCATCAATTAATGCTGCTACTGCCGCAATGAATGCAATGAGCACTAATTTATTAAACGGGATTATGGG
>Ga0114977_10001013_pt1 | contig 18585 bp, 16 predicted proteins | sample S_130805_MF_Meta_FD_87026 | JGI IMG/M metagenome (GOLD analysis project Ga0114977, IMG submission 87026) | Freshwater microbial communities from Lake Simoncouche, Canada to study carbon cycling - S_130805_MF_MetaG | ecosystem: Environmental > Aquatic > Freshwater > Lake | place: Lake...
ACCTTCAGAAATTGGGCTATTTCATCCCGAAATCTGCAGCGATTGCTTTGCGTGATTCTCTTTCTATCTTTGCAAAAGCGTCTTCAACCCCCTTGCTCCAATCAGAGAAACCAGGATTTTTCGTGAAGAATTCCTCCCAACCTTCTTTGTTCCATGTGGAACATTGTTTAGGGATAGTTTTATTTTCTATGGCATCGGCCATGGTTTTTAATTGTGGCGAGGATGCAATCGCGGCTTCAATATAATAGTTAATATTCACTTCATCAAGTGGAGAAGATATTAATCTTTGCCATTTATCGCTTCGATATGGACTTTCTGGAAGCGTGGTGCTTTGCATCTCAGGATTAATAAACTGGGAGAATCTACCCACGCCAAACGCCTTGAACAGCACCGCAAGCGCCATCATGGTGGTGGCTGCATATTGCATTGTGCCATTACCAGGGGTGGTTCCTTGTGGTGCGCTGGGTTTTTCCTGGCTCAAGCCTTGTGTAACCAGTTGGCCTCCGCCAACGCCAGCAATTATGTCAATAGCACTCTTTAAGCTGTTTGGTAATTTAAGTTGAATGCCTACGTTGAGGTTTTCCTGGCTCGAGTCTTGCGCACCTATAGTGTGTTGTGATGATGCTGCTTCTATATCTCCGGCACCCCCTGCGCCGCTCATTTGACCGGTAATAATTTCCATTTCTTTATCATTAAGCACTGCGCTATTAGCCATCAACAGTTTAGCCGCTTCGTTGTTATTCTTAATAATAGCGTAATATAATGGAGAGCGCCCTTTGTCATCTCTGGCATTCACATCGGCGCCACGTTTTATAAGCATTTCCATTGCTTCAATATTATTATACTTGACAGCGTAATATAATGGATAGCGCCCTTTGTCATCTCTGGCATTCATATCGGCGCCACGATCTAACAACAACTTAACCATTTCAGGATTATTAAGTGAGACTGCCTCAGATATTGGGAAAACGACATATGGCTCTCTAGGATTAACATCTGCGCCACGATCTAACAATAACTTAACCATTTCAAGATTATTAAGTGAGGTTGCCTTAGATATTGGGAAAATGACATGGAAAATGCCATATTGCTCTCTAGCATTAACATCTACGCCACGATCTAACAAGAACTTAACCATTTCAGGATTATCATTGCTGATTGCATGATATATGAGATAATGGCTATTTTGACTTATAACATTAGCGTTCGCCCCAAGGCGCAATAAAAGATGTGCGTAATATGTTGGTTGGCCCTGATTGATAACTTCGAATAATTTCTTGTTTAGATAATTACTCGCCGCTACCCCAGCTATCTTTCCGAAGGCAGTGCTGAGTCCGACTGTAACGACGTCATTAAGAATATCTCGACTATTAAGAAATAAATTAACGGCGTTTAGAGGAAGTAGAATTGAACCAGCAGCTTTTTCTTTATTATATAAGGTGCCCAAAAAAGGTAATAACACATTGGCAATCGCTATTATGAATTTTATTCTAGCTGCTAAGTTTTCAGCGCGTATAGCTGCTTCTCCAGCACGTTCAGCTTTAACGCTCGGTAAATATTCTCTTGCAGAGGCCAGATCTATACCTTTTATTTGCTCTTCCCACACAGCTTTTTGTGCATAATATTCAGCATTTTTCTCAGCCGGAATTTGTGCTGTAACATACCCCTTGAGATAATCGCGCAGATCTTCATATGAAGGTCTGTTTATATAAACTAATGCGTTAAATCCCTCAGTTGCAAATTGTCTATCGTATATATAACCACGCGCCACTTCCACATCGTCCAATATAGTTACTTCATTGCTGCCAACAAGGTTTGGATTTGGAGCTTCAGAATCATATTGCAACATTGCAAGATAAAGCTGTTCATCGGGGGTGAGATTTTCCTTTAATATTAATTCTAGAGCCATAACTCTATAGAATTCATTCTTGCATTTTTCTTCATTATCCTCGGCGATAAGAAGTGCATTAATAGCCATATCTATAACAATTTTAGCGGTAATTTCCCAAGGCATGCCTCCATCATTTCTCATTCTGTCAACTCAAACATTCTCATGTCTTAAAGTTTATTTGAGGATGTGATAACAGTCAAATATATAATTAAGGCTGCACAGGCAAAAGCCAATCTTCCCTGGCTATGCGATTCAGGAAAACAGTCCAATACTGTTTCCTCGACTGATAATTCATCCCATTGAGAAATTGGGCTATTTCATTCCAAAATCTGCAGCGGCTAATGGTGTCTTTAGCCTTTATATAGAAGCCTCAGCAGGCCAACACCCCCTGGCCATCATTCTTAATTCAAAATATTTAAACAACACCTATTGCTTTTGATTTTATTTGGTGCTAGCCTCCTTATAAGGACTCATACGCAAATGCAATTTCACTTGAATTGCGCGTATTAATGTTTTCATAAAGAGGTGCACATATGAACGCTGCAAATACCGACTTTACACTGAAAAATTTGTCTGGATATCAGTGATTAAACTCCATTAACTCAGTCTATCTTCAAAATTAACAATTATAACGAGGCATACCATGCAAATAACAATTTATGGTAAACACTTGAGTGTTGGCGATTCTTTAAAAACTCACATTGAAGATGTATTAAAAGGCTCAATTTTAAAGCGCGCCGAAAAGGCAACCACTGCCTCTGTCACCCTTGCAAAACAAGGGCCTATGTTTTTAACTGAAATTGTTGTGCACGATGGAACACACCACAACACAATTGCAGGCCATGGGGAAAACACAGATCCTTACAGCAGTGTTGGCCTTGCTGTTGAAAAGCTCACTAAACAAATCAACAAGCACCAAGATAAAATGAAGAACCACCATAAAACCATAAAGGAAGATAAGCAATTAGAGCTGGTGCAACATGCCATTGAAGAAACGGAATATGAAACTGAAGACAATCCCGTTATCGTTGCAGAAAACATTCCCCACATCCCGAAGCTTTCTGTGAAAGACGCCGTGATGAGAATGTCTATCGCTAAAACCAATATGTTCATATTCATCAACAGCATCAGCAACCGCCTTAACGTGTTGACCTATCGCAGCGATGGCAACATCGCCTGGGTGGATACCAACACTCAGGTTAACTCGGCATATTAAGTGATGCTTAAGCCCAGAAAATGCCTCATGAACAAGCTTATACCAAAGGCATTTTCTATGGGTTTAATCTAAGGCGCCTCAGCCGCGCAGAACTGCACCTAATTTGCTTTGCGCTGCATTGATTATGCCCGCTGATATAGCCTCGATCTCGGCATCGATCAGAGTGGCTTTTTGTGGCTGCAACCGCACAGAAACCGCAATAGATTTCTTTCCTTCTGCCACCCCCTTGCCTTGATAAACATCAAAAATATCAACGGCGGTAATCTTAGCATCCACCTTCTTGATGATTTGAATTAAGTCACCAGCAGCGGTTGCTTGATCCAATATAAAAGCAAAATCACGTATCACTGGTTGCAACACCTGCACGGCCTGCCTTGTGCGCGGTTTATTCTTAGCAACAGGCAGCCTATCCACAAACAACTCAAAGGCAAGCACCGGGGCATCTAACCCCATAGCCTTCAAGGCCTGAGGATGCAGGCGCCCACAAAAACCAACCACCGTTTTTCCTATGCTGAAAGCAGCAGATTGGCCAGGGTGATAATAACTTGGGCATTCACGGCTGATCCGCAATGCATCAGGATTAACGCGATATGCACCGAGAGAGGCAAAAAAATCCGCCTTCACATCAAAGAAATCAATCTCTCTGACTTCATTATGGGCAGAAAGTGGGCTGTGCAGGCCAGTGCGAATCCCAGCCAAACAATTCATTTGCCTGTTTGGATGGGCATCGTCATAAACTGGGCCCAACTCAAACATATTAACGTTTTTGCAGCCGCGATTAATATGGTTCTCAGCAAATTTCACCAAATGCACCAAAACGCTAGAGCGCATTATTTCCAGTTCTATGCTGATAGGGTTTTTCAGCTTCAGCCCACTGTTGCCAAAAACTTTAGCATCACTTTCTGAAGCAAATGACCATGAAAGAACCTCGTCCATCCCCCTCTCGCGCAGCACCGTCACAAAATCATAAGGCGCTGGGGCAAAAAACTTACCAGTTTGCGGCAGCATTATTGTTGGTATGTGATGGAAGCCATGGATGCGAATGATTTCCTCCACTAAATCGGCTTCTATCGCAACTTCGCCTTGACGCCAAGATGGAACGCTCACCATCTCGCCATCGCATTCAAACCCTAATTTGCTTAACACAGCCATGCACACATCTTTTTCAATGTCAGTGCCCAGCATGCGGTTCACAGCTTTAAAGTCAAACTTAACAGCCTTCACTGAATCAATCTCATCACCAAGCACAACAGTTGTTTTGCTTAGTTGTCCACCACAGTGGATTTGCACCTTATGTAATAATCTAGCCATAAACTCGGCGCTGTTGGCATGATCAATCCTCCGTTCAAAACGAAACCTAGCGTCGGTGTTAAGGTTTAAATATCTGCCGGAATTTGCCACTGCTATTGGGTCAAAATTCGCCACTTCCACAAATATATTCTTGGTTTCTTCAGTAACTTTGCTGAGCTCGCCACCGATAACCCCGGCGATGGCAAGAACTTTATTATCATCAGCAACCACCGTTACCTTTGCATTAAGTTTATATTCTTCCCCGCCGATGGCAACAAAGTGCTCGCCTTCATAAGCAGGGCGCACAACCACTTGCCCCTCTATTTTATCAGCATCATATATGTGATTAGGCCTGCCATAGGTCAGCATCATAAAATTTGAAATGTCCACCAAAGGCAATTTTTTGCCAGAGCCAATCGCCCTAAGCTTCGCATCCATACCCCCTTCAATGGCACCAATACTAACCCCTGCAACATATGCCCCACAAAATTCGCGACATGCCTTTTTATCATCGATCTTCACATCAATTTTGCATGTGCCATCTTGACTTATAACTGAGGAAGCTGGAATGGTTAAAACGCCAAGTCCAAAAGCTGAAAGGTCCCTAGCAACGCCAATAACACTGGCGCAATCGCCACGGTTAGGGGTTATCGAGATGTCTATCAACACATCATTCAAACCAGCATATTCAGCAAATGATGCCCCAGGAACAACTTCTGCTGGCAATTCAATTATCCCATCTGAATCCCCGCCCAAAAGCAATTCATCGGCAGAACACATCATCCCACAGCTTTCCACTCCGCGGATTTTAGAGGCTTTAATTGCGAAGTTACCATTGGGAACAACCGCTCCAACTGGGGCCAACACCACCTTTATTCCAGCCCTGGCATTTGGCGCTCCGCAGACTATCTGCAGGTTGTTTTTCCCATCATAAACCTGGCACACAGCAAGCTTATCCGCATCTGGGTGCGGTGCTGTGCTTATGATTTCTGCGATGATGAAATCGGCATACACACTGCCGCGGTCTTCCACAGATTCAACCTCCAAACCAATATTATCAAGGGCTTGCACAACTTCCGCAGCAGATGCTGAAGTTTCGACGAATTGCTTTAACCAAGACAGGGTGAATTTCATATCAAACTTCCATTATAAATTTGATTGCTATTGTAGCAGTTTGCTTCATATTCGGCAAATTGTTTTAAAAGATGATGCAAGTTAATGATCAACGAAAGTGCAGATACAGGCTGTTGCCTTCAAAGGTGTAAGATTTCAACTTATTAAGAAAAGTCATTCCTAAAAGTGGGGTTCCAAGGCCGGTTTCACTAACAGAAACTGGAACATCATACATCTCAAAACTTCCAACCTTCAGCACCTTAACCTTGGCATACGCACCCCTGGCAGCACCATTAGCTGTTTGAAACACTTGATTGAACACTAATTTACTAATATCTATCCCGGCGTTAACCGCAATTTCCCTGGTGATGCAGACATTGGAAGCGCCAGTGTCCACAAGAAACTTAACAGGCACCCCATTAAGTTCTGTATTGATATAAAAATGACCACCATATCCACCAGCAACCTTCACAACACCACCCTTGCCTTCGACGGTAAGGCCAGGCATTAGATTGGCAACAAAAAGCCGGCCAAAATCTGCCGCTTCTTGTTTATATATATACACAGCCGACATCATCAAACCCAGTATAAGCCAATAAAATGCTGAAAGAAGTTTATTGTTCATTTTTTTATGATCCCACCGCTTTGAGCTTTACGTATTAAATACTCGGTTATATGTAAGCCCTCGCTTTTGATAAGGGTTTTCTTTAACAATTCAGCCCCAGCTCTAATAGCTGCCATAAAATAATGAGATTGGCTGGCTTTTATATACCCACTTCCCGCTTCAACGGCTTCCGCTTGTTTAGCTTCCGCTTGTTTAATTTGATCTTCTTTAGTCATATCAAGCCCCTTAAATTATATAGCTTACAGGTTAGCATTAAAATTAAATCTTTGCTAAATGTTTTTCTCCCACTTTGAGAAACAAGTGGATTTAAGAATAAAATTAAGTCGTGACACAGGGCTTTACAGCGGCATTCACTCTTGGCTAAGCAATGATATTAATCACAAGCAAATCTTTACTCTCTTGTTCGACCTAACCCAGCAGAGGCCAGGTGAAACATTAAGTTCAGGATGACATCATCTTTGAGCTAAGACTACAGCCCCCCACCTTAAGCATCTAAATTCTGCACCTGCAGGGCATTGGCCTGGATGAAATCTTTACGCGGTTCAACCACATCACCCATAAGGGTTGAAAACACCTCTTCCGCCTCATCAATATCGCTGACTCTAACTTGCAGCAAGGTGCGGATTTCAGGGTTTAAGGTGGTGTCCCACAGCTGGTCTGCGTTCATCTCTCCCAAACCTTTAAAGCGCTGGATATAAAGCCCTTTTCTGGAGTTATCAAACAATTCTGTAATGAATTGCGAAGGGGTATGACATTGGAAAACTGCACCTTTGCGGTCCAGTTGAACCACATCTCTGAACAGCTCTGCAATTGGCGCAGCTGATTGTTTAAGCATTTGGATCTCTTTTGCTTGCAGCAATTTCACACCAAAGGTGATGTTTTCATTCACTCCACGAGCGAAGCGGCAGAAAGTTGCCACATCATCATTCATGGTATAGCTCCACTTGATGTTAGGCAATGATTCCATGCTTTGCAATTTAGCCACCATTTTTTGAATCACAGCTTCTTGCGCCACATCATCGGCAAAATAATCATATATAGCGGCAATTTCCAATATCCTGCTGTCAACTGCTTTGTTGCACTGCTTTAAGGCATAGAAGAATGCATTAGCATGCTTAGCGATAACCGCTAAATCCAGCCCTGCCCTTTGCACTCCATTGGCGATGGCAACCATGTTATCAATGGCCGAATCAATCAGATATTGCTCAAGCGCTGTTTCATCTTTAAGATAAACCTCGCTTTGCCCTTTTTTCACCTTATATAAAGGTGGTTGGGCGATGTAAAGATGCCCTCTGTTAATCAATTCCGGCATATAGCGATAGAAGAAGGTCAGAAGAAGGGTGCGTATGTGGGATCCGTCAACGTCGGCATCACTCATGATAATGATTTTGTGATAACGCAGCTTTTCTATGTTGAATTCCTCTTCACCAATCCCTGTTCCCAAGGCCATGATTAAAGTGCCAATCTGCTCTGAGCTGATCATTTTATCAAATCGGGCACGCTCCACATTCAACACCTTGCCGCGTAATGGCAATATGGCTTGATTCTTGCGTTCACGCCCCTGCTTTGCCGAACCACCCGCAGAATCCCCCTCGACTATGAACAATTCGCACAGTTCTGGGTTTTTCTCCTGACAGTTGGCCAATTTACCAGGCAAGCTGTTCAGCTCTATCGAGCTTTTCTTGCGGGTTAACTCACGTGCTTTACGCGCCGCTTCCCGAGCCATCGAAGCTTCAATAATTTTTCCGATAATGGTTTTGGCTTCCGCTGGGTGTTCTTCAAACCATTTAGCAAGCTTTTCGCTAACAACTGATTCCACCGCTTGGCGCACCTCGCCACTCACCAATTTATCTTTAGTTTGTGAAGAGAACTTAGGATCAGGAACCTTCACCGAAAGAACTGATGTCATCCCTTCACGCATATCTTCTGCCGATATCGCCACCTTCATTTTTTTAAACACACCTGAAGATTCGGCATAGGTGTTAATCGTTCTGGTTAAAGCTGCCCTAAAACCTGCAAGGTGAGTTCCACCATCACGCTGGCGAATGTTGTTGGTGAAGCATAATGAGTTCTCATGATATGAATCATTCCACTGCATTGCCACTTCAACCACAATGTCGTTGGCTTCGCCGCGCATAAACACAGTTTGATGCACCGAGCTTTTGCTTTTATCCAGGTGGCGAACGAATTCCACGATCCCCCCTTCATAGCACAACTCTGTGACCAAATTTGGTTCCACCCTTTTGTCTTCTATGGCAATTTTCACGCCAGAATTCAAAAAGGAAAGCTCGCGCAAACGATGCTCAAGTGTAGCAAAACAGAAGGTTATATCAGCAAAAGTTGCAGTAGAAGGCATAAATGTTATCTCTGTGCCACGCTTGCCGCCAGCATCGCCAACAATGGTTAATGGCTTTTCCGCCTCTCCATCGCGGAAGCGCATGTAATGCTCTTTGCCGTCGCGCCAAATCCTCAGGTCTAACCAGGTGGAAAGGGCGTTAACCACAGAAACCCCAACACCATGCAACCCGCCCGAAACTTTATATGAATTGCTATCAAACTTACCCCCTGCATGCAGCTGGGTCATGATGACTTCTGCAGCCGAGATTCCCTCTTCTTTATGGATGTCAGTCGGTATTCCGCGCCCATTATCGCGCACCGTGACCGATCCATCATGATTAATTGCAATGTAAACTATGTCGCAATGGCCTGCCAAGGCTTCATCAATGGCGTTATCCACCACTTCATAAACCATGTGGTGCAGCCCAGAACCATCATCGGTGTCACCAATATACATCCCCGGTCTGGTGCGCACGGCCTCTAGCCCTTTTAACACTCGAATAGAATCCGCACCGTAATCAGGATGCTCCATCGTCACTTCGTCTTTGTTCTCTATCACGCGATTAATACCAATATAATTTATATCCTCAAAGATACTATCATATCCCTTTGATACAGACAAATGTAAACTTGATTCCACCCCGATCATTTTTGGAAGGCGCGAGTTTTTAATATCAATTAACGGCGGCCTAAAAGTTGCACTTGCCGGCAGCCTTATGCTATGGTTAACAGTAAGTCACAACAATAAAGCAGGCAAAGATGAGCAAAATAACATTTAAAGTTATCACCTATGGCGAGGATGAGCATGACATTGCAATCGCCCTAAGAAAAGAAGCTCTCTATGAAGCACGCGGCATTTCCCCAGATGATTACAACGAGGAAGAAGAGCATCTTTAAATTGCAGGGTTTATTGGAGACAGCATGATCGCCACCTGTTCTTTAGTGCCAGAAGGGAATCATTGTCGGATGCGATATGTTGCGATAAAGGGCGACGTTCAAGGAAGTGGTGTTGGCTCTAAAATGCTTGCATTTTTTGAAGACCAAGCGAAAAATCAAGGCTTCGAATCCATATATTGCCACGCCAGGGACACAGCCATGAATTTTTATACTAAAAATGGTTATATAACTGAAGGCGATATTTTCGAGCAGGTCACCATACCCCATATCAAAATGCGGAAGATTATAATATGACTCTAACTGGGAACCATAACGCTGTCGATCCTGGATTTGATATCCCACCCAGCAATCCCTTATCGTTATTTAAACAATGGCTAAAATCAGCAGAAGACCTTAAAGTCTCCGAACCAAGAGGGCTGGTTTTATCGACTGCAGATGCATTAGGGCATCCATCTAGCCGCGTGGTTTTGTTAAAGCATCTAGATGATAAAGGAGCTGTGTTTTCTAGCAGTAGCGTTAGTCAAAAAGGCCTAGATTTAGCATCAAACCCTATGGCTGCAGGAACGCTATGGTGGCGCGAGACCATGCAACAGATTAACTTCTCCGGCTCTGTCGCTATATTGCCTGATGATATTTCCGATTCAATCTTTAATGATAGAACCATTGAAGCGAAAGCCGTTTCAGCCCTATCCTTACAGAGCAGCATCATGGAGAATGAAAAATATTTAAGAAGATCTGTTTCTAACTTAATTGAAGCTGATAAATATATCTTAAGACCAAAAACTTGGCATGCTTATCACATCTCAATCAATAACATTGAATTCTGGCATGGAAGTCCAGACCGGTTTCACAATCGTTTGCGCTATAGCCTAAAAAATGGGGTATGGCAGCATCACAAACTGCAGCCATAAAAAGGTAATATGCTTTTGCAATCAGCTCGGCCGAACTTACGCCTTTTCCTGGATCCCCTAAAGACCAGCGCTTTAGAAAGATAGACTTTTTGTCTATCTTTCGGCCGAACTTGCATTATCTTTTAAATAATTCAGTATCTCACCTCAATAGGGCATCATCCTATAAGACAGGTAAAACCTAGCTTCAGTGCATCCTGGATGCCTGCCTCCGCAGGCATGACATCTAAAAGGCGCTATAATGCTTAATGACGACGCTTTTCATACCTCCCTTCAACATTAAAACCCAAACCCTTCCGCGATGCGCAGCAATTCGTTATACTTAGCAACACGGTCGGTGCGGCACATAGAGCCGGTTTTGATCTGGCCACAGCCAGAAGCCACAGCAAGGTGCGCAATCAGGGCATCTTCCGTTTCACCAGAACGATGCGAAACAACCGCCCTATAGCCATTTTCTGCCGCCATTTTCATGGTGGCGATGGTTTCGCTGAGGGTGCCAATCTGATTAGGTTTTATCAATATGCTATTGGCCACTTTTTCTGTAATTCCTCTTTTTAATATATCACTGTTGGTGACGAAGATGTCATCGCCAATAATCTGAGTGTCTGGCAGCAGAGCCGTTATCATTTTCCAGCCATGCCAATCATCTTCGGCTAATGGATCTTCAAGCGAAACCAAGGGATAATCCTTAACTAAGGCGCCATAATATTCCACCATTTTCTCAGAACTTAAGGCCAGGCCATCTAGATGATATAAGCCATCCCTATAAAACTCGCTGGCGGCGGCATCAATGGCCAATTGGATCTGATCAAAGCCATAGCCAGCCACTTCAATTGCCCGCATAACCAACTCTATCGCTTGACGGCTGTTGCTTATCTGGGGCGCAAAGCCACCCTCATCACCCACATTGGTGTTGAGACCGGCCTTTTTCAGGATGGATTTAAGATGGTGAAAAACTTCAGCCACAGCCCTTATTTTATCACCCATGCCCACAATGCCAAATGGCACAATCATAAATTCTTGGATGGCCAGCTCATTATCCGCATGCTGCCCACCGTTTAAAATATTCACAAATGGTGTTGGCAAGGCCATCTTCCCCCATTGCAAATGTTGATAAAGGGGAATTCCAGCCATAACGGCAGAGGCTTTGGCGAAGGCCAGCGACACCGCCAAAACAGCATTCGCACCTAAATTTCCTTTATTATCCGTCCCATCAAGCGAGTTCAACATTGCATCCAAGCTTTCTTGCGCGAAAGACTTATTAAGCACCGCCTGCGATATTGTTTTATTAACATTATGCACCGCCTGCAACACCCCCTTACCCATAAAGCGCACGCCACCATCGCGCAATTCAATCGCCTCTTTAGAACCTGTCGAAGCGCCACTTGGCACCGACGCGCGGGCCGAATGCTGGCCAGCAAGGGTTATATCCACCTCGATGGTGGGATTGCCGCGGCTGTCTAAGATTTCTCTGGCTTGCAATTTGGTGATGGCTGACATAATGCTTAACCTCTATGTATATAAAAAAAGCCAGGGGTGATGCCCCTGGCCTTAGTGTGTATCACATTTTGAACCATTAATACAGAGTATAAAACATCTCTACACGACGGTTCTTTTCTTCCTTAACTCCTTTGGCTGTTGGAACCATAAGTTCGCTATAGCCCTTTCCTTCAACTTTAATTTCTTTGGTTGGAACGCCCAACACAACCAATTCTTTCTTAACGCTTTCAGCGCGTTTTTCAGAAAGTTTCATGTTGTATTTCTCGGTGCCAACAAAGTCAGTGTGCCCAACTAATGTGATCTTCACATCGTGATATTTAGACATTTCTTTATAAACGGCGTGAACCTTGTCCATAGCTTCTTTTTTCAACTGAGCCTTGTTGAAGTCGAAGAAAACAATGTCTATTTTATGTAAAACATTTTTTTCCTGGCAGGTGTCACATCTTGTTCCCATTGGGTCTGTTCCCATGGTGTATAAACAATCACCAGAAGAAGTTCTAACCGGAGAACCATTCGCAGTCACAACAACATTGTGCATGTCAACAGGAACAGTTCCTGCGGCTGAAACCAATGGCAAAGCAATTGCTAACGCGGCGACTCCTGCTGTCTTTTTCAAATTTTTAAACATTTCATCCATCCTATTTCTGTTAATTAAATGTGGCCTATAACTTGAGGCTAGCAACTTTGATAAAATAAGGCAACATCTTTTTCTAATTTTCTAAGAAAACTCGGCGATACGTTGGTTCACTTCTGCAAAGCCAAGGGCATTGATAAATGCCTGCAGCTCTTGCCTGGCGGCAATAACCGAGCTGCTCATCCTCACCAGGTCGGTTTTCTTAGCGTCATGCAGGGTTAAGCCATATAGGAATAGTTCTTTGAATATAACCCTGTCCCCAAATCCGGGGGCGACGCGAAAACCAAATTTCTTAGACAGCTGGGCAATAGAATCTTCCATACTCCTTTTATTTTTCGCATCAAGGAAAGAAAGGCGGTTACGCACCACCACCCAAGCGGTTTCCTTCTTATCACGCCCCAGACGTTTAAGTTTTTGCTCCCATAACATGGCACTGTAAACCCCTGGCACGATTTTTTCCTTTTCGCCAAGATGAATCTGCCCGATCAAATCAAGGTCCACAAAGCTGTCATTGATTGGGGTTATAACCATATCTGCATAAGAATGGGCCAAACGGCTGAGGTGAATGTTACTTCCAGGGGTGTCGATGATTATGAAGTCTGTGGTTGGCATCAAGGCTTCAATCTGCTGGGTGAACCTTTCACATTCTTCTCGCTCGGCTTCAGCGACAATTCCATTAGAGCTTGGGGCTAAGGTGAAATGCTCTGGCAAATCTAATTCCAAGGAATATTGAGCTGCTGAGTTCTGGCGGTTCTTCACATATCTGGTTAAAGACATCTGCCTTGAATCAAGGTCCATCGTTGCAACCTTGAAGCCCAACCTCATCAAGCTGACAATTAAGTGCATCGCCGTGGTGGTTTTGCCAGATCCACCCTTTTCATTACCAATCACAATCACTTGCGCCATAAAAAGTCTCCTTTATTTAGTTATTGACAGGCTAAGCATTCATCATATTTATTTTCTTCCGTCGCCACCGCTGGCGCCGCCTTCTTAGGGCTTAATTTCAATGCCAACTGCACCGGCGAAGTTTGCCCACCTTTTAATGAAATCTTATCTGCCCGCTGCAATGATTTAGATCTGCAGTAATATAAACTTTTAACACCCTTGCGCCAAGCATTAAAATGCAGCATGTGCAGGTCGCGCTTGTGTATATCAGCGGGGATAAATATGTTTAAAGACTGTGACTGGCAGATATACGGTGTGCGGTCAGCCGCCAGATCGATAATCCAACGTTGGTCGATCTCAAAGGCGGTTTTAAAGACATCTCTTTGATCTTGCGTCAGCCAATCAAAATGCTGCACCGACCCTTCATGGTTCATAATTGATGACCAAACTTCATCCGTATCCTTGCCAATTTGCTGCAACAACACTTTAAGGTGCTTATTGCGCACACTGAAAGAACCGGTTAAGGTTTTCTGTGTGAAGGTATTGGCGCTGTATGGCTCAATTCCTGGGGATGAGTTCCCTGCAATGATGGAAATGGATGCAGTTGGCGCAATGGCAGTTTTATGGGTGAATCGCTCCATCAATCCAACTTCAGCAGCATCTGGGCAAGGCCCTTTATCTAAAGCAATGGCATGGGAAGCAGCATCAGCCGCTTCTTTGATATGCTTAAATATTTTAAAGTTCCACGATTTTGCCACCGCAGATTCTAATGGCACCGCCTTAGACTGCAAGAACGAATGGAACCCCATAACGCCAAGGCCAATGCTGCGCTCGCGCATTGCGGAATATTTAGCATTACGCATCGCTTCGGGGGCGGTCTGTATAAAGTCTTCCAGAACGTTATCGATGAAGCGCATAACGTCTTCTATCATCTTAGGTTCATCTTTCCATTGGTCAAAATATTCCAAATTCAACGAGCTTAAACAGCAAACAGCTGTTCTTTCTTTTTGCAGGTGATCTTTTCCTGTGGCAAGCATGATCTCGATGCAGAGGTTAGACGTTTTAACATCCAGCCCCAAGCGCTTATAACTTTCCGGACGCAGTTCATTCACCTTGTCGGAATAAAGAATATATGGCTCGCCAGTTTCTATTCTGGCTGTGAGGATACGAATCCATAAATCGCGCGCCTTAACCACAGAAAGCACCTTTCCAGTGCCAGGGCTGATCAAATCCCATGGATCATCCTTTTCCACAGCTTCCATAAAGGCATCGCTAACAACCACTCCGTGGTGCAGGTTCATTGATTTACGGTTAGGGTCCCCCCCGGTTGGGCGCCTTAATTCAATAAATTCTTCAATTTCCGGATGCCACACTGGCAGATAAACAGCTGAACTGCCTCGGCGTAAACTGCCTTGTGATATGGCCAGGGTTAAACGATCCTGCACCCCAATGAATGGAATGATCCCAGAAGTTTTTCCATTTCCCTTAACCTTTTCACCAATAGAGCGAACACCGCCCCAATAAGTTCCAATGCCACCACCACGGGCAGCCAACCAAACGTTTTCATTCCAAATGTCAACAATCCCTTCCAGGCTGTCTTGTGTTTCATTTAAGAAGCAAGAAATTGGCAAGCCGCGAGAGGTTCCACCATTGCTGAGTATTGGGGTTGATGGCATAAACCACATTTTGCTCATATAATCATAAAGGCGTTGGGCATGGCCTTGATCATCAGCATAACATGTTGCAACCCTTGCAAACAAATCTTGATAATTTTCATCGGGCAACAAATATCTGTCGGTTAACACCGCTTTGCCAAAATCCGTCAACAAATCATCACGACTTGTGTCAATTCTCACCTTAAAATCATTACGGTTATTAGATTGTGAATTGGAGGTTACCCCGCTGACAGTCATTTATTGCTCCTCTTTTAATATTATTAAGCTCATTAATGTTAATACTATATACAGTATTGTTTTTTGCAATATCTTTTATTCACTACTATATATAGTTTTTATCTTGACTAATTTGGAATTAGATTGATACCCGCTTTTCTTATGCATCACAAGGAGATAATTAATTATTCCACAGATTTCCAATTTAAAATGCATCCAATCTTAAGGTTTCAATAAGCCTATCCATTTTCTTGAATCGCTTCTTTATAAGAGGCTTAACAATCCTCCTTTTCTTAGTGAAATAATCGCATAGCATCTCCAGCCCATTGCGCAGAACTTCCAAGTCTTTATTTCTTTTTTCATAGTCATCCGAATATGATAAAAAACTGGCAGGCAATTGATATATGCAAACATCAGCAAGGATGCCCCACACCTTCTCTTTCGACAGCATTCTCACCAAATGGAGATATTCCCTGTGCTGCATCTGCAATCTGAATTCGTCTGTTTTACAGCATGAGCGCCCCGCAACCTTCGCCATGTTATATGCCTTCACGGTTGCCACCCCAAACAAGGCATCATGCAGCTTGCGCATCTTCATCCCAGCTTCGTGCTGGTCTTTGGTGATGAGGTTTCGCTCAAAACACTGGTCAAGGGGCTCTGAATTATAACGCGCCAGATCGATCATTTCGTCCTCTTTAGTTAAGTTAATAAAATTATGATACTACAGCAAAACAAAGGGGCGCCATCCCCCTTGTATAAAATAATGAGCCTGTTCAAGCTAAAGGGAGTGTGTTATAATGCCAAAAAAATTAACACGAGCAGGCAAAAATGGATGGATTTGAAGAATATCTCTCGCTAATCCCGGAACCAGATTTCAGGCACGAGCACCCCTTATTGCCAACTCCAGAACCCACAGCATCACCAAGCAATCATGAAAACTTCATCTTTTTATCGATTGCACCAATAATACTTATAACTACAAGTTCCCTAACTTATTTAGGATACTTTATATGCTCTATGCCCCATGTGCGTGATGAAGAAAGGGAGATACCATATCATCCAGAGCTGCTTATGGCAGATCGTCACTTTGTTTAAGGAGCAACACATGTAAAATCTTCATCCTCAGAGCCTTTGAATCAACCAACAAGAACTTAATTCCATCCACCCTGCCCTAATATCTCTTTACTAGAACCCATTTTTCTGGTTTATTATAGTTATTCTGAAATTGGCCATTATATGACATCAATAAGGTATTTTTTTCGTTCTTTTATGTTGCTGGATATCGCCCAGGGGATGTATCTCACCCTAACATATATGTTCAAGCGAAAAGCCACCTTGAATTATCCATTCGAAAAGGGGTTTCTCAGCCCTCGCTTTCGTGGCGAGCATGCCTTAAGGCGTTATGCCAATGGTGAAGAGCGTTGCATCGCCTGTAAACTGTGCGAAGCCATATGCCCAGCCCAAGCAATCACCATCGAGGCCGAAGCCCGTGATGATGGCAGCAGACGCACCACCAGATATGACATCGACATGACAAAATGCATTTATTGTGGCCTTTGCCAAGAAGCCTGCCCCGTTGATGCAATCGTTGAAACCCCTAACTTCGAATTCGCCACCGAAACTCATGAGGAATTGCTTTATAACAAAGAACGTCTTTTAAGCAATGGCGAACGCTGGGAACAAACAATCGCCAACAATATATCCCTGGATAAAGATTATAGATAAGGGCAAGTTTTCAGCTGTTATAAGAAATTAATTTCACCCACCTTTACCAAGTTCACGCCCCTGGCCTTTTTGAATGTCTGCGGCATGGGGGATTGGTCTTTTAGGGATGTTATTGCCGCCATATTCATAACGAGGAGGGTTTCTTCTTGGCTCAACGGGGCGATATGTTTCAACCCTGGTTGGATTATTATAATTATGCTTGCCCAAAGCAACGGCAACCCCAACAACAGCAAGGGTGGTGGCAAGGCCCAAACCCAATGGCCCCGTCAACAGCAATAAGCAAATAAGATAAATCAACATTCCGCTTCCGAAGGCATCCATAAAGCCGCCATTCCTTTTAGCAGGCTGCGGCTCTTCCCTTGTGTAATGTTCACGATCTCGCATACGCTGATTTTCCCATTCTTGACTGTGCAGATCCTGCCCTTGCTTGGCAATTTCATTATCAAATGCATAGGTTTTGCCATCAACTTCTTGTTCATTTAAAACCGCACGATTTCTTGCGACCTTTTCTTCAAAATCATTTATGATTTCTTTGACCGGGCCACCTTCCTTCTTTTTTATGGATTTGTCCTTCATATGTCCTGGGCTTTTTGCGCCCCCAGGCTTATGGGCTGCATCTTCAGGCTGCCCTGCCTCAGTGCCCGCAGCTTTCAATTCATTTTCCTGAAAAGTAACTCTTTTTGCCGAGCGTGGTTCTTCCCTGGGTTTACTGACAATAGTTCTGCTGTCATCCAACCTTGCTTCACCTATCACTTGATCACCTCGTTCTTCTTTGGCCTTGGCCTCACCTCTTAATATTGCTTCGTTAATTTCTTCTTCAGTTGATGAATATAGATCTCTCTGGGTGGAACGCTCGCTAGCTGCATCGATCATTACCCCATTTTCAGTCTGAGTGCCGATATCCGCTCCCCGCACAGGTTTTTCCTTACTTCCAACTGAACCTTCAGTGGAACGACTTGCCGCTCTTGATCCAGCATCACCCTGCTTTGACATATCATGATTTGTTCCAGACGCAGCTGATGATGCATGAGGGGAATCATCTTCCATGACCAGATTTGAAAATAATGCAGCAGAATTAGCATCTGCAGCTGCATCACCTGGATTCCCTCTAGCATCGTTGCCAGTTTCACCAATATGTTCATCTATAGGGGATGAAGCTGGGTCAATAGAACCGCCACTGCTTGATGATTGAGTGGAATTAAGTGAACCATCATCACTGGCGATGGTGCTGCTGTCATCCAAACTTTCTTCACCCTCCACTTCCTCCGTTACAGCTTCTTTGGCCTTGTCTTCACCTCTTAATATTGCTTCCTCAATATCTTTTTCAGTTGATGAATATGGATCTCTCTGGGTGGAACGACTTGTCGCGCTTGATTCAGCATCACCCTGCTTTGGCACATCTGCGCCCACTTCCTCTGGTGTAATCGGCATAGTTTCAGGAACATGGTTATTAGCAAAGCGCCATATATTAGCTTGCTGTATATCTTCTATTGCACGCTTTCCTCCCGGTCCAGTTCCTTCATCTAGATTCCCTCTAGCATCGTTGCCAGTTTCACCAATATGTTCATCTATAGGGGGTGAAGCTGGGGCAATAGAACCGCCACTCCTTGATGATTGATCTCTCTGGGTGGAATGATCGTCATTGTTATTACTTGTTATTTCCCCCTGAGCA
>Ga0114977_10001014_pt1 | contig 18582 bp, 9 predicted proteins | sample S_130805_MF_Meta_FD_87026 | JGI IMG/M metagenome (GOLD analysis project Ga0114977, IMG submission 87026) | Freshwater microbial communities from Lake Simoncouche, Canada to study carbon cycling - S_130805_MF_MetaG | ecosystem: Environmental > Aquatic > Freshwater > Lake | place: Lake...
GACCGGCGAGGTGGGGGAGTTCAAGAGCGGCCTCTACTATCTGGCCAAGAAGCGGCCCGACCTCGAACTGATCCCCGTGCACATCGACAACCTCAACCGGGTGCTGCCCCGCGGCGAGTTCCTTCCCGTGCCCCTCCTCTCCTGCATCAGCTTCGGTCCGCCGATGTGGCTGGAGCGGGGCGAAGCGAAGCTCGACTTCCTGGCGCGCGCCCGCCGTGCCGTGCTGGCGCTGAAGGAATGAGCGGGGCATGAACGACAACCGCACCATCGCCCTGGTCGCCGGCGTGCTCGCCCTGCTCACCGCCGCCACCGCGGTGGGGCAGTTCCTCAAGCGGCATCCCGATCGCGGCCTCGACCCCGCCGCGATCCGCACCTTCAACAATCGCCTCCGCGGCTGGTGGATCCTCTGCACCGTGCTGGCGGCCGCCTTCTGGCTGGGCACCACGGCCACCGTGATCCTCTTCGGGCTGGTCTCCTTCTGGGCGCTCCGCGAGTTCATCACACTCACGCCCACGCGCAAGGGGGACCATCGGGCCCTGTTCTGGGTGTTCTTCCTGTTCACGCCGCTGCACTACGTGCTCGTGGGCCTCAACCGTTACGACGTCTTCAGCGTGTTCCTGCCGGTCTACGCCACGCTGTTCGTGCTGGCGCGGGTGGCCTTCGCGGGCGACTACAAGCGGTTCCTGGAGCGGACGGCCAAGATCCAGGCGGGCCTCGTGGTCTGCGTCTACTGCCTGTCGTTCGCCCCCGCGCTGCTCCAGATCCCGATCGAGGGCGCCTCCGACGCCGATCGCACCGGCAACTTCCGGCTGCTCTTCTTCCTGATCCTCCTCGTGCAGTTCGCCGACTGCATGCAATACGTCTGGAGCCGGATGCTCGGGCAGCGGCTGGTGGCCCCGGCGGTGAGTTCGAACCGCACCTGGGAAGGGCTGCTCGGCAGTGCCACCAGCACGGCGCTGCTGGCGGCCGTGCTCTGGTGGGCGGCGCCCCCCTTCCAGCTCTGGCAGGCCACGCTCGCGGGCCTGGTGGTGGCGGTGATGGGGTTCGCCGGCGGGATGACGATGAGCGCGATCAAGCGCGACCGCGGCGTGAAGGACTACGGCACGCTGGTGGTGGGCCACGGCGGCGTGCTCGACCGGATCGACTCGATGTGTTTTGCCGCGCCGGTCTTCTACCACATCACGCTGCTGATCACGGGCGTGAAGCCGGGCTGACGCCCGCCGCCGAGCGCTCGCTCGTCAGGAAGCCCAATCGCGTGAGCGATGGGGATCTCTCCGCCGCCCCGCTCGGGGCTGCCCATGCCCCGTCGCCGGACGTTCGCCTCGGCCATCCTGGCCTCGGCTCACTCGGATGTCGCCTGCGCTACGCCATCCTGGCTGCGCTTGTCGACATACGCCGGCTCTCGGGGCATGGGCAGCCCCGCGCTCGCCGGGTGTAAATCGAGGCGTGCCCCGGCAGGGCGGCATGCCCGTCAGCGGGCCGCGGGACCGGTCTGGCCCTGCCGCGCCTGGGCGTAGATCGACGTCCGGGCGGCGCTCGTCGCCACCGGGGCGGCGATCGCCGCAGCTGCCGGCGCCGACGTGTCCGGGCTCTGGCCGCGGGTCGTGGCCGACCAGGACGCGACGGGCGGCGGCACGGCGGCGGCCAGCGATGCCGGCGGCGCCGGGCAGCCCTGCTTCACCCAGTCGAGCCAGACGTGCTGCATGTGGGCCACGCTCGGCACGCCGTAGTTCGCCTGGAGGGCCGCCGACCAGTTGTCGCTGGCCAGGCCCTCCGCCACGAACGAGACGTACTTGTGCCGCCCGCCTCGCTCGATCAGGTAGCGGGCCAGCGAGTAGCCCTGCGAGTAGAGCGGGAGCACGTCGGCCGGATACTCCTTCATCGCGAACATGTCCGGAAACGCGATGCCGCGGCCGTTGGTGAGGTGCTCGATCAGCATCCGGTGCTGGCGGGCCCGCTCCACCGGATGCTCCACCGTCGTGCAGGCCCCCTCGTCGGCCCACCGCGGAAGCGGACGGCGGAAGTGGCTGGCGAAGATCGTGTGCGTGATCTCGTGCGGCAGCACCGAGTCGAGGATTCGCTCCTCGCTGCCCTGGATCGACATCGTCCAGTTGAACACCTCGCCACGGTCGAACACGAAGCTCGTCGCGCCGCCGGCGCCGAGGTGCGGAGCGACCTGCGCCGTGATCGGGCAGGGGCGGCTCCAGCGGGGCAGCGGACTGCCGGTCCACTCGACCGCGAGTGTGTGGCGATACTGCTCGGCGGCATCGCCGATCTTGCGAGCGAGCGACTCGCTCGGCGCCTCGACGACGAAGTTCGCCGTCCGATAGCCGGCAGCGCGGGCCACAGAATCCGCCGCGACGAGCCATCCCGCCACGGCGGTGAGCCCAGCCAGGAGCCCTCGGACCAGACCGCCGCCCATGCGTCCATGCACCATGCGAACCGTCGCCTCCATGCGACTCGACCGCCCTGCCGGATTCCGTTCCGGGCCGCCGGCGGCTCAGTCACGCCGGCATCCAGGTCGTCGAGGGGGCGGACGGTAGCGGCGGCCCCCGGGACGAACCAGACCGCTTTGCCCGCGGCAAGCCGGGCTTTTCTCAGGATCGCAGCGCCGCGCTGACCGACTCAGCCGACACGACGGCCGGCCGACGCCGGACCACAACGGCCACCACACCGGCCGCGATCAAGGCCACCCCGGGCAGGATCGGCCGCAGCGTCATCATCCAGGCGATTCCGGCCGCCGCGAGGAGCCACGGCCATGCGGCCGACACCGCCACGCGCCACGCCGCCGGTCGCCAGGTCGCCAGCAGCCATCCCGCCACCGCGGCGGCCACAACCGCGGTGGTGGCCACGCCGCGGCTCCCGGTGGCCGCAGCCGGCGGGCGAACCAGCCGGAGCGTCAGCCCCTCGAGCCCGCGATCGATCACCCACACGCGGCTCCGCGGCCGATCCGGCCCCGCCTGAATCGCCCGTTCCCACTCCGCCTCCAGGGCGGGCCTGGCACCGGCCTCCCGGGCGGTCGCAAAGCCGCGGAGCCGCTCGCGGTCACCGTCGAGCGTGCCTTCGACGGCGGCGGCAAACAGGCCCGTGATCCTGCGTCGGAGTTCCACGACGGCGGCTCGCCAGACGCCCTCGTCCACGGCGCGGGCCGGCTCCGCGACCCGCACGCGCATGCCCGCCGGCGCATCGATCGTCCAGAGCACGTCCTGGCCGGGCAGCCCCTCGAGCCGCGGCGGCTCCAGCAGCACGGCGGCGCCGGAGTCGATCGACGAGCCGACGTCGCCGGAAAACACCGCCAGGATCGATCTCGGCCAACGGACGTCGTGGAGCCGCACATCCCACGCCGCCGACGCCGCGGGAACGGCCTGCGCCTCGCGGCCATCGACCAGCACGTCGAACAGCCGCATCCCTGTCGGAAACCGCAGCCGCACCACCGGCTCCGCAGCCACCACCTCGAACCGGGCCAGGCCCCAAATCCGGCCCCCCTCGTCGATCGCCACGTGCACGATCGTCGCTTCCAGCGCATTGCCGAGCGGCACCTCGGCGGGGGCCGCAGCCGGCGGCGGCACCTGCTCCCGATCCGGCACGGCCAACTCGCCGTCGTCCGGCGACACGAGTTCGTAGGCGGGCCCGGGTTCACCCGCCGCCACATCCACGAGGTCGGCTGACTCGGCGGAGGCGGCCCGCTCGCCGGCGGGGTCGATCGCCACGTCGATGCCCGCTCGGGTGCGCCAGCGGACGACCAGCGGCGGGCCGTCGGCAACCGCGCAGCGCACCAGCGGGATCCGGCCCGCCGGGCGAAGCGGTCCGGCAACATGCGCGGCGATCGAGAGCCGATAGGTGCCGGGCCGCGGCTGCTGCGTGGCGAGGATCAGCCGGTCGGCCACAGGCCGCGACACATGGGCCTCGACGGCGTCGCCGACATCGTGGCCGTCGCCCATCAGGGTGACCCGCTCCACGACCGCGTCGGTGGGCAGCTCGATCGAGACTCCGGTGAACGGCCCGCCACGGGAGTCGATCTGGCAGTCGAGCGCGAGCTCCACGAGGTCGGCGGAGAGTTCCACATCGAGCCGTTGGGTGATCCGCGGCGGCGGCGGCGTGCGACGGACCGACACACGGGCTCGCGGCCGATCGTTTGCCGGCCCTCCTTCGACCGCCGGCTCGTTGCTCTCCGCCGGTGCGGCGACGGCCTCCGATCGCCAGGCCGCGACCGCCTCGAGAGGCTCCCCTTCCCGCGGCCGGAGCAGCGCGAAGCCCACCGGGAGTTCGGGCGTGAGTTCGAGTCCCGCCGCGGCCGAGCAGCGGACCGTGCGGGTGTCGGTGCCGACCCCGTCGAGCCAGACGCCGGGCACGTCGAAGACACCGGCCGGATCATCGAGCGGCATCGCGAACACGAGATCGAGCCGCACCGGCCCGGCCGCCGGCTCATGAAGTTCGACGAGATAACGCCCTGCCCCCACCGGAACGAGCGGCGGGTGTCCGCCGTCCCCGCCCGGTGAGAGCGGACGGTCGGCGCGGAGCGCGAGCCAGCGGAGACGCGGCCGGCCGGCGGGAATCTCGAAGGTGGCCTTCACCACGCACGTGCCCTCCCCCCACCAGACCTCGTTGACGCTCCGGGCCTCCTCGGGCTGAGCGGCGAGCGGGTGCCGGGGATCGGCCGAACGAACCAGCCTCACCCGCTCCGCCCGCGACACGTCGAACAGGCCTCCCGCACCGGCCACGGGCCGCCAGCCCCCCGCGGCGTCGCCGCGGTCGCACTGCCAGTGATCGGCGTGCGACGCGTCGGTCGCCGCAGCCGCGGCCGTCGTCTCGACCACGGCGACGGCGGCCGGCGGCAGCCGCAGGGTCACCACATCCAGGCCGCCGACCGTGACGGGCCTGGTGACGAGGTCGAGCACGACCCGATGAAAGCCCGCGACCACGGTCACGATCCGCGCGGTGGCAGCATCGGCGGAGATGTCCACCGTCACGCCGGCTGCCGCGGCGGCCGACGGTCGCTCCCAGGCCACGCCTGGGTCGCGCTGGTCGAGCGTGAGCACGCCGCCGTGATCGCTGTCGATGTCGAGCTCGAGTCGCCACCGGCCCTGCGGAGCGGCCGCGAGCCGACAGCCGCGCACCCGCACCGACTCCGTCTCGGCCGCGGCGACCGAGAGCCGGCGAAACAGCCGTTCCGGCACGAGGGCCATGCCCCCGTCGGCGGCCGGCGAGACGAACACCCGCACGGGTTCGGGGTCGGCCGCGCGGGCAGCGGGGAACGACAGCAGGATCACGAACACGAGGCCGACCGCGGCCAGCCGCGGCCGCCCGGTCGCCGCTCCGAACCACAGGCCGCCGAGCCCGCCCCACCATGCCGCGCGGGCCACCACCGCGATCGGCGCCGGCATCCAGAGGGCCGCCACCGCGAGGCCCACCACGGCCAGCGCCGCGACGGGCTGCCGCCGCCGTGCGGCCAGCGCCACCACGGCCGCCATGACCGCCGCGGCCACGATCGACGCGGTTGACACGAGCCGGCGGCGGATCACGAGCACGCCTCCCACACCCGCGCCGCCCGACGGCGGCACCGCGACGGAGCGGAAGCCGGCCTCGTCAGCGCTCGGCTCGAGGCTTTCGGAGCCCCGCCGCACCACCGCGGCATCGAAGAGCCGCTCCACCCAGCCTTGCTCCGCGGCGTTCGTCTGCCCTGGAGCGAAGAGTTCGAGGTCGGCAGGCATCTTCAGCTCGCGAGCCCGATCCAGCACCGGCACATCGATCGCACAGGCGATCGGGTCGATCCGCCAGACGCCGAAGGCGGGATCGCGGGCAGCGACGCCGCGGACGTGCAGCCGCACCCGGCCACGGCCCGTGGGCAGCGGCACGCTCGTCGTGCCCCCGGCCTCGGAGGGCACGTCGAAGGGCGCCGGCTCGCCGTCGATCGATATCTCGTCGAGCCGCAGGCCGGCCGGCACCGTGAGCGCCACATCGGCGCGGCCGCGGTTCTCGATGTCGAACAGCGTCGCGCACTCGATTCGTCCGGAGTCGTGGCACCAGGCCGTCGTCGACTCCCTCCACACCCAGGCGCGGGCCTCGGCCACGTCGGGGGGCACCACGAGCACCGGTGGCTCGACCGACCGCCGCGGCAGCTCCGCCGCCGAGCCATACGAGAGTTCCGTGACCACGGCCGCCGAGCGGTCATCCGGCAGTTGCGGCGGCCGCTCCGCGAGCCCCCGGTGGATCACGTTCGGGCGGATTCCCCCGGCCCCGCGGACGACGAGCGTTCCCCGGGCCGCCGTGGCTCCGTCAACCCACGCCAGCGGCACCGCCACGGCGGCGGTGAACGGCCGCGTGCGGGTGGCCCGAAACGTGACCGGTCCCTCGACCGCCGGGCGAAATTCGACGAGCCACGACTCCTGGCCCGTTGCCGCCTCGTCCGCCGGGCCGCCGCCGGGCTCGAGTCGCCGCGCGTAGAGCGCGCCGGAGTGCGGATCGACGATCGACCACTCGACCGCATCGCCGAGCGGCTCCGACACCGTGACCACGACGGAGTCCACGGCGCCGGCGTCGGGCCGGCACGTGAAGGCGAGCGACTCGGTGATCCGCGAATCCCGGGTCACCACCTGCACGACCACATCGGCGTGCAGCGGGGGCCGCCGGCGGACCAGCCGGGCCATGCCGCCAGCGGCGGCCTCCCCTCCCCGGATCCGCCCCCGCGGCGCCCCGGGCTCCGCCAGCGCGGCGAGCCGTTCGTCCGCCGCCGCGACCCCCATCGCCGCGCCTTCGAACTCGATCACGGCATCGGGTCCGACCCGATAGTCGATCAGCGCCGACTCCGCCGTCTCCCCCTCCAGCCGCACCATGTCGAGGTCGGCCGTGCGAAACTCCGCGCCGATCGGCACGCCGCGGCGATGGCCCGTGATCCTCAGGCCGAGGGGCCGCGAGGGCGTGGCCGCTTCGGCCAGGCCGATCCGCAGCTCGCTCGCGTCCGGGGTCCGCACCACCCGCCAGTCGAGCGTGCGATCCCGCTCGGCGGCCGGCAGCGGCCGATCACCGTCGGCGAGCGGTGCGCTGGCGGACCACTCCACCGCCTCCACGGAGTCGATGAACCACTCCGGCGCGACGCGGCCGGTGATCACGAACGCCTCGCCCGAGGCGATGCGGACGTCGCAGGCGGCGCGGCCGAGGACGGCGCCCGGCGAGAGTTCGAGCGTGGTCACGCGGGCCGTGTCGAGGCGGGGCGTCCGCCGCTCGATCGTGACCGTCGCCCGGGCCGCCGCCGACTGCTGCTCCAGATGGACGACGGCGGCATCTCCGCGGACCGTCGGCCCGCCATCGGCGACCGGCCAGCCATCGGCGGCAGACGGCGCCACCACGACGCACTCCTCGAGGTCGAGCGCCGCGACGGCGAACGCCGGATCGACGAGGAGCGTCGCACCGCCGCCGGCCCAGCGGTCCACCGGCGGACGAATCATGGGCACGGCGAAGGGCTCGTCGAGCCGCGCCTCGGCAACGCCGACGAGGTCGAGCGGAACGAGCGTCCCCGCGAGTCCCGTCGGGACGTCGATGTCGAGCGTCCTCGCGTCCGCCGCGATCGGCCGCAGCGGACGGCGCGCCGGATCGGCCGGCCCGCAACCGATCACCTCGAGCGTCGCGTCGCGCCGCAGGGTGATGGCCCCGGCCCGCCACGGTCCGTCCGGCACGATCCGCGTCGCCACGTCGAGCTGGCGGCCGCGGACCACGACGCGGCTCCAGCACCGCACCCGCGGCTGCCCCTCGTCCCGCGGCACGATCGCCAGTTCGAGTTCGTCGACACCGACCACATCGATCCGCCAATCACCGGCGGCCGCCGCGGGCGACACGAGCGCCGTGCCCTCCGCCCGCTGGATCACGACGGGCCGCGCCGACGCCGGCAGCCGCAGGTCGAGCCGGGTGACAAGCGCCGGCACGAGCGGCAGGCGAAACTCGCCGGCCGCCACCGGCTGGCAGACGATGTCGCCGGCGTAGGTTCCCGCGGACGGCGTCTTGATCGCGACCCGCCCGCCGGGAATGCCGAACACGACCGCCTCGCCCACGCCGTCGGCCGACTCGATCACCGCCCGCTCCACCGCGACATCACCCAGCGGCACCGCGCTGCCGAGTGCCGCCGACGTGTCCTCCAGATCGAACTCCATCCGGCCTGAGAGCCGGCCGCGGTCGTCGGCGGTGAGCCGGTAGCGAGCGGCCGCGGCGAGCGGCCGCGGGGCCCGCCCGGCGGCGGCCGGCAGCAGCGCGGCCACGGCGCGGTCGAACTCGACCAGCGGCATCGGCACGAGCCGACCACCGTCGAGGGGCACATCGCGAAGGCGTTCGGCCGGCACCGTGACCCGCACGAACTCCAGCGGCTCGTCTCCCGGCGGCTCCACCCCCCGGGCCCTGGCGGCCACCACGACACCCAGGCAGACGCCGAGCACCCACGCCCACGACCGGGTCATGCGTCCCTCACGCGAGAGGCGGTGGACGCTGCCTCGATGCCGGAGGACACGATCAGCGACGGCGGCGGCGCGTTGAACCGCGTGAGCGAACTCGCGGCAGGCGACGGCGGCGGGAGCCGCAGGCCGCCGCTGCGGCCATGCGTCGTGAGCGACCGCAGCGCCCACGCGACCGCGGCCAGCGCGAGCCCCGGCGCCGCCGCCTGGGCCACCAGCGGGGCCAGGTCGGGCCTGACCGCCGCGGCCAGAGCGAGAACCGCTGCGACGGTGATCCACACACGGGGCGAACGCCACCACGGCCGATAGACCATCGCGAGGCCGAGCGCCAGGGCGGCTCCCGAGGCGGTGAGCACGAGGCACCAGTTGGGGACGAGCCAGAGCACCGCATCACCGGGAGGTCCGACACCCGAGAACACGAGCGACCGTTCCGCGAGCGGCGGCAACAGTCCGCCGCGTGGCACGGGATCGGCCCCGGCGTCTTGGCCGATGGCGACCGTCTCCAGCCAGTCGGCGATCTGGCCAGGCGTGGCCGCGGGCCGCTGATCCCAGCCGATCGTGCCCCGCTGCCAGCGCTGCTGCGCGGTCCAGCCCGCCGGCTGGCCGAGGACCTGCTCGTCCGGCCGCACGTGGAGCGTCCAGTAGAATCGCCGCTCGAGCACAGGCGGCTCGAACACCGGCGGCTCGAGCCGCACCGCCACGGGCAGACCGAAGCGGCCCGCGACGCTGCCCCACCCGCTGTCGCGCCGCGACGTCGAGCGGAGGTCGAGCCGCCACCGCCGGGCCGGATCGGCCCGCGGCAGATCGATCACGAGCCTCCCGCCGCGGACCGTCGCAGGCACGAGGTCGCCGTCGAGTCGCACCTCGTGGATCATGCCCGCCGCGTCGGTGAGACCGGCGGCATCGGGGAAGGTGAGCACGATCGCATCGCGGGCCGACGACACGACGTAGCTGCGAACTTCCTCACGCATGCCTCCGGCGAGCCGCGTCTGCAGCCATGCGGCCTCGATCACCATGCTGCGGGCGGCATCGACGCCGCGGGTGGAGAGCGTCAGCGGCACGCTTCGCTGCGGCTTCATGGCGGTCCAGCCGAGCGTGGTCGCGGCGGCCGGCGCGACGTCGCGCCGCCAGGCATCGCCCCGCACACCGACGACGGTTGCGTCGGGGGCGGAGATGGCGACCGTCTCGCGGCCCATGGCGGCTTCGAGCGGCTGCACGAGCGGCACGTCGATCGCCACCGTGGACTGCGGCGGGATCGCGGGCGCGGGGATGCGGAACCGTACCGTCACCTCCCCTTCGCCGAGCAGCGGCTCCGGAAGGATCGCCCGCACGCGGGTCTCGGCAGGCTCGTCGGCGGTGCCGGCTGCGGCACCGACCGGGGTCGGATCGAGCAGGGCGTCGTCCTGCCGCAGCGTGATGCCCCCCGCCTCGAGCACGGCGGCCGGCACCGCCAGCTCGAGCGACTCGAGCGGCACGTGGAGCACGTTGAGCCGGATCACCTGCTCGACGGCGATCTCCGCGGCATCGACCGCCGCCTGAGCGGCGATCGAGGCCTCGATCCGCCGCGGCAGAAACCGCCGATTGGCCGCGAAGCTGCCCTCCGCGGCATCGAGCCGGTAGATCAAGGCGGTGGTGTCGGCATCGGCCAGCGCCGCCGACGCCGCCGTCTGCCGCACCAGCCCCATGATCGATTCGTTGTCGGGGAGCAGTTCGATGTCGCTGCGGGCGGCGATGGCCACGACCGCCGGGCCGACCACGTCGGCCCGCGGTGTCGGCAGCGTCCAGGCCACGCGATCGGCAGAGGCCGCCACCGGCAGCGTGGCCCGCAGCGACAGGAGGATGTCGCCGGTCAACGGCTGGGTGAAGGGAACGACGAGCACACCGTCCTCGCTCGTGGAGGCCGCCGCATCGACACCGCCGGGAGGCCCGACTTCATCGACGACCCATGCCGGATCGATGCCGATGACAACGCTGCCGACCGGCGCGCCGCGGGCCGCCACGCGAAACTTCGCGTCGAGCGTGACCCGCGTCGCGGCGACGTCGTAGTGATACTCCGGCTCGATCACCACGCGGCTCCGCCGGGGCCGCACGCGGAGCGGCAGCGAGGACGGCAGGGCGTCGTAGGCGAACGCCGCGATGAAGCCGGGCTGGCGCACGCTGGCCGGCGGATCAACCCGCCTGAGCTGCGGTGCGTCGCTCCACGTGACCAGCCATTCGCCGTCCACCACCAGACTCACCCGGCCCCACTGCCGCCAGGCGGTGATCCCTTCGACCCCGAAACCGACCGCCTCGAACGAGGACTCGCCGGTCGGATCGATCGCCTGCTCACAGACGAGCGCGACCACCGCGGTGCCGTCGGCGGCGACATCGACGGAGATGTCGGCGGTCGGCGCCTCACGGGTGCCCTTCCGGGCGAGGAGGGTCGCGGGCGGCTTCACGTCGCGGAGGGCGGAGTTGGGGGGCAGCGTGATCGTCATGCGCCGCGTGCCCGGGGGGAGGTTTCCCAGCCGGACCGACGTCTCGGTGACGGCGTTGCGGCCATCGATCCGGACCGTGCTCTCGGTGGTGGCCAGCGCCTCCGGGCCGCGGCCGGCCGCCGCGTCGCCGACCCGCAGTCGCACGTCGCCGGCGAGCCCCCGCACCGTCACCACGCTCCCCCCGCCGGGGTCGGCCGCCACCGCCGGCTCCGCCGACTCGGGCGTCACCACGACCTCGGGAGACCGACGGCCGGAGGCGATCTCGATCTGCGAGGCGACCGCCGCCGGCACCCGCACCGCGAAGGCCTCGAACGTCGCGGTCGATTCCACCGGCAGGCGGCCTTCCAGCACGACGGTGTGCCGCATGTCGGCGCCGGCGGCTTCCGGGGCGGCGTCGAACCAGGCCCGATAGCCGCTGCGATCGGGCTCGACGTCAACGATCATCCGGCCCGGTCCTTCGTGCCGCGGCGCGGCCGAGAGGATCATCCCGCCCGATTCAAGCGGGATCGGCGTCCAGCCTCCGCTGATCTGCCGAACCGTGAACTCGACCGTGGCCGGGCAGCTGACATGGCCGTCACGATCCGCCGCGGTTGCCGCGTCCCGCGCGTCGATCTTCACCACCACGTTCTCGAGCACCGCGCCGGGCGGCTGGAGCCCGCCCGCGAGCCCCTCCTTGATCCGAAACAGATCGACGAAGTCGCGATAGCGGAAGCCCGGCACGGGAACCAGACGGCCCCCGTCGTCGGGGACATAAAACAGCTCCGGCTGCACCTCGTCGATCCGGCCGGCGGCGGGCTCGCGGCGATCGCTCGCCGCAGGGGGCTCGGCTCGCGCACCGCCGCGGCCGGCGGCGAGCACGGCGGCCACCGCGCAGACCGCGACCACGGGCCAGCGGACTGGCCGCACGGAAGACGGCGGCGTGGGCGACGAGCGCATGCGAGCGGAGGCGTTCAGGGGACCATGCCAAGCCTAGCCCGAAACCCGCCGCAGAGCGGTCATTTTCCCCAGCCTGCACGACCGGCACGACCGTCACGGTCGGACACCGGCCGGGGCTCAGCCGAGAATCCCGCGAAACTCGTCGTACAGCCGGCGGTTGCTGGCCGCGATGAAGCCGGGGTCGTCGAGCGAGATGGCCTGCGGGCCGTCGCGAAACGGCCCGACGGTGGCCCCCGCCTCGCGAGCAATGAGGATGCCGGCCGCCGCGTCCCAGCAGCAGATGCGCCGCACCCAGAAGGCGTGCAGCCGGCCGCAGGCCACGTACGCGAGGTTGAGCGCGGTGGATCCCGTGCGGCGCACCGAGTGCACCCGCGGCAGCACGGCGATGAAGTCGGCGACGGCCGGCGAGTCGGGCGTCACCTGGGCGGGAAAACTCACCGCCGCGATCGCATCGGCGGCGGTCTCCACCGCGGCCGTGGTGATGGCGGCGCCGTTGAGCCGCGCGCCGCCCCCTTGCCGCGCGGAGAAGCACTCGTCGCGGAGCGGATCGTAGATCGCCGCGACCACGAGATCGTCGCCGTCGGCCAGCGCGATCGAGACGCAGTAGGCGGGAAACCCGTGCACGTAGTTGCTCGTGCCGTCGAGGGGATCGACGATCCAGCGGGTGCCGCTGCCCGAATGCCCCGTTGTTCCGGGGGGCAGCGGGGGCCGGCCCCCTTCCCCTTCTTCGCCCACGAATCCGTGCGCCGGAAACGCCTCGAGCACGACCCGCCGCACCTCGGCCTGCGAGGCATGGTCGGCCTCCGTGACGAGGTCGCGAGGTCCCTTCGACGTGGCCTTGAAGCGGCCCACCCACTCCTGCAGGACACGACCGCCGGCCCGGGCGGCGGCCTCGCAGACGTGGAGCGGATCGGGAGCGGCAGCCATGTGGTGACGGAGGCGTGGTGAAGGATGGTCCCGCGTCAGTGTAGCAGCCGCGGCGGCCCGCCCGGGGCGGCCGACGGCCGACGCTACAATCCGCGGCGTGTGCCCCTCTCCTTCCTCCACACGAGCGATCCTCACGTGAACTCTTCCGCTGCAACCGCCACGCCCGTCTGGTCGATGAAGGGAAGCGTCGCCACGCAGTCCGTGGCAGGCGGCTGCGCCACGCTCGATGTCGCCGCGGCCGGTCGCGGACTCCAGTTCCAGTCGGCCGGCGGGGATGCGGTGCTCGGCATCGATCTCACGGGGCTCGCCGACCACTGGGTCCGCGGCGCCGACGTGGTGGCCACCTACGAACCCGCCGATCCGCGCCGGCTCCGCTCGACGGTGATGTGGCGCGCGCTCGGCGGCGAGGCGGGCGTCGCGTCGTGGCAGGTGGTGGTCTCGGCGCAGACGGCGCTCCTCGAGACCGACGTGGCCGTGGCCGTGCACGCCGACGTGGCCGCCGACAGCGTCCTCTGGTCGGCCGCTGACGCCGCGAGCCGATGGCAGCCGCTGACGGACGCGGCGGCGTTGCCCGCGGCCGCGACGGCGATCCTTCTCCGCCGGCCCGCCTCGACGTGCCTGATCGCCGTGCACCCGGCCGATGCCCGGCGGATCGATGCCGCACGCGACGGCGGCCGCTGGGCACTCACCTGCCGGCTGTTTGCCGCCCCGCTCGAGAAGGGCGTGCTGCTGCGGAGCCGCGTGCTGGCGGCGGTCGGCCCCGCGAGTGACGACACCGTCTGGGCCCAGCGGCTCTGCGACGAGTTCGCCGCGTCGCCGCCCCCCCTGACCACCTGACGGCCGAAGCCCCGGGGGCCGGAAACGGCTTTTTTGGCGTGGCGTGATCGGGGCCCGGGGCGGTACAGTGCCCCCATCTTTCCTGTATTTCCTTCCGCCACGGATCGGCGCCTGGAAGGCGGCGGTCCAGTGCGCCCATGGAGGAGTGTCGCACATGGCCGACCTCGTGTTCGCGTTTGACCCGGCGATCCACCGACCGATCGCGGCGCCCGAGGGGGCGCCGGCCGACGTCGCGGAGTGCGTGGCGAGTGCCGCCGCCGCGGCGCTCGCAGAAGCGGCCGCGGTGGCCACACGGAGCCAGGCGGCGGCGCTCGTCATCTGCGGCCGCCTGCTCGATCCCTCGCGGGCGAGCCCCGCGCAGGCCGCGAGTCTGCGCCGGGTGATAACCGATCTCGCCGCGATCGGCTGTCGCACGGTGGCGATCGTGGACGAGCCGACGGCCTGCCACGACCTCGCCCGCATGCTCGGGGAACCCCGGGGCCTGTGCTTCGTCACACCGCTGGCGCCGCTCGAGTTCGAGGTCCGCGGCCTGGCGATCGAGATCGTCTCCGCCCACGGTCCTGCGGGAGCCGGCTCGACGACGACGGTGTCGGCCGATCCGTCGCCGCTCCACCGCCGGATCATCGTCGGCTGGGACAACTCGCTCTGGAGCCCGCAGCGCTGGGCCGGCGACGAGCCGCAGTTCGGCATCGTGCCCACGCCGCGGACCACGCCCTCCGCCGCGGCCTTCGCGGCCGCGGCCACCTCGTCGGCCGGCTGGTCGCAGCCCGGCACCTTCTGGATCTGGGCCTCGCGACAGCCGCAGGTGCTGCCGCCCGGCGTGCACTTCCTCCCCGCCCTCCAGGCCCGCAGCGTCGGCGAGGCGTCTCCCGGAGCCTGCTGCACGCTCACGCTCCTCGACCGCGAGGCGATGGTGACCGCCGCCGCGGCCCTGGCGTCGCCGCTGGCCGACTGGCGCGGCACCTGGCACGAGGTGCCCACCCAGCGGGTCGCCTGGCGGACGCTCTCGATCGAATCCGCCACCGGCGGCGACGAGGAACTGGCCACCGCGATCTGGGCGGCGCTCGAGAAGGAGCCGCCGGCCCGCGCGGCGACCGTGGAGCTCGTCCGCTGCTCGGTGGCCTGCGGCACGAATGTGGCCCGCCGCGTCCGCGTGGGCGAGATCGCCGCCGAGACGCTCGCCCGGCTCCGCGAGCTCTACGACGCCAAAACGTTTCGCGTGTGGTGCCACGAGCTCGCCGCCGAGCCGACGGAGTCGCTGGCCCCGCTGGGCCACGCCCGCTCCGGTGGCCGGCCCGGCTCGACCACCTCGTTCTCGTCGGCGCTCGCCGACATCGTGACGATGGTCGAAGAGTCGCAGACGCTCGCGGCCCCCGAGGCGCGCGAGGCGGGCTGGCTCGCCCTGGAACTGATCGAGTCGGTCTGACCCGTCCATCACCCCCTTCCCCCTCCTGACACCGTCGCATCGCGGAGCCTGCCATGTTCATCGAACGCATCGAGGCGGAACGCTTCGGAGCCCTCGACCACACCGCCATCGATCGGCTCGGTCCCGGCGTGCAGGTGCTCTACGGCACCAACGAAACGGGCAAGACCACGCTGCTGGAGTTCGTCCGGGCGGTGTTCTTCGGGTTCGAGGGGCAGTTTCGCCGCGGCGTGCTCGATGCCCGCAAGCCGTGCGCGGGCCGGCTGCTGGTCCGCATGCCCCCCGAGGACACGCTGATCGCGATCGAGCGGCGGCACGAGGGCCCGGAACTTGCCACGCTCACCAACGAGAGCTACGCCGACGACGTGGTGGGACTTGGCGGCGACGCCGGTGACCTGGTGCGGATCACCGACGTCGATCCCCGGCACGACCACGCGAGCCGCCACAAGATCTACCTTCAGGACGTGGTCGGCGACATCGACGAGACCACGTTCACCAGCGTGATGGCGTTCGGCCTCGACGAGCTCCACGAACTGCGGACGCTCGAGCCCGAGGGCTGCGGGCGGCGGCTCTACGAACTGGCCGCGGGCCTCGACCGCTCGACGGTCGCCCGGGTGCTCGGCCATCTCCGCGAGGCGATCGAGCGGATCGACTCCTCGAACGCCACGGTCTCGCCGCTGGCCGCGCTCGAAGCCCGGCGGACCGACGTGCTCGAGCGGATGGCCGCGGCCGGAGCCCCGGCGCTGGCTGCCGGCGGGCTCTGGACCGAGCTGGCTCACCTCGACGCGGAGATCGCGGGCATCGAACCGCGGATCGAGGCGGCAACGCGGGCGGAAGACGTGGTCCGCGGCGTGCTCGCACTCGAGCCCTTGCACGCGGCCTGGCGGCAGACGGCCGAGCGGCTCACCGCGCTCGAGTCGGCGCCGCTGGTGCATCCCGACCGCGACTCCTGGCGGCTGGCGAACCGCCGGCTGCGGCGGTTCGAGCGGCTCGCCAAGAAGCGAAAGAAGCTCCGTGCGAAGGTCGCCCGCCAGCTCCGCGAGCTGCCTGCCGAGACGGCGGTGTGGCGAAAGCGGGCGCTCGTGACGCCCCTCCTCGACGAGGCTCCGAAGCTCGAGCGGCTCGCGGCCGAAGCCGCCCGCGCCGAGAGCCACGCGCGGCTCGCGGCCCGCCGCTTCGGCGAGCAGGTGGGCGTTGCCGGGCTCTCGCGGGTGGTGCCCGTCGCCGCGAACCTCGATGCCGACGGTGGCACGATCCCCGACGTGCTGCTCCCCGAGGGCTTCGCCCTCTCGTTCGGTCCACTTCGCGCCCGCGCCCGCGACTGCTCGCGCGCCTCCCGCGAGGTGGCGGAGGCGAAGCAGGCGCTCGCCGAGTCCCGGCGGTCGCTCGACGACACCAAGGGCACCGTGAAGGGGGCCGGGGCGGGCCTCGGCGGGCTCACGATCGCCCAGGCGATCGAGCAGGCCACGGGTCGCGCCGCGGCGATCCGCAAGCGGATCACTGCCGGCGACCAGCTCGCCGAACTCGACCGCACGATCGCCCGAATCGACCGCGAGGTGACGGCGAGCGTGGGCAGCCAGCTCGTGCCGGCGCCGTGGCTGATCGGCCTGGGCACGCTGTTCACGCTCGGGATCGGCATGCTGCTCTCCGGCCTGCTCCTGCCCCGCGAGGTGACCGGCCAGATGGCCTACGCCATGGCGGCCCTCGGCCTCGCCGGGGCGGGCGTGGCCTCGGTCACGACCTGGTCGCTCGACAAGAACTCGACCGTGCGGCTCGACGCCCTCCGGCACCAGCTCGAGGTGGCGAAGGAGCAGCGGGACGAGCTCGCGGAGCAGTGCGGCACGCTCGACGGCGCGATCCCGGCCGACGCCGCGGTGTCGCTCGACCGCCGGCTGGCACTCGCCCAGGCCGAGGTCGATCGGCTCGAGGAGCTGCTCGCCCGCGAGGGCTCGATGCACGTCCTGACCGACAGGCTCACGCTCGCCGAGCAGGCGCTGGCCCGGGCCACGGAGGCCCGCGCCGCGGCCCGGAGCCGCTGGCGGAAGGCGCTCTCGTCTCGCGGCCTTCCCGCCACCCTCACGCCCCGGGAGGTGCGGCAGATCTCAGCGCACCGGCACACGCTGCTCACGCTCGACGACGACCGCAAGCGGCTCTCCGAAGAGGCCCGCCACAAGCGGGAAGAACTCGCTGCCTTCGCGCGGCGGATCGACGAGGTGCTGGTGGAGTGCGAGCTAACGCCCGAGGCCACACCCACCGATCACCTCAAGCTGCTGGAGGAACGGCTCGATGCCGAGCGGTCGGCGATCCGGCGCCGCGGCCAGCTCTCCCGGCGGCTGGAGTCGGCCCGCCGTCGCCATCGCAGCACGCTGCGGCAGGTGCGGGTCGCGGAGCGGGCCGTGAAGGAGTTCTTCGTCCGCTGGGGCGTGAACACGGAGACGGAGTTCCTCGCGAAGGTGGACCGTCGGCCGGAGTACGAGGAGGCCCGCACGGCCGCGGCCGTGGCGGAGCTCGCCTGGTCGGAGGCCCGGCGCCGGACCACCGAGCCGCCGGAGGTGGATCGCTGGCTGGCCGAGGCCCACGTGGTGCCGCTGGCGAAGCGGCTCGCCGAGGCCCGCGAGGTGACCCAGCGGCAGCGGGCCGCGCTCGCCGCCGCCCTGGAGCGGCGGCAGGTGGTGGCCGATCGCGTGGCTGCCGCCGCGAACGACCACAGCCTCGAGAGTCTGCAGGCCGAACTGGCGTCGATCGAGGAGCGGCTCGGCGAACAGCAGCACCGCCGCGACCTGCTGCACCGGGCCCACGTGCTCCTCGAGCAGACCCGGGCCGCGGTCGCCCGCGACCATCAGCCGCCCGTCCTGCGGGAGGCCTCCCGATGGCTCTCCCGGCTCACGGAGGGCCGCTATCCGTCGATCACGACGGCGATCGACGAGGCCCGGCTCGAGGTGCATGACCGTGACGGCGAGATCTGGAATCCCGAGCGGCTCAGCCGGGGCACCCGCGAGCAGGTGTTCCTCGCCCTGCGGCTGGCGCTGATTCGTGACCTGGGCCGCCACGACGTCAGCCTGCCGGTGGTGATGGACGACGCCCTGGTGAACTTCGACGACGGCCGGGCGCGGTCGGCAGCCCGCGTGCTCGTGGAGTTCATTGCGGAGCTCGCCGCCGACCGGCAGATGCTCGTGCTCACCTGCCACGAGCACGTGGCGAAGACCTTCGCCGCCGCCGGCGCGCACGTCCGGTCGTTCACCGACCCCGCGCCCTTGTTCGGCACCGGCACGATGCCGGCCGCACTGCCCACGCCCCGCGAGGAGCCACGCCGCGAGCCCCGGCCGCTGCCGCCCGTCGTCGAGGCCGCGCCGATCGCTCCGCCACCGTCGCCGCCACCGCCACCGCCACCGCCACCGGCGATCGACGACGGCGATCTCTGGCCGGCGGAGGCGTTCTTCTTCGGCTCATCGGCGCCGGGATCGAGCGGCAGCCGGAGACGGGAATCTCGGCGCCGCGCGTGATGGCGATCGCTGGTCGAAGCCTTTGATCCGAAAGTGGGTGC
>Ga0114977_10001015_pt1 | contig 18570 bp, 17 predicted proteins | sample S_130805_MF_Meta_FD_87026 | JGI IMG/M metagenome (GOLD analysis project Ga0114977, IMG submission 87026) | Freshwater microbial communities from Lake Simoncouche, Canada to study carbon cycling - S_130805_MF_MetaG | ecosystem: Environmental > Aquatic > Freshwater > Lake | place: Lake...
AAATAACAAGATAAATTCAAAAAATACACTTGGAATAATTAAGTCTTTTTCGTTTAAATAGTTAGCTGCTTTATTTAAAAACAAGCATTGCATTATTATTTTAAAATTAAAAATATTGGAAGCAATACAATAGTATAATTAGAAAGTGAAAGTGAAAATAAAGTAAAATAAAAAAAATATTGAGAAAAATAAATAAAACTAATTTTAGATTTAGAAGCAATATTGTAAAGTGGAGCTGTTGATAAATGCCTTGCTTTTTGAATGCGCCAATCTTTAAACGTGGTTTTAGCTTTAGAATAAGTTATCGCGTCTTTATGAATGCAAACGTTAGTATTGTCATTTTTAACGGCTTGATTTACAAATAAATCATCATCACCAGATTGAATGTGATAATGAGTTGAAAATCCTTTTTCTTTAAAAAACAACTCTTTTGTATAGGCTAAATTTCTTCCAATGCCCATATATGGCTTATGTTTAATTGCCTGTGATAAATATTGAACGGCTATGATAAACGTATCAAAACGAATTAACTTATTTAAAAAACCAGGTTTTTTATCATATGCCCCATAACCTAAAACAATTTCTTTTGAAGTTGAAAATCCACTCGACATTTCTTTTAACCACTGATCTGATGATGGATAACAATCAGCATCAGTAAAAATTAAATGATTGTGTTTAGCTGCTTTTATTCCAACCAACATTGCGAATTTTTTACCATGTTTATAATAATCATCTTCTTTAATGTTAGTTTTACGAAGATTAGGGAATATTTTTGCAAACTCATCAATCACATTTTCAGTGTTATCGTAACTACAATCATTCACAACAATTACTTCAAATTCAGGATAATTTTGTGTTAAAATTTTGGGTAAAAATTCTGCAAGATTATCCTCTTCATTACGAGCACAAATAATAATAGAAACTGGCTCTAGAGAATCATTTACAGGAAATCTAACCGTTTTAAAAAGTGATAATGGCAAATAATTAAAAAAATAATTAATCAAAATCAAAACTAATCCTAAGGAAGCTAATATGGTAACAATTTCGGGTAAAGCTATTTGTTTAAATTCGGGTAAAAGCATATATACAAAAGTATCGAGAGTAATCATATCAAAATAAGATATATTTGTAATTATTAAACAAAATAATTAACAATGATAAAAGAGATAAAGGCCGTTATTTTTGATATGGATGGCGTTTTGATTGATAGTGAACCTTTATGGAGAAAAGCTATGATTGAAGGTTTTGCAAGTATTGGTGTTTTAATCACTGAAGAAGATTGTAAAAAAACAACCGGTAATCGACTTAAAGAAGTGGTTGAATATTGGTTCGAAAAATTAAATATACTTGATTTTTTACCTACCGAAATAGAACATCGAATAATTAATACTTTACTTAAGTTAATTAATAAGGAGGGTAAAGCTATATCGGGAGTTATTGAGGTCATAAACTTTTGTAATAACAAAAACATTAAAATTGGTCTTGCTACATCTTCTTCAAATCAGTTGATGGAAGCAGTTTTAGAGAAATTAAAACTCAAAAACACTTTCAAATGCAGTATTTCGGCCGAAAACATGAAATACGGGAAGCCTCATCCAGAAGTATTCTTAATTTGCGCCTCGCAATTACAAATTTCTCCACTCGAATGCATAGTTATTGAAGATTCAATAAATGGGGTAATTGCCGCCAAAGCTGCATTTATGAGAGTAATCGCTTTACCTGAACAAGAAAATATTAATAATCATAAATTTAGTATTGCCGATTATAAATTAAATAACATGCAAGAAGTTTTAAAATTATTTAAAACTATAATTAAGTAATAATATATTTAAAAAAATCAAATAATAGTATATTTACCTGATTGAAATATACGCTTTTACATACCGACAAAAACTCTAGTGCTCGAGCTGGTTTGATTGAAACTGCTCATGGCAAAATTGAAACTCCAATTTTTATGCCCGTAGGAACCGCTGGAACCGTTAAAGCAGTTCATCAGCGCGAATTAAAAAATGATATTGAAGCACAAATTATTTTAGGCAATACCTATCATTTATATTTAAGGCCAGGGATAAAAACTATTGAAGATGCCGGCGGTTTGCACAAATTTAATGGATGGCACCAACCAATTCTTACAGATAGTGGGGGCTATCAAATTTTTTCATTGGCTAATCAAAGAAAATTAAGCGAAGATGGAGCTACATTTAAAAGTCATATTGATGGTAGCAAACATTTTTTTTCTCCAGAAAGCGTTATAGATATACAACGTAGTATTGGTGCCGACATTATTATGGCCTTTGATGAATGTACACCCTACCCTTGCGATTTAAATTATGCGCAAAATTCATTAAATTTAACACATCGATGGTTAGATAGGTGTATTGATCAATTTAATAAAACCGAATCAAAATACGATTATCCTCAAGCATTATTTCCTATTGTACAAGGAAGTGTTTATAAAGATTTAAGAGTTAAATCGGCCGAATATATTGCATCAAAAAACTGTTTTGGAAATGCTATTGGTGGATTAAGTGTTGGAGAACCTGCTGAAGAAATGTATGCCATGACAGATTTAGTAACAACCATTTTACCTAAAGATAAGCCCAGATATTTGATGGGTGTTGGTACACCAATTAATTTATTAGAATGTATTTCGCTTGGTATTGATATGTTTGATTGTGTTATGCCTACCAGAAATGCAAGACATGGCTTGTTATTTACCCAAAATGGGATTATAAATATTCGTAACGAAAAATGGAAAAATGATTTTAGTGCTTTAGATGAAAATGGTACTACATTTGCTGACAAAGATTACACAAAAGCATATTTAAGACATTTAATTGTTTGCAACGAGCTATTAGCTTCTCAAATTGCTAGCATTCATAATTTGGGTTTTTATTTAAGGTTAATAAAAGAAGCTCGTAAAAGAATATTAGAAGATACTTTTGTGGACTGGAAAAATACTATGGTAAAAAAATTAGCGCAAAGACTATAAATTAATAAATACAAAAATCTTATCATACCCTATAATTTTAAATGTTTTTAAAAAAATTAGATAAATATATTTTAAAAAAATTTTTAGGGACATTTTTTTTCTCAATAACGCTTATTTTATTAATTTTTATCGTTTTCGATATAAAAGATAAAATTCAAAACTTTACAACCAACCATATTCCATTAAAAGAAATTATTTATAATTATTATTTAATGTTTATTCCTTATTACGGGAATTTATTTAGCCCTCTATTTACTTTTATTGCCGTGATATTTTTTACATCAAAAATGGCTCAACAAACAGAATTTATTGCCATACTTAGTAGCGGAACAAGCTTTAAACGAATTTTAAGACCTTATGTGTTAGGGGCTTTTATTTTAGCCTTTTCATCCTTAATTCTTAACCATTTTATTTTACCAAAAGCATTTAAAATTAAAATTGCATTCGAAGACAAATGGATAAATAAAAATTATAAAAATAATGATCATAATATACATTTAAAAATTGGTGCTAATCAATTATTATATTTAGAAAGCTATGATAATACTATAAATACTGGATATAAAATAAGCATTGAACATGTTGATAAATTTAAACAAACCTATTATTTAAAAGCTGATTATATGGTTTGGGATAGTTTATCAAAAAATTGGCTTTTAACCAATGTTTATGAACGTAAAATAGTTGTTCAGGATAGATTAGACACGATAAAAAACCAAAAACCCATTTATAAATTAAGCAATTCTTTTTCTGCCAACAAAAAACTTAAAATAGAATTTTCGCCAGAAGACATGAAACGTTATGAAAGCAAGGTAGAGACAATGAATTATTTTGAATTAAATGCATATATCGACAGAGAAAAACTAAAAGGTTCAAATCTCATACAATTTTATGAAGTAGAAAAACACAGAAGAAGTTCTTTTCCATTTGCAACTTTTATACTTACAATTATTGGAGTAAGTGTTTCTTCTAGAAAAGTAAGAGGAGGCGTAGGTTTACAAATTGCTTTAGGCTTATTTTTAAGTTGTATTTATATTATGCTAATGTATATTTTTAACACAATTGCAACAACAGGCTTTGCTTCACCTTTACTTGGGGTATGGACGCCAAACTTAATTTTTATTTTTGTTGGATTGTATTTTTATTTAAAGGCACAAAAGTAAATTAGTGATTTTTATACTAATTTCAATTAAATAAAATAAAATAGAAAACTTAAAATACTCATTAATAAACAGAAACTTTTACTGACTTAATTCCTTTTAATGTTTCTATTTTTAATAAATATATTCCTTGTTCTAAATTTGAAGTATTTATTAAATTATAAGAGTTCTTTAATAACTCTTTACCATATAAATCAAATAAATGTAATACTCCCCCCTCCTCATAATTAACTTTCAAAAAATCACCTTTTTCAACTGGGTTAGGGTAAACATTAAATTGCTGAGGTAATAGCTGATTAGTTAATAACATTATTTTACTTTCGTGAATTACACCAATAGCATCTAAATCAAATCCAGATGAAGGAAAGGGCGTAGGCCAAGGATCATTAATCTTATTATTAAAACTATCAAATGTTGCATAAGGTTTTTGCAAAGATCCAACCACATCCTTAATTTTAATATGTGTAATTGCTTGAATATTTAAACCTGGTTTATTAGATAGTTCACTTAAATCAAAAGGAGTCCCAAATCCTCCACGATATTTTCCTGCTAAATTATTTAATTTTGTCGCATCGGTTAGTCCAAATGTTGAGGTTTGAATAATAGTATCCGTTTTAGAATGCGAAGAAAATCTATAAAAATTAATACCATCGCTGCTTACCTCTACAAATGCTAATTCTAAAAAAGAATCATCAAAACTATTTTCAAAAACAGCGAAATCATAACCAGGTCCATCAGCTATTAAAAATGGAAAAGTACAAATGGCAGATCCACCATCACCTAAACTAACAGCACCATTATCTTGAGCTTTACCTAAGGCCATTGAACTATCACCAGAAGATGCAAGGCCTAAAATAGAATTTGATGCGTCTTGTAAACCTCTGCTTAAAAAACAAGTTGTTGCCCAATTCACAAAAACACTACTATCTTTATGTATGGCAGAGGATCCAAGTTGTCCGGCTGGCGGTGGATATATTTGAGCAAAATTATTTTGAGAAAAAAAAATTAGTATGAAAAAAGAAAAAAATCGAAAAAAACCTAAATTCATACTTTTAGTAATAACCAAATCAGTTTAAAAATAATTAAAATAAAAAATAGATTATAAATTTTTAAAAAAATCAAAAAAGAATCTTACGCCATATCCTGTTCCACCTTTTCCGCGATAACTATCCTTTGAAGATAAAAAAGCAGGACCAGCAATGTCGAGATGGTAATAAGGAAAATTAGTAAACTTTGCTAAAAATTTACCTGCAGTAATTGAACCACCAAGTGCGCCGCCAATATTTTTTTGATCAGCAATATCGCTTTTCATTAATTCATCATATTCATCCCAAAAAGGAAATTCTGCAATTCTCTCATAAACATTTATTCCACTTTGATGTAATTTATTTTTTTGATTGTTAGAAATATTTCCCATTCCTACCATACCAAAAGTACCTATTGCCGCCATAGCAGCACCTGTTAAAGTGGCAATATCAATAACTAACTCCGGATTAAAACGTTTTGCATAATGTAAAGCATCAGCTAATATCATTCGTCCTTCCGCATCAGAATTTAACATTTCAACAGTACTTCCATCCATCATCGTAATAATATCGCCTGGGGCAAATGCATTAAATCCAGGGCGATTATCTGTAGCTGGAACCAATGCAATCACATGAATATTTAACTTTGCTTTTGCAATGGCATACATAGCACATCCAACAGCAGCAGCACCTGCCATATCACACTTCATTAAATCCATACTGGCAAGAGTTGGCTTTAAACTTAATCCACCTGTATCATAAACTACTCCTTTACCAATCAAAATGTAAGGTTTTTTATTTTTAGGTTTATTTGGTTTATATTCCATAACACTAAACGTTGGCTCGTCTACACTACCAGCATTTACTGCTAACAAACCTCCCATTTTTAATTCTTTTATTTTTTTTCGATTTAAAACATCTACTTTAAAACCAGATAATTTACCCATAGTTTTAAACGCATTTGATAGGTCTGTTGCATTTAAATAATTTACAGGTTCATTAACCAAATCACGAGCTAAAATTGTAGCAGAACAAACAATATTTAATTCATCAACATGTGATTGCTTAATATTTGTGTTAGCAATAATAATAGATTGCAAAGTATTTTTATTTTTTTCGGCAGTGGGTTTATGTTTTATAAATTGATAGTTACCTAAAACAATTCCTTCGGCAGCAAATAAAGAAAGTGATTGTTGCTTAGTTTGATTGTAAATATATAAATCTTTCCCCTTATTTAAATTTACTGAATCAGCTACAATAGAACCATGCCGCCTTAGTTGTTCATTTAAAAAAGAAATTTCTTTACCTTTTTCAACAATAAAAATAGATATGTATTTACCAATATAATTATAGGTTAATGTTTTTTTATCTTTTTGAGATAACTCATTAACGATGTAATCATTTACCTTATCTGGTAAATTAAACTCATTTTTAAAATTTTCGGTTATAACCAAAACATTTGTAGAATTAGTAACTTTGTTTTTAAGTAAAATATTTGCCATTTTTAAAATTATAATATTAAACGAATATACAAATATAGTTAGGTAGATAAATAAAATAATGTTTAGTATTATTCAAAATCAACTAAATTTGATAAAATTATAAATAATGAACTTTGTACTAGTATTTTTAGGAGGCGGTATTGGTTGTGTAATTCGTTATTGCATTGGATTGTTTTTTCAAAAAACAAGCCTAAGTTTACCTTGGGCAACTTTAATTTCGAACATAAGTGCTTGTTTTATTTTTGCAATTGTTTTATGGCTTAGTCAACCCAAAAACATAATTAATACTCATGTTCAATTGTTTTTGCTTTTAGGCTTTTGTGGAGGACTTAGTACTTTTTCTAGTTTTGGATACGAAACATTCTTGTTATTTAAACAAGGTCTGTTTTTTTATGCGATGTTAAACATTATAATAACCACAGCTATTAGCCTAAGTCTATTTTATTTATTCAAATAAACAAAAATTGAAATTTAGGGTTTGTATAAAATATTAAAGAAATTAAATGGATTTTAAAAATCGAAAAGATTTAGTATTTATTATTTTAGCAGGTTTCTTCGTTACAAATGCTATTGTAGCCGAATTAATAGGCGGAAAATTAATTCAGTTCTTTGGATTATTCACACAAAGTCTTGGCATCATTTTGTGGCCCATCGTATTTATTCTTACCGATTTAATTAACGAACACTTTGGTAAACAAGGGGTAAGAAAACTAACCTTTATAACTGTAGGATTAATTATATACACGTTTATTTTAGTAACTATTGGTTTAAATATTAAAGCAGTAAACTTTAGTCCGGTAAATGACGAAAATTTTAAAATTGTTTTTGGACAAAGCCAGTGGATAATGGTTGGAAGCATTATTGCTTTCTTACTTTCTCAATTAGTAGACGTGTCTGTTTTTTGGTTATTAAGAGCTAAAACCGGAAATAAATACATTTGGCTAAGAGCTACCGGAAGTACGGTGGTAAGCCAATTAATTGACACCTTTGTTGTTCAATTTATCGCTTTTGTATTACCTGGTAAATGGGCATTTAACGAATTTTTAAAAAATGCATGTTGGGGTTATAGTTTTAAATTATTAGTAGCTTTATGCCTCATTCCATTAATTTATGTTGGACACTTTGCCATTAAAAAATTTATGGGAAACATAGAAAAATAATATTTTTTATACATGATTACATTAACATTTTTACTGATTATTATTGTTTTTTCTTTGTATTGTTTTAATAATAAACAACAAATGTCTAAGTATTTATTTCATCCCTATTCTATTTACAATAACAAAGAACATTATAGATTTTTAAGCCATGCGTTTATTCATGGCGACACCATACATTTGTTATTTAATTGTTTAGCTTTATATAGTTTCGGATTAAATTTAGAAGAAGGCTTTTTTGAAAACCCAAATATATTTGATCCAAAAATGGGTAAAATATATTATATAATATTATTCACAGGCGGAATTTACGCTGCTTCTATTACTGAATATTTTCGAAACAAAAACAATCCAGATTACTCATCACTAGGAGCCAGTGGAGCAATATCATCCATTATGTTTTGTTACATAATGATAAGTCCATTGAGCCAAATATCTTTATTCTTTTTTCCAATGCAGGGATGGATTGCCGGCGCTTTATTACTTGGAATAAGTTATTATTTAATTCGTCGTAAAAAAACAAGTAATTATTCAGATAATATTAGTCACGAATCTCATTTTTGGGGTGCCTTATATGGAATTGCATTTATAATTATTATAAAACCAATCATACTTAAAACCTTTATAAATCAAATTATAGGAATCTTTTAAAAGAATTGTGTTATTGATCTAATATTTTTTTAATATTTGGCTTAAAATATAAATTTGATTTCAAAACTTTACCGTCTTCTCTATATATTGGCTTTCCATTTTCATCTAATTTACTCATATTACTTCTATGTATTTCGTCGTAAACCTCTTCTATTTTATGCTCTAAGCCATGTTTTAAAATTGTACCAAATAAAATATACAACTGATCACCCAAAGCATCAGCAATCTCGATAATATCATTATTTTTACACGCCTCTAAATATTCTTCATTCTCTTCTTTAATTAGATTAAAACGCAACTGATAATCATTTTCATCAATTAATTTTATTTGATCTGCCTTTCCAATTTTAAAAACCGTATGAAATTCGGCAACAGATTTTATTTTTTCATGAAGAATAGACATACTTATTTTTTAATATTACTTGATTTGTACTCATTATTTATTTCTTTAATAACAACATCGGTTATCTCTAAAGTTTTGTTACCTAATAACATGCTAGGAACCGTCTCACTGTATGAGAATATATAATCAAATTTTCCATTATTCCATTGAACTAAAAAATCTCTAACATTTTTTTGAAATTTAGCATTTTTCTGATTGATATCCATGGATAGATTATCCATTTGTAGTTGCTTATTTTGGGCTTCTTTTTCTAAAGCCATAATTTCATTCTCGGCTGTTTTCAATTCATTTTGAGAGGCTATTCCTGCTTTAGCTGATAATTGATACGCCTCAACTTTTTTTCGATATTGCATACTTAAACTCTCAACGCTTGCTTCAATATTAGCTTTTCTTCGTTTTGTTTCAGATACTAAATCAGCAATTTCTAAACTCTCTTCGTTTAATCTATCTATATTTAAATAAGCTATTTTACCAGTAGGAATTGATTCTATCTGATTAAAATCAGTTGATGATCGTTTTTTTATTGAGTCTGATTTTTCAATCCCATTTTCTTCGATTTTATTACCAGAAGATTGTAATGAATTAAGCTTAAAAAATAGAAAAATAACAGCGAATGTCAATAAAGCTAAAAAGCTAATTAAAAATTTATTCATAGTGTAATTATTTACACAAATATAAAAAGCTTATTGTTAAATTTTGTATTTATTTTGTAATTTTTGCAACCACACCCTTTTTCTTGTTATCATTCAAAGCATTAAAATAATTTAAAATACTATTAAAAACTCTTTCAGAGGGAATACAATCTGAGTTTAACTCATGAAGGCACCAATGCTGATAATCTAAAAGAAAAAGGCTGTCAGTTGGTGTTAAAAAAAAACGCTCATATGAAGGCAATCGCTGTTTAATTTTTTTATTTATTTTTAACTCTAAAACTATATTATTTCCTCCTTTACTATTAGAAGATAGAAAATCGGGCCATTTATTAATTAGGTTAAAAAACGGCAAAACAATAAAAAAAATAAATACAGGGTAAAATAAAATACGATTAAATAAAAAAATAAAACTATAATTAGTTTGTTTAGTATTACCAGAAAACAAAAAAAATAAAAGTATAATAAATGATAAATTACTAAACCACAAAGCATAATTAAGGTGATTAGCAGATGGAAAATATAGAAATAACAACATCAAATGCAATAAAAAAGCAATACTAATTGCTAAATATCTAATCGAAGAAATTATCAATCCTAAACCAATAAACATTAATAAATAAGGTACTAAGTAGCCTATTTTTTTTAAAAATATAAAATGTCTTTCGCTAACCAAAGTTTGAATTGGTGAAATAATTTTTTCAAAGGATTCTTTTACAAATTGATCATTTAAACAACTGATTCCATTAAAAAAATAAAACGAGGCGAAAATCAATTGAATGATAATAAAAAACGATGTGTTTTTATTTGGCTCATCAACTCTACCGTTATAAAAAATAAACATAACCAATAAAGAGTTATACATAAAAAACCAGGGCTGAAGGCGGTTAAGATCAAATAAAATAAGAAAAAAACATAATAAACACGCAAGAAAAATAAATACACGCTGAAATCTTAAAAAAAGTGAAGTTATCCAAAACAAAATAACCAAAACAATCCATATAAAATCATAGGAAGAGTTTAACCAATTTAGTTGTATAATCGGAGTAACAGGAAAACTTCTATCTCCACACCATAAATTCAAACTCAGTAAAACAGAAATTAATAAGGATAAAACAAGAGTGAAACGAATTAAATTAATTCTTTGTGATATTGATAATTTTAAGCCTTCCATTTTACTATTTTATTTTGCCTATACAAAAAAAATACTCTTTATAGTAGGCTTCACCCAAATTACTAATCATTACGCCTCTACTTGAACTCGCGTGAACGAAAAAATCATCTTTAATATAAACGCCTATGTGAGAAACAGTTTTACTGTTTATTTTAAAAAAAACTAAATCGCCAGATTTTGCTTCTTTTATTTCTGATTTAACCGATTGAATATAAATATCATTTGCTACTCTTGCTATTTTTTTATTATAAACTTTTTCAAATAAAAGATCTGTAAAACAACTGCAATCAACACCATTTTTCAAACACCCTCCATATTTATAAGGAACCCCATACCATTCGTTAATAAAAGAATATAAAGGATTATTTCTTATTTCTCTTTCGCTAACATTTAACTTCTCTTGAATAAGTTCTGAGTTACTTAATTTCTTTGTTTTATCCCCATTATTATCAGATTTTTTTAGAGTTAAGTCTTTTTTGGATTTAGATTTTATCTCTTTTTGATGATGCTTACAAGCAAACATAAAAAAAAATAGGGCAAAACAGTAAATTAATCGATAATTTAATCTAATCATTTAAACCAAAAGTAATTCATAAGCTCATAAGTAAAACATGTTTTTAAACCTCTTTTATACAAAGGGTTGTTAATACTCAATTATAGAAAAATACAATAAAATAAATATTTGGAATGAAAATCTAATTTTATTATTTTAAAACAATATTTAATTAACAACAATAAGGGCAAATAGTATAAAAATTATTACTTTTAATGAATTAAAGATGTATTATTTTGATGGATTTTCTAATTAAATAAATGTGAAAACTAAAATACCAAACGAAATACTTAAAAAAGCATTTGAGCTCATGTGCAAAGCCAAATGTATGACTGAGCTTTATGAGGCTAATAAAGAAATAACATCTAAATACGTTCATGCAACTAGCAGAGGTCACGAAGCAATCCAAATTGCATTAGGTATTCAACTATTACCACAAGATTATTTAAGTGCTTATTACAGAGATGATAGTATATTATTGAGTATTGGGTTAGAACCCTTTGAACTCATGTTACAGCTTCTAGCTAAACGAAACGATCCATTTTCTGCCGGAAGAACCTATTATTCTCATCCGAGTTTAAAACGTGATGACATGCCAAAAATCCCTCATCAATCTAGCGCGACCGGCATGCAAGCTATTCCTACTACTGGCATTGCTTTAGGATTGCAGTATTTAGAAAAGAATGGGATGAATATGGATTACAAGGGACTAAACCCAATTGCCATTTGTTCGCTAGGAGATGCCAGTTGCACCGAAGGAGAAGTGTCTGAAGCATTTCAAATGGCGGTATTAAAACAATTACCTATTTTATTTTTAGTTCAAGATAATGAATGGGATATTAGTGCTAAAGCTAAAGAATTTCGTTCTCAAGATATTACTGAATTTTCAAAAGGATTTAAAGGTCTTGAAACAAAAACTATAGATGGTACCGATTTTATTTTAAGTTATAATATAGTTAAAGATTGTATTAATACCATTCGTACTGAGCGAAGGCCTATGTTAATTCATGCAAAGGTTCCTTTACTTAATCATCATACCAGTGGAGTTAGAAAAGAATGGTACAGAGATGATTTAGCAGAATCCGAAAAAAGAGATCCTTTACCACGTTTAAGAAATCAATTAATTGTTTCAGGAATTGATTCTGATGAATTAAAATTAATTGAAATAAATGCAAAAATAATAGTAGAAAACGATTATCAAAAAGCCATTCTTGAAGAAGACCCATTGCCTGAGGATTTATTTCTACATGAATTTGCCCCTACCCCAATAACTGAAGAAAAAGGCGAACGTTCTCCAATCGGTAAACAAGCAACCGTTATGGTAGATAGTGCATTGTTCGCAATTAGAGAATTAATGACAAAACATCCAGAGTGTTTATTGTACGGACAAGATGTAGGTGCAAGATTAGGAGGTGTATTCAGAGAGGCTGCAACATTAGGTGAACAATTTGGAGAGAACCGAGTTTTTAACACACCTATTCAAGAAGCATTTATTGTGGGTTCTACAGTTGGAATGAGTGCAGTAGGATTAAAACCAATTGTTGAAGTTCAGTTTGCTGATTATATCTGGCCAGGCTTAAATCAATTGTTTACCGAAGTTAGCAGAAGTTGTTATTTATCAAATGGTAAGTGGCCAGTAAGTATGATATTACGTGTTCCAACAGGCGCTTATGGTAGCGGTGGTCCTTATCATTCTTCAAGTGTTGAAAGTGTTTTATCAAATATTAAAGGAATTAAAATTGCTTATCCAAGTACGGGTGCAGATTTAAAAGGACTTATAAAAGCAGCTTATTATGATCCTAATCCGGTTATTATTTTAGAACATAAAGGATTATATTGGAGTAAAATAAAAGGTACAGAAGATGCAAAAACAATTGAACCAGACGAAAATTACATCATTCCTTTTGGTAAAGCTCGAATAGTAATTTCTGCAGATGAAGATAATGTAAAAAATGGCAAATCTATTTGTATTATTACATATGGAATGGGTGTTTATTGGGCTAAAGCTGCTGCCAAAAAATTTGAAGGTAAAATTGAAATTATCGATTTAAGAACCATTGCTCCTATTGATGAAGATGCTATTTTTAATAGTGCCCGAATCCATGGTAAAATAATGGTTTTAACAGAAGAACCCGTTAACAATGGATTTTCACAAAGTATTGCCGCTCGAATTAGTGAGCATTGTTTTGAATATTTAGATGCTCCTGTTAAAGTAATTGGTTCAGAAAATTTACCTGCTATTCCATTAAATTCAATTTTAGAAAAAACTATGCTTCCAAATGCCCAAAAGGTTGAAATAGCAATTGAAAAATTATTGAACTATTGATATAAAAAGATTAAAAATTTAAAACATGGAACAACTAATTGAATGCGTACCGAATTTTAGCGAAGGACTTGATTTATCTATCATTAAACAAATTACTGATGAGTGCGAAAAAGTAGATGGTATTAAATTATTAAATGTTGATCCGGGTAAAACAACTAACCGAACAGTTGTAACTTTTGTTGGTAATCCTCAAGCCGTTATAGATGCAGCTTTTAATGCTATTAAAAAAGCAGGGGAATTAATTGATATGAGTAAACACAAAGGCGAACACCCTCGAATGGGAGCTACAGATGTTTGTCCGCTTATTCCAATTAAAAATATTAGTCTGCAACAAACAGCAATTTATGCTCAAAAATTAGCTAAACGCGTTGGTGAAGAACTAAACCTACCCATATATTTATACGAAGAAGCTCAAACAAATAAAAAAAGAAGTAATCTTTCTGAAATAAGAGCTGGAGAATACGAAGGCTATTTTAAAAAAATTTTATTACCAGAATGGAAGCCCGATTTTGGACCTCAAATTTTTGACGAAAAACGGGGTGCTACTGTTATTGGTGCTAGAGATTTTTTAGTGGCCTATAACATAAATCTTAATACAACTTCTACCCGTCGAGCTAATTCTATTGCTTTCGATGTTAGAGAAGCTGGTCGTGTTTTAAGAGATGGAGATCCAATAACTGGAAAAGTAATTTTAAACGCTGACGGAAGCCCAAAATCAATTCCTGGCTCTTTAAAATCAGTTAAAGCAATAGGTTGGTACATTCAAGAATATGGCGTTTGCCAAATATCTATGAATCTGACTAATATTAATATAACACCTATTCACATCGCATTTGACGAAGTTGTAAAAAAAGCATCCGAAAGAGGAATTCGGGTTACTGGCTCTGAATTAATTGGTTTAATTCCTCTAAAAGGAATGTTAGATGCAGGAAAATATTTTCTAAATAAACAAAAACGATCTGTTGGTGTTTCCGAGTCTGAATTAATTAAAATAGCAGTTAAATCAATGGGCTTAGATGAATTAGCTCCTTTTAATCCAGAAGAACGAATTATTGAATATGTGTTAAAAAATACGGCTGACTCAAAATTAATTAATATGAATTTAGCAACTTTTGCAGATGAAACAGCAAGCGAAAGTCCAGCACCTGGTGGAGGCTCTATTTCTGCATATGTTGGTAGTTTAGGTGTTTCATTGGCTACAATGGTTGCTAATTTAAGTTCACACAAAAAAGGTTGGGACAATCGTTGGCAAGAATTTAGTATTTGGGCCGAGAAAGGACAAGCTCTTAAAGATCAATTAATTAATTTGGTAGATGCAGATACTAAAGCCTTTAATGATATCATGTCTGCTTTTAATTTACCTAAATCAACCGATGAAGAAAAAAAGAAAAGAATGCAGTGTATTCAAGAGGCAACAAAGTACGCAATTGAAGTTCCTTTTAAAGTAATGCAACTCTCTTTTGAAAGTCTGGATTTAATTAAAACAATGGCTATAGAAGGCAATCCTAATTCGGTAAGTGATGCCGGAGTTGGTGCTTTGTGTGCCAGAAGCGCAGTAATGGGCGCATTTATGAATGTAAGAATCAATGCATCAGGTTTAGATGATAAAAAATTTGTAGATGAAATAATCTCTAAAGGAAAATTAATTGAAAAACAAACCATCGCCGCCGAAACAGAAATTTTATCTATTGTAAACGAAAAAATTGGTATTTAACAAAATTTTAAAATAAAGTGATTCCAAAAAACACGGTTGATATCATAATTGAAACTGCTCATGTAGAAGAAGTAGTTGGCGAATTTATTACTTTAAAAAAAAGAGGTGCTAATTTACTAGGATTATGCCCCTTTCATGGCGAAAAAACACCTTCTTTTACTGTATCTTCTGTAAAAGGTATTTATAAATGTTTTGGCTGTGGTAAGGCAGGCAACTCAGTAAATTTTGTAATGGATCATTTAAAACTTACTTATCCAGAAGCTTTAAAATGGTTAGCAAAAAAATATAACATCGAAGTTATTGAACGCGAAATAACTCCTGCCGAACGAGAATTACAAACTGAGCGCGAAAGTATGATTATAGTTATGCAATATGCTCAACGGTATTTTTCAGAAACTATGTTACAAATAGACGAAGGGAAATCTATTGGCTTAGGTTATTTTAAAGAGCGTGATTTAAAAGACGATATTATTTCAAAATTTCAATTAGGCTATAGTTTAGAAGAAAAAAATTCATTCACTAATACCGCCATAAAAAACGGTTATTCACCAAAATATCTTGCCAAAACTGGCATGAGTATTTTAAGTAACCGCTACGTTGAAGGAAATGAAATTAAAGGCAACGATTTATTTGATCGATATGCAGGTAGAGTCATGTTTCCAATTCACGACGATGGTGGCCGAGTAGTTGCATTTGGAGGAAGATCCTTAACTAAAGATAAAAAAATAGCCAAATATATTAATAGCCCTGAAACAGAAATTTATAATAAAAGTAAAATTTTATATGGATTATGGTTAGGAAAAAAAACTATTCAAGAAAAAGATGCCTGTTATCTCGTTGAAGGCTATATGGATGTTATCGCCATGCATCAAGCAGGTATAGAAAATGTAGTAGCCTCAAGCGGAACTTCTCTTACAGTCGACCAAATTAAATCTATACATCGCTTTACTAAAAACATTATTGTTTTATACGATGGCGATGAAGCAGGACAAAAAGCCAGCTCCCGAGCTATCCCGCTTTTACTTGAAGAAGGAATGAATGTTAAACTTCTTCAATTTCCTGATAATGATGACCCTGATTCATTTAGTCGCAAAGTTACAATTCAAGAGTTTCATGATTATATAGAAACTAATGTTACTGATTTTTTATATTTCAAAACCAAAAAATTAAAAGAACAAACTAAAAACGATCCAATAAAACTTGCCGGAGTTATTAAAGATATTGTTGAAAATATTGCAATTATTCCGGATAATATTATTAGAAGTATTTATATAAAAGAGTGTTCTAATATAATGGAAATTGAAGAATCAATTCTCCAATTAGAAGTAAATAAAATTAGAAGAAAAGTATCTCCAAAACAAAAAAAAGATGATTCTGTTCTCGATGAAAATTCACAAACAGAAATTTTAAATCAAACCAATTTTCAAGAAACAAATGAAAATACAGTCTTAAAATTTGACTCAGAAGAGAAGGAACTTTTAAGAATTATGTTGTTACATGGCAACATTTTAGTAAAAATAGATGCTGAAACTGAAAATGAAGTTGCTGCCGATGATTTAGAAATTACTATTTCTGAATTTATTTTATATGAACTATGGAGAGATCAAATTAGTTTCGAAAATCCTATTCATCAGGTTATTTTAGATGAATATATTCTTGAATTGAGTCATGACCGAATACCAACAATTCAACATTTTTCAATGTCGCAAAACCCAATTATAAGCAGTTTCGTAATCAATAACATTATTAATAACTATGAATTAAGTAATAAATGGGAAAAACTTGGTGTTTATATTAGCGAAGAAATAAATGATATAAAAAAAAGTACCGAGAATCTACTTTTTAGTTTAAAAGAAAAAAAAATAAACTCCTTCATCAATCAAAAACAAGATCTACTTAAATTAACAAACCCTGAAGAAACTGAACATATAATTAAAGAAATAATTCAGCTAATAGGTTTAAAAAAAAGGGTTAACAAATTATTAGGTAGAATTGTAATAAAATAATATTTTAATTTGATTATTAAAAAAAATTATACTTCAACCAGAGTTCCAATTTTATGACCTAATATTAAATTTTTGAGATTTCCTTTTTTATTCATGTCAAAAACAATAATCGGTAAATTATTTTCTTTACATAATGTAAATGCCGTCATATCCATTACTTCCAAGCCTTTATCATAAACCTCTTTAAATTTAATAGTCTCGTATTTAGTTGCAGTGGTATCTTTCTCTGGATCCGCAGTATAAATTCCATCTACACGAGTACCTTTTAATATTACTGAAGCTTCAATTTCAATCGCTCGCAAAGTAGCGGCTGTATCTGTTGTAAAATAGGGATTTCCAGTACCTGCACCAAATATTACAACTCGACCTTTTTCTAAATGACGGACAGCTTTTCGTCTAATAAAAGGTTCGCAAATTTGTTCCATTTTTATTGCACTTTGTAAACGAGTTGAAACTCCAATACCTTCTAAAGCAGATTGAATAGCCATACTATTAATTACAGTAGCCAACATCCCCATATAATCTCCATGTACGCGATCCATGCCACCTTTTTCAGCTTGAATACCGCGAAAAATATTTCCTCCACCAATTACTATGGCTACTTCGCAACCTTCGTCGTAAATAGATTTAATTTCATTAGCATATTCCAACAAACGTTCTTGATCAATACCAAAACCTTTATTTCCCATTAAAGCTTCTCCACTTAATTTTAAAAGAATTCTTTTATATTTCATGATTTTATATATTTGATTTTTTAAAAAAATAGTTTCTGGTATTTACTATTTTAAAGGTAAAAAAAAATCCCGATTAAAAAATCGGGATTTAAAATTAAGATAACGAAAAACGTTTTAGTGCCGAAACGGTTAGGTCTTTTTCAACACCTTGCAAAAACTGTCTAACAGTTAGTTTGTTATCAATAAAATATTCTTGATTTAATAAAGTTGAGTCTTTATAAAATTTATTTAATTTACCTTGAGCAATTTTCTCAATCATATCTTCTGGTTTCCCTTCGGCACGTGTAGTTTCGCGAGCTATATCTAATTCACGATTAATAGTTGTTGCGTCCACATCATCTTTATCAATTGCTAAAGGAGCCATTGCAGCAGCCTGCATTGCAATATTTTTAGCAACTTCATCAGAAACAATTTTATTAAATCCAATAGAAACTGCTAAACGATTTCCTGGATGAATGTATCCAACAACTTGTTCTGCACGTATAACTTGATAAAATCCAATATCAATTTTCTCACCAATCTT
>Ga0114977_10001016_pt1 | contig 18514 bp, 8 predicted proteins | sample S_130805_MF_Meta_FD_87026 | JGI IMG/M metagenome (GOLD analysis project Ga0114977, IMG submission 87026) | Freshwater microbial communities from Lake Simoncouche, Canada to study carbon cycling - S_130805_MF_MetaG | ecosystem: Environmental > Aquatic > Freshwater > Lake | place: Lake...
GAGGTCCACGTCGAGGAACGCCGATGACCACGTCCAATCGGAGGCCGCTACGCCTGCCATTTGAGCGATCTCAGCCCAGGTGCCGTCACCCCGCGACCGTTGCAAGGCGTTGCGGGTGACCTCTGGGCGGAATCCCGGGCGCTCGACAGGCCAGCGCACCACTCCATCGAGGGTGTCGGGTCGCTGGCGGGCACGGTCTTGCCGACGGGGGCTCAGCATTTCGGCGACGAAAAAGTCATCGTGCCCGTCGCGGTCAATGTCGGCCGCATCCATAGACATGGACGAGAGCGGTTGGTTGCGCAGGGCGGTTTGGGGTGCGGCCTGAAACCGCTTACCCCGGTTGAGCCAAAGCCGGTCGGGCCAATGGACGAAATCGTTGCAAACGTAGAGGTCGGGTTGGCGGTCGCCATCGAGATCCCGGAACATGACGGCCAGACCCCAGTCACGCGGGGCATCCACCAGGGCCTGTCCCTGCTCGTCGAGGAAGAGCCCCACATTCCACGGGGCAACGACCACGTTGGTTCCGCCTCGGTTGATGTACAACGCGTCGGGCTCCCCGCGTTCGAGGACCTCCAAGTTGCCATTCATGGCGGGGACTCCGAGGTAACGATCCTTCGGTTCAATCACCGTACTGCCATCAGGCATGCGGCGCTGGACGAACCGACCGCCCTTGGGAGGGTCATGGAAGGTGTCGGTACGATAATGGGTGACATACACGTCGAGGTCTCCATCGCCATCGACATCGGCCAAGGCCATCGACGTGGCCCCGGTGTTCCGGAAGAACCCCATCTCGACCTCGGTGAAATGGCCCTTGCCGTCGTTACGGAAGGATCGCGTACCGCCGCCGAGGCTGTTGACCAGCAAGTCGAGGTCACCGTCACCGTCGAGATCGGCGAAGTTGCAACCGGTGGAATACTGATCCGGACAAGCAACGCCCGCACGAGCCGTGATGTCTTCAAAACGCCAGTCGCCGAGATTGCGGTAGAGAACGTTGTCACCTTCGAGGCGGCAGAAATAGACATCCACACGGCCGTCGCCATCGATGTCGCCCAAGGCGACGCCCGAGCCCAGTTCCAACAAACGGTTCCGGGCGACGGTGGCTTCGGCCAGATGATTAGTGAAACCGAGGCCGGTCACCGCTGCGGGCTGAAGAGTGAAACCCGGACCAGCCCCGGGGCCCGGTTGGACAGTGGCCCTTCGGAATCCGGCCTCGGACTTCCACTCCAGAGTTGGACCCGATTCGCCATGGGCACGGTCCAGCATCAGGCCGATCACGAGGGACACCAATCGACCAAACACGCTCACACCATGCAAATGGCCGAAGCTGTTCACGGATAAGGGGAATTGTTTGGATGCTATTTCCCGGACCCTGGACGATCCAGCACGAAAGATTGACGGTTCTCCGCCGCAACGCTTCGAGGACCGAAGCGGCGAGGATTCTCGACAATCCGGCCGTGCGAATACAGCGTGTCACCCATTCCCATGAATCGCAGACAGTTCCTTGAGCGGTCTTGGCTGGGTAGCCTCACCGTGGCTTCCGGATGCTCGCTCCTGCCATCCGGCGGCCGCGGGCCGGAGCGCCTGTTCTTCACCGCGTCAGGCAAGACCTGTGTCATCGACTCGAGGGGCCATAACTTTGGTGAACTGGACGTCTCGGCCGCCGGTCAGGTGACTTGGCAGCCGGCCGGTTTCTTGGAAGACGGACGGGTACTCTTACTGAGCATGGAGGCGCGCCGGGACGGTCCCGGCCGACCCTTCGACGAATACTACCACCAGACGCCCACCCACGTGTGGGCTTACGATCTGCATCGAAAATCCCTGGAAGAACTGACCACGCGGGAGCGCCTGGCGCCGTTCTATGCGCCGCAATTAGTCCTTCAAGGCGGACGCATCCTCATGCAAGTGATCCGCACCCGACCCGGACAAACCTTCAACATGCGTTTGGACGGTTCGGAGGCCCGCGAGTTTACTGGCCCGGACGAAGGACTGCCCTACGGCTACAGCCTCAGTCCGGACGGTCAGCGCGTGGCCTTCCATCTGGCGAGTCGCGAAGGCTACCAGATCTGGACTTGCGACACCCACGGGGGCAACCGGGTGAAGGTCGCCGCCCAACCCGGTCATTTGTATTTCGGGCCGAGCTGGTCTCCCGATGGTCAGTGGTTGGCCTTTCAAGACTGCCACGCCCCCGTAGATCCGGGACATGACTGGTCCGATGTCTGCGTGTGTCGCCCCGATGGGACCGGATTCCGGATACTCACCGAGGGTCAGTCCATGTGGTTCGGAGCCACCTACGGCTCGGCAAGCCATCGCGGCGGCGGTTCCAATGTTCCTGCTTGGACGCACGATGGCCACATCCTCGCCCCCCTGCGCATCCCGGGCTCGAGAGTGCCGTGGGAATATCAAGCGCAGCGGCCCGACACCGATCATTTCAACCGCGAGTTCAAACCCGACCAGGCCCGCGGCGGCACCGCCATCGCTCGGATCCATCCGAAGACCGGGTCCATCGGCTGGGTCACTCCACGCACGGACGGCGTATGGGATTTCAGAGCTACGGAGTTTCCCGGGGGCGGCCCGATCGCCTTCTGCCGCGCCGAAACGGGCGGAGCGCCCCACCTTCGGGTGACCGACCGGCATAGCCGGGATTCCCGAAAGATCCACAGTGGCATCGGACCCGGCGGCCTAGATCACCCGCGGTGGCTGCCCCGCAGAACTTCTGGTTCAGGTCGTTGATCGGGCCCGCATGCTCACGGGCCTCCGTTGATTGGCCCCTACCGTCTGCACTTTATTCAGTATACACGTAATCAATCAATCATCGCAGGCCTCTAACTGACTCTAATTGGCCCGCTGCTCGTTGTTGCCTTGGGCCACCAGGAAGCCTGTCCCCAGTCATCTCGCTCCCCCCAATGACCGCGACGGCGTCTTTTGAGATGCCCTCTCCTATCCAAGAAGAGCCTGTCCCTACCGCACCACCGACCGCACCGCTATCGCACCACACTCTCTCTCCGTGGGCGATGGCTTCCAGACCGGCCAAAAAAGGCCTTTGTGAATTAGGAATTGACGGAATGGAGGTCTATTGCAAACTGTTTGCATAAACAGAGAATGTACCACTGACCAACCATGAAGCTGCCCTGGATTGTTGCTCTTTTTTTCATCGTTTTGTCGGCAAAAACCCAAACGTTTATTGCTTCTGGCCATGTCGATATCGGTATCGCCTATGGAAACCAGACTTTTGATTTGCATGTCCACCGAGAGGAGCCGGTGAGTCAGGAATTCAGCCCAACGGAGGCAGTTTTCGCCGTTGGCCCCGCCGCTGCTGGCGTGTCGCCGGGGGGAGCTTTCACGGGTTTTCTCGGGACCCTTGGCACACCGGTTTGGATTCTTCCAACCGCCGAGAACGCACAATTGCCCTTTCTGGGATTCGGCACTGAAGAACTCGTTGCCGGCGACTGGTCCGGGAATATCAGCCTGAGTCTGAAGGCCGTCAGCGGACCTGGAACCTTCTCGGTCTGGGGGGTGGGTGGGTTTGGAACACCCAACCTCAAAATGTCCACGGTCAATGGAATCACCGAAATCGACCGACTGGTGTTAGTCCCCGGTAGCCACGGTCATTTCAACGTGGGTTTCTCGGCTCCCGGCGACTATTTCGTCACGCTAGAAGCCTCTGGCACCCACCTCATTGACGGCTTCCGCACCAGCGATTCGGCCACCTACCGCTTCCAGGTGATTCCAGAGCCCTCCACCTCGGCCTTGGCTCTCACCGGAGCCGGAGTCGCCGCTCTGGCCTTCCGCCGTCGATGGCCGAAGGACCGTCGGTTTTAATTCTGCTCCATCAGAGGCATGGAGTGCCGGAAAAATTGCTTCCTCGGGGTTCCATCATCAAAACTCCAGCGAAGACCTTAAAAGAGGTCTATTTTATATCAAGATTTGTTTTAGGCATAAAACAATGTTGTTGTGCTGGGTAGATTAGTCCGGCAGAAACCCCTGCGGTGCCGCTCACTCCATTCACAAAATCTCCCATCGGGATCCTCGGGATCCATAGGCGGGTCCGAGACATACCTCGGCCGATGCCTCTCGGTCTGATAGTGGTCATGGTCCTTTCTAGCACGGTGGGAGCATCCGACCCGCTGCCTCCTCAACGGTATTTCCTCCTCGATCCGGTGCCCCGGCAAGCCATGAGACCCTTGAGCACCGATCGGCCAGACCAGACGGAAAGCGCCTATTCGGTCGACGCCGGGCATGTTCAGTTCGAGTTCGAGGTGGCCAAGGCGACCTTCGGAGCGGTTTCTGCCGACGGCGACCGCTCCGGCCGAGAACTGGTGGCCGGAGGGGTCAACGCCAAGGTCGGACTAACACCCCGGACCGACTTGCAGTGGGTCTACGATGGCCAAGTGGTTTCCTGGAGGCGATCCGATGCCACCGGACGGCTCGAGCAGCGGTCCGGTGCCGGCGACCTCCAGACGCGTCTCAAGGTGAACCTCTGGGGCAATGACGGCGGATCCACCGCCCTGGCCCTCATGCCTTACGTCAAGTGGCCGTTGTCGGCCTCCCATGTCCGCAATGGGCATGCTGAGGGGGGATTAGTGATGCCCATGGCCATGGACCTAGCCCCAGGTTGGTCGCTCGGAGGCCAGACCCAGGTCGACTGGGTTCATTACGAACAGGCGGGTCACGGCTTGGAATGGAGCAACACCGTGACTCTCGGCCGCGACATCACCGAGAGGTGGGCTGGCTTTATCGAATTGGCCGCCCGTATCGCACCGGAATCGGGTCTGCCCTGGCAGGGGCAATTCGACCTCGGCTTCACCTGGGCAGCCCGGGCGGGTCTCCAACTCGACTTGGGCTGCTACTTCGGAATCACCCGATCGGCTCCGGACTACATACCGTTCCTCGGACTGACCTGGCGGTACTGACGAAAACGGGCTGCTAGAGAGGATTCCGGCGCGAGGCAAATTAGATGTAGCGAGGAACCACCGTGGGCCGCCGAGGCTCGATGTGAGTGTCGAGCGCTTGGCGGAAGCGTTCGATCCCGGCTTTCTCAGCGTCTCCGAGGCCGTAACGAATGTGGCCTCCCAAATAGGATTGGCGAAATTCGCGAGTGAATTCGGGGCGATGCTCGACCCAGTGGGGCATCGATTCCAAACCGAGAACCCGGGCTTGGCGAAGGCGGTCCGCCAAGGCGGGCGTTGCAGCGCTTTCCCCAACGGCCCACACGGCGTAAACAAACGGCAGGCCTGTCCATTCCTTCCACGCGGCCCCCAAATCCCATAGCCGGTGCGGATGAGGACCCAGAGAAAATCGAATGGCCGGATCGCCAATGAGCAGCACATTGCGAGGCATCCGCTCCCGGTCATAATCCGCCAAAGGGCTGAAGCGCGGCGATAGCCCTCGGGCTGCCAAGAGCACGCGCAACAAATTCACGCTGGTGCAGGAAGCCGGGTCGAGATGTACCTCGGTCAGGCGTTCGTCGAGAGGATCCTGATGGGCCAGAAAAACGCTGGCGACCGGTCCGTCAGAGGCGATGGCTACGCCGTCCACGATGGGATATCCCGGAGCAAACAACGCTTCGGTAACACTCAGCAAAGCGGCCTCGAGCCGGCCGGCACGCAATTCCACCGCCAACGTCGACGGCGGCAAGAATCGACACCTCTCCTCTAGCCCACAGGTCAATGGCACCGCATTGAGGTAGGGAACGGACCCGATGCGTGCCGTCTCAGGAATCACACCTCAAGAGAGCGGCTTTATGGTCCACCGCAAGCAACGAACGATGCGAGATCTCGAGGGGCATCACTTGAGCCGATCAACAAATTGGGCCGTTTTGTCCATGGCCACCTGGATCTTGTCGAAGGCGGTCGCAAAACAGCAGCGCACAAAGCCTTCGCCACTGGGCCCGAAGGCTCCGCCAGGCACGCAGGCAACCTTCTCCTCGTTCAACAAACGGACAGCAAACTCCTTCGAAGACAGACCCGTGCTGGTGATGTCGGGGAACGCATAGAAAGAGCCCCTGGGCAAATGGCACTTGAGACCCATGTCGTTGAGGGCCTTCACGATGAAATTGCGCCGCAACTGATACTGGTCGCGCATTTCAGCCGTCGCGGCAGCTCCGTGAAGGAGCGCCTCGATGGCGGCCTCCTGGGCGATGATGCTCGCGCACATGATGGCGTACTGGTGCACCTTCATCATGGCGTCGATGAGCGGGGCCGGACCGCAGGCGTAGCCGATGCGGAAGCCAGTCATGGCATAAGCCTTCGAGAAACCGTGCAGGAAGATGGTCCGCTCGGCCATGCCCGGCAGCGAGGCGATGGACACGTGCTCTCCCTCGAAGGTCAGCTCGGAGTAAATCTCGTCGGTGAGAATCAACAAGTCATGGCGTCGGGCCACCTCGGCGATTTCAAGCAACTGCTGCCGAGTCATGGTGCCCCCGGTCGGATTCGTCGGAAACGACAGCATGAGCACCTTGGACTTCGGCGTGACCACCGCTTCGATGGCCTGAGCCGTCACCGCGAACCCGTCTTCGGCCTTGCACGCCACCGGCACCGGGACCGCATGAGCCAGCACCACACTCGGCGCGTAGCTAACATAGCAGGGCTCGTGGTAAATCACCTCATCGCCAGGGTTGAGCACCGCGCGCAGAGCCAAATCCAGAGCCTCGCTGACGCCGACAGCCACCAAGACCTCCGTCTTAGGATCGTAGCGAACACCGAAGTGCTGCTCGACGTAGTCCGAGATGCATTCCCGCAACTTCAGGAGGCCGAGATTGGAAGTGTACTGGGTCCGGCCACGTTCGAGGGCGTAAATTGCCGCCTCACGAATGTGCCAAGGGGTGGCGAAATCTGGTTCCCCGACCCCCAGGGAAATCACGCCCGTGGTGTTCTGGACGAGCTCAAAGAAGTCACGGATGCCGGAGCGCGGGATCCCCGCGACGTGGTGGGCGATGAAGTTGCGATGAACGGAGGACATGGACGTCTTTGGGGAGGTACGCGAACTCGGAGACCTTCGGGAAGGAGAATTTCCCGGATCCGCCGCAGATTCGCCAGGTTGGCGTTTAGCGGCGGCTCGGGCGGGGAAGCGCGGCAGCCGTGGCGCAAGCGACTGCGACGGCGGATGGAACTCGGGTGCCGGACTTCATGATGCAGGCCTATTCCGGACAAAACCCCGGCCCTGTCAAGGCGGGCGTGCCGCGGATCTTCAGCAGATGGGCTATCTTTTTCGAAGTTTCGCCAACCCTTCGAGACACCCAACCGAAACACGACTCCCCCTCGCACTCGCTGGCGATCTAAGCTTTATTGATGCCGTGCTTTGTCAGAAAAGAAGCCTCTCCCGGCTTCCAATTGACAACAGCCTGGTACTTGCCATGAACGTCCCATCCCTCAGCCGCTTTGGCCTTCCCGCCTGGATTCTGGTCACTTCTCTGGCCGCGTCACTAACTGTCCAGGCCGACACCGACCTCGGCTTCATCGAGACCTTCGCGCTGGCTCCTGATCGCGAAGCCACCCTTGGGCAACTCGTACCCGGCACCGAGGACTACTACTTTTTCCACGCGCTGCACTACCAGGCCTCGGGGCAAAAGCAGAAATTTTCCGAGACACTGACCCAATGGGCCACGCGCTTCCCAAATTCCGAACAGCGCCAACTGCTCGAGAACCGTGAAGCACTCCTGGCCTACGGCACGGATCCGCAAAAAACCCTCCAACACCTGCGCAATCGGCTGGGGCTGCAGTTCAACCATGTCCAAGAGCTCCCCGACCAAAAGCCCGACCTGCCCACGGCACTGACGCCCTCCATGATCTCGCGGGAACGCTTCCTCGGCCTGGTCCCGACAGGCAATCCGCTGGGCGCGCTGTCTGATGCCGAAGTGGAACGGTTGCTGCAAGACCCGGCCCCGGCTCTTCCCTACCCGGCCGTTGCCCTCCTGCAACGGATCCAACGACCGGACGCCCCGGGCCTGCTGCCTCGGATCCTCTCCGAATTAAAGACTCCGGAAAGCCGGGGCTTTGGTTCCTTGCCCATCCATCGAGCGCTGCTGCCGACGCAGCTCGATGCGCTCGAAAAGGAAATCCCTGGGCTGGCCCACCAGTCGGCGTTTGTGATGACGCGGATTGCCAAACTGGCACCCGGGGCCGACGCCCATTCCCAGACGGATCCGCTCGAAAGGGAGGCCTGGCTGGAGCGCGTCGGAGGCTATGTGCGAGGACTGCCCGCGGCGTTCAACTCCCTCAAGGCCCACGTGCTGTATGCCCGCCTGCAACACGACCGGACCCGCGGTGTCTATGACCGAGCTCGTTTCCTCGAATACTTGAAGCTGCCCCGACCGGTGGCCTACATGAACCCGAAGTACCTCGAATCGGTCCAGGCCGACCGCTTTGCGGCCGACTTGAACGCCACTTTCCCGGAATCCGGTCTCGGACTCCCTCCCATCGGAACGGACGAGCCATTGGTCCGTGCATTCTTCCTGCACTTCGCTGCGACCGAGGCTCAGTGGGAGCCGTGGACCGAATGGCTCCGCGACACGTGGGTCAAACCTCTCTTTGCCGAAGCCAAGATCACCCAGGGTGCCGGCGAAACCGAACGCTGGACCTCGTTGCTGTCACCGGCGGCGTATCAGGCGCTCAAGGATCGCGTGGACATCGAATTTCCGGCCACCAATGCGCCGAGCATTCCGTTGGACCAAGAGGTCTCCGTGAGCGTGACCCTCAAGAACACGCCTCAGGTGATGGTCCGGCTCTTCGAGATCAACACCCTCGGCTACTTCCAGTCGCAGAAACGCCCCCTGAACACCGACCTCCCTCTCGATGGTTGGGTGGCCAACGCCGAGCAACGCCACGACGGAGAGTCTTCGCCATTCCTCCGGTACACACGGCCGTTTCGCTTTCCCGAGCTCAAAGGGAAACGGGGCGCTTGGATCGTCGAGATCATCGGAGGAGGCCGTTCCTCCCGGGCCCTCCTCCGACGCGGAGGTTTTTCGCTGCTGCAATTCAACGGGCCGGGCGGCGATTTAATTCAAGTCCTCGACGAGAATGCCCGCGTCGTCACCAACGCCGTCGCCTGGCTGGACGGTCGCAAGTGGGAAGCCGATCCCAAGGACGGCCGCATCCAAATCCCCTTCACCGCCACCCCAGGCCGACGCCCCATCGTCTTGTCCGATGCCGACGGGCGGTTGGCGTCCTTGGCCGAATTCGAACACCATGCCGAGACCTATGAACTGGAGGCCCAGTTCCATCTCGATCCCGAGCAGTGTGTCGCCGGAAACGAAGCGGTGCTCGCCATGCGGTCGTCCTTGCGGATCGGAAATCAGGCGGCCACTCCAGAACTGCTCGCCGACGCCCGACTCACGCTGACCACCACCACCCTCGATGGCGTGAGCTCTAGCACGGAAGTGCCGCTCACCACGCTCTCCGCAGCCCGAGTGCTGACCCACGTCTTCCGGGTGCCTCAACGTCTCGGCCGAGTCACGGCCACCGTGCAGGGACGTGTCGATCCCTTGGCCGGCGGCGAGAAACGCGAATTGAGTGCCTCCCGGAGCTGGGAAATCAACGGCATCGAAGGGACCGCCAACATCAAGGACGCCTTTCTCCGGCGAAGCGGCCAACGGTATTGGGTGGAAGTCCTCGGCAAAAATGGTGAGCCCGTGCCAGACCACGCCCTCCCGATGACCTTCCATCGCCGTGGTTTCAACAACACCGTCGAAATTTCCCTGCGGACCGACGCCCAAGGCCGCATCGATCTGGGTGCGCTGGCGGACATCACCCGACTGGAGGCGACCCCGGCCCCGGACCTTCGGCGCTCGTGGCCTCTGGAGACCTCCGCCCAGACGCGTCCGCGAGAACTCCACGCCCGGGTCGGTGAGACCGTGCGCATCCCGTGGTCCCCGCAAGGACGGCCAGACGCCTGGTCACTGCTTGAACTACGCGGCGGCACCTTCGTTACCGATCGAACCACGGCGGTGCGGGCCTCCGGAAACCTGCTAGAGATCGCAGAACTAGCGGCGGGCGACTACTCGCTGCGCCTGCGCGATCCGGAGGAGTCAGTGATCACCCTCCGCATCGGCGACGGCGTCCCGGTGGCCGGTTGGTTGGTGGGCAAGAATCGATCCTTGGAACTGCGTCCCCGGGAACCGGTTCATTTGGCATCGGCCACCCTCACCCCGGAGGGCGGAGCCGAAATCACGCTGCAAAACTGGAACCCGTTCACCCGTGTCCACGTGATGGCCAACCAGTTCGTGCCAGCCAAGAGCCTATTCTCCAATTTGGGCGGCTTCACCCGATGGGGCGTCGGATCCAAGACTCCCGACTTTTTGCCCAACTTGTATTCCGGGGGTCGGGAAATCGGCGACGAGTACCGCTACATCTTGGACCGCCGCTACGCGACGAAGTACCCGGGCAATCGGTTGCCCCGGCCCGGCTTGCTGCTCAACCCCTGGGACAAGCGCTCCACCGATTCGGAAGCACTGCCCGTCGCCGACGGGGCCGCCCCGCTTGCCTCCGCGGGCAGCCTGCCCGGCATGGCGCACATGGCCGACATGCTGTCGCGGAGTGAAGCGGCCTCGGCCCGACCTTCTCTGGATTCAAACTGGGACTTTCTGGCCGCGCCTTCTCCGGCCTTGTTCAACCTCATCCCGGATGCCACCGGCAAGATCCGGCTGCCGGCGACCGCCCTCGGGGACGGATCGTTCATCCAAGTGTATGTGGAGGACGCCACCGATGCTGCGTGGCTGACCCTAGCCCGGACCGAAAAACCCCTCGCCCTTCAAGACCAGCGCCTCATCCGCATATTGGAAACACCCGGCGGCTCAACGGAAGTCCGGGAGGCCCGGGGGCTGATCCGCGGACAAAGCCTGACACGATCGGATACCCGGAACAGCCAGTGGGAAACTTACGACACCGTGGAATCGGTGTTCCGCCTGCTGAGGACCCTCCATCCCGATCCGCAGTTGGCGCGCTTTGATTGGCTCATGCGTTGGTCGTCGCTGACACCCGACGAGCGGCGCTCCCGGTACTCGGAGTTCGCCTGCCATGAGGTGAATCTCTTCCTGCAGCGGAAAGATCCGGCCTTCTTTGAATCGGTCATTCGCCCTCACTTGGCCAACAAGCGCTCACGCACCTTCATCGATGACTACCTGCTGGGGACCGATCTGAAAGCGTATCGAGAACCCCGAGCTTACGGGCGGCTCAATCTGGTTGAGAAAACCCTCTTGGCCAGTCGACTGGATGGCGAAGCCGCTGCCACAGCACGCCATTTGCAAGAGCTCTGGGAACTGCAACCTATCGACCCCCTCGAAACCCAGCGATTCGAAACCGCCCTCGGTGGACGGGCCTTGGAAGCTTCCGGTGGCATGGGTGGGGCGGCCGGACACTCGCTCAAAGAACAAGCCTCCGCTGCGCGCGGCGAGGTGATGTTCGATAAACTCGCAACCGAGCCGGAGTCGATGTCGAGATACGGTCTTCGGCCCAGTCAAAACTCGCCGGCGGCGGCCGATGCCAAATTAGTGATGCTGAAGGGCGGAACGCCACCTCGGGATAAATCGGCCCGCCGATCCCTGGAGCGAAAGGATCCGGCCTTGGCCAAGATGAACGTGTCAGAGCCTCAGGGCGTGACTCTGGGCTTGGAAGTCGAGACGGCGCGCAGCCTCCGTGCTCGTTCGGCCGCCTCCGGGTATTACCGTTCTCCCGGGCCGGCCAAGGAATGGGCGGAGAATCAGTACTACCGGTTGCCCCTCGAGGCCCAAGGCCCCGACCTAATCCCGGTCTCGGGTTTCTGGCGCGACTTCGCCGCACGGGATCCGAAAGTCCCTTTTCTCTCACCGCGGATTCTGGAGGCCCATCACAGCCTCATCGAAATCCTACTGGCCTTGGCGGTTCTCGACCTGCCCCTCCAGACCACCAACGCCCCCACGATCCGCAACGAGGGAAGTTCTCGAACCCTCACCGCCAACGGGCCCTTGCTCATCTTTGTCCGTGAAGTGAGGCCCGCGACCCCAAGCCCCTCCAATCCCACCGGACTTGAATTACTCCTCAGCGAACGCTTCTTCCGATTGGATGACCGCTACTTGCTCGAGGGACAGGAACGCTACGACAAGTTTGTGAACGACGAGTTCCTGCCTGGCGTGGCGTATGGCGCGCAAGTCGTCATCAGCAATCCAGGTTCGTCCCCGGTGAAGGCCGATGTGTTGACCCAAATTCCGCTGAGTTCCATTCCGCTCCAGAGAGGTCGCGCCACCCATAGCCACCCTGTCCGCCTGGAGCCTTATTCCACGCTAAAAGTGGAGTACTACTTCTATTTTCCCAGCCACTCGGCACAGCCCACAAATTACGCCCACGCACCCGCGATCCTGACGCTGGATGGGAAAGCGCTCGCTCAAGCCAAGACCCAGTCCTTCCGAGTGGTGCGTGAGTTGTCCGTGCGGGACACCCGATCCTGGGAGTATCTCTCGCAGCAAGGTTCCGAGGCGGAAGTTCTGGCCTTCTTATCGACCAATAACCTGGCCCGACTGAATCTCGAACGCGTGGCGTGGCGGGTCGCCAAGAGCCCGGACTTCTTCCGGCGTCTCACGGGATTCCTCTCGGATCACCATGTCTGGAGCGAACCCATCGCCCGATACGCCGTGGTGCACAATGACACCGGCGTGCTCCGCGAATGGCTGCGGCACCGGGAAGATTTTCTGTCCCAATGCGGGCCCTGGCTGGATTCACCGATCTTACGCATCGACCCCATCGAACAACGCACCTACGAGCACCTCGAGTATTCCCCGCTCATTAACCCCAGGGCACACCCGGTTGGATCCCGGCGGCGGATCGCCAACACCATGTTCCGGGATCAGTACCTCCGCTATCTGCGCGTGCTGGCCTTTCAGCCCCGATTGGCGGCCGACGACGAGTTGGCGATTGCCTACTACTTGTTCCTTCAAGATCGAGTGAGCGAAGGGCTGTCCCGTCTGGCACGGGTACGACCCAACCAAGTCCGCACTCGAATCCAGTACGACTACCTCTTGGCCTGGTCCTATTTGTACGAAGAGAAACTCTCTGAGGCCCGCAAGATTGCTCGGGCTTACGAATCCTATCCGGTGCCGCGCTGGCGCGGATTTTTTGCGGATCTAACCCGCCACCTCGACGAAGCCGAAGGCAAGACGGTCGCTACCAAACCGGCTTCCGGAACACCCAGCGCCTCTCCCTCCGATGCACAAACCGCGGCGGCGGCGGCTCAACGCGAGGCGGCCTTCGACATCCAGGTGGAGAACCGCAGCATTTCCCTCACCTGGAAAGGGTTGTCCTCGGTCACGGTCAATTATTACCGCATGGACCCCGAATTCCTCTTCAGCCGAAACCCCTTCGCCGACCGGGATGGAGACCAACCTAGCATCCTCCAACCGACGCTCTCCACGGTCGTTCCATTGCCATCGGGCAAGAGCGCTCTGGAGTTGCCCATCCCCGCTGCTCTTGCCAAAGACCATGTCGTGGTAGAAGTCTTGGGTGGCGGCCGTCGCAAAGCCCGGATGCATCACGCCCACACCTTCCGCCTTCAAATGGCTGAGAACGAGGGCACTTTGGAAGTCCGTGAACCGTCTGCCAACCGCCCGGTCTCCAAGGCCTATGTGAAGGTCTACGGCCAACTGGACAATGGTGGGATCCGCTTCGTGAAGGATGGCTATACGGATCTCCGCGGGCGCTTCGATTATGTCGGCATGAATGAATCCTCGGCCAGCACCTCGGATCCGCAGACGTCTCGGGCGCTGGGCGCGGGCGTGGCGGCGAACCCTGGATCCACGGGCATGGACCACCCCGCCTTGGCTCCCGCGGAGGGGCCGCGGATTCGCCGTCTGGCCGTGCTGGTGCTCAGCGAGGCCCACGGGGCGGCCGTACGTGAGGTCGAAGCACCGGCCCGGTGATTATTCCGGGCGTTTGCCCAGACGAATCCGCACCGGAGACTTGGCCGCAGGGCCGGGTCCTGCGGGTGGGGGACTCTTGCGGGCCAAGTCCATGAACCGCGACTGGGACCGTCGAGCCCCAGGAGTCCGAGCCTGCGGGGACCTCCGGTAGGTTCCATGGGATTGATCGGGCTGCAACTGTCGCACCTTGGCGACATCTAGAAGGGACTCCTGAAGGATCTCCTGCAAAATGCGATCCCGAATCCGCCCATCCAAGATCGGAAAGGCCACTTCGATGCGCTTGAAAAAGTTTCGAGGCATCCAATCAGCACTGGTCACGAAGACCGAGGGATTACCGGCGTTTTCAAAACTCCAGATGCGGCTGTGCTCCAGGAAGCGATCGATGATGCTGCGCACGCGAATACGTTCGCTCAGACCGGGCACGCCGGGACGCAGACAACAAACACCCCGGATGATTAAATCAATCTCCACCCCGGCCTGGGACGCCTCGTACAGCGAGCGAATGGTTTCCTCGTCTACCAAGGCGTTCATCTTGGCCACGATCCGCGCCGGAAGCCCGGCACGCGCATGGTCCGCCTCGCGTCGGATCAACGCCTGTACCCGCTCATGCAGCTCGAACGGGGCCAGGATCAACTGATGGGTCGGTCGGTATTGGCAGACACCGGTGAGCAAATTGAAGAGTGTGGTGGCATCTTCACCAATATCCGGGCGGCACGTCAGCAGGCTCAGGTCGGTGTAGAGGCGGGCCGTCGAAGGATTGTAGTTGCCGGTGCCCAGGTGCACGTAGCGGCGGAGACCGTCTTCATCGCGTCGGACCACCAGGCACACCTTGGCGTGGACCTTGTATCCCACCACGCCATAGACCACGTGGACGCCCGCCTCTTCTAGGCGGCGGGACCAAGCAATGTTGTTGGCCTCATCAAATCGGGCCTTTAATTCCACGACCACGGTGACTTGCTTACCATTCTTCACCGCATCCATCAGGGCTCCCACGATGCGGCGATCGCCGCCCGTGCGGTAAAGGGTTTGCTTGATAGCCAGAACGCGCGGATCGGCGGCGGCCTGTTGGAGGAACTGCAACACCCCATCAAAACTCTCATAAGGATGGTGCAGCAGAAGGTCTCCTTGGCGAAGGCTCCCGAAAATATCCGTGCCTTCCCGAAGGGATTCCACAATGGGTGCGACAAACGACTCATCCCGCAATTCCGGGCAGTGATCTCCCTCCAAAATGGCCAGCAGTCGGCCCGGTGCAATCGGGCCCTCGATGGCGTAAAGGTCATGGGCTTCCAGGCCGAGGGTGGTCAGGAGTTCGCGGCGGATCGCTTCGGGGCAATCGGAGGAAACCTCCAGACGCACGGCCTCGCCTTTTCGACGATTGTGCAACTCCGCTTCAACCGCCATCCGTACGTTGGAGACCTCTTCCTCGTCGATGTAGAGTTCGCTGTTACGGGTCACCCGGAACGACCACCAGGCCTCGACCTGCGCGACACCGAAGAGGCCCGCCAGGTTGGCTCCAATGAGGTCGGACATGAAGACCGAGTCCCGGCGATCGTCGGGTCGTGGCAGCCGCACCAGATGAGGCAGCACCCGAGGCACCTGAACAATCGCCAGACGGGTGGCCCCCGGATCTCGGCCATCTGGGGTGTGGATCCGAGTGATGAGATTTAACGATTTATTGAGCAACTGCGGGAACGGATGGGAGGGGTCGACGGCCAACGGTGTCAGCACCGGATAGACCTTCTCCTGATAGTACGACGCCAACCATTGCCGGTCGGACTCGTCGAGCATTCCCGGCTTTAGAAAACGGAAGCCCTCAGCCTCCAGCGCCGGAGCCAAATCGTGAGACCAGCATCGGTCGGCATCTCGGACCAAGGCCCGCACTCGCTGAGTCACCACCCGAAGACACTCGCTGGCGGTAAGACCATCGGGCATGCGCTGCCCCCCTTCCGACTCGATCTGCTGCTTGAGGCCGGCGACGCGGACTTCGAAGAACTCATCCAAGTTGGAATGGGTGATCCCGAAAAACTTCACCCGCTCGAGCAACGGAACTGCGGCGTCCAACGCCTCGTCCAAAACCCGCTGGTTGAACTCCAGCCACGAGAGTTCGCGATTGAAAAGGCTTCCAGAAACCCACCGAGACGGAGGATTGGGAAAGACCTGCGGAGTTTCTGGGGATTTACCAACTGAGGGACGTTGCTTACGGGCCATGAGTCAAGCGGTGGATCAGACTAACCCGGACACCCGCCTTGTCGACAGTGACATTTGGACGACACAAAACAACGATCGACCGTTTTCGCGAACAATTCAGTTGATAAAAACACCCTCACTCAGGCGACAGGGTTTACAGGCCCCGCGCCATCTTCTTGTCGTCGCGCATCTTTTCGATCGTCCCTGGAGGCAAATAACAGGCAGCTGCCACGTCGGCAAACCGGTTCCAATCGAGCGAAAAGCGGTCCATCCCTAAACCCAAGTTGTCGAAAAACAGGCTGCCACTCAGGGTCCGAATCTTGTTGCCCCGGAACAAATTCTGGCGGGTCACAATGAAGAACAGCGCATGAGCCGCTGCTAGATCTTCGACCGTTGGTATTGAGGGCTCTCCTTCCTCAAACTTCCGCCGGAGAAAGAGTTTCTGGTCGGCCAATGTCCGGTTCTGGCTTTCGTCAACACAACCGTCGATGGCTATTCGAGCCTCTGTGGTCTTCGCTTCGGTGAACGAGGGCATGTTGAGCCACACCTTGTACCGGTTCGGAAACACGTAGTTCCGCTTATCTAACTTGGAGTAAATCTCCTGAGCCTCCTCGATGATGCGAATACGCGGCACGTTGGGTGGGATCACGAAAAAGATCTCATGGGACCCTAGGATCTCCACCAAGTACTTGGCGCCGAAGGACTCGCGAGCCGGCAACTTCGCCCTTAAATCCTTCAAGGCTCGCTCTTCAGCCCGAATCTGATCCTGAATGACGTTCAGCGTCACAAACTCCTCGGGCGTGTTAGCGATACCAAAAATAGTATCATAGTCCGACTTCAATGAATCCAAACGGATCTTAGTATCGTCGTACTGAAGGATGATGTCTGATTCAGAGCTCATAGGGTCACTTTTCGCGCGCGCAACTGAAACAATTTTACGGTCGATTCAATGGGTGAGACCTGTCGGGGAAAACCGGATGCTCGCAGCTCATCGTCCGCGGTGTTCAGGAAACTCATTTCGACATCGAGGCGAACGGATTTGAACCGGTCGCTTTGGCTTCTGCCTTGAACCAAATGATTGAGTATTTTTTGATATGGTTCAATATATTATTAATTTTGCTATCTAAATCACAATTGTATTGTGATTAATTGGCGTTTTTGCCGCTTTCTGCCGGATGTTTTGCTTGCATCTATTTGAGCTCATCAATTGATCCAACCTCAATACACGCTGCTATCGGACACTGACGGGCAAATCTTGAGAACAATTTTGGAGATTCGAACCACTCAGTCCCCGGGGGGGCTGGGTCACCGAAAAGCAGCAACTCGGGCCCACTTGTGGTCAATGAGCTCATCCCCTCAATGGCCAATGGCGTCTGGAACGTCTAGCGGATGCAGCGCCCCGTCGGGATTCCCGGAATCCGATCTGTGTAAAGGCCGTGGGCAACCCATGAAAACTGCGCCTTGAAAACGCTCAACCTCATGCGGTTCAAGGGGAGGGACGGCCAATCAGGGAGGGAACAGAGAACCGCTCGAACAGAAAACCGCTCCAACAGAGAATCGCTCCAAAAGAGAAATGAAGATCTAAGGAGAAGCAGCAGCGGGCTTTGGGGTGACACACGGATTTCACCGCCAAAGCCCGCCGGCCCATCCCCACACGGGGATGAAAGTGGCGACGGTTTGACAACCCCTCATGGAGGGATAAAGACGAACCGGGGAGAACGGCCAATTGGATAATGCTTTCCGATGAGTTCGGTCAAGCCTCTCTTTCTTGGCAAAAATTCCCGAGACCTAAGCTAGCCAAACTCAGGCCCGGTTTCAAATTAGGATGCGTGAATTTTAGGTGTCGGCAGCCCGCAATCGTGATCTTGAAAAGCCGGCCTGAATGGACGCGTTTCAGAGGAACCCCACCCAACCTAGAAGTCCATGTCGGGAACAGTGACCCACTGTCAAGGGGCCCTCTAGGCTCTGAGCTCAGAGAGACGAGCCCAAGAAACAATCCGCTCAACGTCGATCCCAGCGGGCTTGCATCTCGGAGGGTTTCAGCCGTTCGACCGGCTGCGAGATCATCCATTCGTGACCCTCTGGATCCCGAAGCAAAGCGCACCGATGCCCATGAAAATGGGTCTTGGGAGGCTGCACTACCACCATTCCAGCGGCGGTGCACCGTGCGGTGAGGGCATCCGTATTCGTGACGAAGAGACACAGACGAACCCTCGGTGGCCGTGATGACATCCCGGACACGTTGGGCTGGGACGAGGCTTCCTCTTCCAGCAGCAGCAGCGACCCGTCAGGCAATCGAATTTCAAGGTGAGCCCATCGACCGGTGGCAGGATCCACCAAGTGGTAGAGTTCTTCCGCGCCGTAAGCCTTCGTATAGCACTGCAGGGCCCTTTGGGCATCGCCCACGCTGAGGACCGGAGCCAACGGGGGATACTCGGTGGGTTGATC
>Ga0114977_10001018_pt1 | contig 18499 bp, 17 predicted proteins | sample S_130805_MF_Meta_FD_87026 | JGI IMG/M metagenome (GOLD analysis project Ga0114977, IMG submission 87026) | Freshwater microbial communities from Lake Simoncouche, Canada to study carbon cycling - S_130805_MF_MetaG | ecosystem: Environmental > Aquatic > Freshwater > Lake | place: Lake...
CTGCCCTGCAATGGCTGGAAGGCAAGGTGCAAGCTACTGGCCAGTTGCCCGTCTCTGTGAGTGATAGCTTATTGTTTGGTACAGCCTATAAAAATTCAAACACTACCATTACCAAAGAAAATGTAAATGAAAATAATAAACTACAATTTATTGATTCAATGGTAGTAGATGCCATTGAAAAAAAAGCCATTCCAGGTTGTCAAATATTAGTGGCAAAAAACAATAAAATAATTTTTAATAAAGCCTATGGCCATGTGGCAGGAATCGGTTCTCCTGCAGTTGATCTTGAAACTGTCTACGACCTAGCTTCTGTCACTAAAGTAAGTACCACCACGGTGTCCATTATGAAATTAGTAGCTGAAGGAAAACTAAAATTGGACCATACCATTGGTGATTACCTGCCTTGGGTAAGGGGCAATGAAAAAGAAAAAATTACTATTAAAGATTTACTCTTACATCAAGCTGGACTTTATCCCTATATTAAATTTTATGAATCACTTTTAGAGAAAGACGGACAGTTTAAACCTGGCTTGGTTACTCAAGTAGCGGACAATACACATCATAAAATGATTACACCATCGAAATATTTATTGGACAGCTGGGAGGACAGCATACACAACAAAATTCTTGAAAGCCCCATCAGCATCCCTGGCCAATATGTATACAGCGACAATGATTTTATTTTTTTAGGTTTAATTGTAGAAAAAATTTCCGGTATGCCATTGAATGAGTTTGCTACTCAAAATTTTTATGGCCCACTAGGCATGAAGGCTACTGGATTTTTACCTTTACAGAAAACAAGTATCGAAAAAATTGCTGCAAGTGAATTAGACAATTATTTCAGACATGAATTGATCCAAGGTGCGGTGCATGACGAAGGCGCCTCAGTAATGGGCGGCATTGCAGGTCATGCCGGTTTATTTAGCAATACTAGCGACTTAGCAAAAATGTACTTGATGTTGTTGAACCAGGGACAATGGGAAGGACAATCTTATTTTGATACCGCTACGATTAATCTATTTACTAGCTACCAAGCCAACAATAGTCGCAGAGGACTTGGCTTTGATAAGCCAGAAAAAAATAATGCTAGCAGCAAAGATCCATACCCTTGTTTAAGTGCTTCTCCAAGTACTTTCGGACATACAGGATTTACGGGTACCTGTGTTTGGGCTGATCCAGAAAAACAATTGTTGTTTATATTCTTGTCCAATAGGGTTTATCCCACCAGAGACAGTAAAGTATTCAATGCCTTAAGCTTAAGAACTAAAATACAGGAAGGACTTTATTCTGCTTTAAACTAATAAAATGTCAAGATTCATTTTTATTATTTTTCTTCTTCTCTGTCAATTTGAAAAAATTGAAGAGCAAGATGCATGGGGCACTATTGGTCAATGGAGAGAACAATACAATAATAGAAGTGTTCAAGCACTTATTAAAGGAGATAAAATATATGGAGCTACCGCCAATCAAATCTTTAGTATAGATAGTAAAAAGAAGGTTGAATTGATAGGCAAGTCCGATGGATTAAACGAAATTGGCATTTCAGCCATGGCTTGGGATGATTTGAATCAACAACTAGTGATTGCCTACAAGAACAGCAATATTGACATTATTAAAGGAGACAATATTTACAATATTAATGACATCGTTGTATCCAATTTATATGCCAATAAAAAAATCAATGACATTAAAATATTAAATGGATGGGCACTACTCTCTACCAATTTTGGTATTGTGGTGGTAGACTTAATCAAGCACGAAATTAAAGATACCTGGTTTCCCAATAACAATAGACAGGCCACGGTCACTTATCAAATCGCGCTCACCAAGGACAGCTTGTACGCCCTAACAGAAGAAGGTTTATTGAGCGCTGCGATTAAAAACAATTGGATTGACTTGAATGGTTGGAATGCATTAACCAATTACAATAATTTAGGGCTGACTAAAATAAGCAGCAATGCCAACACCGTTATCGTGTATAACAAGCATTCCTTATTTCAATTGCCCAATACAACAAGCCTTTATACCAACAATGCGACTATCCATCAAGTAAATATAAGTGCCGCCGGAGAAATTTTATTGACCCTCAGTAATACAATTAATGGCGCTGTATTAAAATTAAATGCAGATAAATCCACTGCTGTACTTATCGATTCTACCCAACTCATTTATCCAATAGCCTTCTTGGTAGATCAAAATGAGCTTTGGGTTGCCGACAGTAGTCGTGGACTCTTATTAAAGAATACCTCCAATCAATGGATCACGATAGACGGACCCACAGATTACATTAGAGGAAAAGCCTTCATCAACGAAACAGTTTTGTTGGCCCCCTTCCATGGGAAGGCCAATGGATTTGCTGCTTACACTTCCTCAGGTTGGAAAAACTATACCAAATACAATGCTTCTAATTTACCTAATTGCCTAGCAGCTACGATTGATCCTAAAGACCAAAGCTGGTGGTTGACTTCAAGCACAGGATTGATCCATTTCCAACCAAGTACCATTGCCATTGAATATAGCCTTCCCTCCAATGCGCTAGGCGACTATACGGATATTCAATTTGGCAGCGATGAAAAACTTTGGGTGCTACAAGATCAACAAGGATTATTGCAAAAAAAAGAGAATGGGTGGAACAGCTTTTTGCTACCCAATAGTTTTATAAAAAAGGGCTTGAGCAATATGCTAGTAAGCAAACAAGGTCAAGTTTGGATGATTGCACCACAGAACCAAGGCTTGTATCTGTATCAATCTACACAAGTATACAATACAGAATTTTGGAAACAGTTGACAACGGCAAAATCAAATGGCAACTTACCAAGTTCCCATGTAACTAGTTTGCTAGAAGACTTGGAAGGGGCAATATGGGTAGGAACAGACAATGGCATTGGGATTTTTAATTGTGGAGATATTTCAAAAGAAATTTGTGATGCTTACTTGCCTCCTATAAAAAACACCAACGGCTTTGTTGGACTGCTTTTTCAAAAAGAAACAGTGAATTGCATGGCGGTGGATGGGGCCAATAGAAAATGGATAGGTACCAATAATGGCACTTGGTTGTTAAGCGCAGATGGAAGAGAAATTATTGAGCACTTTACAAAAAATAATAGCCCACTACCTAGTGATACTTTATTGCAAATATTGATTGACCCCATTCAAGGAGTTGTTTTCTTTAATACCAACACAGAAATGGTTAGCTACAAAGGCAGTGCTACCGCAGGTGCAAAAACACAAAACGAAATTGCTATTTATCCAAATCCTGTAGGACCTGAATACCATGGCCCCATTGCTTTTAAAGGATTGGTAGAAAATGCCATCGTAAAAATTACAGACTTAAATGGAAGACTGGTATTTGAAACGCGCGCCTTAGGTGGGCAAGCCATTTGGAATGGGAGAACCTATGAAGGTCAAAAAGTAGCTACTGGTATTTATTTGGTAGTAGTAAGAGATGAGGCAGGCAATGAAAAAGGTATAGGGAAATTGGTCATCACCAGTGGTCTTTAAAAAAGTAACTAATTAGTTGGTTGAGCGGTCATATCGAAATTCTTAAAAGACTTAAATTTTAAATACCCTTGATCACCAGCCACTACCCGGTACATAATTTGTCTGACTTTATTGGTAGGTGCTTTTATATTGGTATCCAATTCAAAAACAGGAAACTTTCTAAATAAAATTCCTTCCACTAATTTAAATTCATCTTGCCCTCTGTACCCTTTTCTCATTTCGATGTCATTAGAAATATCTGGAAAATAAATGGGTTCCAATCTTTCATTATTTTTAGAAGAGATGCTAAATACATTGGGTCTATTTTCTTTATCAACTATGTAGATGACAATATCTGGAAAACCGTCATTGTTCAAGTCGTCAATTTCAGCACTCACCACTCTACCCTTAAGTTCTAAATTTACTTCTCTGGCTTCTGTTTTAAAACCGATAGGTCTAACATTTAAATTATTTAAATCTGGCAACCTATTTAGACAATTGATACGGTATCCAGCTTTGCCAATTTTTAAAGTACTGTCATACTTAGCAAATTTTTGGCCATTCCCATAAATGGACAAAAGAAGCAAGCCAAAAAATAAACATTTATGCATATTTAAATTCTTTACTGACCAAAGTTAATAGAATAGTTTTAATTTTCCATTCAAACCAACTGTTCTATGTCCTTCGAAATTCAAGTTGCTCCGCTATTAGATTTTGAAAAGCTGAGCCTGATAGATGCCGAAAATGGCATTCGTGTTGAAATTACTACCAAGGGCGCTCTTTTGAATAGTTGGCAGGTACAAAACAAGGCAGCAAAGATTCAACTCATTGACGGGAATGATTTTAGCAATGGCTGGCTTGCCTTCGAGTCCGCTGGTTTTAAAAGTGCAAAGATGGCTCCTTTTGCTTGCAGATTGGAAAATGGCAACTACACTCACCTTGGGAAAACATGGCGTTTGGATCAATATTATTTAGGGAAACACGCCATACATGGCATTGTCTACAATGCTTTGTATTCCATAGAATCTACACAATCAGATGCGCAAGGTGCTTTTGTTGTATTAAAGCACCATTACCATGGCCATGACAAAGGATACCCCTTCCCATTTAGCGTACAAATTAAATGGCACTTGCATTCGAACAATTTACTCACTGTGGAAACCATCATCACTAATCATGGGGAAGAAGTCATTCCCTTGATGGATGGATGGCATCCGTATTTTACCTTAGGCACTAGCCTTAATGAATGTTGTTTGAGTTTTCAAAATAAAGGAAAAATAGAATTCAATGAGGCACTCCTCCCCACTGGAAACATCGTGGAAGATAAAACATTCGATCATCCAAAAAAATTGAATACAACCGAATTAGACCATTGTTTTGTATTAGATCCAAACCATCAGGAATGTACTTTAGAAAATGAACAAATGAAATTAGTTGTGTGTGCTGGATTGAATTACCCTTACCTGCAATTGTATACGCCACCGCATAGAAAAAGTATCGCGATAGAAAATTTAAGTGGCGTACCTAATTGTTTTAATAATAAAATGGGGCTCCTAGTATTGAAGCCCCATGAAAATTTAGTTTTTAAAACCAGCTACCAGTATTTTTTAAAATCATAAATCAATCACTGCAGTAATACTTACTTCAATGTTGACATTTCTTGGTAAAGTTTTCACAGCCACTGTTTCACGCGCTGGAAATTGCCCTGTAAAATAATTGGCATACACTTCATTTACTTGGGCAAACAACTGCATATCACTTAAGAAAATGCTGGTTTTGACTACATGCGCAAAACTTAATTTGGCTTCATCCAAAATAGCTTTGATATTCTCCATCACTTGTCTAGTCTCCGCTTGGATATCTGTTAAAACCAATTCTCCATTGGCGGGGTTAAAAGCAATTTGACCACTTGCAAATAAAAAGCCATTAGCAATAACGGCTTGGCTATAGGGCCCAATAGGTGCAGGCACTTTACTGGATTGAATGATTTCTTTTGGCATAGGATTAAATTAAGATTGCAATTTCTTGTTTTTCTATCAAATCACCACCTATTTTTGTAAAACATTTTAAAATCATGGCGACCCTCTTACACATTGATACAGCTGGTGAAAAAGCCATGATTGCCTTTACGCAAAAGGGAGCCATCCTAGCGAGCAAAGAAAACGCAGTGTCCAATACCCATGCTGCCTTTGTTCAAGCAGGAATTCAGGAATTAGCTGATGCCTATCATATAGCGCTCTCTTCTATAGATGCCATTGTGGTGACCATGGGTCCTGGAAGTTATACTGGCCTTAGAGTAGGATTGGCTTCTGCAAAAGGATTGGCCTATGCCTTAGAAAAACCATTGATCGGTTTGTCCACCTTGGCCTTGTTGGCCAATGCGGCTAAAAGAAGCCCTGAATTTTCTAATCTAAAGAATTTGCAAATTTTCACGATGATTGATGCCAAAAGAATGGAAGTGTTTGGAGCAGTTTTCAATCAAGCTCAAGTCATTTCCTTGGAAGAACAGGCCATCGAATTGAGTAAAGATTATTTAGAGCAATTAATAAAAAAAGGCCCAGTCTTATGTATCGGCAATGGCGCTGCAAAGGTAAAAACCCTATTCATCCATCCCTCCCTCTACTTTAGCGATCTTTCTTATAACTTAATGGATTTCATTGAATTAGCAGAAGCCAAGCTTAAAGCAGAAAATTTTGAAGACATTGCTTATTCCAGCCCATCCTATTTGAAAGAATTTTATCAAAAGAAGGCTTAGTAAAGGGCGAAAAATAGGATGAGCGGTTTAAACTTAATTTGTAGAAGCTAATCTAAGTAATTGTAAATTTTCATGCACAAAGCCCAACTCTTTAACAATTTATATATTATTAAAAAAGTAAGTACAAAGAAATTTTAGTAACTTCATGGTGCAATTTTAGTTCTTAAACCCCCCTTAGTTATTATTGTCATGAACCAATCCTTACCCCAATTACAATTAGCCAACGGAGCTAACCCATTGAAAGTAGATTTATTACACAGTAAAAAAGCAGCGATGATTTTACGTGCATTGAATCACAAATTGCGTCAACAAATTGTTAAGTTAATTGACGAACATCAAAAAGTGACCGTGACTGAAATTTATGTAAAGTTGAGATTAGAACAATCGGTCGCTTCTCAACATCTTGCCATTCTAAGAAGAGCTAGTATCGTATCTACCATTCGTGAAGGAAAATTTATTTTTTACACAGTAGATTACAATCGATTGGACCAAGTAAATAAATTCATTGAACAACTCGTTGGGTAAAATGTCTTTATCAATAGAACAATTCCAAGCCATCACTCAAGAGGAGTCTGTTTATATCATTGATACAAGGCCTGCCGATTTATTTGCTGAAGGTTATATTCCCAATGCTTTAAATATTACGCCTGCTACAGTTAAGTATGCCATCGCCATGGGCATACTTAATAAAGAGACCCCCATTGTATTTGTAGTTGAAGACGAATTAGTAGCCGAAACCATGGCCTATTTTACTAAAGCTGAATTCACTCAAATTAAAGGTTATTTAGAAGGTGGTTTTGCCACTTGGTTGGCCAATGAAAAAAAATTTGATTTAATCATTGAAGTAGAAGTAGATGAACTCGCCATGGATATACCCTTTGACGAATATTTAATGGTACTAGATACAAGAGAAGAAAATGTTTTTGACAAACAACATATAAAAAATGCAGTTTCACTTCCTTTGTATGAAATGTCTGATCCTGGCAGCATGTCAGAACTAGACGAACATTTTAACATTTATATTCTTACTGACAATGGTGACAGCAATACTTTAACAGCCAGTTTATTAAAAAAACAAGGCATCCATAACATTAGAATAGTAAAGGGTGGATGGAAGGAGTTATTGGAAATAAAAGACAAGTTTAGCTTCGAAACGACCAAGCCAAAACCTGAAGCTGAAGATCCCTTATTAAATTAATACTTTAATGTTTAATGTACGACTAAGTTGCTATGCTTAGCTGCATCATAAGTATACCTCCATCGACGATGTGTCCATAAATAATTAGAAGGGTTTTGCTTAATTTTTTCTTCTAGTACTTTAACAAACAAAGCAGTCAATTGCCCATCTTTAAAATAATTAGGAGAACTGGTCATAAGCTCATATTGAGAATGGTAATAGCCCCTTTTTGTTCTATAAAAGTGAACAAATACTTGTGCCGTATTGTTGAGCTTAGCTCCCTTCTCTGGGCCTTTCACAAAGGGCGTGAGTTGGCCAAAAAAAGACACCCAGTAGGCAGACAACGGATTACCTGGATTCTGATCCGCAGCCAATGCCATAGCGTAACGCCCCTTAGTGGCAAACTGTTGAAACTGTGCACGAAAATTGGTCGCAGGAATCATGATGCTACCATATCTTTTTCTTAAACCCAATATCATTTTGTTGAAATGCGGGTTACTCAATGGCATGTAGACACCAATGAATGGATATTCGCCATACTTTGCTGCTCCCCAATTCGCAAATTCCCAATTAAAAAAATGTCCTGCCATAATTTGCACATTTTGTCCTGTCTTGTACAATTGGGTCAATACCTCTGCATTAGAGGTAAATCTTTTATTGAAGGTATTATCCGACATGGACAACAACTTAAAAGTTTCTATAAAGGAATCAGTGAACTGTTGGTAAAATTCATTGGCAATTTTACTTCTTTCTTGTTTGGTTTTATGGGGAAATGCAATGGCTAAATTTTGTTGTACCACTTCTACTCTATACTTGATTACCCTTTGAAGGATAAAGGCAACAAAATCACTTAACCAATACATGATGCGCCAAGGGAGCAAAGAAAATAAATAACAAAAACTATAAATGATAAAATACATGTACTAATTTAAAAAAGTAAATTATAGAGGCGCTATCCAAGCACCATGTTCTTTTAACAATTGAATCAATTCATCCACTGCAACAGCACTATCGATATTTCTTTTCATTACTTCCTTGCCCTTGTACAAAGTAATCTTACCTATTCCACTTCCCACATAACCAAAATCGGCATCTGCCATTTCTCCCGGCCCATTGACGATACAACCCATGATGGCGATTTTTAAACCTTTCAAATGGCTGGTCACACTTCTAATTTTAGCCGTGGTTTCTTGTAATTCAAATAAGGTTCTGCCACAACTAGGACATGAGATGTATTCGGTTTTTGAAATTCTAGTTCTAGTCGCTTGCAAGATGCCAAAAGCAGTGGTATTCAAAAACTGTTCCATGGAATGATTGCTAAAATAATTTCGGCCTGAAACTTTACCTCCCTCCATTGTCAATGCAAAGTCGGCATATATTTTTTCGTTCACCCCCAAAAACAAGCCATCGCCCATACCGTCTAATAAAAGCGCTCCTGTTTCTGTGGCAAAATGAATCAAATGCTGGTCGGCACTAGACCAAGCACTCTCTGTCATTAAAATAACTGGATTTTTAATATTCAGCTCCATCATGCGCACCACCATCCTGCGTACTGCAGGCATGGCATGTGCCAAAGGACTACTTAAACAAAAAACAACCGATTTGTCTTGGGCAATTTCCAATAATTGTTCTTCTCTGATGCCACTTTTAAACCCATAACAGTCCAACAAAACAAAATTGATAAATGCACTTTTGCGTGTGGCTTTCAAGTATTCTTTATAATCAAAAATTGGTAGGTACTTTGTTCTGTCAGTTACCGTCTCCCATAATTCAGGCTTGGTAATCACTCTTAATGTACCAGGTAAATCAAAATCCAATAAAGCATTTTCTATATAAATAAAATCTGCAGCTGCATCTGAAATAGTCCATTTATCAGTCACCGAATCATATTGATAACCAATGTCCACTAAATCATCAGCGGTGATGGTTAATCTGTGTCTATAATCTGCCACCACCACCGGTACTGATTTTCCACCAATGGTTTGACTTGAAATGGTATTTCTTCTTTTGTATTCGAAAGGATTATAGCTTAGTTTTTCGATCGATGGAATGTGTTGTATCCCTTTCAATCGATTGGCAGGATATCTTTTTACTAAATCCTTACAAACAGGAATTTCTAATTCAGGATCTTCCGTCAAACTAACACGAATGGTATCGCCGATACCATCTTCTAATAATGTACCAATACCAATGGCACTTTTAATACGACCATCTTCCCCATCACCCGCTTCGGTTACACCCAAATGCAATGGATAAATTTCATTGAATTCGTTTTGCATTTGTTGAATCAACAATCGATAGGCTTGTACCATCACCAAGGGATTGCTTGATTTCATGCTTAGGATGATTTGATGGTAATCCAAGCTTCTTGCAATACGTAAAAATTCCATCGCACTTTCTACCATGCCCATGGCCGTATCTCCATACCTACTCATGATGCGATCACTTAAGGATCCATGATTGGTGCCAATGCGCATGGCTGTTCCATGCTTTTTACATATTAAGACCAAAGGAGAAAATCTTTCTCTGATTCTTTCAATTTCTTCTAAGTATTCAGCATCGGTATATTCAATTTGTTCAAATTTCTTTTTGTCTACATAATTGCCTGGATTCACCCTTACTTTTTCAATGATGGTGGCCGCTATTTCAGCAGCATTGGGTGTAAAGTGAATGTCTGCTACAATTGGAGTGTTATACCCTTTGGCACGCAGTGCTGCTTTGATATTGGCTAAATTTTCGGCTTCATTTTTACTCGGCGCAGTGATTCTCACTAATTCAGCCCCTGCTTCAATGCAACGAATCACTTGATCCACCGTTTTTTCTGTGTCTAGCGTATCGGTGGTGGTCATGGTTTGCACACGAATGGGATGACCCCCGCCAATGATTAAATCACCCACTTTTACTTCACGGGTAATCAAGCGTTGATAGCTGGTTAAAGAATTACAATATTGTTCCATAATTAGTATACGTAAAGATAATTATTTTAATCACCCAAAGCTAAACAAATGCATTTGCTAATTTATCTAAGCCCTTGTAAAAAACCTTGTTGCAGTAAAATCTTTTTTAGCAAGGGGACCGAAGATCTAGCTGGGCTAGTATTCGTCGAACCCTGCTTCCTACCTTTAGTATTTAATACAAAGAAATAAATATGTTTGTTCTCTTCTTCAAATCCAAGCACCCAAGAATGATGGCTGGCACTGTCACTAGCTTCTATATAACTTAAGTGATAATTACTATTGTCTTCTTTTGAAATCATTTTTTTGAACAATTCCTGTGAACGTTTCTGAAATGGTAAAGATTTAAAATAAATTCTTTTGATCAGGCCCAATTGTTCATCTGCAGTTATACGCAGGGATTGATCTTTCCAAAATTCATTTAAATTAGCACTCACCACCCCTTTGCCATAATGAATGGAATCAATGGCTTTGATAAGGGCCGCTCTTCCTTGACTTTCCATTAATTTTTGATAATAGGCTACCGAATCTGTGCTTACCCAAGTATTGGGATTTTGATTGATGGTCCCTTTGTCTAAAGCAATTAAACTAGGTAAGATAAAAAATGTATTTAAGGGTGCAATAGCGGAATCCTTGTAAGAAGATAAATTGGCAATGGTAAACTGACCTGATCCATTTTCCAATAAAGCAAAACTTCCTTCAACCCCAGCGCTATCCAAGAGCTTTGCAATAGATGCATCTATTTTTACATTGTTAGGGGAACAGGCAAAAAATAAGGTGGTCAAGGCAAATAATGTGAAAATTTTTGAATTCATACTACTGTTTTAAAGAGGTACAAAATTACCACATAATACCAATAAAAACACCCCCATCTAGATAAATCAGGATGGGGGTGTCGTATCTTTTATATTGGCTTAATCTATGCCTAATAGTTCTACTTCAAAAATCAAAGTGGAACCTGGTCCAATCACTGGTCCAGCGGAACGCTCCCCATAGGCCAATTCTGAAGGTATAAACAATTTCCACTTGCTACCTAAAGTCATTAACTGAAGGCCATCTTGCCAGCCTTTGATCACGCCATTTAAAGGGAAACTAATGGGTTCACCTCTTTGAACGGAACTATCAAATACAGTTCCATCAATTAAAGTGCCATGGTAATGCACTTTTACTTTGCTGTTTAAAGTTGGTTTAGTGGTATCCTGCCCCGCTACAATCACTTGGTATTGTAAGCCAGAGGATAATTTTACGACACCTGGTTTTTTTGCGTTTTCAGCTAAAAAAGCTGCGCCTAATGCACGATTTGCTGTGATTTTTTCTTGACTCATTTTATCTTGGTAGTTTTTAATGCAATTGTCTAATAAGCTGTCTGGGATAGCTGCTTTGGATAAAAAACCTGCTTCCAAACCTTTGTTGAATAGTGCAATGTTGATGTCCTGCAACCCTTGACCTTTCATACTTTGAGCGATTCTGTACCCAAGTGCATAAGAGGCACTGTCTTTGCTATTTTTAATATACAAAGGCGGTGTTGCTGTCATGGCAATTTTAGCATTGCCCACTTTTATTTGTTTTACTGCTGTAGTTTTAGTTTGCGCCATAGCCGTCATGGATACGAAAACAAAACTTAAAATAATTACTGTTTTTTTCATGGTATATTTTTTCTTCTTTAGAGGATCAAAAGTACATTTAGGTTTTCAATTATTGGCTTAAAGTGTCAATAATTCTTTAATTTGTTGCTCTACTTTAACAATTTCCATGGCCGCCACCACTTTTTGCATACTAGCAGCAATTTGAGTGGTACAAAGATTGCCGATGCTTCCCTCATGGGTATGTTTCATTTGTGTAGTATAAGTAAAATTACCGGCTTCTATGGCCAAGCCTACTTGCTTGTAAGCATCCCTAAAAGGCATCCCAGCCAATACCAATTTATTTACTTCTTCTACACTAAATAGATATTGATATTTAGGGTCTTCCAATAAATCTTTTTTCACTTCCATATTTTGAATCATCAAAGAAGCCATTTCGATGCAATGCTTTAATTGGACAAAGGCAGGAAACAAATGTTCTTTCAACAATTGTAAATCACGATGATAGCCAGAAGGCAAGTTGGTCGTCATCATCATTATTTCGTTAGGCAATGCTTTGATTCGATTGCAATGCGCTCTGATTAATTCAAAAACATCAGGGTTTTTTTTATGCGGCATGATACTGGAACCTGTAGTGAATTCTTCTGGAAATTGAATGAACCCAAAATTTTGATTCATGAATAAACAGGCGTCCATACTTAACTTAGACAAGGTATCAGCTACATTGGCCAATGCCATGGCGGTCACTCTTTCTGCTTTACCACGTCCCATTTGCGCATACACTACATTGTAATTGAGGTTTTCAAAACCCAATAATTCTGTGGTTCTTTTTCTATTGATCGGAAAGGAAGAACCATAGCCAGCAGCCGATCCCAAAGGATTTTTATTGACAATCGTATACGCCGCTTGCACCATGGTCATGTCATCCACCAAACTTTCTGCATAAGCGCCCAACCATAAACCAAAGGAAGAAGGCATGGCCAACTGCAAATGTGTATAGCCTGGCAATAAATCATTTTTATGTGCTTCACTTTTTTCTTGCAATAAGGTAAAGAAAGATTGAACTGCAGCGCTGAGACTTATTAATTCGGCACGAAGAAATAATTTGATGTCTACTAAAACTTGATCATTTCTACTTCTTGCACTATGAATTTTTTTTCCAATATCCCCCAAGCTTTCGGTTAAGCTCAATTCAATTTGAGAATGGATGTCTTCAACCCCTGGGGCTAATTTAAAAGCGCCTGTTTGAATTTTTTGATAGATCTCCACCAAGGCTTTCTTAATTAGTTTTTGTTCTTGTGCCGTAAGCAAACCAACCTCAGACAACATCGTCGTATGGGCGATGGATCCCAACACATCATAGGGGGCCAAATAAGTATCCATGGCTTGATCATTGCCAATGGTAAATTTTTCAACCAGTGCCGAAACATTGCTATTTTTTTGCCAAAGCTTACTCATGGTTAAACATTTTTTCAAGTAATTGAATATAAGTTACAATTCCTTCTTCTATTTCATTCAAGTAAATAAACTCATCTGCTGTATGGCTTCTGGCCGAATCTCCAGGACCCATTTTTAAACTAGGAAAGGGCATTAATGCTTTATCAGAAGTAGTGACTGAACCATAATAGCCTTTGCCTAATGCAAGGCCTGCTTGAATCAGTGGATGCTCCAAGGAAATCCCGGTAGAGCGCATTCTTACACTTCTTGGCGTCACTGTAGCTTGCACCTGCTGACTAATGGTGGCTATAATTTCTTCTAAAGAATATAATTCATTCACACGTACATCTACCACCAACCTGCAAGTTGAGGGCACCACATTGTGTTGTTTGTTATCGGTTTCAATTACTGTAACACTCATTTTAACCTTGCCCAATAAAGGAGAAATTTTATCAAATTGATAATTTTTGAACCATTCAATAGCTGGTAATATTTTGTACAAAGCGCTTTCTCCTTCTTCTCTTGCAGCATGGCCAGATTTTCCTGTTGTCACTATATCTAAAACCAATAAGCCTCTTTCCGCAATAGCCATTTCCATTTTGGTAGGCTCGCCTACTATTCCAAAATCAATTTTAGGAATTTGAGGAAGCACTAATTCAATACCATCATGTCCAGAAATTTCTTCTTCAGCAGATGTCACCAAAATAATATTGTAAGGTAAATTTGGTTGATCATAAAAATATAAGAATACGGCGATTAAACTTACCAAACAGCCCCCAGCATCATTGCTGCCGAGTCCATGCAATTTCCCTTGTGCTTCCGATGGACTAAATGGATCTAGTGTAAAGTCTTTATTGGGTTTTACTGTATCGTGATGCGAGTTCAATAATAAACTAGGCTTGTTGGTGTCAAAATGTAAATTCTTTGCCCAAATATTATTGTTTATCCTTTCAATTTTTACATTTCGCGCAGTTAAAAATGCAGCAATTTGCGCCGCCGTTTTATCTTCTTCTTTGCTGAAAGAAGGAACAGCGATTAAAATTTTTAATAAATCAATGGCTTCCTTTTGTAGCAGCTTTATGCGCTCCATATGATTATTGAGTTGTGACATTATAATTGGATTGTAGTACCAGCTGTACCATTAATTAATTCATTCAATTTTTCTGCCTTCCCTATGACAACAGAGGCAACACCATTGTCAAGTGCTTGATAGGCGTTATCAATTTTAGGGATCATTCCATCCACTATAATTTTTTGTGCTTTAAGTGCTGCGTAGCTGGGTCGATCTAGGCGCAAAATAACTGAACTGGGCTCATTCACATCTTTTAGCACGCCTTCTTTCTCAAATCCATAAATTAAATGAACTTGGTAGCTAGCTGCCAATGCAGTGGCTAAGCTTTGTGCAATGGTATCAGCATTAGTATTGAGTAATTGCCCTCTGCCATCATGCGTGATAGGTGCAATCACCAATCTTCTATTTTTTGAAAGCAATTCAATCAATAAATTGGTATTGATTTGATCTATATCTCCTACAAAACCAAAATCAATGGCTGCATTGATTCTTTGATGTGCTTGTATTAAGTTCCCATCTACTCCAGATAAACCAATCGCATCCAAGCCTGCTGCTTGTAATTGTGCAACAATATTTTTATTGATATAGCCAGCATAGACCATGGTGACTATTTTCAAGCTAGCTTCATCAGTTACTCTTCTGCCTTCAATCATTGTTTGTTCAAGCCCCATTGATTCAGCCATAGAAGTAGCCATTTTGCCCCCACCATGGACTAAAATAGCTTGTCCTTTTACTTGCGCAAAAGCTTGCAAGCAAGTAGTTAACAATGCAGGATTGTCAACAATATTGCCCCCTATTTTAATAACATACAATGATTCCATATTTTACTTAACTATTTTTTAAAATTTCAGCTAAGACTGCTTGCGCTGCCCAAACTCTATTCGAAGCTTCTTGGGTGACCAAACTATTTGGACCATCCAATATCTCATCACTCAATTCTACATTTCTTCTAACGGGTAAACAATGCATAAGTTTGGCATGATTGGTTAACGCTAATTTTTTATTAGTCATCATCCAACCTGCATCAGTGCTTAGTATCTTTCCATATTGTTCATAGCTGCTCCAATTTTTTACATAAACAAAATCTGCCTCTTTCAAGGCTTCGTCTTGGTTATATTCAATAGTAGCCCCTTTAGTAAATTCTGTAGAAAGGGCATAAGCTTCCGGATGTGTAATCACAAAATTAGCTTCTCCCCATGCCCCCATCCATTCACTAAAACTATTGGCCACACATTGCGGAATAGATTTAATATGTGGGGCCCAGGTTAAAACTATTTTAGGTTTTTTATTTTTAAAATTGGTATTTGATGCCATCGATTCTTGAATAGTAATAATATCTGTCAAGGATTGAAGTGGGTGTAAAGTAGCCGACTCCAAGCTAACAATAGGTATGCCCGCATACTTAATAAATTGATTGATGATTTTTTCACTGTAGTCTATTTCTTTATCTACTAAGCCAGGAAAAGTACGAATACAGAGTATATCAAAATAATTACCCAAAACGGGTGCCGCATCTTTAATGTGTTCCACTGTAGTTCCATTCATCACCGCGCCTTCTGCAAATTCCAATGCCCAGCCTTCTTTGTCTACATTAAACACAATAGGTTCCATGCCTAAATTTTGTGCCGCCACTTGAGTACTTAATCTAGTTCTTAAACTTGGGTTTAAAAACAAAAGTCCAATGCGTTTATTGGCCCCTAAATGCTTGTCCAAAAAAGGTTGCGCCTTGTAGGCCAATGCTTGTTTGACCAAGGCATTAATATTGGACACATCATTTACTGAAATAAATTGTTTCATAAATTTAAGCAGGGGTTTGTTTCAAATGTTGAATGGCAATATTCAATCTGTTTAAAAATAAATCAATGTCTTGTTTGGTAATGGCTAAAGAAGGTAATAGTCTTATAACATTGGGCTTAGCCTCTCCTGTAAACACTTTCATTTCATTCAACAATACTTTACGAATCTCTTCTAGTCCAGCTTCCATTTCAAAACCAATCATCAAGCCGCGACCTCTCACTGTTTTAACGCCAGGGGTATTTTCTAAAGCATGTATTAAAAAAGCGCCATTTTCTGCAGCCGCTTGAATTAAGTTCTCTTTTTGAATTACTTCAATCACGGCCAGTGCAGCAGCACAAGCCAATGGATTGCCGCCAAAAGTTGTACCCAACAAACCAAACTTTGCTTGGATATGTGGAGTAATCAAAATAGCCCCTATAGGAAATCCATTGCCCATACCCTTGGCCATGGAATAAATATCTGCATCCACCCCTGCTATATCATGTGCAAAAAATTGTCCAGAACGGCCATAACCACATTGCACACTATCAGCAATATAAACCGCACCTGCACCATCACAATGTTTTCTTATGGCTTGTAAAAAAATAGTACTTGCTTCGTAAATACCTGCCACTCCTTGAATACCTTCCACAATCACCGCAGCAATTTCATGCCCCATAGTCGCAAAACAATTTTCCAAAGCCAAAACATCATTCAAAGGCAAGAAAATAATATTGTCGGTCTCATTGACTGGTGCTACAATACTAGGATTATCGGTAGCAGCTACGGCCAAAGAAGTACGGCCATGAAACGATTTTTTGAAAGCAATTATTTTTTTTCTTCCAGTATGAAAGGAAGCTAGCTTCATTGCATTTTCATTGGCTTCCGCACCACTATTACATAAAAACAATTGAAAATCTTTTTTACCACTTAGCTCATTAATCGCAGTAGCCAATTCCTCTTGAATAGGCATCACTACTGAATTGGAATAGAATGCAATGGCATGCAATTGATCTTCGATACGTTTTACCCAATATGGGTGTGTATGACCAATGCTAATGACAGCATGACCCCCATACATGTCCAAGTATTCCTGTCCTTGGTCATCCCAAACACGGCTACCTGCTGCTTTAGTAATTGCAATAGGGTTTAAAGGATATACATTGAATAATGACATGGGTTGATATAAATAAGTTAATTAAAAATAATTGGCTTTTAATTGAAGTCCTGTGGTTTCTTCTTGGCCAAAAATTAAATTCATGTTTTGAACTGCTTGCCCTACTGCCCCTTTTAATAAATTATCCAAAACTGCATGAATGGCAATTTTATCCCCCTGCTGTTCGATATGAATCAAACATTTATTGGTATTCACTACTTGTTTTAAATCGATATTATTTTTACTCACCTGTGTAAATGCAGTATTCGCATAAAAATTTTGATAAGTTTCATACAAGGCTTCCAAGCTCAAATTGCATGATAATACCGAACTTACAAAAATGCCTCTAGTAAAATCTCCTCTCCATGGTACAAAATGAACCGCTGCTTTTTTATTTGTTTGCAATTGATTCAAGCTTTGCCCAATTTCATGGATATGCTGATGTTCTAATGTCTTGTAGGCTCGTATATTATTAGCCCTCCAGCTAAAATGATTGGTGGCTGTTAAACCTTGCCCGGCTCCTGTAGATCCTGTAATACCTGTGGTAAACACATCGGTCAAAGCACCTTGCGCAGCCAAGGGCAATAAACTCAATTGAATAGCAGTTGCAAAACAACCAGGGTTGGCAATATTATTTGCAGCTACAATAGAAGCTTTATTTAACTCAGGTAAACCGTATACAAATTTTCTATTCCCTATCGAGGAATTTTCAGCTAATCTAAAATCCTGAGACAAGTCAATAATTTTTATGCTGGATTTTATTTCATAGGTTGCTAAAAACTTTTTGGCCTCTCCATGTCCCACACATAAAAACAAAACATCCATATTTTGATCTAGTTCACTAGCAAATTTCAAATCAGTTTCGCCCATTAAATCGGTATGCACTTTGCTCAATAATTCTCCTGCATTGCTTGTACTATGCACAAAAGAAATATGGGCATTCGGATGGCGCAACAATACACGCAGCAATTCGCCACCTGTATAACCAGCACCACCCACTATTCCAATTTTTATTTTTTGCATATACTTATTTTTTATTCGCTTCTTTGATCTGATGAAAAATGCTGGTTTGATTGCCAAATATTTTGGTAAAGCCTCTTACATCGGCA
>Ga0114977_10001019_pt1 | contig 18491 bp, 7 predicted proteins | sample S_130805_MF_Meta_FD_87026 | JGI IMG/M metagenome (GOLD analysis project Ga0114977, IMG submission 87026) | Freshwater microbial communities from Lake Simoncouche, Canada to study carbon cycling - S_130805_MF_MetaG | ecosystem: Environmental > Aquatic > Freshwater > Lake | place: Lake...
TACAGATATATCTACTGAAAAAGAAGAAAAATTATACTGCGTACAAAATTATGATGTTTCTGATTTCGTAAGGAATAAGCAGACTTTCTTTTATCCAGTGCAGAATTACAATGAAACAATAATATTTGATTCATTTGTCCCAAATTCTGAAATTCATAGCTATACTATAGCAGATCAGTCTACTTTTGGGGTCGTTCTTTTTGCAGATAAAAACCCAAGCCCTAAAAAAATATTCAGAGTAGAAAGCGTGATTGGCGGCGGATCAACATTTAGCTATTCTAATTTTTCTTCTTCTCAAGCTTGGAATGGTCTAGATGGAGGAACCATAACCATCACCAATCAAGACACTCAAAAATATGGTTATCATCTTTACACTTATGCTAATAGTACAGATGCACTAGTTTTAGCTAAGAGCAATGTGCGTAATGGAGAAATAGCAGACACTAGTTTGGCAAATGCGGTGGTAATAAAATTTAATAAAGAAAATTTTGTATCTAATCCAAGCTCTACTAAAGAAATAGACTCAGAAGGAAAAGAAATTGAATACTTCTCTTTATTTTTGTCAGCAGTAGATTCTAATGGGAACGTATACGACGCTACAAAAGTTAAAATTAACGTACAAATATATAACTACAGCCTTTCTCCTCCAAAAGAAGTTAATCAATGGTATATCTTTAATAAGAATCCCATTAACGATAACTCATATGGCATAAAAGAAAACGATCAAGAAATCAAGCCGAGATTTTTTGAAGACTCGTCTGAGGAAACCAAGGCGATGGCGCAGCAGCTTTTCTTTTTTCCAAATGGGCCATGCACTTCTAAAAATTACGAAGGCTCGCCAATTAGCGCCGGAGCTATCAATGGTTTAGCAAATGGACTTTTCGAAAACAATATATTAATAACAGAAGAAAGAGGGTTCACTTCTACTTACGAATCGAATAGTTGTTTAGACGTACTAGAAAATGGAATAATAAATAAACAAAAATCTCCAGCGGCAGGAACTAGCTCTGTACTTTTTTCAAGCGTCAAAAGATTAAAAATTACAAAAGTAAAATATAATTTTTACGCTAAAGATCTAATTTTAATTGGAGACGCAGGCTTTCCAAATTCTAAAGATTTTAACTATGGTTGGCAATTCAAATTGCAATATAGAGACAAAGGTTCTTCAGCAGATTGGGGCACATTAGAAGAGAAAGGTCCATTTAATACTTCTGAAATAACGACTCAGTTCTATCAAATTTCCCCATACTATGGGCTGCTGGGGGTTTTAAATTCTCCATATTATTTGGAAATGATCGCGTTCAAAACAAATATTCCTTTGTTTTTGGATGACAGTAATTATGAATTTAGGATTGCTAAATATGAAAAACTTGCAGTATTCTCTTCTGATCTAGATGTAATTAAGAAAGTAAATTTTATACCAATAAAAGTGCAATGGACAGCAGATCCAGATTGCCAATATTATAATATATATCAAAAAGATAGCGGCAATAATTTGACATTCTTAGCCACAGAGAACACGAGAAATAATTTGTCTTATGCTGTTCCTGATGTGAAGCAGTCTTATATAGACTTAGGCCCAGCAAATTTTGGTTCTCCGAATTTTTCTGGTTATTATGACATAAGAGTTTCCGGAATAGTTCCTAGCGTTAAAGAAACTTCGAACTCTATTTCTTCACAATATGGTTTTGATGTTGGAGATTCTAATGCTCAATTCTCAATCAATAAAATTAGCAATGAGGCCAATTCTGCATTTGCCAAACAAATTAATAATCCTACATACACTCCATTAATTAATTTTAATAATCCAGAGTCTAAGAATTCTGCATTTACAATCAATCAAAATTATAATAAGTACTATTTCGTATCTAATAGTGCAAGCGCTTCTTTGGAAGGGCTGTCGAATATAGGTTTCGAAGGATACGTTGCTAACACTGGAGCTTCTAGTTGTTCAGTAGGAGCCCAATCTGTATCTTCTAATAACGTAGCATCTATATCTAATAATGGCGTGGTTACAACAAGTTCTTTGCAGTCTTTGCCTTCTGCGGCTTTAGATTTAAAAGACACTGAAGATGATCAATGTTTATATCTTATTTCTGGCGTTACTATTTCTAACTCTACATCTATAAATAGAGTATTAAATATTGTTAATGATAGCTCGTCGTCTATAGCGATCACTTATAATGGAACAATAACAATACAGGCTAACACAACAGCGCAGATATCGTTCTTATCTTCTAGCGCGTCTGTTACTCTTACTAGAAACAACATAACTGCTCAAGATGATGTAATAAGCTATCCATCAGTTGGGCTTGTAAATATAAATCACTCAAGGGTGAATTTGGATCCATCTAATCCATCTAGCAATTTTCCTATTTATAATGTTTCTAATAGTAAGCTTTCTGTAAATGGAGCTTTAGATTTAAATGCGAAATCTTTCAATGTAGTAAATTGGAATGGCTCAACAGCCTCAAATTCGCAAAAGAACATATTTGACTCAATCAAGATTTTCATATTAGGAACTGAGCTAGAATCAGAAAGAATAACTCTTCTAAAAGATGACACAGATATAATTATATCTAACTTCCAAGGCGCAGAAGGCGCTTCAGGAGAATACTTCTTCATAAAAGATGAAACTATTACAAGATATTTTAATATTAATATCATTAATGGATCGTCTACATACGAGCTGCCAATAAAAAATCAAGATTTTAAGCTTACGGTTTATAAACGTAATTCTGTAATAACATATTCAATCTTGTACCCATCAGACTCTCCATTCTTTAATATTTCTAATAATACAGAGCAATTGATATTATTGACGAGAAATAATGTTCAAAACATAGATCTAAACTATCTTGAGGCTTCTATTCCAAAGCAATCTTTTATTTATATTGTAAACAAAAGTCAATCTGAAATAAGCTTTTACAAAGGCGACATAACTCAATCAGTTTATACTGTTTCTCCAAATCAAATAGCTAGAGCTTCTATCTCTACAATTGGAGACGCCAATGGGATAAAGATAGATATAATAGATTCCGCCTATAGTCATTTTGTATTTAATATTGATGCAGCTACTCATCTAAGTGATTCTATTAATATTCTAGATCTTAATTTCTGTGGAACTTCGATTACTACTCCTTCCGCTTCTTCTTTCGCTTCAAAGAATACTTTCTTGCTGTGTAGAAATAGATCTATTCCAAATAAAATAGACAATCAATTTGTTTCTGCCGAAGCTGGGCTAATAAATGATCAAGATCCATCTACAAATGAGTTAAATGAGATAGGCCAGCTATCTGCAAATTCTATATCTTTATCTTTGTATAGAAAAAATGTCTCTGATACTTTACCTACTTTAGAAAGAACAAGCTTCATAAATCAAGGCCTCCTAGGCTCAGAAAGCAGCGTAGAAGATTCAGTATCTGCTTTCTTCTATATTAAAGATGATAATTTAAAGCATTTTTCAATAAGAGATTTTTATAATAGAAAGAGTTCTTACTCAGGAAAAGTGTTTTTACCTTCGCCTAGAGAAATCAGGATCAATTCTTTTGACGACAATCATTTTTTAAGAATAAAATCTCAATCAATATCTTTTGATTATTCTCCTGATGCATATGTTAATGGAAGACTTTATTCTCAAGATGCTAAAGACTCTACTATAATAAGCAGAGACACAGAGAAAGCGTCTACGACAAAAACTTTCCCTAACGCTTTAAATAGCGATCAAATTTTAATTAATTTTTCTTATGATACAGTCAACGTAACTGTCTCTAGCGTTTCTAAAACTATAAAAAAGAATAGATTAATCAAAAATGATACTGGTGATTTAGTTTATCCAGTTTATAATAATAAAGAGTTTTTCATAGCTGACTCAAATTCTGATAGAAAAAATACTGTTACCGCAGGTGGCACAACTTTATTTTACCAAATAATAGGAAAAGAGATAGACGTAGAATCTATAGTATTGCCAGATACATCTGCTGTAATAACATATGTAATAAAGAACTCTTCTTCAAGAACGTATCCAGTATACACATTGAGAGGAATTCTAGTGCATAATTTAGCGCCAAATACTCAAAAAGAATTTGTATATAATGGCTCATCTTATGACGCTAATAATAATTCAGTGCCATATGGGGATAATCTTTCTTTCACTTCCATAAAAACTGAAAATCAAATTTTAGAGGTTGACTTGTCTCATCCTTTGTCTTCTCTTTGGCCTTCAGGATTTTCTATAAATGCAATAAGAGAAAGCTTTATAGTAGAAGATTCTATAGAACTTATTATAGATGGGTCTTCTTATCAATACGCTATATTTGATGTTTTAGATACTGTTCCAGCGGATTCTAGCAGGGTGGTTTACTGTTACGGAAGAAAGCCGGGAATTTTAGATATAGGAGATAATAAATATCTAGTAAATGCATTTTATTTATACTTAATCTTTAATGAAACTATAGTTAAAGAAAACGAATTTTACACTACTGGTGATGGCATTAATACTGCGGCGGCCTATCCATTATCAGTAATAGAATACAAGCATACAGATCTATTAAAATTTTTACCAACTTATCAATCTGTCATAAGTTTACCAAATGTAATATTAATTCCTTTAGCATCTCAATTAGTTCATTACTATCTGCCAAATCTAAGTGTTATTTACAGCGATGGGTCTCAAAATTATACTTTAGGATCTTTGTTGTCTGGTAAAAAGATAGTCTTTGTTAATGCTGTAAAAACAAATTCTGGAGCTGAAAATAAAGTAACAAACTATAATGGCGCAGCTATTGAATCTTTGGAAGATGTAAACTCTGTCGTAATGTACGAGATATCTGGGGGTCAATGGGTGAAGTCTACGTCTGGGGTTCCAGTTGTAAAGCCTGTCTATCCAACTCTAGACAGAGTTAAAGGTTTGTCTTTGACTCAGACTAGCGAAATTGCAGATGGAAGAGAGTTTGTTTATTTGCCAAATTTTAGCAGATTCAATGTAACAGTTGATAGTTTTACAGACAAAGAATTAAAAAACTTCTATGTTTTAAATAGCGCTTCCAATAGGGTATTTATAAATTCTAACCAGTCTATGTTGAGTTCTAGTAGATTTATGAAGATTTACAGGAACTTGACTACGGACTCTTTCGACTCTCAAGATTTAGAGATAGGAGGAACTGCTTCTTTCGTTTCTGTAGAAATCGAGTTGTCTCAAAATGAGGTAGTAGATGATGTTGTCGCCGAAAAATATCCAAATTTAAAGTTTGGCACATCTTTAAAAGCGACTGCAATATACGGAACAGGAAGCGGCAGAAGAAAGTATACCCATTTTTATAGATATGACACATCTGGAGCCCCAGTAAAACCAATAATAAAAAATGAATTTTTTGCAGATTTAGATCTATTTAACTTAAAGAGCTACTCGCCAAATGATAAGCTTTTTGTTTATGGTTCGAGCAATGTGAATGCGGAGGGCGTTTCTTTTGATTCTTATGCTTTAAGAGTTTTGAAGTCAGACTCTTTGAGTGGAGAAAAGTTCTACATTTATAACAACTCTAGCGTATTCTTAAAAGTATTTTTCAAGGAAAGCGATTCAGGCTCATCTTCAGATTTCATTACGATCCCTTCTAAGAGAATGATAGAAATCTCTGATAACGCAGTGTTTTTAGAATATCATGAGAAAGGAAAGTTCTACATTAGTTCTAAGAAATTAAATAAAACATATATAAATAAAATAGATTTGCCAATCTTTGTTGACGCTTTCCCAGATTATAAGTCTTTGACGGGCGTGATAGAAGCTATTCAAGTTACAAATTCAATAAGTTCTATAGTGTTATCTTTAAGTAAGTATAAAGAAAAAGCAATTTTCTACTATACTGATGGAGTAAATAAGTTTCAGATAGATTTCGATAACAATTCCTCGCTTAATTTACCAACATTTGAAAGCTTTTATTTGAAGCCTGTGTCTATAATAAATATTAAAAAACCGTCCTGTTCAATCTCTAGCTCAGGACATTATATTTTAAATAATTCAAATGTTCAAATTGAGGTGGACTGCGGATCTTTATCTCAATCTTTATTTTTAGTAAATAATTGCGCTGAGAATATATTAGTCAAGACAGTGGTTTCTTCAGTAAGAAAAGATATTCTATTGTATAGAAATACAGTGTTAATTTTAAATTCTAGTGGAGCTTCTAGATATATTAAAAAAGCTAAAAGAAGAGACGACTTCTATTGTGTTTTTAATCCCAAAACAGCCATATCGACTCAAAATGAAATCTCTTTCGTAAATGCTATAGAAAGAAATCTAGATGTGCAGCCAATTTTAAATGATAATGGCGTCGAGCAGCAATCTTATATAAAATTATTATCCAGATATGGCTCTTCTACTACAATTTACTTGTCTTTAACGGACTATTACAATGGACTAGATATTCCAACAGATTCTCAAGAAGGAATAGTCGCCTATGAAGTAGGCATAGGTCATGAAACTATAAGTAAGTTTTTATTTTTTGACCCTTCTAAGTCTACATATACTTTGCCCGGAATAGTTGATGGAGAAACATATAGAGTAGATATAGACTACGCTTTGTTTGATAACATTTCAAATTTAAATGGGCAGGATACTCTAAAAGAAGACCAAAATCCTTATGTGATTTACAATGGTGAAAAGTATTCCAACAATCAAATAATAAAAGGTTCTTATATGTCTTTTTACGAAGTGAAGTACCCAAACTACGTAAGGGTATTTAAGGTAACAGAAGATCAGCCTTTAGTAAAAGATTTAGTGGCTAAAGAATCTGACTTAGATGAGTCTATTCAGGAAGAGATAGTGGAACCATTAGATAAAACAGCTATTTTTTATCAAACTATAAATGAATCAATAACAGAAGCCTTGGGAAGTTCTTTGAGCTGGATTCCAAGAGCAGAGGAGGCTTTTTGGATGACATCTGATATTGGTAAAGATGTTTGGCAAATTGAATCGGTACAATCTGGATATACAAAGCAATTCGTTTATGACGACAGACAGGTGACTTTTACAAGATGCACCTTGAAAAAAACAAACTTAAGATCAAAGATCTTCTCTAATTCTTTCGTGACGTATTCGGCCTTGCAAGAAAGGTCTAAGACTGATTTACAAGGCTTGGGAGTACCGGCTGACGATATGATTGTACTTGGCTCGCAATTGAATCCAGAGCAACAGAAAATAATAACTAATAACTTAAGAGCTGAGAATAACACTGAAGACTATATAATTCCAAGTAAGCAAATATTTTTAGGAGATATAAAAAAGAGTTCTTTGTTTCCAAGTCAAGAAGAAAAAACTCAAATAGTAAATACAGAGTTCGAAATAAACGTATCAGTGGGCAAGATAAAGAATTTCCCGGCAGTTTCTTTTGAAGACTTTTCAAAATCTCAAATAATAAAAATTCTAAACGATAAAGCATGAGATTTCTACAATCAACGTACTATAACGAAGACTATATTAGCAATGTTTATAAAATAGTAAGCATAGAAGATATAAGCTCAACCGCTTCGATAATGGGAATAGCTCTTGCCTATTTGGATGATATTATTAGCAATTCAAATTCAATAGATACTTCTGCCTCGCGTTCTTTAAAAATAGATGGAGCATTTTTAGATACAACTTATTTTTATGTTCCATTCAGTTATGCGCCCGGAATCAATTGTTTAAATATAGATTCTTCTTATACAGTTAGTAATATCAATCTTAATAGATCTCTATTAAAAACAGGTTTTACTTTAAGCTCTCCATACTCATCTAATGGAGACTTAACTGCTGGCCAAGGGGGGACAAATGGGGGCGCAGGCACTGTAAGAATAACTTATAATTATTCTATTTACGTTAGCGATGGCGTGCTTATAAATAAATCTTATGTAAAGATAGCAAATCGACTATCAGATTATTATAACATAACAAATGAAGAATTCAATAACACACAATTCATAAAAGATAATTCTTGCTATATAAGCTACAAAAAATGCAAAGTATTAACATACACATTAAATCCTGCGGTAGGAGATTATCCAGAAAGAAAAGAATGTTTAATTTTAGCATCTTTGCAAGATTTCGAATATTTAGAAGACTTTTCTAATGATGTCTACTACTCTTCTGTTGCTCAAGATTACTATGCGGACGCGGCATTTACTCAACAATTAAATTTAAGAGCAAAGTTTGATTATTTTCCATATTTGATATTGAATGAATCAACTATTTTTCATGGTCCTGTTTCTCAAAAATTAGACTTAAATACAGACACTACTCTAGAAGACACTACTGAATACATAAATGAGAATTCTTATGTTTCCATTTGTAATTTTACTGCGGAGCAAACTAATCCTCCAGCAGCAGGAACAGGAACTATATTTTGTAGTGCCACTGACCCAAACAGGGCTGTTGTAAATTATGGAGGGAACGCTTATTATTTTTTAGATAGTCAAATTTGTGGAGCTTCAGCTAAAACAGTTCTTGCGGTTTTCGCATTAAAAAATTACAAAACTTTACAGTTATACAAAGACTTTACAATTCTAACTTCTGTTCTTTTTGATGTTTTTGCTTATAATTTTAGATACATAAAATATAGACAGGGAGACTCATACTACAACTTTCAAGACAATGGAAGCGTGGCTGCTACTACAGTAAAATACTCTAGCCAAGTATTAGATTTTACGAAATACTTTTCTTTAAAAGAGCAAAATAATGGCCTAGATGATATAATAATAAACGCCATATCTTTTAATTTTTTAATTTATAAAATAGCAACATCTGATGCAGACGCAACGTCTTATATATTAGATGTTCCGATACAGGTTTTATCTCCTAGATATATTGGAGCAGAAGAGAAAAGCGATACTAAGTTAGTTATAAAAACAGACTACGCAACAAGAATTTCTTATTATTTTGGAGACGATCCAAGCAGCGCAGTTAGCGTTTCAATTACTACAGACTCATCAGATGGAACTAATCAAGAAACTGAGATAGACATAACTTTAAGAACAGGAGATGTCCACATAGATGTATTTAATTATTTTTATGACGTAGAGGGGGGCAACAGAGAGCTTTATTCAAATATAGGAAACACATATCAAATACAAAGAGATTTAATTGTTCCAGTATTTACGTTTTCAATAAAGCAAGGCGGCGCAACAGCTAGTTTCTATGAAGAGTCAAACTTGGCCACTTCTATAAATCAAATAAATTTAACTGACGCTACTCAATCTAGTTTCAATAACTACGTTTTGTATTCAAGTTATTCAAATGTGGGAGATTTTGAATTCATATTAACTTTCTCGCTACCGTCTGCATCGTCTTTTGTGTCTTTGTACTTAGGATCTTCTGCATTCCCGCTTAATCCAAAGGTGCAAAGTGGAGTTGGTTCTGCCATATCTAAAGTAGATTTATTTAAGTTAGCAAAAATAGATGGAACTATAAACATTAACTTCTCTTTAGATGGAAGAATAAACTACTCTATACCTTTCAAATTCAAAAACTATTCCGCTAATTCTCCTGCCTGCGACCCCATTTCTGCCCCAGATATACTACTAAAAAATACAGAAGCTTCTGCCGAGTTTTCTTTTGATTATAGATATGCTGATTCTATATCTTATTCTCTAATAGATAATAATAGCAATATCTTATATGGCCCATCTGTAATTTTAGAATCATATTCTGCTGCTTTAGCGACTTACTTTATTAATGGTACGACAAAATCGAGATCTGTAAAGATAAGCAACTTTCCAGTATTTGATAGTGTATCTTCTATAAAAGCAAGAGTTACAGTAAAGAATATCAACTCCTCAAGGGAAGAGGTGGAAGTTACTGTAGATTCGTCTTCGTTTTCCGCTATCCCTCAAAAATTAAATAGAGCAACTCCAGCAGAAATTCTTTTCTTTTCAGATCAGTCGATGACAACTGCTGTATCAACTATAAATAAAGATGTTTTATATTATGCGTTTTTGCAGCTATATGATCTAAATGGAAATGTTATAAATAGCGCTAATTATGGAAACTACATATCTACCAATCCATCTCCTACTTTTGTAATGGTAGAGTCTAATGGAGATAATGTAGATTTAGAAGGTGTAATCCTCAATAAGATAAATGATTATTTGTATTCATTTAAAATTCCAACCAATAGCTCATTTAATGATGAGGCTTTCGTAATAGACGCGCTATATCTTCCTATAATAGACTTAGATCAGAAATAATATGAGCTTAAAAACAGCAAGAGGACAAATACTAATAGCTAATGGATTCGAAGATCCTTCCTCTTTAGCGTTGCCAAATATCATCAGCTTCTCGTCTTCAATCGACCCAGAGAATAATAAGTTTGCTGTTTATTTTTCTGTAGAGAGAAATTACGCTTCTCTTCAACTGGTATGCAGGTTTTTAGATGAAGACAATAAAGAGATCCCAAGCTTAAAAACTATAATCAATGTTTTTGGCCTTGAGTCTTTTTCTTTCTACAAAGATAAGGTTTATAGAACATCTTTAGAGCTTATTGCCACTAATAAAAATGGCCAAGATTCTAGAAAGCTTGAGCCAATAGATAAAGCCAATAATAATCTAAATGTATTCGAAGAAGAGCTTATATCAGGCTTTAAGATAGCAAACACAGTAAATACTTATAATCAAGTTGATTTGTCTTTTTATTTAAATAGCATAGCTGGATTTAATATAGTCGATGTAGAAGAAATATCATTATACTATAGGAGAAAAGACTATTTCGATTGGAAAGTTCTGCCTTTAAAAAACAATTATTCGCTCAAAAAGAATGCCGCGAATGAGGTGGAGTCTTATTTTTATGAGCAAAAAAATATTAAGATAGAAAGGCCAGCGGATGGAGGAAATTTTAGCTTTCAAATAGAAGTAAAAGTAAAAAACTTTAAGCCTTCTCAATCAGATATTCTTTCTCTGTATTTTGATATAATTAGTCCATCTCAACAAAATACTAGCAGCTCTACATTTCAAAAAGCAGAGTTATTAGATCCTGAGAATCCGGCTTCTTTAAGATATGAGATATCAACAAGATTTTCTCAAATTTATATTTCTACAGTAGGAAAAAACGAAAATGTTTTACCTTTTTATTCTTATTTTTTAAATGACAAAGACTACTATAAGTCTTCTGTCGATTTTTGGAATTTACAGTTTGTAAAGAGCGGCCAAAAATTTTTCTATTATGACTATCAATATTCTATAAATTCATCAGACACAAAGGGGTTCTTTTATCCAGCTTCTGTTTCTGAAATACTACCATGTATATTAATAAATGAATTAGCTGATCAAAACCAATCTGTAGTTTTATTTTGGAAAATTAATGATAACTTTTTTGACTATAAATTTTTAAATAAAAACATCTCAGTATTTACTAGCTATGTAAAAATAAAAGTCCAGTATAAAGTAAATTCTTCTTATGAAGATTTAACTAAAGAAATAATTTTAACAAAAGAGCAGCATTTTAAATTATCTGAACAAAAGTTTGTTTTATTTTTAAGAAGAGACGCGGACATATTAGAAAACCGAAAAACTGCCTTTGATAGTATACAAGATAATGACAATAAAACAGATAACTTAAGGATTTTGATTATAGAGCATAAAGTTGATTGCTCTTTATTCCAAAATGGCACAAAGACTTTCGTTTTCGACAAGCTGATGATTCCTGATAATTGGAACTATATAGCTTATGATAAATATATTCCTTTGGACTCTTCCTTAAGAAACTCCCAAACAGAAAAGATAAACTTAAATTTGAATAGTTTATATTTGAGAGGAATAAGATTGCCAGAAAAAGGATTTAAGAGATTTGATCTGCTAAACGAAATAACTACTGACTCCAATGGATTCATCTTGTCTTATGGCGCAAGAATAATATACAAGCTTGCTTCAGATTTTAAAGCTTTTTATCAAGACCCAATAATAGAAGGAACTATTAATACTGTAGAAATACCATCTTTACCAAACGATGTTTTTATAACTCCTCCAGATTTAGTGTTACCGCCTCCAAATTATGTAAAAATAGAAAATGGGGGAACTCAAGCAGAAGGTCTAGTTATGCTAAATGAGTATGGAAGAATAAATGGTATACAAATAATAAATCCCGGAAAAGGCTATTCTTTTTATACTACAGCTCTAAGCAAAAGGCAGCAAACTTTTACCGACTTAACGCCCTATGTAAAAACAAGTTATTTAATAGTAGGAACCAATCAAAACAATAATCCAAGCGCATTAGTAATACAAAATAATTCTTTTGATAAGCAAGCATTGCTAGCATCTATGCGCGGCGGTGTCAGATTGGCAAGCGCAAATAACGATAAGGCTTTGCTTAATAATTCAACTAGTTCTTTATCAGAACTTCAAAATAAAAAAATAGACCAGTATTTCCAAAGAGAAATCTCTGACAATTCTTTTATTCAAGATAACTCATCTGAGCCTTATCAAATAGTAACACCAAAAATAGAACAAATTAGTATTGGATCTCTAGATGAAGAGTGGAGTATTATATCTCAACTATATACAAATAAAAACATAAATCCATACGAGCAAAGCGTAATATATAGCGAAGATGTTGATGCTGGAGTATCAGTTATAGAAGATTCAGCTATAAAATCTGATCCAGTAGTTTCTAATGAAGTAACACCAATTACAATAAATCCAGAAGCTTCTCAGACAAGTTCTTCTGGAGGCTCATGGAAGATGTTTGAGCTAAGTGGTCTGAAAGTTATTCCTGATGGTAGTGCCGCAGTATCTTTAACAAGCTCATCGGCTGCTCCTCCGTCAATGACATTGTTGCCAACTTCAGTAAGGTCGGATAATATGTATGGTTTTGGTCCATTGCCAAATATGCTACCTAGAGCAGAAATGTTTAATAGATTTGTAATGGCTGTCAATAATTTAAATTCTGTGAGAGTATTGGCTCCATTCGTGTGGTTCATACAACAAGATAGAAGCGCGACTTCTTGGTATAAAAAAATAACTAATGAAAATGAATTCGATATAGTAAATTTTTCTACACAAGGAACGAGAGTTGATGAAACTGGCCCAATAGGACCAACAATCGTACCAATAAATTCAATTTTAGCTCTAGCATCCGGTAGATCCGTTAGAAAAGTATATTTGAAAGCAGAGGCGGCTAGATCATTAGGTTTAGAGTTTGCTGGGCAATATATTTTGTCTAGAGAAGAAAGTGAAAGCTATACATTTTCCGCTGTTATTCATCCAAGTATGAATGCGGCAATACCTAGTTATATTTCAAATAATATAACCAGAAAATATTTAGGAGGAGTAACGGAAACTATTGCAAGTTGTGGGTTATTGCAATTGAACATGGATTCTGCAGGTAATACATTTCACTATTGCGGCAATGGTTCAACTAGACCATTCTATTCAATAAAATATCTGCCGCACTCTGTGGAGTCGAAGAATGTGACTCAAAAATTTTTTAATAATTCTAATACTTTATCATCAGAAGCGAGAGGTACGGCAAAAGCTTTAGAAATTTTTATAAATAATGATAGAACTTGTGGAGACTCATGCGGCGACTCTTCTTACCAAACAATAGATTTTGCTTATACTAATATGTTTCCTGCTATAGTACAATTATGATTGATGAAAAATTTAAAAAGCTGTTTAAAGAAGCAGCTAAAGTATCTAAAAGCTTATCTCAATCCGCTGCAAAAGGCGTGGCAGCAATATCAGAGAATAAAAAGTTAATATCTACAAAATCTGAGGCTCAGTCTAGATTAGACATTTGCAATAAATGCAAAGACCTAGACAAGAGTCTAGGTCGATGCACTGTTTGTGGATGTTTCGTTTCTCTGAAAACTAAAGCAGATTACGAAAGTTGTCCAGAAGGAAAATGGTAATTACTTTGCTTTCCTAAGTCTTTCAATAAGCTCAAAAACTTTAGGCTTTGGAATATCATTTATAGAATTAAAATCTTCAGCCTTATCAAAGTTCTCTAATATAAGCTTCTTTTTGATAGAATCAAAAGATACGTTCCTTTCCTTCATAATGTTAGAAAGGACTGCTGCTGGAGAGATTGGATTATCAGCGCCAATCTCTTCGACTTGCTTAGCTCCAATTTCTTCTTGGCCAACGATGTTAATTTTCAAAAAATTTCTTACACACCTGACGAAAGCTCGATTTTCAGCGATAGCAGCGAGATAATTTCGCGCAAAACTTTGAGTGTTGTCTGGGGAGGCATCTGCCAAGGCTTGAAAAGACACATCCACGTTACAGGTCTCATAATTACCAATCCAGTTGATGTAACAACTAGCAATTACATAATTTGGGCCAGCTTCTGGCACATCATAAGACACGCATGTAAAACCTCTGATTTGGGCAAGCTCTTTAATTCCGCCAAGAAGAATTAGCAAGTCTTTATCTTCTAGCTTCGAGACATCAGTTTCTTGAGTCCTTTGCTTATTAGGAACAAGGAACTCGGGGCGAATCATTTTGCGCCAATTAACATATCCATCTTCATTAAAAACATATGGAATAGGAGGCTCTTCTAAGAGCCCGAATTCATTTCGTTTAAGTAGTTTCGGGGGAGTACTCATCGCTATATTATGCGCCTAATTCCTCTTTTGTCAAGAAGTAGAAGTAATCAGCCTCTTCCTTAAATGCTTCGTCCACCTTATCTGGAACACTGAAGGAATCATTCCTAACGTTTTCGCTATTTAAATTATTTTTACAATGCCATCTGCTGGCAAAAGTTTTTCCTCCTTTAATTATTATTTTATTAGTCTTAAAGTATACTTTGCTTAAATCAAGACCGTCTAAAAACTTCATGTCCAAAAGGTTAAGTTTGTTTACTTTTTTAAAATTTAGGTATTTAATTTTTTCTTTATTTATATCTTCTAGAGGCAAGGATGAGATGATTTCGTAGCTAAATTTATTGTCCTCTAAGAACTGAACAAAATCTGGAGAAGAGTTTTTTTCAATTTTGTAGTATATCTTTTTTATGTTATTTCTATGCTTAAAAAGCAAGTTGGAGTCTATAGCTTTAGAAGTAACAATGCTAAGAGAATTTAAAGTTAATTGAGCGTTCAAGTTATACTCTGAAAATAGGTAGTCCATCCTGACTATCATTTCATTTTTATTGCCAGCTTTAATTTCAAAACAAGAGTCTGGAATGATTTCTAAACTTTGAGTGGCGTATACTTTGCCGACTGATATGGTACTATCGAAATCATGATCTTCATTGAGAAGATTCTTAAGTATTTTTTTAGCTATCTCTTCTGGCCTAATGTTATTTATTTTTGCGCTTGTCGGATTATGAAAATTCTTACGCTCTTCTTTTGAATGAATAATAGACTCTTCTGAAACTAGAGTATTATCTAAAGAATAGTCAACCTTTAAAAAACATTGCGAGATACTAAACTCTGAGGATATGAGAGAGTACAACTTAGAAGAGCCGCAAAACATTTCAGAGTTTCTAATTATATAGGCTTTTTGATTAATAGAAGCAGAGTTATCAATGTATGTATGATTAAAATAATACTTCTTGTCTTCTATAAAATGTACTATATTTATCTTATGGTTTTTTAAAATTGGCTCTATAAGCTCTATAACTCTGAACCAAAATACATAATGGTAATTGGGATCAGAAGATTGAGTATCAAGAACAATATATTTATTGAAATCTAAAGGATAGAACTTCTCATATATATAAGCGGATTTTGGCTCTAGACCAGTAGTGACAGAAAAAGATTTTAATAAGTTCATTGTACAAGAATAGAGTGGTGATTTTTAATAGAAAAATTATCCAAACAATAGCTTTGAAAGAAATTCTTATTTAAGAAATCTGGATCTTCGAATTCTTTGGTTTGAATAATAGCGCTTTCTATCATTGTGTTTCCGGAAAAAACGCTTTGGCAAGTTTCATTTGAAGATACAAATATCTTTTTATTTGGATATTTTTCTTTGATGGCAGATATTATTTTTGTAGATAAGAATATATTATCTAACGAAGAATTGATAGAAACAAAGATTCTGTCTTCTGGAGAGCTTCCTGAAAATAACTCTTCTATTCTGAAAGATTTGTGCTTTTCATTATCTTTCATAGCTACATCTCGGAAATAAGATTCTATAGATTGACGCGGAGTTCCCTCTTCTATCTTCTTTAACCAATGGTCTAACCCTTCGTCGTCCTCTTTAATTTCGTGATGCAGAATTAATGCATACAAAGATTTAATCCAAATTTTAGGATCTTCTATGTAAGGCGTGTGCGCGTATGGATTTTTTTCTGGATAAGATATTTTTGATGGCTCGTAATTAGAGTGAGAACAAGAGTCTAAAAATTTCTCTATTTTAGATCCAACGCTTTCAGTAGAAAAATTATCAATAACCCATTTCCTAGCAACTCTGCCCATTTTTACTTTTTCATTCTCTGACATATCTAATACCAGCTTTAAGTTATTCGCTATAGACTTGGGGCAAGTAGAAGCTTTAATAAACTCTGTTCCAAATTCTCTGTACTCGCTCCAATCTAAAGCAATAGATGCCGCTTCTGGCTCGCACATTTCTTGCCCACAACTATAATTAGTAACAAGAGTAATTAATCCTGCTAATTTAGCTTCTTGGATTGGTATTTCTTGGCCGCCGCTTGTGAATGGATGGCAGTAAACATCCATAAGATTGTATATTTCATTAAGCTGTTTCTCAGAAACGCCAATGCTAGTGCCAGTAGTTATGCAAGAGTCACTTGTTCGACATCTCTCACAATCTGTGCTAGTTTTAGAGAAGTTTTTAATCTCATAATCTTTACAGGATTTGCAAACATATGTAGTTAAAATATCTTTGGTATCTACGCCATTTTCTTTACATAGTTTATGAATATTCCATCCTTCATGCCATCCAGTATGCAGAAGCAGCTTGGGCTTTGACTGAGGATTAGCGTCTTTAAAGATTTTAAATCCTTGGAGTAGGTTTGGAACAGATTTTCTTAATTGATTTCTGAATACGAATCCGATTATGTAATTGTCTAATTCTATTTTATTTTTCTTTCTGATTAAAGCTTTCGATTCTGGAGGAAGCGGTCTAAAATCAGAGATCTCAATTGTTCCGTGAACAGTTTTAACATGAGTATGTCCAAGTTTATGCATTTCTTTTTCTGCAAAATTAGACCATACCCAAAAATTTTTAATCTTAGGAGCTTCTGCTACAGCATTAGAAAGTAATGGCAAGGAGTCTAAGGTTGTCCAAATAACAGAATTAATTTTATCGAACCAAGGTTTACCTATGGTATAATCGACTCCCCAAAAGTCTTGAACCCCGATATATATATCAGGCTTTTCTTCATTTACTACTCTATCTATTTCAAATGCCCCATAAGAATCGAGCCTTTGCTTCTCTGATGTTAATGCTTCGTTGGCGGTTCCGGCAGCGCCATAACTCTTCCAAGGAGTTCTTTCTAGCTCTGGATGGTGCTTCGTTATGCCTCCGCATAAAGACACTATTTCGTACTTGTCTGTCTTATATAAATAAGAAAGAAGGGCTTTGGCATTTCTACCAAAACCCGTCTTAGACAAAGCAAAATCGGAGTGAAATAAAATCTTCTTCTTTTTTACCATAGATCTTCATCCGACGACTCAGGCTTGGGAGCCTCTTCCTTCTTAGGGACAGGAGGCGCAGCTTGAGTAGTAGCGGCTGATCTATTATCTTGATCTTGAATAGCCTTTTCAAAGATTTTTGCAAGAGAAAGAGCGAAGTAAGACTCTAGCTTAATGGCTTCTCCAAAAGTAAAGCCCATTAGAAACGAAGTCTTATCTTGAGCGTTTTCCTTGCTCTCCTTGGAGACAGAAAAAGAATAACCTACTTGAGCCATCTCTGATGGGTTGTCCTTAGTGCCCCTCATGTAAGGCGAGAACTTAATTCGAGTGACTTGCTTTTGGGAGTCGTGGAATCCCGTGAATTCGGCATTACGACGCATTGCCGAAATGATATCGCCCACTTCAGTAGAGCTAAGCTTAACAGATGCAGACATCTTTGGATTTTGAGCATTGCCAGCGAATGAACCGCGCTTCTTACTCTCGTCCCAACTGGATTGTTTAATTAGATTAACAAAAACACAGTCATCTTTTGCAGAGATCTTAAATGAGCAGCCGCAACCAGTGTTCTTTGGATTTGGTTTGTAAAATTGAATCATGCTATATATTATGGTGTTTTTGGGCCGAAAAGTCAAGTATTTTTGGAGTCAACTTCTTTCACTTCGGAAAGTTTTGTATATATTTTCAATGTCTGAATTCCGATGGTGTCGCCGAACAAACAGTCTTGTTTTTTCGTGGCTTTAACGATAACTATGTCTTCTTTTTCAGGCAGTCTGTCGCTGTTCGCAGACTTGTTAAACTCTATCTTGTCGTTAAAAGTTAACACAGGAATAGATCCAAATTCATCAGAGACAATCATCTTGAATACTTTGGTTTTTTTCTCATTTTTAGATGTCCATTCTGAAGAGTCTTCGACTTTACCAACTAGATAAATA
>Ga0114977_10001022_pt1 | contig 18485 bp, 9 predicted proteins | sample S_130805_MF_Meta_FD_87026 | JGI IMG/M metagenome (GOLD analysis project Ga0114977, IMG submission 87026) | Freshwater microbial communities from Lake Simoncouche, Canada to study carbon cycling - S_130805_MF_MetaG | ecosystem: Environmental > Aquatic > Freshwater > Lake | place: Lake...
AAATCAAAAGAATATACCGGCTTCTATTTTAGAGATTAAAAACAGAGGGATGCATATTGTTACTTATAATGGATTTAATTCTATAGAAGAAGCTAATCTTAAATTAAAAGAAGTTAAAAAAGACTTTCCAACTGCCTGGATAAAATCACGTTAATTTTCTAATTCCCCCTTTTTGTTTTTTCTTCTGTAAATCATTATTGCAATTATTAATACTGCAGATAAAGCAATTAAACCCAATGTTCCCCATATTAAACCAGATACTGATTTTACGACAACTAAAAAGACAATGCTTACTAAAAATATGGTTGGTAGCTCGTTTAATAATCGTAATTTAAAAGAAGTGAATGAATAAACACCTTTTTTTTGTTGACGAATAATCTTTTCACAATAGAGATGATAAAAAAATAACAATAAAACTGCAATAAGTTTTAACCACATCCAGGGTTTAGTTAATAAGTTTAAGTGTATAATAATCATCCAAAATCCAAAAACAAAAGTGCCAATCATTGCAGGCCAGCCAATAATATACCAAAGTTTTTTTTGCATGATTTGTAATTGCTCTGTTAAAATACTTTTTGCTGGTTCTTCTTTTAATTGAGCTTCGGTTGTGTAAACAAACAAACGCACAATATAAAATAAGGCGGCAAACCAACAAACCACAAAAATAATATGAAGTGATTTTATATAATTGTATTCCATAAATACAAAACTAAGCTATTATCCTTAAATTTGAATTTTATTTGAATTTTTTTAAGCTAATTAAAATACTAATTTTGTTTTATGAAATCAAAATTCCCTAGCCAATCTCTCACAATAAATACTGAAGTTGTTTTACCAAACGATACCAATCATGTGGGAAATTTATTCGGTGGAAAATTAATGCAATGGGTAGATATTTCTGCCGCTATTGCAGCTCAAAGACATTCTAGTCGTGTTGTTGTTACAGCAGCAATCGATCATGTTTCATTTGATAAACCAATTAAACAAAATAGTGTTGTAACATTAGAAGCTAAAGTAACTCGCGCATTTTCAACGAGTATGGAGGTTTTTGTTGATGTTTTTGTTGAAAACACAATTACTGGAGAAAAAACAAAATGCAATGAGGCCATCTTAACTTTTGTGGCTATTGATCAAAATGGATCCCCCCTACCCGTTCCTTCTATTACTCCAGAAACTGAACTAGAAAAAAAACGATTTGATGGCGCATTAAGAAGAAGACAATTATCTTTAATACTATCGGGCAGAATGAAACCAGATGAAGCAACAGAATTAAAAGCTCTGTTTTTAAAAGACTAATTCAACTTCATTTTTTTATTTTTCTGAAATTATAGTTAACTGTTTTCAATATCAATATTAAATAAAACGAGTTTATAATTGATTCGTATGTTATAAAACATATAAATTTTAATATTGCTATTTTATTTATAATTTAGAAGTCTAAAAAAACAAAAAAAAATATGGCATTCGACATTGAAATGATAAAGAAGGTTTATGCAGAAATGCCCTCAAAAATAGATTCTGCAAGAAAATTAGTAAACCGTCCGCTTACTCTAACCGAAAAAATTCTCTATTCTCATTTACATACCGATCAAAAACAAGATCAATTTGAAAGAGCAAAATCTTATGTTGATTTTTCGCCAGATAGAGTTGCAATGCAAGATGCTACAGCTCAAATGGCTTTGTTACAATTTATGCAATCTGGTCGACCAAAAGTTGCTGTTCCATCAACAGTTCACTGTGATCACCTAATTACAGCTAAAAATGGCGCCAATGATGATTTAGCTTTTGCAAATAAAGAAAGTAAAGAAGTTTTTGATTTTTTGGGTTCTGTTTCAAATAAATATGGTATTGGGTTTTGGAAACCAGGCGCAGGTATTATTCATCAAGTCGTTTTAGAAAACTATGCTTTTCCTGGAGGAATGATGATTGGTACCGATTCTCACACAGTAAATGCAGGTGGCTTAGGAATGATTGCTATCGGTGTTGGAGGGGCTGATGCTTGTGATGTAATGGCAGGCTTAGCTTGGGAATTAAAAATGCCAAAATTAATTGGTGTGAAATTAACTGGTAAATTATCTGGTTGGACCGCTCCAAAAGATGTGATATTAAAAGTAGCAGGCATTTTAACAGTTAAAGGTGGAACCGATGCTGTTGTTGAATATTTTGGCGAAGGTGCAATATCAATGAGTTGTACAGGTAAGGGGACTATTTGTAACATGGGTGCCGAAATTGGCGCAACCACTTCTACATTTGGTTATGATGATAGCATGAGTCGTTATTTAAAAGCTACTGGTCGTGAAGATGTTGCTGCCTTAGCTGACACAGTTAAAGAACATTTAACTGCCGATGTTGAGGTTTATTTAAATCCATCTAAGTACTTTGATCAAGTTATAGAAATTAATTTATCTGAATTAGAACCTCATGTTAATGGTCCGTTTACTCCAGATTTAGCTACGCCTATTTCAAAATTAAAAGAAGTGGCTTTAGCTAATGCTTGGCCAACAAAAATTTCGGTTGGCTTATTAGGTTCTTGTACTAACTCTTCATACGAAGATATTTCACGAGCGGTAAGTTTAGCAAAACAAGTTTCTTCAAAACATTTAAAAGCAAAAGCTGAATATTTAATTAATCCAGGTTCAGAACAAATTAGATATACCATTGAACGCGATGGTTTTTTAGATGTATTTGATCAAATTGGAGCCAAAGTATTTACTAATGCATGCGGGCCATGCATAGGCATGTGGGATAGAATGGGTTCTGAAAAACACGAAAAAAATACAATCATACACTCTTTTAACCGAAATTTCGCGAAACGTGCCGATGGAAATCCAAATACCTACGCGTTTGTTGCATCCCCAGAAATTGTTACTGCTATGGCTATTGCAGGGGATTTAACATTTAATCCATTAACCGATTTTTTAACTAACGAAAAAGGCGAACAAGTTAAATTTGATGCGCCAAACGGAGATGAATTACCAACTAGAGGTTTTGAAGTAAAAGATTCAGGATTTCAATCTCCTGCAGCTGATGGAAGTCAGGTCGTAATTAATGTATCTCCTACTAGCGATCGTTTACAATTATTAGATCCATTTGCAGCCTGGGAAGGAAATGATTTGAGTGATTTAAAATTATTAATTAAAGCTAAAGGAAAATGTACTACTGATCACATTTCGATGGCTGGTCCTTGGTTAAAATTTCGAGGACATTTAGATAACATATCAAACAACATGTTAATAGGTGCCGTTAATTTCTTTAACGAAAAAACAGATACGATTAAAAATCAGTTGAGTGGCTCTTATGAATCAGTGCCAAAAGTACAACGGGCATATAAATCACAAGGTATTGGTTCGATTGTTGTGGGTGATGAAAATTATGGCGAAGGTTCTTCGCGTGAACATGCAGCCATGGAGCCCCGTCATTTAGGAGTTAGAGCAGTATTGGTAAAATCATTTGCTCGCATTCACGAAACAAATTTAAAAAAACAAGGCATGTTAGCTTTAACTTTTGTAAACAAAGCTGATTACGAAAAAATTCAAGAAAATGATAGTATCAATATTATTGGCTTAACTACTTTTTCTCCAGGAACCTCATTAACATTATTGTTTAAACATTCAGACGGGACCCAAGACGAAATTAAAGCTAATCATACCTACAATGCTCAACAAATAGAGTGGTTTAAAGCTGGTGGTGCACTAAATATTATAAGAGCAGGTGTAAAATAATAAAATAATAGCAACTAAAAAAACTCGTAATTTTTAAAATTCGGGTTGTTATTTAATTGCTTTCATCTTCTCATCCATCTCTTTTGCTTTGGCATTATTATTTGTTTTAAAATACAATAATCTCAAAGCATTCATGGTGTACTTATCGTCTGATTTTATTTTATATGATTCTTCTAAATAAGGAATCGCTTTTTTATAATACTCTTGGCTTTTTTCACCATTTTCTTTTTGGTATTTAGCTAAATTAACAGACTTATCTAACTTTTTATTTTCTATATAACCACCGTAATTATTATACATTGCACCTAAATTATACATAGAATTGTATAAATAATCTTTATTAATTGGATTAAGTTGAATTGCTTTTAAGTAATTTTTTTCAGCATTTTTAAAGAGTTCTTCAAAATTTTTAGGTTTTTCGAGTTCTTTAAATGTGAGTTTATTTTTTGGATTAGCTAAATTGTCGTAAATATTACCCATAAATAAATAGTATAATGCATTAGTAGAATCTTTCTGAATAGAAATTTTTAAATTATCTAAAGCTTCTTGATGTTTATCATTTGCGTAAAATAAATTAGTTTCTTCGGTTAGCAATCCAATATCGTCTGGAAACAATTTTCTACCCATAGACAAATTTTCTAAAGCGGAAACAGAGTCATTTTTTTGGATATAAGCATTAAATATAGCCTCATAATTATATGAAATAGCAATTTTAGCATCAATCATTTTTTTATTATATTCTATTATATAATCTAAATTTTTAGACTTAGCCGCAGCTATGCAGGCATTATAAAAATTTGCAGTGTCTTTTGATGTAGATAAAATAGTATTAATAAAGGCCGTTTTGTAATAATAATTGGCGGCATCATCATATTTTTTAACTTTATATTTTCCAGATGCAATATTTGAAGCTTCTAATTTCATTTGTTGCAATGACCTTGCAAACTTTAAATCATCTTCATTAAGATTTGATATATCTCCAGAAATTGCTTCTTGAATGGTATTAATAAATTTCGGGTCAAGAGATTTAATTATAGTTAATTCATTATTAGCAATTTCAAAATCGGTTAAATTTGTATTTCCGTAAGCAATCAAAATACGTTCATTCTTATCGTTGATACTTAATTCTAACTTTTTAATTTCAGAATTTAATTGAAATTGAAAATAAGCATAACTAATTCGGAATTTATAAACATGCGTTTTTAATTGAGATTTAGTAGTTTCGTTTGTTAAGGCTAAATCAATAGCCTGTTTTGCTTTAAATAATTGATTAGTATCACCTAAGCCATCTTTAAGAGTTTCTTCATAATCGCTTAGGGATCGCCAAGCTAAATTAAGCTTTGATTTTTGAGCAAATAGTTCTATCGAGAGAAAAAATATGAGACAAAAAAATATTTTGTTTTTTAACATAATTACTAAATTTATTATTTATATTTTGATGCCTTTTCAGTTTCTCCTAATCTAGAATATGCTTGAAAAATTCTTTGTTTATAGGCTTTATCTGGGTTAGATTCAAAAGCTTTTTCAAGAAAAGGAATGGCTTTTTTAAAATTATCGATTATTTTTTCATTATAATCTTTAGATTTAACTGTTTCTTTTGGAGGAAGCTCGTTTAATTTTTTATTAAATTCTGCAGCTAAATTAAAATAAAATGCACCTAACTTAAAATTAATAATTTCATAATCAGGTTTAATTTCTAATGCTTTTAAATATTCTTTTTCTGAATTAACTAAATCTCCACTTTTTTCATAAACTTGTCCTAAGACTGCATGCAATAATTCGTTATCTGGAGCCAAATCTATAGCTTTATTAAGTTTATCTTTTAGTTCGTTAATTTTTTTTCGAGCTAAAAAAATATCAATTTCTGTTCCAATAAGAGTCATATTATCTTCAAACATGATTTTACCTTTTTCTATATAGGATAAAGCTGCAGATGTATCTTTGTCCATTAAAGAAATTTTAACCATGTCGGTATATATTTTTGAATCTTTATAATTAGCTTCAATTAATTTATTGGCATATTCTATTGTTTTAGCTTTGTTAGCCGCAAATTTGTATAAATCAAACTTATCAAATAGTAATTTTTCTTTGGTTATATTGTTTCGTTTTATTCCCTGATCAAAATCAAATGGCAAAGAGAGTTCTAATAATTCTAGACAATAAATAGCATTATCAAACTCTTTATTTTGTTTGTAATAATTTGATTTATTTCTTGTAGCTGCTGCCGTTAATACTAATGGACCTTTTGCATCTTCTTTATAAATTACATCTTTATCATATTTTAAACAATTAATATATGCTTCTAATGCTTTTTCTTCGGCAGCTAAATCAATATCTCTAACTTTTTTTGAGGTATCGGTATAAATTGCTTTATAAACATTACCACGATATAACCACATTTTAGAACTTAATTTTGTTGTTTCATGAATAGAAGCTGCATCTGCTGATGATTTAGCTTTTTCGTATTCTTTATTTCGCAAATAATTAAACATGTTTTGTACTTGCATGCTTTGTGAAAAAGATAAAGCTGAATAAGAAATAAATAGAAATAAAATTATTTTTTTCATGGATATTGATTTTTAGAATCTATTATTAATTAAAAAAACCACTAATCAAAACGACGTGGTTTTAGTATTTTTATTTTAAATAAACATTTTTTAAATTGTGTACAAATATGGCAAATTACTATTTACTAATCAATAGAAATTTTCTTTAATTTAACCTTATTTAGTACCTCTTTATTGTTGGCATCTTTAGAGGCTTTCTCAAGCAATGACTCGATAATGTATTTATCGCCAACAACAACTGTAGTTAATTTATTCGAATCAAAGTATTTTTTTATTTGATCGTTTACATCTTTTAATTTAATAGTTTTTAATATTTCATTTTGTTTGTTGGTATAATTTTTATCCAAATTATATTTTATAATATTCGCTAAGAAATTTGCCTTTTGAAAAGGAGATTCGTATTTTAAAGCCTCTTCGTTTAAAAGAGAATTTTGAGTAAATAAAAGTTCGTTTTCATTAATACCTTGAGTTTCATATTTTTTAAACTCTTTTATTATTTCTGCTAATGATAAAGCTGTTGAGTTACGTTTAACTGAAGAGTTAATAGAAAACATACCCGTGTATTTTCCTCCACTAAAACTAGATCTAATTCCATAAGTATAACCTTTTTGCTCTCGTAAATTTAAATTTAATCGACTATTAAAATTTCCACCAAAAATAAAATTAGCAATTCTGTTTTTGTAAAAATCGCCTGTAGCATCAAATTTTAAAGAAGGATATCCCATTACAATTACAGAAGATGGTGCAAGTGATTTATTATAAATAAAAAACCTTGGTTCAGAAGAAATAGATGCTTCTGGTATTGGCTGAATTACGATGTCTTTTGATTTCCATTTATTTAAAAAGTCAAGTTTTAATTTAATATCATTTTCTTCAATATCTCCAACAACAACTAAATTAGAAACAGATGGTGAATAATATTTTTCGTAATACTCTTTTAAATCTGATAATTCTATATTTTCAATAGATTTTTTTGAAGGTGCAAGTCCTAAAAATGTATTACCATACATGGCAAAATTATACATTTTAGTACCCATGGCGTTTGCATTTGTTTCTTCGTCTTTAATGCTCTCGCTATATTGTTTTTTACTTAATTTAAAATCTTCCACTCTAAAACCCGGATTTAATAATTTTTCTTCTAATAACTTTAAAGTAGCTTCTAAATTTTTCTTTAAGCAGTTTACTTGAATTGATGTTGAATTTTTAGATCCTTCAAATGAAATTGAACTTCCTAATTTCTCAAGTTCGGCACTAATTTGCTCGGTTGTGTAATTTTTAGTTCCTTCGTTAAGTAAGCTTGCAGTTAATTCGGCAATTCCATTTTTTTTAAGTTTATCGTTGCTTAATACTAAACTTCCACCATCAATATTTATTAATATAGTTATTTCAGGAGTTTCTTTACTTTTTGTGCCTATAATGCTTAATCCGTTTGCTAATTTAGTCGAAAAATAATCTGGAACAGTTACAGGTTTTACTTCGCCAGCAATTGGTTTTAAACTTCGATTGAACTTATCTGGAATTGGCGTATAAATTAATCCATTGTATTCAGGATTTGCTGCAAAAACTTGACCAGCATATGGATTTACACTTTTTACAGAATCTTTTGGATCAACAATAGGATAGGTATTTAAAATAGCTGCACCAGATCCTTTTATGTATTTATTAAAAACTCGTGTAATATCTTCTTTTGTAAGTTTAGTATATCTATCAATTTCTTCAGAAATGGAAGATGATTTTCCTAATAAACGTTCCCACTCGGAAATGATTGCATTTTTTCCAAATACAGATTCTAAATTTGAATAGGCTCCTGTTTCAACTTGCCCCTTAGCTCTTAATAAAGCTTCATCAGTTATCCCACTTTTACCAAATTCGTTAATAGTACTAATAACATTACTATCTAAATCTTTAAATAATTTTTCTAAATTATAATCATCAGGTGGATAAGCAAATATTGATATTTGAAATTCGCCAGATAGTTCATCAGAACTATGATCTGAATTTGCCTGAATTGCAATTTTACTTTTTACAAAATTTTTATAAAAAATTGAATTATTCCCATTTCCCATCATTGATCCTAATAAATCTAATGCAGCTTCATCTTTGTGATATTGAGGTACGGTTGGAAATACACGTAAATTAAGTGGCAAATATGTTTTATCCTTATAAGCAGTATATTTATCAGTAGGAATAGTAACTAAAGGTGTTTTTAATTTTTTTACTTCCGGGCATGTTTTAATATTACCAAAGTATTTATCTGCCATAGCTAATGCTTCTGCAGGAGTAAAATCACCAGATATACTTAAAATAGCATTATTAGGCCCATACCAACGAAGAAAAAAGTTTTTAACATCTTCTAAATTTGCACGATTTAAATCGTCTACGTAACCAATAACAGGCCAACTATAAGGGTGACCTGCAGGATACAATGTTTTATTTATTTCTTCAACATAAGCCATTGCATAAGGCTGATTTTCGATGTTTTGAGATTTTTCATTTTTAACAGCATCTCTTTGGTTTTCGAATTTTTTTGTGGTTAATGAATCTAATAAAAACCCCATTCTATCTGATTCTAACCAAAGAGCCATTTCTAAATAATTAGATGGTAAGGTTTCATAATAAACTGTTTTATCTCGTTGAGTAAATCCATTCATGTCTCCTCCAGCAGTCGAAATCATTTTAAAATGTTCTTCGTCACCAACATTTTTAGAACCTTGAAACATCATGTGTTCAAAAAAGTGAGCAAAACCAGATTTACCAATGCTTTCTCTGTTTGAACCCACTTTGTAAGTAACCATTACATTTACTAATGGATCGGAATGATCTTCGTGCAACAATATGGTTAAGCCATTTGGCAATTTCCATCTTTCGTATGGAATAACAACTTTATCGGGTTTAGATTCTATTTTTTCAATTAATGTGGGTTGCGCAAATAAATTACTTAAACCAACTAAAATAATTGACGAAGTAGTTATTAATCTTTTATTCATATTATTTGTTTTAAAATTGTAATTACTCTTTTGATTCTTCTGGAGGTAATGGAGAGATTTCAGGATTCTCAACATTAGAATTAAGCTCGGTATCAATTGTTAATTCTTCATCTTCGTGATCAACTTTTGTAACAGCCCCGATATTATCGCTCTCTTGAATATTTATTAACTTTACTCCTTGAGTAGCCCTACCCATTACTCTGAGATCAGCAACATTCATTCGAATAGCAATTCCATTTTTAGTGATAATCATTAAATCATTTGAATTGGTTACTGATTTAATAGCCACTAAATTTCCGGTTTTTTCGGTTACATTTATAGTTTTAACACCCTTACCTCCTCTATTCGTTATCCGATATTCATCAATATCCGAACGTTTGCCATAACCTTTTTCAGAAACAACTAAAACATTTGCTTGCATATCGGCAATACAAATCATTCCAATTACCTCGTTGTTACCCCCCACTTCGTCATTTAAATCGATACCAATCACACCACTTGCATTTCTGCCCATTGGCCTTACTTTTGATTCATTAAAACGACAAACTTTACCAAGTTTAGTGGCTAACATAATTTCGTTCGAACCATTAGTTAAAGCAGCTTCTAACAATACATCTCCCTCTCTTATGGTAATTGCATTAATACCATTTGAGCGAGGACGAGAATAAGCTTCGATAGAAGTTTTTTTAATGATTCCATCTTTTGTACATAAAATAATAAAGTTATTTTTTATATATTCTTCATCATTTAAATTTTTGATATTTATAAATGCTTTTACTTTATCATCAGGAGAAATACTAATTAAATTTTGAATTGCTCGCCCTTTACTATTTTTTTGTCCTTCGGGCACTTCATAGGCTCTGATCCAGAAAACTTGACCCTTCTCTGTAAACAATAAAATATAATTATGGGTAGAAGCAATAAACATATGTTCTACAAAATCTTCATCACGCGTTGCGGTGCCTTTGCTTCCTCTACCACCTCTATTTTGAGCTTTATATTCTGCTAAATTAGTTCGTTTCATATAGCCCATGTGAGAAATGGTAATAACTACATTTTCATCTGCAATCATATCTTCAATTCTCAAATCATCGCCAGCATATACTATATCTGTTCTTCTTTCATCGCCATATTTGTCTCTCACTTCAATTAATTCATCACGAATTATTTTAAAACGAAGCAATTCATTGTTTAATATTTCATTTAAATTGGCAATGGTCTTCATTAATTCGTCATATTCTGCTTTTAATTTATCACGTTCAAGACCAGTTAAAGTTCTTAATCGCATATCTAAAATTGCACGAGCTTGAATTTCTGACAAATTAAATTTCACAATTAATTCATCTTTTGCAATATCTGGGCTTGCACTTTCACGAATAATCTTAATCACTTCATCAAGATGATCAATGGCAATTAATAAACCTTGTAAAATATGTGCACGTTTTTCGGCTTGAGCTAATTCGTATTTAGTTCTTCTAACAACCACATCATGTCTATGCTCCACAAAATACTGAATCATATCTTTTAGATTTAGCATTTGTGGGCGGCCTTTAACTAAAACAACATTGTTTATTGAAAAAGATGTTTGTAAGGCAGAATATTTATAAAGATTATTTAATACTACATTCGAAATGGCATCAGAGCGTAATTCATATACAATTCGCATACCCTCACGATTACTCTCATCTCGAATTTCGCTAATCCCTTCAATTTTCTTTTCATTACAAAGTTCCCATTGGCGCTTAATCATTTCGGCCTTATTAATTTGATAAGGAATTTCGGTAACAATAATACGCTCTCTATTTCCAACGGGTTCTACATTTGCTTTGGCTCTCATTACAACACGACCACGACCGGTATGAAAAGCTTCTTTAACACCTTCAAATCCATAAATAGTTCCTCCTGTTGGAAAATCGGGCGCTTTTATAAATTTCATTAAACCATCAATATCTATTTCTTTATTATCGATGTAAGCAATTACTGCATTAATTGATTCTGTTAAATTATGGGGTGCCATGTTTGTGGCCATCCCCACTGCAATTCCAGAAGCCCCATTCATTAATAAATTAGGAATACGCGATGGTAATACAGTTGGTTCTGTTAACGAATCATCGAAATTAGGACGAAAATCAACAGTATCTTTATCTATATCGGCCAACATTTCTTCAGCAATTTTACGAAAACGAACTTCTGTGTAACGCATTGCTGCAGGAGGATCACCATCAATAGAACCAAAATTTCCTTGACCATCTACTAACATATATCTCAAACTCCAATCTTGAGCCATTCGCACCATGGTGTCATAAACAGAAGCATCTCCATGAGGATGATATTTTCCTAATACTTCACCAACAATACGCGCCGATTTTTTATAAGGCCGATTGTGTAAAACGCCTAAGTCTAACATTCCAAATAAAACCCGGCGATGCACAGGCTTTAAGCCATCTCTTACATCAGGCAGAGCACGCGATACAATTACCGACATTGAATAATCAATGTAAGCGGTTTTCATTTCATCTTCAATATTAATTGGAATTATTTTTTCTCCTTCTGCCATACTTTTTATATTATCTTAAATTTAGGTAAAATTTATGAACTTTTGTCAGTTTAGTTTGTCTACATTTAAATTTATAAAAAAACAAATTTTTGTTTTCTTTTTAAGCGTATGAAAGTAGCTATTAATAAGCAAATACAGTCAAAACTTATCAACAAATTATATGTTAAAAAATCAAGTTAAAAATTTATCTTTTTTATTTATTAATACTAATTTTGAATTTGGCATTATAACTGTATATTGATCTTTTAATAACTAATAAAATTGTATGGAAGCAAAATTTTCGCCCAGAGTTAAAGATGTTATCACTTATAGCCGAGAGGAAGCATTAAGATTAGGACATGATTATATAGGTATAGAACACTTAATGCTCGGAATGATTAGAGATGGAGATGGTGTAGGAATGCGTTTATTAAAAAACTTAGGTGTTGATTCTCTTGAGCTAAGAAAATTTATTGAGCATAATTTAACCCCTGGCATTCGCAAATCAAATAATTTAGCTAATATTCCCTTAGTAAAACAAGCAGAAAAGACATTAAAATTAACTTATTTGGAGGCTAAAACGTTTAAATCTTCTCAAATTGGTACAGAGCATTTGTTATTGAGTATTTTAAAAGAAGATGACAATATAGTAACCAAAACCTTATTAAAATATGGTGTTGATTATGAAGCCACTCGTATAGAACTTGAAGGATTTTTAGATAATCCAAGTAAAATAGAAAATTCTACTTCTGGGGGTGATGAAGATGAGCCTGAAGATACAAATTTTGGTAGTATGGGAAATAATCCAGCAAATCCAAAAAAACAAGGCGATAGTAAATCTAAAACTCCGGTATTAGATAATTTCGGAAGAGATTTAACAAAAATGGCAGAAGACGACAAATTAGATCCTGTTGTTGGAAGAGAAAAAGAAATTGAAAGAGTATCACAAATATTATCTCGTCGTAAAAAAAACAATCCAATTTTAATTGGCGAACCAGGGGTAGGTAAATCAAGTATAGCCGAAGGTTTAGCTTTACGAATTGTTCAAAGAAAAGTGTCGCGTGTTTTGTTTGGAAAACGTGTTGTTACTTTAGACTTAGCATCTTTAGTTGCTGGCACTAAATACCGAGGTCAATTTGAAGAGAGAATGAAAGCTGTAATGAATGAATTAGAAAAATGCCCTGATGTTATTTTATTTATTGACGAAATACATACAATTATTGGAGCTGGTGGTGCAAGTGGCAGTTTAGATGCAAGTAATATGTTTAAGCCAGCATTAGCCAGAGGAGAAATACAATGTATTGGTGCTACCACATTAGACGAATACCGTCAATACATAGAAAAAGATGGTGCTTTAGAGCGTCGATTTCAAAAAGTTATTATCGAACCGGCTACTCCTGAAGAAACTTTGCAGATTTTAAATAATATTAAATCAAAATACGAAGATCATCACAATGTAACTTATTCTGACGAAGCTTTAAAAGCCTGTGTAACTCTTACAGCTCGTTATATTACCGATAGACATTTACCAGATAAAGCCATTGATGCTTTAGACGAGGCAGGAAGTAGAGTTCATATCACAAATATTAATGTTCCTCAAAATATTTTAGAAATAGAAACTAAGATTGAAGATATTAAAGAGCTAAAAAATAAAGTTGTTCGAAGCCAAAAATATGAAGAGGCTGCTCAGTTAAGAGATACCGAAAAAAAATTACAAACCGAACTTGATCTTGCTAAAAAAGCTTGGGAGGACGAAACTAAACTTAATAGAGTGCCTGTTACAGATGATAATGTTGCAGAGGTTGTTAGTATGATGAGTGGAGTTCCTGTTCAAAAAGTAAATCAAAACGAAGGTGAAAAGCTCGTAAAAATGAACGAGTTAATTAACGGAAAAGTTATTGGACAAGATGTTGCAGTTGCAAAAGTGGTTAAAGCAATTCAACGAAACAGAGCTGGATTAAAAGATCCAAACAAACCAATAGGGTCTTTTATTTTTCTTGGACCTACAGGAGTTGGAAAAACACAATTAGCAAAAATATTAGCTCGTCATTTATTTGATAACGACGAAGCACTAATACGTATTGACATGAGTGAATATATGGAAAAATTCGCTACAACCCGATTAATTGGAGCCCCTCCAGGTTATGTTGGATATGAAGAAGGAGGACAATTAACCGAAAAAGTTCGCCGTAGACCCTACTCTGTTATTTTATTAGATGAAATTGAAAAAGCTCATCCTGACGTATTTAATATGCTACTTCAAGTTTTAGATGATGGTATGTTAACAGATAGTTTAGGTCGAAAAATTGATTTTAAAAACACCATTATTATTATGACTTCTAATATTGGTGCTCGACAACTAAAAGATTTTGGAGCTGGTGTTGGTTTTGGAACTCAAACTCGTAAAGAAAATGAAGATGAAATTTCTAAAGGCGTAATTGAAAGTGCACTTAAAAAAGCATTTGCACCTGAATTTTTAAATAGAATTGATGATGTTGTGATGTTTAATACTTTAGCAAGAGAAGATATTCATAAAATTATTGACATTGAATTGGCTAATTTATTTGGTAGAGTTAATGGTTTAGGTTATTCAATAAAAATTTCTGATGCAGCAAAGGATTATATTGTAGAAAAGGGTTACGATGCTAATTATGGTGCAAGACCACTAAAAAGAGCCATACAAAAATATTTAGAAGATCCTATGGCAGAAGAAATTATTAAAAACAACCTTTCTGAAGGTGATGAAATTGATGTAGATTATAATAAAGAAAAAGATTTAATTATAGTAAATACTCAAAAACCAAAAAGTAAAAAAAATAAAAAAGAAGATAAAACTTAATTTTTTAGGCTATTAAAATCGCAGTATGAATTTTATTTTATCTCCTGATATTTCAGAAAAAAAACTGCTTGAATCTAAAGTAAAAGAAGATTCTATTTATGCCTTAATCGTTTATAACGATGATGTAAATACTTTCGATTTTGTAATCGATTCTCTCGTTAAAATTTGTGATCATAATACTATTCAAGCAGAACAATGCGCTTATTTAATTCATTTTACTGGCAAATGCTCGGTTAAAAACGGAACTTTCAAAAAATTAAAATCTCTTTGCGAGGCTTTGTTAGAAAGAGGCTTGTCTGCAAAAATTGAAAAATAATAATTTATAATTTTAATGTATTGTTATTCTACTTATTAACGATTATTTTTTGATTTATATTCTTTGTTTTGTTTTTACCCACAATAAAATAAATACTAAAAAACCGCTTCTCGATATTAATTTGCAAAAAAGCAAATACACTCGAAGCCACTTGGTCAGTTCGTTAAAAAATTCTGTCTCTTTAATTTTTTGTATCGAGAACTTTTAACAAGAAAACCGCTTCTCGATACTAATTTGCAAAAAAGCAAATTCACTCGAAGCGACAGTGAATTGTTAGTTCGGTATTTTAAAACCCAGGTCTGTTCGAGTAAAAAATTCTGTCTCTTTAATTTTCTGTATCCAGAACTTTTTAACAACAAAATCTGTCAGTTCGAGTAAAAATTTTGCCTCTTTGAATTTTTGTATCGAGAACTTTAATAATAAACCGCTTCTCGATATTAATTTGCAAAGAAGCAAATACAACGAAGCGAAGTGTCTGTTCGTTAAAAATTCTGCCATTTTTTTGTATCGAGAACAGCTACAAAAAAACCTCGATAATTTTATCGAGGTTTTTTTTATAAAATAATTTTATTTAATCATCATTCTTTAATCATACTGCCTCTGTAAACAGATTGATTATTATCCATTACACTAATAAAATATACCCCTTTATCAAATGCATTGATATTAATTTTATTCGTTAATTCTGCTTTTTGAGTTTTTATGATTTGCCCTAATACATTTGTAATTGTTATGTAAGTATTGTTTGCACTTAGTAATTCAACAGTAAACTCTCCATTGTTTGGATTAGGATAAATTTTTATTCCGTTTTGATTATTTAATTCGTTAATGCCTGTGCATTCAATTCTTAATACTTGAATTGTAGCGGTACTTATACAACCATTAGTACCTGTTCCAATTACGGTGTAGTTAGAATTGCTTATGCTTTGATAAACGACTATAGAATTAGAATTTATTCCATTGCTCCATTGGTAGGTGTTGCCTCCAGTTACAACCAAGGTAGTTGTTTCTGAAACACCAATACAAGTATTGCCACTAATGCTTAAAATAGGACTAGCATTTACCGATAAGTTACTGATTGCAAAGGCTTGCGATACACAACCCGCAGAACTTGTTCCTGATACTGTAAAACTAGCATTGCTTGTTGGGCTTACCACTGCGCTTCCACCTTGTATGGTATAAGTATTTGCTCCGTTGGGATTGATCGTAAAATTTTGACCTGAGCAAATCGTGCCGTTGTTTACCGTAATTGTTGGGTTGGGATTAACGATTAAATTACTGGTTGCTTGTGATACACATCCTGTAACAGAATTTGTTCCTTTTACTGTATAAGAAGTGTTGCTCGGTGGACTAACCACCGCATTACCGCCTTGTATGGTATAGGTATTGGCTCCGTTTGGATTGATCGTGAAGTTTTGACCTACACATATTGCTCCAGAGTTTACCGTAATTGTTGGGCTCGGAATAACGATTAAATTACTTGTTGCAAAGGCTAGTGATACACATCCTGCAACACTTGTTCCTGATACTGTAAAACTAGCATTGCTTGTTGGGCTTACCACTGCGCTTCCACCTTGTATGTTATAGGTATTTGCTCCGTTTGGATTGATGGTAAAGTTTTGGCCCGCACAAATGGTTCCAGAGTTTACTGTAATTGTCGGGTTGGGATTAACGATTACACTAAAGGTTGCAAAGGCTTGTGAGATGCATCCTGATAAGGTATTTGTACCAATTACTGTAAAAGTAGTGTTAATGGATGGGCTTACCACCGAATTACCCCCTTGTATGGTATACGTATCAGCTCCTGTTGGATTGATTGTAAATGATTGACCTGCACAGATTGATCCAGAGTTTACTGAAATAATTGGGCATTCATTAAATTTAACTAAAAAAGCATCGGGAAAACCCAGGTAGATACCAGCAGATTGATGGCTGCCAACAGTGGCAATACTTGTGCCTGAGATTGTACCTGCATTCCCCGTCATATAAACATTACCGCCAGAAGCATCTGTGGCGCAGGAGCCTTCCCAATCCATATCACTGCCACCATAATAAGTACCCCATTGCCGAATGCCTGCTGAATTAAATTTTACTAAAAAAGCATCGTAACTTCCTCCTCCATAAGCAGGTTGATGAGACCCTACTGTGGCGATGCTTGTGCCTGAGTTTGTATCTGTATACCCAGCCATATAAACATTGCCATTTGCATCTGTGGAGCAAGAATATCCTATATCATATCCACTGCCGCCATAATAAGTTCCCCATTGGCGAATGCCTGCTGAATTAAATTTTACTAAAAAAGCATCGTAACTTCCTCCTCCAAAACTTGATTGATGGCTGCCGAAACCGCCAATGCTTGTGCCTGAGTTTGTATCTGTATACCCAGCCATATAAACATTGCCATTTGCATCTGTGGAGCAAGAATATCCTATATCTTCTCCACCACTGCCGCCATAATAAGTACCCCATTGGCGAATGCCTGCAGAATTAAATTTTACTAAAAAAGCATCGTAACTTCCTCCTCCAAAACTTGATTGATGGCTGCCCGATGTGGCAATGCTTGTGCCTGAGTTTGTATTTGTATATCCAGCCATATACACATTACCAGAGGCATCTGTGGAGCATGAGTTTCCAAAATCCCATGCACCACTGCCGCCATAATAAGTTCCCCATTGGCGAATTCCTGAATTATCAAACTTCACTAAAAAAGCATCTAAACTTCCATCAGCAGCAGATTGATGAGACCCTACTGTGGCAATGCTTGTGCCTGAGTTATTATTTGTATACCCCGCCATATAAACATTACCAGAGGCATCTGTGCTGCAGGAGTTTCCACGATCTTCTCCACTGCCACCATAATACGTACCCCATTGCCTTACTCCACTTGAATTAAATTTTACTAAAAAAGCATCATAACTTCCTCCTCCATAAGCAGGTTGATGAGACCCTACTGTGGCAATGCTTGTGCCTGATGAGTTAGGTGTTTCCCCCGCCATATAAACATTACCATTTGCATCTGTTGCGCAGGAGCTTCCATTTTCATTTCCACTGCCACCATAATAAGTACCCCATTGACGAATGCCAGCTGAATTAAATTTTACTAAAAAAGCGTCACTGTTAAATCCTACTCCTTTAGTAGATTGATGGCTTCCCGATGTGGCAATGCTTGTGCCTGAGCTTGTTGATGCTTGCCCCGCCATATACACATTACCAGAGACATCTGTGGAGCAGGAGTTACCATATTCACTTCCGCTGCCACCATAATAAGTGCCCCATAAACGAACTAGTGGGTCGATAATAAATGCTTGGTTTTTATTAATGTTTTCAATCTCAAAACTTAAAACATTGTTTGTTATTATCCATTTAGATTTTAAAGTATTGCCGTTTTGTTTTACTAAGGGCGCTTGCTCTATTATATCGCCTAAGGGCGTTTTATAAATTAATTCGCCTTTGTTGTTTAGTGTTATTTTATCGGCTCCTTTTATTTCTAATTGTATTTGTTTGTAATCAGCACCAGC
>Ga0114977_10001028_pt1 | contig 18397 bp, 19 predicted proteins | sample S_130805_MF_Meta_FD_87026 | JGI IMG/M metagenome (GOLD analysis project Ga0114977, IMG submission 87026) | Freshwater microbial communities from Lake Simoncouche, Canada to study carbon cycling - S_130805_MF_MetaG | ecosystem: Environmental > Aquatic > Freshwater > Lake | place: Lake...
TGATTGTATAAAGGAATAAAATGCTTACACCCGCCGCTACAATCGTTGTACTCAGCATCAGGATCAGCCCAGCGAGAAATTTTGCCTCCATAATCTATATAATCAGTATCAAGAACTTTACAAAGATCTAACAGACCTAAATCTTTGTTCTTTATCACTTTTTCTTTTTGTTTTTTATAGAGCCGCTTGAAGTCCTAAGCCCAAAATTTAAATCCATCCACGCTGTTTCTATTAACGCTTTGTCTTTAGTGAGCTTCATCTTCTCACGCATATACTTCATGGTCCAGTTCTTCCACTTTTCATTATCTTCTGGAGCGTAAGAATGTTTAGTTGCCCAATTTGGAGTTTGATCGTCACAAACGTCTTCGTATTTAAGATTTAAGTTAGCTATCTTAAATTGTTTATCTAAAATTTTTTTAATATGTTTATCGTTCATAAGCCTGTAGATCCAAAACCGTTATTTTCTCTTAACGTATTACCTAAATCTTTTATCTCATTAAAATCAACTACATAACAAGATTCAAAAATTATTTGCGCTATTCTATCTCCTTTTTTTACTGAGAAATCAGCACTGTCATCTGTATTATAAAGAATAACTCCAATATCTCCACGATAATCGCAATCAATAACGCCAGCTAAAACATCAATGCCATTTTTATAAGCTAAACCAGATCGAGGAGCAATACGTCCATAATAACCGGGAAAGATCTCCATTGAGATGTTGGTCTTGATTAGCTTTCTACAACCTTTATTAACTAAAGCGTCTTCTGCTGCATACAAATCATATCCAGCGGCAAACCTTGTTCCTTGAGTAGGAATTATTGCATCATCAGACAACTTCTTTATATTTACTTTTAGAGTTTCTTTGTAGTACATATTATTTATCTTTTAAAATTGACATTAAAATTCTAGCTTCTTTTGCGGGAATGTCAGAATAATTAGTCCAAACTTTAGCTTCGGCATTTTTATAAACGTCAAGCTTCCAAGCATTTCGAAGATAATCTTGAAACTCTTCAAAACTCTTGATTCCAGAATTCTTAGCGGTCTTTTCTAACATTCCTTGTGAAGAAGGAAGTCCTACATCGTTATCGTCTTCAAAGACGGAAGGAGTGCCTTTCTTGGAAGCGTCAATTTCATCGCTGCCAACAATGTGTACGTTTAGAAAGTTTCTTACAGCCCTAACGAATGAGCGATTTGCTGCAATCGTCTCCAGAAATTTGACAGCAAAATCCGAAGTGTTATTGACCGTAGCGTTTGCGATATCTTCATAATAACTTTCATACTCTGATTCATAATTTGGAACCCAAGTTATACCACACTTAATTGAAACATAAGACGCTTCGCACTTTACAACGTCGTATTTTACGCTTGTATATCCTCGCAGTTTGGCAAGCTCTTTAATGCCAGACAGCTTGATAAGAAGCTGGTTATCAGCAAGACCTTCAATTGAAGTGGGCATCTGCTGCTTACGAGATTCAAACCATCCTCTATTAGGGAATAGATGCTCTGGTTTAACCATCGCTCGCCAGTTGATTGAGCCGTCTTCATTTGTTTTGTAATCTATGCCTTCAATTAATCCCCATGCGTTACGCGACTGAGGTACTAGATTTGGATTCTTGTTCTCGTTCATTGTAAATTTTAAAATAATCTTGTTCTTCTTCGAAGTCTTTGGAAAGAATAACACGTTCTCCAGATTTGTCAAGAGGACTATTTCTTAAAAATGAAGCTTTTGAGGAAAAAAGTTTTCCAGAAGAAAATAATATTTTAGAACTGGCGAATTTTGTGGTTTCATTAATTTTTGATTTAATTTCATCTGATAAAACAGAAGCTTTGTCTTCATGTATATCCCAATTAAGAAATTTAAATCTAAATGCACTAATATTATCCAATTGATTACAATATATTTTAATAGTAAATCCAAGATATTTACAATTTTTCAAAAAGTTTTCAGACACATCGTCTGAAATCATAATTGTTATATTTTTAATATTGTTTTTGTGCGGAATCAATAAGGATAAATTAAGATCCTTGTTTGTAATAATGTTTACTTTTCTATTTTTAATCCAGAAGTTTAAAACTTCTGGAGACATGTTATCCAAATAATCCAATCTAAGATTAACAAATTGATCTTGTAGAAATTTTTCTTCAGTAGTGTAGTTTGGAACTATTTCTACTACTTTTCTGTTAAATTCTTTACCTATGTGGATTAATTCAAACCGATCTAAGTCATTTTTAATATTCAATGCGTCCAAAATCTTTTTCGCGACAAGATACGGGCTTATAAAATTAATAGTTTTTGGAGACTCGTTTAATTGTCCATAACTAGGAGAATTGCCGCACCTATCTGAATCAATGTTTATTTGAAGATGCTGGTTCCAAATTGGTTTAACAGTGTCAGAATCAAATATAGAATAAAGACCAATGCTAGGAATACCTAGGGTCGAAGCTAAATATAAAGAATAATTTTGATTAGCTATCAGTAGCTTTGCTTTAGAAATGATGTACGCTTCTTGTTTTTTATTTATTTTAATAAAACAACGTTTTGAGGCTACCTTTACATCTTCATCATTAGCTATTTGAAAGATTTCAATCTTATTTTCTTTCAAAAACGGGTTAATAAGAGATACTATATCTGAAAAATAATCATAAGAACCGTCGCTATATTTGCAACGAGTGTCGATAACGATAATATTATCTTCACAGGTAGGCAAATAAGCCAAATCAACATAAGGCTTTGTGATTTTTAATCCACATTCTAAAGCGTATTTTTCAGCTATGTTCATATACTTTCAATTGAATCTTATCTTTATTATTTTTTGTAAAATTTAAATGTCTACGAGTCTCTAAATAAGGAACGTAAGCGAACTCAAAATGTTTCTTTTCATCGCCGCGACCTTCAAAAAATAATGGATCATCCATTTTATCGCAGTAACTTAATACTTTGTGAATATATTTATTTGAAGATACCAGATCAAAATATTGAGGCTTAGTAAAATAATAGATATTATGATCAGGATATTCTTCTTTAATCGAAGGCAAAAGAGATGATGTTATAATTACATCTTCTTCGTTTTCTGGCATTACGAATGCAATTCTTTTGCCGTTGTCTTCTTCTGATAGACTTGAAATCATTTTTTCCTTTGTGATTGAATTGTTTTCTACGGTAGCAACTTTCATAAAATAAGCCAACACATCTGAACGTTTAAGGTCTGTATTTAATCTTTGAATCCAATGATCAACTCCAGCAGAATCTTTTTTTCCTAAAATATTTATATATAAACTTTCGATCCATTTTCTATCCGATAGAGAATCATCTGGAGTAAAATTAATATTCTTTTCTTTTTCAGTGGAATCTATTTGAGAAAAATCCGCGTATGGAAAAGAGTCGAATAATTCTTCGAAGAATTTTCCAATAATTTCTATGCTGTAGTTTTCTAGTACGAAATTTCTAGCTTTCTTTCCTAGTAGCAACTTATCTTGTAACGACATTTCGTATACTTTTTGCAATTGTTCTGCAATGCTTTTTGGCAATGTAGAAGCTTTGATAAATTGTGTTCCCGGTTCACGATATTCAGCCCACTCAAGAGGAAGACCTCCGCTTTCTTCAGAACAACAATCTTCGCCACAACTATAATTAGTAACAAGAGTAATTAATTCTGTAAGCTTTGCTTCTTGAATTGGAATTTCTTGTCCACCAGATGTAAATGGATGACAATAAACATCCATTAAATTGTAAATTTGATTTAGTTGTTGTTCGTTTACGCCGTTTTTAATATTTGTCGTTTCGCAACTTTTAGCAGTTTTACAAAATGGACAATCGACATTAACTCCAACGAAATTATTGACATGATAATTATTACAATTTTTGCAAAAATAAGTTGTTAGAATATTTTTGCTATCAATATTTTTTTCTTTTATGAGGCGGGAAATATCCCACCCTTCTACCCAATGGGTATGTAGAAATAGTTTAGCTTTTGCTGATGGATTTTTATCACAAAATAATTTAAATCCATCCAATAGATTAGGAACGCTTTTTCTTAATTGATTTCTAAATACGAAACCAATTATAAAATTATCTTCAATATTAAATAGTTTTCGCAGCTTCTTCGTTTGATCTAAAGGCAGTTTGTGAAAATCATCGACATCTAAACTTCCTCTTACTGTTTTGACATGTTTATAGCCTAGATCATGCAAAGCTTTTTCTGCAAAAGAGGCCCATACAAAATAATGTTTAATTTTAGACGCAGCGTCCACAGCGTCTGGTAAAATAGGAACACTATCAAGAGTTGTGTGGATAATACAGTTGACCTTATTCCACCAAGGTTTATCATAATATCCATTGAATCCCCAGATATCTTCTATGCCTAGATAAATATCTGGTTTGAATTCATTGATAGCTTTATCAATGGTTTCTGATCCATAAGCAAGCATTTGAGAACGCTTTGGATCTTTCTGTATTTCTCTAATAAGTTCTTGGTCGTCAGGAAGAGAACCAACACACTTCCAAGGAGTGAGTTTAGTAGAATCGCTACTCCAAGTAAGAGAATTACTTAATTCAAACAATTCGTATTTTCCAGTCTTATATAAATAAGACAACAAATTCTTTTTATGCTTACCGAAGCCGGTAAACATTTTGCAATGATTGCTATGGATCAGAACCTTTTTCTTTTGCATTAGAACTCCACTTCGTCTGTGGCGACTTCAACTTCTTGAGCCTTTGCCTTTTGTGCTACCGGAACGAGGGTAGCATTCTGCCTTGTGGTCTTTGGAGCGGAATCCTTAATGAGCTTGCGAGAATCGTCCAAAATAGAATAATACTTGTTAATAAAAGAAATCAACCGAATACATTCTCCCGGCTCCAAAGGAATCTTAAAATTGTCTGATCCATTTCTAGTGATAGACAGACCGAAAGCAGTATACTTTACAGCATTATCTCCTTGGCCCTTTACCTTTTCAAAAGGAGAAAACTTAATTGAAGTCTTATTTGACTCGCTATTATGAAAAGTAAAATAAGCGGTCTTTTGCTGGATGGCGTTAATAACTTCGCCTAGTTCAAATTCATTAAACTTTAGAGAAGCGTTCTTGGAAGGGTCATTGCGACTTTCAGAAAAAGAGCCAGTCTTCTTTTGATCGTTCCAAGAATGTTGAGCGATCATGTTTACATAAAACTGAGTCTCTTGACCTTCCTTTTGTGAAATTTGGAAGCTAATTGCACAGCCCGCATTCTTAGAGTTGGGCTTGTAAATCTGTAGATTCATATATCGCAAGATACTAACAATATCTTGCGATATTTCTAACAGAATTACTGCAAATAATAAAATAAACTTCTAGCAGTTCCACTGATAACTGGACTGGCAATTTTAATAGGAATAGCAGGATTTAAAGATTGATTTGCCCCTACAGTTACAGTTCCGAAATCTCCGCTAAACGAACTCAAAGCGGAAATAATATAAATATCTTTATCGTCAGATGGTGTGATTGTAGTTCCAGTATTTGTATAACAAAATGGAATATCTAGATTATTGCTCATATATTTTATATTACACAGATATTGTTATTTTGAATAGAAATTTCTATTTGCGAGACTTTTGAATCGCCGATTATTTTTTCAGCTATCAACGTATGAAGTTCTCGCTGAAGAGTTTTGTCTACTTGTCTGGCTCCAAAAGTATTTAGCTCAATTCTACTGTAAAGAAAATCAATGACAGCGTCAGTATATGATAGTTTTATTTTTCTATTAATTAATTCGCTCGTTAATTTATCTAATTGTTTTTTAATAATGTTTTTTAAATGATTGTCATTTAAATTATTAAATAATATTATTTCATCTATCCTGTTTAACAAATCGGCTGGAAAATAGTTTTTTAACGCAGCAACAACATCGTGTTTGATATTGTTGCTTTTAGAATTAAAACCGATTGTATGATTGTTGATTGCTTGCGCTCCAATATTAGTCGTCATTATAATAATGCAATTAGAGAAATCCACTACACTTCCAAAAGTATCAGTGATTTTTCCTTCTTCTAAAATTTGAAGCAAGGAGAACAAAACATCTGGATCAGCTTTTTGAATTTCGTCAAACAAGATTAAACTATGGGTGTTCTTTTTCACTTTCTCTGTTAAAATGCCACCCTTATCATATCCTACATAGCCGGGACTAGATCCAATTAATTTATTAATAGATGTCTTGTCCGTATATTCCGACATGTCTATATATATAAAGCTATTCTTATTTGAGTAAAGATTTTCAGCCACCAATTTACTGCAAAAAGTTTTTCCTACTCCTGTTGGGCCAGCAAACAACATAGAAGCTAAAGGTTTCTTTTGATCACGGAATCCAGCTTTAGAACGAATTAAACATTTATATATTTGATCTATCTGCGAAGATTGACCAATTAATTCATTTTCTAAAATTAATTTAGTTTTCTTTAGCTTTTCGAAGTCTTCTTTAGTTAAATCTTCTACGGGTATATTAGTTTTATTAGAAATAACAGATAGAATATCTTTTTCAGAGACTTCGTATCTCTTGTTTTTCCATTTTTCAACCATTCTTACTGTAGCTTTTTCAAATTTAGATAACAAATCAGTAAGAAGTTTCTGTTTTCGAGTGTCAGAAATACTTAAATTACTATTTATTTTTTTCATTTGAGATTCAATTTTTTGCATATCAGGAGTTTTCTTAAACATTCCTAATTTAATTTTAGAACCTGTTTGATCAAGGAGGTCCAGAACTTTATCTGGAAAACGTCCAGATAAATACTTGTCCGCCATATCAATAGAATATTTTACAATTTCATCAGAAAAAGAAACAAGGTGAAAGTTTTCATAAGAATGTTTTGTAGATTTGATAAGGTCGAAGGTTTCTTCTTTATTTGGCTCTTCTATCTTAATCATTTGAAATCTGCGTGACAATGCAGGATCATCGGCAATAGTTTTTCTATACTCGTCAAAAGTCGTTGCACCAATGCAACTAATGTCTCCTCTGGCTAAATATGGCTTCAGGATGTTGGCGACATCCATTCCGTTCTCTGGATTACCGGCTCCTATGATAGTGTGAATTTCATCGATAAAAAGAATAATATTATTGTCGTTACAAACTTCTTTTAAAATATTTTTGATTTTTTCTTCAAACTCTCCTCTGTATTTACAGCCGCCGATAATCATTGGCATATCTAAAGAATAAATTCTTTTCATTAAAAGGAAGTCAGAACATTCTCCTTTAACGATAACCTGAGCTAAAGATTCGATTAAAGCGGTCTTTCCTACACCAGCTTCACCGACAACAAGAGGGTTATTCTTGTTTTTACGGCATAAAATCTCTGATATTTTTTGGATTAAATTGCTGTTTACATGGAGATTATTAATTTTTCCATTGATCACCATTTCGTTTAAGCAAATAGAATATTGTTGAAGATTCTTATAGACTGGAATCCTTGGATTAGGCATTTCAGATATATTTGGAGCGTCTTCTATTTTCATAAGATCGTCTTCCAATAAAGACTCTTCAATATCAGCGCATATTTTATTAAATGGAATGTCGATAGAGTCTATGAACTTTTTAAAAAGTTCATCTTGACTCTCAAACAGACAAATAAATACATGTTCTATACCTACAAATTTATGATCGAACTTGTTAGATAGAGATTTTGCGCCATTTAAAAGATTTTTAGCTTCTTCGTTTAGTAATGGTTTTCCAATCTTTTTCGTTGTTATCTTGTAATTGGCTTCGATGAAAGAATTAATTTGTTTTTGAAGAGATTCTTTATCAACTTGGTATTTTAAAAAGTTTTGCTCTATTTGGTCTTGATTAATTTTAGTAAAAGCAAGTAAGAAATGTAGACAATTAATAAAACCGCTATTTCTAGCTTCAGCTAAACCACAAGCTATTTTAATTAGTTTTTGCGCTCTTGGTGTAAAGTTAAAGTTTTTCATTCGATGTCTGATAGCTTCATACAAATATGATTATCCATAATGCCAATCTTGTCAACCCATAAAACATCGTCGCCCTTCTTTCCTACGAATATAACAATATTCTCTTTATCTGGAATCTTTAATCCAGATTCAAGGTATTCGCTCAATCTTGCGTTCTTGCCACCATCTAAGAACATACAACTAATGCTGCCGACTTCATCTTTTAATTGAAAACGATAAAAGGTAGCATTGGTTTTCTTAGTCTTGCCTTTATAAACATCATCGATAACGCCAACAACCTTTACTGTTTCACCTTTAAATACAGAATAAAATTCCAAAGTATCTGTAAATCCGCTTTCGTTTTGATCTAAAATATCCTTTAATCTTGTAGAAGGAGTGTATCCTAATAGTTTATATTCAAAGACCCAGTTAGCGAATTTTTCATGATTCTTATTCTGATCGTAAATCTTTTTATATTCTTGATACTTCTTTTTAAAAGTTTCTTTTCTCTTGTCGCCCATGAAAGGCTTTCCTTTTTCATCAAGCATGTTTGTTTTTATAGCGCACTCGCTCATGATGGTGAGAACATCGTAATCGTATTTGGGAGCTATATTATATACAAATCTTTTTTCTTTGTCAGTGAGAAGATTGAAAGCTTGAGCTTCAAGAACTAAGCGTGATCTCTTGTTAGTATACGAACTTAAAGTTCCAGCTTGTATAAGCGAAGAAAGCAATCCGATATTGATGCTCGCTTGTTTGGCGGCAATAAATATGTCGAACTTGTTTGGAGTAGTACTTTCTCTAAAGCTCTTTAAAGCTTCTAGCGATTTTTCAGAAACACCCTTGATAGAATTTAAACCAAAGCGAATATCTTTGCCTTCAATTGAGAAGTCGAAATCTGACTTCGCTAGATCTGGCGACAGAAGCTCGATATCAAATTGAATGAGTTCTTTTGAGATCTTATTTATTTCTAAATGAGAATCTGGTTCGTATTTAGATAGCTTAAGCAAAGCCAAGAAAAACTCTTGAGGATGGTTGAATTTTAAATAAGCTGTCCAAGCTGCAAGAATAGAATAAGATATAGAATGCGATTTGTTAAATGAATAGTTTGCAGAATCTTCTGCTACTTTCCATAAAACGTCGCCAATTACAGGATCAAGATTTTGTTCTGTAACTTTCTGGCGGATCTTTCCTTGCCAAGCTGGCATTTCACTAACTTTCTTTTTGCCAACGATGCGGCGCAACTGTTCTGATTCGTCCAAAGTGAATCCTAAACGAACAGCCATTTTCATCAACTGCTCCTGATACAAAGGAATTCCTCCTGTATAAGATAACTCTTCTTTAAAAAAGTCATGAATGACTTTGAAGTCGCCAGTATATGCATAAGAAGCATAATCATCAGCGAAATCCAAAGCTCCCGGTCTTGCAATCGCGATTACAGCACTTAGCTGTTCAAGGTTCTTGGGTTTAACTTTCCTGCATACTTTAAAGTTGGTTTCAGCCTCAATCTGGAATAGTCCTTGAGGAGTGCGAAGATCAGCAAAATTTAAGTATAAATTAGGATCATCAAGATCAATCTTAGTAATATCTAAATTAATGCGCTTGCACACTTCGCTAACTACAGTAAGAGTGCGTAAACCAAGAACGTCAAACTTAACCATCAGTTCGGCGACATAATTCATGTCATATCCACTAACAAGATTGCCTTCTGAAGTTTTTTGTACCGGACATACTTCTTCAATATCATAATAAGAAATAGCAATACCAGATGGATGAACTCCAGTGTTTTTATTAATACCTTGTAGTTTACAAGCTATTTCATATACGTGTCTATTAATATCAACCCACGCCCTAAAACGATCTTCAGCTTTATAAGCCTCTTCTAAATCGAAAACTCGACCAAACTGTTTAGGAATAAAATCGCTAACTTCATTCACTTCTGTTTCAGAAAACGAACCTACGATTTTACCGCACTCTTTAATACAAAGTTTACTAGAAAGAGTATTCAAAGTTAAAATCTTTGAAGTCTTGCCAGCGTGTTTGTTTTCAATATACTTAATTACTTCTGCGCGTCTATCGTAACTAATGTCGTTATCAACGTCTGGCAAAAGAGATCCATCAAGATAAGTGACGCCATCCTTAATAATCTTTTTTGCGCGTGATCGACTGACGAATCGCTCAAAGAATAGTCCGTACTTAATAGGGTCTACTTTCGTAACGCCCACAACAAATAGCACCAAAGAACCAGCAGCACTACCTCTACCGGGGCCAGTTGGAATAGAATTTTCATGACAAAAATTAAGAATATCCCAATTGAGAAGCACATAATCTACGAAATCTAGTTCTTTAAAAATATCTAATTCCATCTCCAATCGATTCGTATAATCGGAAGATTTATTAATCAAGCTGGCATAGCATAATGATTTAAGGAAAGTAAAATTATCTGATTCAACAGGAATCCCTAACTTTTTATAATACTTTTCTTCAATATTAATTTGCGGCAATCGCACGCCGGGAAGCATTGCGTCGGTATAACTTATAAAATCGTTATAAAAGTTTAAATCTCCACTTGCCATAGCTGTTTGATAAAAATTTTGAAATTCATCTGAACGTCGTACATTGAATTATGTAACATATTCTCATCGAAGTCAATCTTGTAATCCTTTAATTGAGCTTTGATGCTGGTTTTTAATCCTTTTTCGCGAAAATCGTTTAACTTATATTGCCAATAAATCAGATCTTCTTTGTTTTGTATTTTGAAATTCTTTTTAATTGCCTTAGCCATACAGTTAGTATCTAAGATTCTATCTGTAAAAGAAAAATCGCTTTTGCGTCCGAGAAGTTTTCTGTATATGTTGTGAATGTATACGTCAAATCCAAGCAAATTCTGACCAACTATTAAATAGCTAGGATCATACAAATATTTTTCAAATTCATCAAGAATAGGTTCTGGATCTTTTGCTAAATAATTATATCTATCATAACTAAAATGAGTTATAGTAATGGCATCCTGAGACATGTTGAGTGGATTCCATTTTATATGATTATCTGATTGGTGGACAATGTTAGTGCCTTCAGATATGAGGTAACTAAGTTGCCAAGGTTTATTTTCTAAATCTAAAAGATTTAGATGGCAAGTTTCAAAATCGAAACAAATATATTTCTGTTCTTTATTAAAGCGTAGCATTTTGATTTTCTTTCCATGATTCAAAACAGAATTCATCACTACAGAAATGATTTAATTCTGGCTTTTGCATATTGCGTTCCTTACCTATAGATCGATTGCAGATGATTTTATAAGTTTGAAAAGCTTTTGCGTCTTTTCTTTGATTGTAATAAATAGTTTTTGTTAGTACAGTGGTTAATTGATTATCTAATGCGAACTCTTTCACTTTTGATTCCAATAAGTAATCAAATGCAAGATTATTCCTTTCAATAAACATGGTTGGTTTAGTGAAAGAAAAATCTGGAACGCAATTAGCAAATAAGAAATTATTTACATGAACGAAAGAATCATAAAATGGAACGCAAAGCTTTAAGTCGTTCTCTTGCCAAAGATCTTTTAAAGATTGAGAATCTAGAAATCCTGTGAAATCGCAAAAAGCTTTTGAATAAATACGGTTTAACAGTTTGCATCCATTAGCATTTTTAGCAAAAATAACCACCTTGTGTTGAGAGTTCGCATCATCTTCCAAAGATGAATTTCTTAATGATAGGCGTAATCCAAAAATCAAATCAATACCAACCTCTTTCGATCTTTTATAAGCTTCAAAGAAACCAATTAACGAATCTTCTATCAACACCATTCGCTCCAAAGAATCATCTTTGACTATTTTAAAAATACTATCAGAACCGTTTTCTGTGACTTTTTTAGGATCATCTAATGTGAGTATAGATTTTCCTATACTATAGTGCGATTTAAATAACGGCAACATATACCATGAAGGTACAGCAGTTTTCAAAAACTGTCAAGATCGAAATCATCGTTATTTTTCTTGCGAGGAGATTCAGGAGACGGCGACGATTGCCAACAAGGACATCCTGCATAGTTTTCAGCAATTATTTTTTGATCTCCCTTTTGGATTTTTACTAAATCTTTTTTATTAAAAGCTGTTTTAATAAGATTCTTTTTAGAATCGTATAAAGCAAAATAATTAAATGGAAACTTATATGTGCAATACCACATAGGAGTTCCATCTTTCTTTAACTGATTAGGCTGTTTAGCAAATCCGCACAACAGTTTTCCAGAGAAACTGCCATCTTTAGGCATTCCTTGATTTGCCGCTAAATTAGATAAAGCAGTTTTATCATTAAAAGAATCGGCGTATTTTTGATAATCTGTCAGTTCGTGTTCAAAACCAATAAGTTCATACTTATCTTTTGATTGCATAGGCATTACGCCGCCATTATTCATATCTTGTTTCAAGAACAAGAATTCCATTTTTATATTCTTTAAATGAGGATATAGTTTTCTAATAGCAAGAGTATACATATAGTCTTGCAGATTATCGGTTATTTCTTTGCCTTCGTATTTCTTTTTGTTTGTTTTGTAATCACGAATTAATACGAGACTTGAAGTTTCGTAAATAAATAACTTATCGATAAATCCTTTGATCTTATAACTTATATCATCGGCTTCGACGGTGATTTCAAAATCTTTTTCCGAAATAATTTCGCTTGGCTCGCCATTTTTCGTACCGAAAAAATCATAATACAAACCTTTTAATATCATTTCACAGATATCATCAAGATCTTCTTCTGAGTTAAGTTGTTTTCTTTTGATATGTTTTAATATCAAACGCTTTACAGATTTTGAAGCAAAGGTTTTTTTACCTTTTATTATCTTATTGTAATTATGTTTATGCCTTTTTGCGCCAAGACACTCAAGAACGATATGCACAGTGTCCCCTTTTAAAGCTCCACTGTTCGTTTTATCAGGAAGCTTAAGGTTATACTTGCACCAGTATTGCCAAGAACACGCTTTAAGTGTCTTGATTTTACTGGCAGATAGAGTTTCTTTCGGCATCTAATTGTTCTTTGTAATTTTTTAAAATTTCAATCTTGCTGGATGAATTTTTATCTTTGTTATTATACAAATATTTGATGATATATTCAATTTGACTAATGCGATTAACCCTTTTATTAATCCACTTATCAATCGATATCCCATTCTCAAGCATTTCGCCAAAATCTTTCGACAGTGGTAATCTAATCTCTAGTTTAGAAGCGTCGAAGAAATTAGTCAGTTTAAGATAAATTTTAATAGCGGCTTCTAATCCTCTGTTTGAAATTTTTTCAGAATCGTTGTTCGTGGATATGGTTATCTTGTTTAGATTCTGAGACATTAAATAAGCGATTTGTTTTGAGCTTATTTCAAGACCAAATATAACAAGATGATTATATATGTTTTGCTCAGACAACGCCAAACTATCGCCTACGCCTTCAATGAGAACTATTTCTTTTTTAGTTTCAACGGCATTTTGAAACTTAGATTCGCCATTTACTTTTAAGTTAATAGGGTAAATCCAACTAGCCTTCTTTCCGATATGTTTCCATTTAGAAATAGAACTAGTGCTTTTCCAAAGAAGATGGCGACCAGTGATCCCAATAACCTTGGCGTTTTCATCATAAACAGGAAAGACGAATCGTCCATTCATTTTTCCAGACATTGAAAATCCAGCATTATAAAGCTTTAAAGTGCAATCAGAAATTGCTTTATTGTTATAAAACTTATAATGAGGCAACAAAGTTTCAACTTCATCGTGATCGAAAAATTGATCTACTTGCATTTTTTGAATTGGTTTTCTTTCGAAATCTGATATTTCATTGTTCTCTAAATCTTTGATTAATTGATCCACTTCAACATCATTGTCTTTTGCACTAAGTGCTAATAGCTTTTTGAATGGCATGTATCCGGTGTTTGCTACGAAATCTCTCCAAATGCCAGTGTCTTTCCAGATTTGCAAAGCTGTTCGATTATCGCCATCTCTGTAAATAGCGTTAGTTTGCCAATAAGAACCTTTGTCAGTAAGACTATAGCCTAGCTGACTAAGAATGGTTTCTATTTTTTCTTGATCTATATTCATGTTAGCTAAGGTTCGGAACGTCGTCCTCTGAGTCGTTTGATACTGATGCTGTTGTGCTTAGACCATCTACAATGTCTCGTAGATCACCCTTTTCAGTAATAGCAAAATTATTGAAATCAAGATTTACAAAGTTCTTCTTTAAGCTGCCGTCTGACATTTTTACAGGATTAATCGCGCTAAATACATCTTTTCCCAAATGTCTTGCTTTTACATTAATGAATTTATGAGTGCCAAATCCTTTTTCATTCTGAAGCTCATCACTTGTTTTATTGCGGAGAATAAACATGTGCGATGAAAACTGAGTAATACGGTCAGATAGAGAAACAATGCTTTCATCATCTACGATGTTTGCTGACTGCCTATTATTAACAATACCTGTTCGGTTAGACTGTACAGAAGTAAACATAGAAATACACGGCCCCATATCACTAACGATTTCTCGTTGAATGCATTTCTTATATTTATCAACTAACTCGCCAACGACTTGATATTCGCTTTTATTGTTAGAAGAATTTTCATAAGTGGTTTTAATGTAATCGAAATTAAAAACCAAAGGATTGCCACGGCCAACTTCAGCGTAATAAAAGCGCTTAAGAAGATTGATTTGAGCATCAACATTCATGCCACCAACATTGTAGTAAAATAATTTTTGCTTTTGTACTTTACTCCATACTGATCTTATTTTCTCAACAATAGGTTCTCCAGCTTTACGCCAGTTTCCGCTTTCGATCAAATGCAAAGGGACTCCGCTAAGTGCGGCGCATTGGCGATTGATCAATTCTTCTTCGCTCATTTCTCCATTATCAAAATGCAGAAGAGGTAAATTATAACGAGCGCAAGCTTTTGTAGTAAAATCTAAACAGAACTGCGTTTTGCCAACACCTGAACGAGCGACAACGACTGTAATGTTTCCCGGTCTAAGCAGCGATCCATACATACCTTGAAGTTTTGGATGCGGGCCTTCATAACCGAATTGATCAATTGGATTGTTACCTCTTTCTTCGATAAGATCTTCCATCTTATCATAAATATTTACAGGTCTATCCACTCCTGTTTCATAAAGATTGATTTGACCGTTATAGATTTCATCCGCTGTTTCAATGATTCCAGCGTAATCAGTCGAAGAAGGAAGAGAACGCATCTTCTTGCCGATATCAGAACAGCAAGAATGTATCTCTCGTCTCATTGTGAACTTCTTAAGTTCTTTTGCTGTAGATGAAACGGTATCTTTAGCAATTTTACGGAGAGATAAAGATTGAATATAATCTAAAGGCTCTATATTGTCTTCAAATGATATTCCTAAACTTTTAACACGTTGTGTTAAAACTATATCATCTATCGTTTCTCCATTCTCGACGGCTTGTTTTAGTACTTTAAAAAGAGTACGATTAATTTTAGAACCTTCATTCCAAAAATCTTTTTCTGAAATGAAGGCCGATATTTCTAAATACTTTTCTGGATACTTAAGCAATCCAGCCAGCAACTGTGTTTCTAACTCGTAAGAGAAGATCATTCTTCCAGAGAATACGCTTACTCGTTGTCCATGTCAATGCTTTCTTCGTTATTTTCGGCTTCAATTAAATATTTTTCTAAAGCTTTTCTTAGACCCATCTCTACGATGGAGCTTGCAACTTTAGTATAAATTACTGGACAGCCATCCTGCGAAACGTAAGCAACTATAAAGCCTTTAGACGAATCATCCGATCCAGTGAACTCAAAGAATTTATTAAAATAATTCTCGGGTATTTTAAAATTTTTGAAATTTTCCGAGTTTTGTTCTTTTTTCATTTATTATTATAATATTACACCTTGAGATTCAAATAAAGAAGTTGTGACTTCTTCGTTTTCAAAAATCGTAATAAGAATTATACCATTCTTTTCGCAGAAAATCTCTTTTTTTCTGTCTCTTTTTAATTGATGCAGAAAATTAATCTTATCAGAATGAAAGAATTCAATGTATTTTTGATGTTGTCTACCTTGAACTTCTATGGCTATTTTTTTATTAGCATTATAAAAGTCCAAGGACAGACGAGTACCAACTACAGGAAACTCTTCGAATACAATACTGCGAGACCAATATTTATATAAAAAGTCTTTAACTTTTTTTTGCAACTTGCTTCTACTTGAAGAATCCCAATCTATTAAATAGTTCTTTAAGTTTTTACAACGTTTTTTTTTGTTATTCAGCGTCAGAAATTCCATTTGAGAAATTTAGTATGTTATCACTAATGTATTTAAATAGATATTTCTTTAAAGGTACGTTCTCGTTTATCAAAGATTCAAACTTGGCAGTCCCTTGAATCTTTTCAGGGAAATCATTAAAGCCAGCTTCTTTCAAAATATTGAGAAAGTCTTCGTCAAAATTAATCCAAGCTCCTTTTTGTTCTGCGAAGCCCCACATTAAAAGAAAATCAAAGATTTCTTTTTCGATCCAATTAGAAGTACCGTTCTTTCTTCCGTATCTGATTGGATATCTAATAACAGAATTAGTTTTTTCGTTAGGAGATTTCTTGACGGTAACTCTTACGATGTGACCAGTATATGGATTTTTATATTCGTCGTAATTAGCTTTTTCATCTTGAAGGATAAGATCGCCCTTGAATCTAGGATCAAACTCTACAATCCAGTTAGCGAAATGTAACAAAGCGTTTCCGCCTGTGGCAGTTGTTTGGCGAATTGGCACTCTGCTATATGGATCAAGTTTAATGTCAGCACGAACTTGAGAAATGAATACGGCAATATGTCCACGCTTTTGTAAAGCGATGGATAAACGCTTCATAAGGTCAGCAGCAATGACTGCTCCACCAGCAACCTTCTGAGACTCTTCAAAAGTTTTATCCAAATCGCCTTTTCTAATGAGGCCATCTACAGAATCAAGAAGGAAAAAATATCTGAGATTTTCGTCATTCTTAAGAACAAGCTCTCGAAACGCATCAAATACAGTTTCATGAATATTACATTCAAAAACAAAACAAGTCCCTTCTACCCATTCATCAGCAGAAAATACAAATTTAATGCCTGACCGCTCAACCATTTCTTTGCCGAGTCGTCCTTCAGCTTTGATGTAAAAACCTTTTCTTTTGGTAGGTTGATCCAAGAAATTCTTCATGAATTGAAGAGCGCAACTGGTCTTTCCGCCTTCGTTAACGCCAATGAATCGATGAAGTCCAGTCGTTAAACCTCCTCCTAATTTATAATCAAATAAAAGGCTTCCACTTGAAACGCGATATTCAATTGTTTCTTCAAAATTGTAATGAGAGTCTTTGTTCGATTTTAAAAAACTGCTCATTTGCTCTTGCGACGTTAAGATCTTACTTTGTTGTACTTCTTCTTTTTCTTTTTTTTTCATTTTAAAAAGTCTTTCAGTGATTTCGGTTTCTTTGTTGTATTATAATCTTCTCCAACTTTATCTCCAAGCTTTATTTCTTCTTTAATTGTTTCTGGTTGAAAGTGAAACTCTTGATACTTTAGTCTTAGGTATTCCGCTTCAATATTAATATAAATAGCTAAAGAAGGAACAGTTTTTAATTGAGTTTTCTTCCAAAAATCTTTATTTGGATATTTTGTAATTAACTTTTTAAAAAGTGCGTTCTCCTTTTTCCAGAACAGATTATTGTTCTGAATAGGAAATACGACTCTTTCAATAACGTCGGAAGGGTAAAAATCTTTCACCCTTTTTCTAGGCTTTTTTATTTTTGGAACTTCTTCCATGCTTATGGACGATACATCAAACTTTGCAGATGTCAACAAAAAAACCGCTGGTTTCCCAGCGGTTTATTTATTTTTATATTTTTAACTTTCGGTCATTTCAAATCTTGGACTTTGCAATTGAACATTATTGGTTTCAGAATCATCTTGTTCCTTTTTAAGTTTTTCATCAATCTTTATGCCTTCTTCTGTCAAGTGTATATTTATGTCTCCAGTTGGAGGGGCAGGTACTTGTGGAAACACTGCGGTTTGAGCGGCCTCAGACTTTTTTTCTTCTGGTGTTTCTCCAGCTTCTTTTTCTGGTGTTTCTCCAGCTTCTTTCTTGCCTTGTTCATTTAGCTTTCCTTTTTTATGCATGTTTTTGAGAATGGCTTTTTGAAGTGCTGGAGGTAGGGTTTTTTGTTTTTCTGTCAACTGACCAGCCATTTCAGTCAACATTGGGTGATTCTTCATATATGACATTCCGCACATATACTTAGCGTCACTTGTGGACATTCCGGCAGTGTTTATTAAAGCATCATCTTTAAGCATACACTCGCTCATATATTGATTGTGCATATCCATTTCATCTTCCTCTATCATGTTAGAGATGGAAACTTCAGCGATAAAGTTTTTATTGTCGAATTTTATATTTGATTTCATGTTATTTATTACCTTCTAGGATTTTAATTTGATCTATTGTTTTTGTTAAA
>Ga0114977_10001030_pt1 | contig 18337 bp, 22 predicted proteins | sample S_130805_MF_Meta_FD_87026 | JGI IMG/M metagenome (GOLD analysis project Ga0114977, IMG submission 87026) | Freshwater microbial communities from Lake Simoncouche, Canada to study carbon cycling - S_130805_MF_MetaG | ecosystem: Environmental > Aquatic > Freshwater > Lake | place: Lake...
AAGATTCAACGTCGGCAAAAGAAGTTGGATGCCTAATTAATCCAGACAATACGTATTTTTCTACTTGGAGAGAATAAATGGCCATTAAAGATTGATATTAAATTTGTCTTTGAAAAACTGCTCCGACAAGTCTTTTACTTCGTTTTCGTAAACTTCAACCAACTGAAACTTATTCAAAACCAGCCACTTTTCTTTAGCGACGTCTCTTTTGATTGATTTTAAATAGTTGAGTCGAGAATCACCATGGAAGAATTTATTATAAGCAGTGTGCTGCTTGCCGTGAACTTCCACTGCTATTCTCAAAGTAGCATTAACTATGTCTACCTTTAGTCTAGATCCGAATACAGGAAACTCCTCATAAACTATATGATTCTTCCAGTATTTTTTAAGAAACTGCTTTGTGTTAAACTGAACTTTAGACCGAGAGGAAGCGTCCCAGTCTATCAGATACTGGGAAACGTTTTTGCTTGCAACTTTACCATATATATTATATAGCTTCACTTCTTTAAAGCGCTAATGAACTTATTAAAAAGGTACTTAGTAATATGCTGGTTTTCCTCTAGGAAGCTCTTTAAATTAGCTTCTCCTTGATGCTGCTTAGGCATTTCGATGTTGTTGTCAGCAAGTTCTTTGATAAGCTCGTCTGTAATTGTTATCCAAGCTCCCTTGGCGTGGGCGAACTCCCATGCTAAAAGCTGATCAACTATTTCATACTCCACCCACACGCTCGATCCATTAGAGCGGCCATACTTAATTGGATATCGGACTTCTCTTCCAGATTTTTCGTTGGGAGTCTTTTTGAAGATGATTTTGCACCAATGACCAACTGGATTGCCTTCTCCCTTAGCATTAGCATATATAAGATCCTTATTCCAGCGCTGTTGGAACTCAAGAATCCAATCTGAATAATGCAAAGCAGCGTTTCCTCCGCTTGCGTTGGTCACCTTCGGGTCGCCTTTCTCGTATGGGTTTATCTTAATCGATGATCTGACTTGAGACACAAGAAAACATATATGGCCCCTAGAGGAGAATGCGGCAGCCATCTTGCGAAGAAGATCAGAGGTCAGTAGAGCTGCGCCAGCAGTTTTGTTTGCCTCAGTGGCAGACTTGGCTAAATCGTTCCTAGGAACTAGAGCGTCAAGGCTGTCTATGATAAAGAAATAAATATTTCCATCATCATTGTTTTTAATAAGCTCGCGCATTGTATCGGTAACAAATTCATAATCATTAGTAGGAATAACTCTCCACTTAGCTGGATCGGTGCTGACTCCAGATCTAGCAATCATGTTTTCACTCAAGCGTCCTTCAGACTTAATATAAATAATGCATCCTTTTTCTGGATGGGTTATTTGAAAATTCCGAGCAAATGACAAAGCATTGCTGGTTTTGCCTCCCTCTGTAATCCCTGAAGATCGGATGATTCCCGGATGAATGCCTCCGCTCATTTCGATATCTAACGTCAAACTACCGCTGCTAATAACATAATCAATATTATTATCAAAAGCATAATGGTGGTCTTTGTTTCTATTCAGAATATTATCAAGAACCTTCATCTTTCCTGATGATGTATCCGAGTCTGGATCTTCTTGAATTTCTTTTTTTTGTCTTGCCATATTATTTATTATTGAAAATATTTAAAAAATCTTTTACTGATGTGGGTTTTTTTACGATTTCTGTAGGAGGAGCTACCTGATTATCTTCTAGAATAATTTTCTGCTTTTCAAAAGAAACAGATTGATATCTTTTGATATCGTTTAAGAATTTTTTGCCGTTTTCTCCAAAGAACCAAGTCAGAGATATAACTTTGGTTCTACCGTTCAAGCTCATAAGCCAATCAAAATCGTATTCTTTTACGAGCCTGGTGGCAAATTTCATTTCGGTAGACCAATTGCACCCAGTGGGGTCTAAAAGAAATAATTCAATTATTTGTTGCTGCGGGCTTAGTTTTCTTGGCTTGCTCGTCTGTGCAGTCATCGAGGATACTATGGCGCACGGTTACGATTTGTCAAGGAGAGACACATCGTGGGCCACCATTTTTTTAACTAGTCCTTCGAAATCAACTTTCGGGGACCATCCCAACTCTTCGCGGGCAGGCTTGGAGTCTCCGACCAAAAGGTCCACTTCCGCTGGCCTGTAAAATTTTTCATTTACTTTGACGAGAATGGAAGAGCAAGGTTCTTTAGATATCGCATAATTTGTAGATACGCTATATTCTTCGCTTGTTCCAGAGCCGTGCCAAACTCCATCTATCCCGACTTCTGAAAACGCTAAATTTACGAATTCTCTGATAGAGTGAGCTTCATTACTGCAAAGCACGTAGTCTTTAGGTTTTTTTTGATTTAGCATTTTCCAAACGCCATCTACAAAATCCTCCGAATCAGACCAGTCTCTTTTAGCGTCTAAATTCCCTAAATTAATTGGGTCAAAGGTTTTTCCGTTTTTTATAGCATGATATATTCTAGCTACTCCCTTTGTTATTTTTCTGGTTACGAATTCTTCTCCTCGCTTGGTTCCTTCGTGGTTAAATAAAATACCATGAATAGCGTAAAGATTATAAGACTCTCGATAAACTTTAACAAGGTGTCTAGCTGCTGCTTTGGATGCGCCATATGGGCTTCTTGGTTTAATGGGGTGAGTTATATCTTGAGGCACGGTTTCGACATCGCCAAACTCTTCGCTGGAACCAGCAGAGTAAAATTTGCAATTTGGATTAAACCTTCTTATTGCCTCAAGACATCTAGCAACTCCTGTAGCGTTTACATCGAATGTTTGCAAAGGAATTTTCCAACTGCATCCGACGAATGATTGAGCACCAAAATTAATAAAATAATCGGGTTGAATTTCTCTTACTGCATTATCAATGCTAATACTGTCAGACAAGTCTCCATAAATCAAATTAAATCTAGGGTTACTTATAAAAATATTACAATTTATAAAATTTGGATTGGAGCTTCTTCTAGCCATTCCGTAGATTTGAGCAGATGTATTTTCTAGCAAATACTCAACCATGTTCGCTCCGTCTTGACCAAGGATTCCTGTGACAATGATTTTCATTTAGAATTTAATTTTTCCGGTTATTATATCTTTTAACATAACCCAATCTGCCGCCTTGGCCCAAAGAGGATTTTTAAAAGCTGCTGGTTTATTTTTTTCTATGAAGAGATGTCCGCTCCACGCGAAAGGATATACCACAAATGGCAAGGCAATAAACAGTGGTAAAAAAAACAAAGACTTCCAAAACGTCAAATAAACGCATAAAATAAAATAAGAGATAGTAAACAACTGCCCGAGTACGTGAAGCCTTCTGTTCCATTTGTTTAGATGAAGGGTGAGATATATTTCATAGTATTCTTTAAATGTCATATTTGTGTTTTTATTAATTCACTTGATGAATATATTTTAGGCAAATCTAATACTATTTCAAAAATTTTATGCTCTTTGCACGTTTCAGATTCGGCAGCGACAAGATTTCCGAATTTTCTATCCCCACTATTAAAAAAAGATATTTTGGAAAATGGAAACATTTCTCTTACTTTTTTTAAAGTACAGCATTGAGTCTTATCAGAGTCTAATGAAATCGTGGCAAGGTCAACGCTTTTTAAATTGGAGACAATTTTGCACCTGTGTTCTTCGTCCATGAACAGCTTGCTTCCTTTAAGAAAGACTTGCAAATCACTGTTAACTATAGCTATTAAAAAATCGCAGTTGTCTTTTGCGGAATTGATATACTCTAAATGACCATAGTGCAATGGATTAAAATAACCAGAAACAACCCCGACATGAAAATCAGGAATATTATTAAAATTAAATTTCATTAGAACTGTTAAACATCGTAGAGGCTCCGCTATAGTCGAAGTTAAAATCTAAAATGTTATTTTTAAAAATGCTGGTTATTTTTCTTTTTGTTTTAGGGTCGCAAATAACTAAAATGAAGCCGCATCCGCCAGCTCCGAGCAGTTTCGCGCCATAAGCTCCTGCTTTCAGACAAGTTGAGATTATAGAATCTACAGATTCTGTAGATATGTGGCTTGATAGTTTAGATTTTTCTAACCAAGATTCGTACATTAAATTGCCCATTGATTTAATATCTTCGGAGATTAAGTAGTTGTGAGCTTCATGGGCTAATTTTAAAATTGTAGTTTTGTCTTTGTTTTGATGAGCTTTGGCGATTTTGTCGCAAGTCCTTTGTTCGTTAGTGTAAATAAGAACCATTGAATCAAGAAGATGTTCTCTAAATTCATTTGTTATAGATAATGGCTTAACAAAAAAATCTCCATTCTTATTTATTTCTATTGTATTCAAGCCGCCATAAGCAGCCCAAATTTGATCTTGGATTCCACCGCTTTCTTTAAGAATATTTCTTTCTATTTGAATAGCATCTTTAGCTATTTGTTTTTTAGATATTTTTTTGCTTAAAAAAGTTCTGAGCAAATGGCTCATCCCTACGCAGTAAGAAGATGATCCGCCAAGCCCGGTTCTAGAGGGGATGTCAGAAAAAGAAATAAATTCAATTGGTTGTTTAATTCCAAAGTAATTTAATGTTTCTCTTATCAGTGGGTTTTCTATGTCTTTAAGATTTTCGACACGCTCATATTTAGAATAACTTATAGTGCTGGCTTCTGATAAAATCTTAGGCTTATTTCTGATAGATAGGTAAGCGTATTTATTAATAGTACATCCAAAGATAAAAGACCCATGCTGTTTATAAAAATCAGCGTAATCAGTAGATCCACCAAAAAAAGAAACTCTAAATGGAGACTTAACTAAAATCATGAAGGCAAATCATTAATCATGGAAGTAAGTTCAGTGATATATTCCTTTGGCAGCTCAGGATAGTTTCCGATATACCAGCCAAAATTATGGCAGTGATCAGTGATCGGAAAATTAAGATAACTATTACCAAAGAGCTTTTTAAGGTATGGTTGGCGTAATTGATTGCCTCCGCCAGACAAACCCCGCCGGAACTCGATACCAGCATTGCGCAAAGTTGTTTCTACATTGATTCTCAAGGCCCAGTCAGGCTTCTTAAGAATCAAGGTGAAAGCATAATTAGAATTTCCTTCTCTATCGAAATCAACGTAAAACTTCTCAGGATTCAAATTATTTAAAAAGATATCTAGGTTTTCTGCTCTAATTCTATTGTTGATATCTAAGTTAGGCAGTTGATTTAAAGCGAGAACAGCATTTATTTCTGTTGATCTGAAGTTGTGCGCCGCTTCTAGGAATACAAAATCTTTATTTAAATCTGGATTTTCATTAAGGACTTTCTTCTTCAAATCTTCATCAGTGGTCTCTCTCAGCATCCCGTGCGAGCGAAAAGCTCTAATCAATTGATATATGTCGTGATTATTTGTGCAAATCATGCCTCCTTCAATAGAAGTCATGTGATGAGCATAATAAAATGAAAAATTAGAAATGTCTCCGAATGTCCCGACCTTTTGTCCGTTAAACGTAGCTCCATGGGATTCGCACACGTCTTCGATAAGGAGGATGTTCTTTTCTTTGCATATCTGGATAAGTTCTTTGGAGATGCCGTTATACCCAAGAATATGGATTAGCAAGATAGCCTTGGTCTTGGGAGTAATCTTACGCTTAATATCTTCTATATCCAAAGCTAAATTATTAAGCTTAATATCACAAAACACTGGCGTGAAATCATTATGAAGAACTGCTGCAACGTCAGACACCCAAGCTAAAGGAGGAACAATAACTTCTCCGCCTTCAGGAAACATGTATTTAAGATAAAGCAAAGACAACTCATTAGCTGCGCTGCCTGAGTTTACCATTACATTATATTTTGTTCCTAACCATTCTCCCCACTTTTGCTCAAATTCTTTTACCTTTGAAGCATTGGTAAGAATCGGCAAGGGATCTTGAGATAAGAAGTTAATGATAGAATTCGCGTCTGAGCGCGAAATATTATTGTACATCAATGGCCATTTTACATTCATAGTCTTACGTTGGGATAGTTTTTTTCAAACCAATTATAACTAATTCTAATAGCATCTTCTGTATTTGTAAAATTAAAATTAGGAAATAAAGCATTGAAGAGACTTAAGTCAGATTGACGATTTCTTTGTCCGTTAGGTTTGGCTCCATTAAAAATAACTTGGCCATTAAATCCTGAAGCTTTAACAAGCATGTCTACGATTTCTTTTATAGAGTTTTGTTTGTTTCCTGCTATAGTTAATCTTTCTGGTATGTTATCTTTTTTCAACAAATCAACTAAAGCGACAGCAAGATCATCTGCGAAAATAAATTCCCTTAAAGACTTTCCGTCTCCCCAAACTTCTAAATTAGAGTTGTTTTTCTTAGCTAAATAAATCTTATGCATCAAACTGGGTAGGACGTGCCCGTGTTGCAGATTGTAAAAATCGTGAGTGCCAATTATATTAGAAGGTATAATCGAGCAATAGTTTTTAATGTTATACTGTTCTTTGTAGGCTCTTATTTGAACATCGACCATTCTTTTAGCATAAGCGTAAGCAAAATTGCCAGAGAAAGGAGGCCCGTTATGCATGTTTTCCTCTTTAAGAATTTGAGAGTCGTTTGGAAAAACGCAAACCGAAGAAAAGGCGAGGAGTTTTTCTACATTATGCTTCCATGCGTAATGAATAAAAAATGAATTAATTAGAATGTTTTGATAAAAATAATCTGCATGGCCAATCATATTTCCGCCAATCCCCCCGACTTTAGCGGCAGTGTGAATAACATAATTTGGCTTGTGTTTTAAAAAAAGAGATTCAACTTCGTTTTCTTTGGTTAAGTCGTAGTCTTCTCGACCTATAAAAACAAAATCAAATTGAGGGTTTTTCAATGCAGCTTTTTTAATCGCATTTCCAACCAAACCATTTCCTCCTGTTACTAAAATTTTCATTATGTTATTTAGTGGCTTCTACATTCAAGCTCATAAGCTTGCCTTCTATTGTATCGCTAACTCTTCTTGATTTATATGAAATTTTAGGCATATAAGATTGACTATAATCATCAATATAGAAATGATCTGTTTCTCTCCAGTCGTATCTGCGAACATTATTAAATCCGCATTCTTCTAAGTCATTTTTTAAAGAATAAAAATCCCATCCAGTATAGTGAATATCGTATGGGTGTTTTTGAGATCCATATATGAAAGATCTAAGCTCTGAGATGTTTCTGGTTTGCTTGTAATAATCAAAAACAGACTCCAAGTCTGGCACAGCTATTCTTAAAGTACCGCCAGTTTTCAAAATAGAGTTCCATCTTAAAAAAGCTTTTTTAGCTTCATCTAATCTAGCATGCTCTAAAACATGACAAGCATAAATTAAATCGGCTGAATTATCCGGAATCTTTTCTAAAGAAAACACATCGTCCACTAAATCTGGGCTCACTTCCTCGCGGATATCTACATTAGTATACCCATGGATTTTTTTTTGATAGCAACCTAAATGAAGCTTCATAATTTATAATTTCTCCGGGGCCAATAGTTAGCTTGCTCTTTCCAGTTGTTGATGTCTACATTTCTAGAAAAATTATCCTGAGAATATATATGGGCAAATAATGGCGCGTCGTTTTCGTAATGAGCTCCAGATATAATTGGGTCGTTCGGCGTCCAGTCGGCGCTAAAAACTTTAGTTGGGGACAGGTGCATTTTTCCTCCGAGAGCCTGAGTTCTATAAGCCAAATCGTGAGTGTTAAAATTTATATGCTCAAATCTACAGTCCAACCCGCCGATTGATATGAAGTGATTTCTGTTGTATAGAAATACTGGAGCTATTTTCCAGTTTTCGTTTACATGAGTAAACCTTTGGTCTGGATGAGTGTATCCAACCCAATAAGAATCATCTGAATCTTGAGTTCCAGTAAAGCCTCGGCCTTCAGAATATCTCAATGTCATTCCATCTATAGATGGTTTATCAGACATAAATTCCACGCACTTACCAAGAGAATCCTTTTCTAAAATAATATCGTCAGGAAGCCAGCATATATATTCTCCAGAGCATAAAATAGAAGCAATTTGAAGACATCTACTAGGGTGCCCAAAATCTCTTACGTATTTAAAATTTAACTTATCATTAAAATAATTACTAGGAAGATTAGGGCCAATTGCTATCACCTCGAATTGATAAGAAGCCAAAGAGTCTTTTACGCTTTCGTAAATTCTTTCCCAGTTTTGAGGTCTTATTCCTGGTATGACTATCGAAAGTTTTATCATATTATTTAAAAAATGTGCTTTTAATGTTTTCGTAATTAAACTCTTCTTTTGAAAGGTAAAACCCTTCTAAAATAAATTTCTTTAATTTTTCTGGATCTTTGGAGAATCCGTTTTCATCGAATTTTTCCTTATCGTGCATTAATACTTTTTGGCATTCTTCATACCCAAATCCGCAGTCTTTAGCTTCTTGGCTGTTAACTACATCCATTATTTTCTTTTTGCTAAAATCTACAGTATGTTCGCACCCCTTGACTCCAGCTCGCCATGGTTGAAACCCAGAGCTTGCTCCATCCATGCTGGTTAAATGATTGGCGTGTACATTTTTGTGTACAACAAATTTTTTATTTAAACAAGAATTTATAAAAGTAAAAACGCCTTCTGTGGAGTGAGACGCAAAGATGTCAGGCATTAGTCTGTTGTCAAAAGATTCAAATATAGAATTATCAAAAATTTGAAGATGTAGGTTTACTGTTTTGCCGACTGGGACAACGAAGTCTCCATTAGCGAACAAAATTTTAGATACTTCTAAATCTTTTTCAGGGGTTACGTCCATGTAAGGAGACCATCCTGGGGCGCTTTCTCCGAACCAAAGGCAATAACCAGCATCAGAATCTACCCTGCCAGATGTCATTCCATAAGGTCCAGATTTATGTAAATTATATAACTTGGATAGAGTGTCTAAGTCATTGCCCATGTTAATACCGGAATCAACATATAAATAAGCCTCGGATTTTCCAAAATTAGCTACTGAGCTTTGAACGCTTTTATTAAAAGTTATATTTACTGGCAATACATCATCTATAAAACTATAAGAAATTCTATTTTGAAACTCATTCATGAGTATGCCTCTAGCGTTGTTTGAATTAAGGCAGCTTGAAAGAACAACCCTGAAATCGTCAAACTTTTGATTAAGAATGCCGTGTATAGAAGAAATATATCTTGATACGTTTTCGTTACCAGATATCCCGCATGTATTAAAAATTATTGTTAATTTCATAAACGCTAGTGTTAAAAAGTTTATTAATTATAGTTTTCCAAAAGATGTCAGACGAATATTTCTCTCTATATTTTTTATAACCTTTCGAAGCTATATGCATCCGGTGCTCTTCATTTTTTAAAAAATATTTTATTTTATTTAAGGCGTCTTGCGCATCAAAAAACTCCACGTACTCTTCATCGGGAATTAGTATTTTTTTCGTTTCTTCGTTGTGCTTTTCTAAAAGCAAAGATTTGCAAGCTAAAATTTCAAACACCCTACCTTTAACTTGATCGAACCCGAAAGGATGCATAGGAAAATTTAAATTTATTTTGCTTTTTCTGATAGAAAATGCATACATCTGTGGGGTTAGCATTTCCTCTGCTTGACCGCCAGTGATTGATATGTTGTCTAAGTTCTTAATCAAAAAATTTAAATAATCAATTCTGTCTTGCTGGTGTTTGCTTCCAGAAAAAGTAACGTCTAATTGTTGTTCGTCTGGATAAAACAGAAACTCATCTTGAGGAACCCACATGGACAAATGATTGCTGGAATACTCGACTGGAATAGAAGGGTTATCCCATGAAATATGAAGATCTGAAAAGCCGCTAACATCTTTTATCTTTTGAATAGCCCAATCAGCAGTATCAGGCCACATAAAACATTGTTTTATATTAGCGTTTTTAAGGGCTTCGTATGTTTTCGATGTAGGGTTTCTTGGGTCGGTTCCTAGAAGAGAATAGAAAACCGCAACTACATTATTATGCAAACAATAATTTAAAATTATTTCATCTACATGCTTCCCATAAATAGAATAAGATTCATCTATGTGGATTGTATTCCAAGAAAATGCTCCGCCTACGGCAGAACTAAATGTATTAAATAAGTTATGAAAATTATTTGTAAAAGAAAACTGAGGATGTCCGTTGAACCACTTCTCAGTTACGAATAAAACATGATGTTTTGTTTTCATTTTAAAAGACCCAAACTCTTACTATTGGTTTAGCCGGGGCAGATTCTCTATTATCATTGTATGTATATGGAATTTTATATACATGAGAGTATATTGTTGATTCAGTCAAAAAATCATCATCGTTATCGTAAACATAAGCCATGCCTTTTTTATAGTTTTTTATTAATCTATAAGTGTTAACGTAGCTTTCTCCCAAAAACTTAGCGCAAGGTTCTCGTAGAATTGGATCAAGTTTTAATGAGTTAGAAGATCCAAGACTGAAAAATTTAGCGTTATTATATTGAATGCCAGGCTCATCATTCATATGAAGAAACGCTCCTAGCCACCAATCGTGCCCGCTTTTTATTCTTGGGTGAAATATAAATCCCCCGAGTTCTTTTTCTATTGTTTCTCTAGATAGGATAGGAAAACACATAACGTTGAAACGAGGAGCAATTAAATAACAATCCATAGCGACCAAAACATCTTTATGCTTAGGTCTTCCTTCAAAAACTGTCGTTTCGTTTGTAATGCCATAGGATGGCATGGCTGATAGAGTAGTGATCTTAAATTTTCTATCTTTGAACAATTCGGATTCTAAAAAATTTATTGATCCAAAAATGTCTCCTCTCACGGCACAGTCGTCAACGCAAATAGATACATATCTGCCGCAAGAATTAAGAAAGGCTAAATGAAAAGAATAATTCGCTCCTATTAATTTATCATCTTTGATCCATTTTATTCTATCGTCTTTTACTTCATCTGGGTGGCAAACTATCACCTCAAAAGAATAATCCGTTTTTAATTTAAAAATACTATCTACGGTTTTCCTAGCGTGAGTGTCGTAGTCTCTTTTAGAAGATATTAGAAACGAAAAGTCTTTCAATGTGTTTAATAGTTAATTATTTTTCGTTATAAAAATCACCCCACTCAACTAGAATGGTTGATTTGCCGTCGGTTCTATTTAAAGCTTTTTCATATGCTGGAAATATGTCTTGCGGCTCATCGAGTCTAATCACCTCTACGTTTTTAAGCATGAGTTTGAATGCGTCCGTAAAGTCGCCAACGTGTTGATGCTGAGGATGAAGAGGTCTTTCAGACCCAATACCAGTTCTGATAATAGCCTTGGTTTTGAAACTAGATATCATTGGGATCTTATCTAGATGGTTAACGACTTGGTTAGTGGCTAATAGAAAGAAATTCCATCTTGGATAAATACTAACTGGTATTTTTCCAGCCAACGCTAATCCATTAGTGATCCCAGCCTGCAAGTCCTCGCAAACTGGAAGCTCTAGTTTTTTATGATCCGGCACATCTTTAATTGTATTGGTCATTCCTGTCCCTGCGTATTGCACAGCCTGACCAATAAATAATGTGTCTGGATTAGAAGCAAGATAATCCATGGATCTTTTTAATTCGTCAAAATATTTCATATTAAAATTGGACTCTTTGTCCTGCTCCAGCGTGGGGCCATTTAGTTTCGTACTTATAGTAATAAATGTATTTATTATAAACACCTTCGTGGGTTAATCTAATAGAATTCCATGTTTTTCTAGTATCAGTGCATACAGATTTACCATTGTCTTCTATTACAAATCTAACAGGAAGATCATGATTTCTTACATATTTATAGCATTCTTCGAAAGAACCGCTCTCGGAAGTCATGTCGCCTACAAAACAGTGAATTTTTTCATTCGAACCATTTCTTTTAGCGGCTAGACCGAGTCCTACGGCTATTGGAAGTATCCCAGTAACAATCGCAGATGAGAACACTTTATACTCAGGAAAGCAAAGTGAAATAGACTTGCCGTCCATAATATTCTGTTTGACTTCATCTGCTGGTACGCCTTTCAAAAGACATTGGTAATGGCTTCTCCAAGTGCAAAGAACCCAGTCTTCATCTTTTATATCTTGGAAAACATTTATAATGCTTTCTTCATTACCGCTGTACAAATGAACTGGGGCTTTTATTTTGCCAGTATTAAATTCTGTAGCGATATCTTCTTCAAATCTAATTAATTCATCTTTTGAATATTTTTTCATTTAGTTATAAATTTTACGTTTGAGTTTTACTTGTAACATGTTTTTAATACTTTCGCAAGCGTTCTCCCCGAATTTATTTTTTACTTTTTCTAAAAATTTTGGATTACTGTGATATTCTTCGAAAGCTAGGTCTCTAAATTTTAGAATTTCATCCGCGCCCAAGGTTTCTGTCGAGAGAGGCAAGGTATCATAGCCATGAAAAGAAAATTCTTCATATTTATTTGGTACTAGCATCTTTTTAGATATAGCGTCTTTATATAATTGACTACCAGGAAGAGCCATCGCGGCATAAGCATTCCACCCTGCCGTGCAAAGCTCTTTTGAAAATTCTAAAGTTTTCCTCATGCCTTCTACGGTATCTCCAGGAAGGCCAAAGATATAATTAGCCATTACTTCTATACCTGCTTCTTGAACTTGAGATATAACTTTTCTGATGTCTACTTCTTCAAATTTTCCTTTAGACACCTCTAGTCTTACTGATTTTTCTGCGCTTTCGATCCCAAGAGCAAGCCATCTTATTCCAGCAGATCTAACTATTTTTAAAAGCTCTGGATTACGAACAGTATCTATTCTTGAGTAAGCCCACATCATCAAGTCTTTTCCGTACCCGCGATCTCTAAGCATCTCGCATAAAGGGGTGTAAAACTTTTTGTTGAGCAAAAACATTTCGTCAGTTATTTTTATTGTTCTAACTCCCATTGAATATAACTTGTCGAACTCTTTAATTATAAACTCGGGGCTCCAATATCTCATCCCGCTGTAATTTCCAGCAACGCCTATCTCTTCGTTATCATTTCTGTTGATGATATTTATCATGCAAAAATTACACGCAAATTGACACCCTAGAGAAGTCTGAATCGCAGCATAAGGACTTCTTTTAGACTCTTCATATTGGGAATGCCATAATGGAGATCTGTATAAATCGAAAGGAGTCTTATTAAACGGTAAAAGATCCCAAGCATATCCGGGCAAATCTATTTCCATTCTTTCGTTAGGTACAACTTTTTCTGGAGAATTCATCGTGACTACTCCGTTTTTTCTCCAAACTACTCCTTTAACATTTTCTAAATTAGAAAAATCATTTAATTTTGCTAGATTTCTTAGTGAGTAGACGCCTTCATTTGTGCAAGCGAAGTCTATAGACTCTTCGTCTGTTAATGCTTTAATAGGAAGAGCTTGGACATAAGATCCAATATAACAAATAGGTATCTTTACATTTTTTGATTTTAGATATTTTGAAACGGATACTGCACCAGACATGTTTACTGTACCAGCGTTTACATTTTGACCGTAAACAACAAAGCACAAAAGCCGAGGATTTAATTTATTTACTCTCTCTAAGACAGCTTCATTGTTTAGTTTTTCTGCGTTGATATCTAATAGTCCGACATCGATACCTATAGATCTGCAAGACTCAGCAAGCAACAGCGCCCAAGTCGGAGGTTCTACAGCAGAGTAAGTCTCAGAAAGGTCTTGATAAATTGAAAGCGAGTTACCGGGAGAAATCAATAAAATGTCCATATTTAAATCACAAATTTGTAAAATTTTTATTCATACATTTCACCTTCACGGTATTTGCTAATAAAAGAGTAAGCGTTAATACAGCTTACGCTTCGATTTTGTATCCATTCTTTATCTTTTCTTCCAACTTTGTCTATCGAATGGATGTGATTCATAAAAGAAAGTTTCACGCCTTCAAACTCCAAACATGGTTCTTTGTTAACGTGCAAAAAGTAACTCAAACATATATCGCCATATCCAGAGTAAATAGAATTAGGAAAAATTTTACTATTTAGATATTTTTTAACAGTGCTTGTCTTTGCAAATGGAAATCTACAAATAGGGAGGGGAGGAATGATGAAAGGATTATTCGGTTTATAATCTCTACCGTACGAACTGCCTTCTGGGAAACTTAAAAATGGACCAGTGATGCAAGGAGAATCGGTAGATGTAGAGATGCTACATATTTTCATTTTTCTATCGCTGAATCGCTCGCTTTCTAAAAAGTCTATAGCGTCTAATAAATTGCAGTTTTTTTCAACTATGTAGTCGTCGGACGTAAGAAAAATATAATCATATTTGTCAACTACTTGCGCCGCTAAATAATTAATTGTTATATTTTCGCCTGATTGTTTTTCTTCTTTGATAAATTTAACTCTATCATCATTTGGATTTCGTGGGCCGCTAATAAATATATCAAAATCTGCAATAGGATTTCTATTTATTGAACTGATTATTGAATCTACAGCTAAACCGCAAGAAACATCGTAAGGCTTTATGGTCGGAATTATTACTGCTATTTTATTTTTCATATCAAATTATAGATTGGTGAAGTCTTTATTTTTATACTTTACTATTTGCTGATATCCTCCAATTAGCTCTTCGATTCCGGACTCCAAAGAAAAATTAGGAACCCATCCGTATGACTCTATCTTTTCATTCGAGACTCTGTAATTTCTCTGATCTAAGTCTTTCTTGAATTCATTTTGAACAATGATCAGCCCTGGAACAAATTTCTTAATTGACTCGGCAAGTTGAAGTTTATTTAAATTAGCATTCGATAAACCAACATTAAAAGCATTATTGTTGCATGTAATGTATTTGTTTATCATAAAAGAGAAGGCTTTGGCTACGTCTCTGACGTGTATATAATTTCTAATGAAATGAGACTCAAAAAGAACCAAGTAACCATCTGTCAAGGCTTTATAGACAAGATCGTTTACAAGAAGATCCATTCTCATTCTATAAGATATACCGAAAACAGTAGCAAGCCTTAAAGCTATTCCATTGCCAGAATCAAGAAGAGCTTTTTCAGCATCACATTTAGTTTCGGCATAAAGAGAAAGAGGTTTGAATGGGCTTCGTTCGGTAATTATTTCAGAAGATGATCCGTATTGGCTATTTGTATTTGGCAAAATAATACGGTGATCTTTACTGGAAAATTTAATTACGTTTTTTACTTGATTTAAATTGATGTCGATAGCGGCTTGAGGATTGGCTTTGCAAGCTGGCATTCCCACAATTGCTGCGAGTGGTATAATTGCATCATTTTGATTTACTAGTTTTTCAAGAAGAGAGGAGTCTCTGACGTCTCCGAGAATAAATTTAAAAAGCTTATTATGAAAGAATCCGCTTAGTGATAATTGATTGTAGCATAAACTATCTAAAACAGTAACGCTATGACCTTCCTTCAATAAGTTTTCAGTTAGCACTGATCCTAAATAGCCTGCGCCGCCTGTGATTAAAATTTTCATATTATATTTTCTATGGCTTCTTTAAGAAGATATTTCCCTTCTTTGTAATTTTTTAGCCATTTGTTTTCTTGTTTTTCCTCTCCTATTATATCAGATATATATTTGAAACACAAAAATTTAACTTGTTTCTGCATGCATATTTTAGCAAAAGCAACTGCTTCCATATCGACACAGTTTCCATAAAAATTTGGTTTTTCTGTTATAAAATTATCAAAAGTGATACATGTTTTTTTATTAATTCCAAAAACAATGTGCTCTTGTATATAGCCAGGATAATTTAGTTGTCCATCTAAAAAAATGCCGCATTCTATAACTGAATCAGGTTTGCAATCTAAACCTCCAGCAGAGCCTACGTTTATAATAAGATCTGTATCTGGATTAGAATTTAAATAATTACATAAGCTAATTGAAGCATTGACTTTGCCAACCCCAGAATAAATAACTGAAAAATCTTTATCAAACGGAAACTCTTCTTTAATTGCGGCAAATATTACAAAATTTTTCATTTATCTCTTGCAGAAAGGATCGGGTTATCTATAGGCCAAAAAACTTTGTATTTTGGATCGTTCCACTTAACATGAATTTGATCTTTTTGAGCCACGTATTCATGAGTGAACTTATAATGAAACAAACATTCGTCGCTTACGCAAAGGTGAGCATTAACGCAGCCGTTGGGAATAAGCACTTGATGTTTGTTTTCTTCATTTAAGTCGAAAGACTGGTGAACGCCAAAAGTTTCAGAGTCTTTTCTTAAATCAATAACAACAAAGTAAATAGATCCTTTAAGACATTGAATGAGCTTCCATGTATTCGAGTCTCCATGGAATCCTCTTAGTACGTCTTTTTTAGATTTAGAAAAGCTGTCTACAATGAACTTGTTTTTTTCGCTTCTCCATTTTAGACTAGAACAAAATATTTCATCGTAATGTTTTTCATTATAGCCTTCGAAGTTTTCTCCTCTATGATCTGAGAAGAATTCGGGCTGCAATAAAAAAAGATCTTTTATCTTAATGCTATCAGAAGAAGAGATTATTTGAGTTTTCATTTATGTAATTTTTTAATATCTCTACCTCTTTAGACACATCAAATGTCATTGGGTTTATTGGATTAGAAAAGTGTTTGTGTCTATATTCCGCTGCGACTTCATCTGGAGAGCAAACGGCGGATAATGTGTTGTGAAATATGTGATCTATTTTAATTTCACTTAAATCTAAGACTCTTCCTGCGCCAGAATACACTCTGTATATAGAGCTGTCTCCTCCTAAACTTCTAAACGCTTCATACATGAAAAATCCTAAAACGTCTGTGGCTTTTTTAGACACAATCGGAAATGATCAGTATCCAGCCGTGACGTCTCTGTCTACGCTATTGCATAAGGTTCTGCAATAATATATACCGTCAGAATTGCAACTTTCTGCATTATACTTTTCTATTTTTTGTAGGGCTATCTGATCCCAATTTTTTGTTAAAATAGATATGTCATCGTTGCAAACAAATAGGTTTTCCCCAACGCATTTTTTAACTAACTGATTATACGACGCGCAAAGATTGTCGGGTCTAGGTCCGCGTATAAATTTAGTTTCAATATTGAAATTTTCTTTTGAAAAAGCATGCGTCAACTCGTCGTCATTGTCGTATTTAATTAAGATTTCTATATTGTTTTTATCAAAAGTCATTTGATCGACTGATGATAAAAAATTTCTTAATAAATCAGGTCTTAGCCTAGAGTTTAAAAATAAAGAAAATTTCATAAAATTAAACTGCTAAAAAATCAACTAAGTCTGCTCTCTGATCTTTGATGTTCTTTAGACGAAATACTTTCATTACACCATCTTTTTCGTATTGATTTATAAAGTATTGGTCTCTTATTACATCGGTAAAATCTCCAAGAACGCACTTAGTAGGAACTCTATTCATGCTTGACATTGTTTTGAATACACTATCTGTCCCGATAAATGAGGAGCACAACTTGACAAGCTCTAAACATGATTGGACATCTATGTTCGTGTGCATTACGTTTTTAGATTGCTTAACATTATAATTCTCAAGCTCTGACTCAGATCCAAAAATTATATAGTTAAAGTCATCTTTAATTACTTCATTAACAATATCAGAAGGAATGTATTTAGCAGGAAGGCCAAATTTAGAATAAGTGTCGGAAGAAAAATTGCTGCCAAAAGGATGTATTCCAATTATTGGGTTGCTGTTGTCGAATCTTTGAGAAAAGACTTTAGCTTCATCTTTAGCCGCTTGAGAGAAATCTATATCAGAATAAAAAGACCTCGGGCACTCTCTGATGTTTGTAGTTGAATTTTCTCCATGGTTTTCAACTATCTTATCAACCTGAGAGTCGTGATCTTCTGTATTGTCAAAATAATAAAAATGGCAGTTTTCAACGCCTAGATTTTTAAAGAAAAGTTCGGCTTGTTTAAAATGAGTGTGAACAATGAACTCTTTGGTCGAGTTATTTTTTATAAACCAAGAGCATTGCAAAAAATCGCCCAATCCGCCCCTAACGTAAAATTTCATATAATTAAAATGTTTTAAACCTTGATTGTGTAAATTTCCATAAAATTAGATCTTAGTTTTGTAAATTTATGTATAATTAGCGTATAGGACAAGCGCCGCTGGTGCATTCTGTCATATCAAGCATCTCTAAGCTATTAATATTTAAAGAAGATGTGGGCTTAACCTTTGACATGGCAGATAGATATGTCTCCTCGTCTATTTCTTGATATGGGGCTTGTTTAAAGCCGTGATTCTTAAATAACAAGAAACTAACACTTTTAATATTATGTTCGTAGTTGTCTTTAAGCCAAGCTTTCAATGGCTCAAGCTCTTCTGGCTTATAATAAGCAGTAACAGAAACAGCGTTATCAGACCAAACTGTTTGCAGTTTTTTAACCATATCTAGCTGCTTA
>Ga0114977_10001031_pt1 | contig 18327 bp, 30 predicted proteins | sample S_130805_MF_Meta_FD_87026 | JGI IMG/M metagenome (GOLD analysis project Ga0114977, IMG submission 87026) | Freshwater microbial communities from Lake Simoncouche, Canada to study carbon cycling - S_130805_MF_MetaG | ecosystem: Environmental > Aquatic > Freshwater > Lake | place: Lake...
GCGTTCACCCACTTTGAACCTATGTTCAATACCATTGTCATCCCAATGTATTATGCCAGTATAAGTACCAATCTCTGTATAATTACCGATATTATATGTTAATAAATATTTTTCACCTTTTTTGAGAAACATAATATTACTTTTTTGTGTTTTCATTTGTTTTCCATGCCCAGTTTACTAATACCTTCTTTCAACTCATCCATTAGGTTTCTAGTCTCTTCCATCTTTATGGTGTGTTTCGGTTGCATGATCATACATGTCTTTCCATATTTGTAAATCTTCTTCTGCTTTGATTGCGCGTTTCTCTAATGCTTCCACCTTAGCATATAGTTCTTCGATTTCTTCAAAGAGACACTTAAACATTCGTTCTTCGTTCCGCTCAAAAAGTTTTTGGAACGATGCTTGTTCTGGAGTTGGTTTGGTGATTTCTATCTCCATATCAATAAGTTGCAATCTGGTCACCAATGTGCCACATCATAGCAGTGAGTTTATTATTATCTAGTTTACGTCCATCGTATGGATCTAGAATACCACCAATATCATTGCTCAACTTAGATTCAATTTCTTTGATTATTTCGTCAGCAATGATATTCAATTCATTCATTTGCTCGTTAGACAGTTTATAATTTGAGTGCCCTATATTATTCTGAATTCTTTTCTAGTAAATTGTGATTAATTAGGCAATTGTATACTTGTTTGAAATAACCACCATACTTTAGAGTAGCGTCCTCTAACTGTTGATTTTTCTCTTCTAGTTCTTTTAGTCTACGAAAGATTTCAGTATACTTTGATAGTGGTAATTGTATAGTGGGTTCTGTTATCATATTAACTAATCTTCTAATTCTTGTTTAATAAATTTGTAAACAACACAAACAAATGCAGATACCATAGCAACGACTCCTATTGTTAGGAATGTCATCAATACAAGGGATAAGATTTCTATATATGTATTCATATTAATGCTTTCTTGGTCTTATGGATTTTCTATCGCTAAGTTCTTTCAGAGAAGTGTATTCGTACTTCTGAGTCTCCCATGATTCTCTTTCAATCTCCATTGCTTCTTGGGTTGTCAGATCCTTATCATGAGTGAACCAACTCAAAGAAAACTTCTTATCTGGGAATTCATCTAGTATAACAGCACACCAAGAAGATGCAAGCTCAATCTTGGTGATAGTGTACTCTTTTCCGATCTCTAGAAGTTCATTAGCATCTTTAACCATGTTAACAAACCAGAACATTCGTGTTCCTGTGAATATTACCTTGCTACCTGCTTTGGGCCATTGTTTCATATTATTCTACTACATCCATTTCTACAGAGTAATACCATTTATCTTTTTCTTCGCTTTTGAGGAAAGTAGCGAGAAGAGCAGATGAGAGAATGCTATTCTTTTCTTGTTCTTCTAATCGAGCTAATTCTCTATCTGCTGCTTCTTTTGTGGCACATGCCATGACAGCAGGAAAATTTTGTCCGATACCATGTTTATAAATTAAGTGTACTTTCATATTTTAGTTATATTATATTTCTAATCTTCTTTAACTTCCCAAATAGGAAGTCCACTAAATTGAGTGTCTAATATCCCAATTACATACCAATCAAGACCACCATTACATTCTGCATGCTGCTCCTGTTTGGGAAATTTCAATTTCTGTTTTAAGTTTAGTTATACAATCCTCAGTATTACTGATACTGACTTGAGTGTACCACAACTTCTTTTCATCCTTGGTTTTCCCTACAGTGTAAATATGCTCTAGATGTTTTAAATTTCTTAAAATCTGTTCTAGAAAATGAAGCTCGTCGAGTCTAGGATCGGTCATAATTATTGTTCAATCAAATCTGGATTAAGTTCTAGGATATGAGAGACCATTTCGATAATTTGTTCGGGGCCAAATGAAGTCACCCAATCACATTCTTCGGCAATATGTTCCACTTGAGTCATGTAATGTTTATAAAGTTCTTCTCTATTAATTTTCATAATTCTCGATAAGTTCAAAAGTGTAGCCATCTGTCGTTTTATATAAAGGATGTAACTCCTTAACTTCTCGTTTCATGGATTCAAGATCTTTTCTTTCGTATTCATATGAACCCACCAATCTCCTGCCACTCTTGGTTCTAGAATCCTTCTTGTAAATGTTTAAGATAAAAATCATATTACCACTTTCCTAAAATAACTTGCTGATGAAAAAGATGAACAGTTTTTAAAACAGAAATAGAAATAGTAATGGTTCCAAAAAGAACAAACCAAAATAAAGCTAAACTAATTAAAGTATTTTTCTGTTCTTCGTTCATATCATCCAAATATTACATACAAAATTACCACAACTTCCGAAAATTGCAATAGGAGTTTCGTGAACATACTGGGTTCTTTTTCGTAGCTCATGATTATCTATTTTGAATTTCGACCAACACATCAACAAAATCAGGAATAAGATTAGATTCAACCACAATCTTACACTTCTCTTCTCCCATTCTTGAAATACACAAATCACCATTCTCAATCCAGATTGAAAGAGAATGGTTTTTTCCTACCAGAATAAAAGAATCCGAATTGTTATCTTGCATGGCTCATCTTCTCATAAGTTCATCTACAAAATCAAGCAATAATTCGTGATGTTTTCCTTCGTGCCGGACGGCTTCATCTCTTCACTAATATACCAATCTTTTAAGCTCTCGGGATGGCAACCGATAATACCAATTTTTCCTTGTATTATAGCCATGGCATCACCGTTCTTGTATGTTGCGAATGTTTGAAAGTTTTTACCTAGTATTGCACACCCATCAAAAAAGTACATTTTGTATAGGTTATCTTTCCACTTAATTTCCGCAATGGTTTCATCTTCTCTATAAATAGAACTGTTTTCCAGATCTACATAACGAACCACATATGCATTTCTTACAATATCAAAATAATGATATCCAGCGAAATATGCTCCCATACAGATTCCCAGATATCTTCCACCATTAGCGATATAATCTTTAACAACTCGTTTACGATCAATCAGCATCGTATCAAATTGATCCGAATCACCAAGTCCTCCGCCAAATGCTAGTAAATCAATTTTACTTAATGTTTTTTGATTTAATGTATTATGGCGAATGAACGTAATGGAATATTTCTTTTCCAATACGCTTTTTAATGATTCGGCACATTCGGTATCCGAGATGGGATCATGAACATAGATACCAATTCGTTTGTTCTCCGCATATAACGGAGTTATTAAAACAAATAAGAAAAAAATTAGTAAACGCATATCCAAAGAATCGCAGCCTCGAATAGATTAACTTGATGCTCTCCATCAAACCATTTTATCATGGCATAATTCCAAACAAACTGAATAACCCATCCAACTACTAACGTCTGGAATAGATAAGCCAGACGTTTTAAAATATATTCAATATGAATCTTTGCTTCGCTCTTATAGAGTGCCTTGAAGAAATCCTTCAGAGTTAATTCTTTCTTAACTACTGGTGCTAAAGGAATATTTTTTCTACGAGTTGCTCTGGCAGTCATAATTTTTAACTAGATGCGGGGTTTTTGCGATGTTATTTTATAGCTGCACGCACCTAAAATTACTTAACCAACTAGAACGAAACTACAAGTCCAGCAGAAGTCAACCAAAAATCCTTCTTTCCAGAATTGATTTTATCATTCGTATTCAGATAATTCACTCCTGCTACCAGAGCAGTATTCTTGAACACTGGAGTTACAGTTGAAACACCAACCGAGCTATAACCATATCGTTCATTATCCTTGTAAAAATTCTTGGAACCAACACCAAGATTCACAGGAAATGACACAGTAGTTTTACCAGTTACAAAAGATGGAGCAACACCAACTTCATAATAATTTCCAAGTGATTCAAATCCACTGTTGATACCAACATATGCCTTAACACGGGGATTAAGAGAAATTGGAGCAATTCCCGAATCATCAAACGAGAGTGTGAAATTCAATCCCTCGGAATGATCAAAACTTTTATTTGGGCTTGTGACCAATTCATATGTAGTGAGAAGGCTAATACGATTCTTGCTAAGAAGAATCCCAGCATTCACCTCAGACCTAGCCCATACTGAAAGATTTTTATCAGTATGTAGATTTTGACGAGTCTCAAGAACTACACTGGTTTTTACCCCAGCAAGTTCAATCTTGGTTGGAACAGTAATTCCAGCAAAAGGTTGGAAAATTGGATTGTTGTCAATTTCTGTTCCCTTGTTGATATAGCTGGATAATGCATTAATGCCATAGAATCCAGAATATGATGGCTCAGTCTTTTCGACTGATGCTGTTTTTACTGTGGTTCCTGCGAACGAAGCAACCGAAGTTGCCAAAATCGCAGCCAATGTTGTTGTTTTTGTTTTCATGTTTTTTATACTAACTCTTTCACGCTAAACAACTCCGATATCCGAAGCAAGTTTTTTCTTCGAATTTTCTTCACAAGATGGACAAAGAGTTGTGATCCATCTACCACCTGAAGATTTTCCTTTAGATCCACAATATTCGCAAGTAAAACAACTAATGGATTCTGCCATATCAATTACTCCTTGAGAATAATCGTTTACATTATCACAATACAAACGAAGTGATCCAAATTTAGATTTACACTGAGCAACAATCGGTAAATTTTCTTCGGCTTTTTTAAATTCTACTTCAGCCCTAACAAGTGAATCTTTGATCTTTTCTTCGGTAAAATGATCACAAGGAGTCTTAGTGCTCCAGAACTTCAAATCATCTTTTCGATATTTATATTTGTTATAAATTAATCGAAATGTAGTATCCAATAACTCATCCCATCCTTTGGGGCATTCATTGCCAAACATATTGATTGGCTCCATGGGATCTTTGTTTCTGAAAAGTAATGGATACTTTTCTTGGAAATCAATTCTCATAATTAGATTGTAACTACTGAATAACGATTGACATTGATTGTATCCAACATCACTTGCTCTGGGCTTACAATCCTACCAGACAAAAGAGATTTCAGAATTGATGGAGAACATCCACTAACCAAACAAGTTCCATTTTCGTCATGTCTGACTGGAGTATGTGTGTTACGAGCATTTACATTCCAGAAAATCAATTCAGGACGTTCGTATCCTGCCTGTTTATACAAACTATTAATATTCTCGTATATAGTTTGATTTGGATTATTGCAAGCTCGATTGATTTCCATATCCGAAACAATATAAAGTTTCTTAGGCATTTCAGATGCAGGAATATTATTCTCCACAGCAGAATCTAGAATCAAATTAAATACCGATTCGAGATCAGTGCTCAAACCCCAGTCAGCACGCTGAAGATTACGAACCTTTTCTCGAATATTATTTCCTACTACTTTTTGTAGAGATGGAGTTTCGGAGAACGTCATGAAGTAATCCTTAAATGCTCCTTTATTTCTTTCGGAAATATACATTGCCAAAGAAATAGAAACTGCCATGGGTCGCCCACTCATCGATCCACTGACATCAGCAACAATTAAGCCATCACTAGAATCATTTTCTATGTAATTAGGAAGACTATTCCACAACACATCCAACGTATCAGATTCATCACCAGCAAAACATTTTTCCACAATATCATATGGATATAACGTACCAGCATTAATTGTGGTTTTTCCTGATTTTACATCAGCAATGAATTGACCATAACGAACACCATCATGCTTTTCAAAAGCACCTTTATAATTTAGTGCTGCTTTGGATGGTACACCCTTGTAATTGATTTCATTCCATTTGCTGGCACACATCTTACGCTCGACAACATCCAATTCCGCACGTTTTTCTGAAAGCTTTTTTCTATAATCTCTGGGAGAAATACCTAAGAAAGAACGAATTTCTTCAGCAATCGCTCGTGTTTCCTTGCTTGACGTGTTGTTTGAGGGGAACCATTTCCATGCTAGAGAAGGAGCACTAGACGTATATCCAGCAAGCCATTCATTTTCAATCATGGGAAGAACTTCGTCTTTCCAGATATCAGTACCCCTAGTACAAAATAAATCATCCCAGCGACCAAACTCCACAACATTTTGTAGATTCTTGATCGCTACTTTTGGATATTCTTTTGCCAACCACTTGAAACAAGTACGAAATGTTTTACGCTCACCGCTTCCACCACGAATATCTCTGATAAAAAACAAAATCTTCATTGCCACCAAAGGATCTTCTGTGAATGCTTTGGAAAACAAGGAAATAACATCTTCGTCAGTCCTAGTACGAAGAGCACCACCAAGACCAAAAAAGTCTACAGTAGCTTTTAGAGTGGACTTCAAGGTAACTGCACCATTTTCAGTCTCGGTGAAGTTTTGTTTATTTTCGATTGCGTCAATAAGTGCGTTCATTTTTACTTTTTAAGAATTACACCAAATAATAGGATTGCACAAGTTGTTCCGAAAAAAGAACAAATGAATAATGTTGTTCCAATTAAGGAATAACGTAGTATCGGTCGATCACTTAGGAATGTTTTCATAAAACAAGATAGTTATTTTTTTCGGCATGGAGCCGAACGGTTCATATTTTTTTGTTTGCTGTTTCTATCTTAGGGGGCTAGATGCGAGGTGTTCTGGGGGAGAACATTTCCATTTTATGTATTAGTATTTTTTGCAGTTACGCATCTAAAATCACTATAGCACAAATTCTGTGCTAGTCAACTACTTCGTAAGAACTTTTTGTTGTTCCGTCCGAAAAACTCTTCACAACTTCAAATCTGAGTTGTGCATTCTTTTGGCATACCTTAAAATCTACACCAGTTTGATATGCTGTCAAGGCTTCTTCTTTCGAAGAAGAAAAAGTTTTTGTCCAGTTCTGCCATTCAACATCTTTAACAGTACGATATTGAACACGATATCCAGTATTTTGAATTACCGATTGTGGATACCATACAGTTTGTTCGAAGATATACCCAATAGGCTTGCCATAAGATTCGGCATATTTCAAAATACGAGCTTCAGCATCCTTGAGATTATCATAAATCTCAGTTCCGAAGGTTCCAAAATCAACCACATATTCAGTTTTCTTAACGAGTTCGAATTTCATTGGACCTCAATCCTAACATAAAATTCGAACTCGTCAACCTACTTTCACATAAAAAAGAAAAAGACGAAAAAGATAATAATCGCAGCTAAAATACAATAGGTGATTGGATTCTTCCAAAAACTAATTTTTTCTTCAACTAAAGGAGTGTCACCAACTGTGGGATTTGAAAGTCTCTGTTGTTTAGCTTCTTCAATCTTACTAACTTTTTCTTCTTCTATTTTTCTAGCCTCTTCAGCTTTTTTAGCTTCTTCAATCTTCTTGGCTTCTTCTTGAGCTTTCTTAATTTCTTCTAGTTTTTTAGCCTCTTCGATATTCTTGGCATCTTCGATAGCTTGTTGTTTAGCTTCTTCTTCGTAAATCTCTTTAGAATCTTCTTCTTCGGATTTTTCCATGTTACGAATTGTCCAGAAATCGTAACTGGCATTACTATCAAAATATTCCATGGGAATATAACCATAGCCTTCTTCACCCCATATAGTACCCCAAGAGTTTTGTATGATGATATATTCTTTATCATCTATAATCTTATATCCCACTGCGAGCATGGCATGCCCACCCACACTCTTTTCATTATTTTTATCTGGTATTGGAACTATTCCTGTTTCTGGAGTTTCGAAGAACGATGAATATATTCTTAATCCAAAAATAAATGGATATCCCTCGTTTAAACAAGTTAAGAATTCATTCCTGTTTGCATCATTAATCCTTTGATATTCTAATGTTTGATGCCTTTCTGCGCTCTTCCAAACATTTTGTGGTGGTTCTATCCAATATTGTCCTGTGGCATTCTTATAAGGCCACATAAATTCCATAGATACTCCATAATCGATAGTTGACTGAAGAGCAAAACGGTTATAAACACCTTCGTTTTTATCGGTATTACCCTGAATCTTTCTAGAAGCATAATAAGTAAAAAGAGGTGAAGGTTCCCAATCTTTTAAGCCTATCTTTTTTCTAACATGTCTAACTAGACCCGTGGTGGCAAATGCCGTACAAGAAGATAACCATCCTTGATCTCGAATAGGATAACATAGTGGACGTAAATCAACTTCTTTAATTGATTCTACACTAGAAACTGTGGGTATATATGCCCTGTCTCTGTGATCTACGGGTTCTTTATCACATCCACTGATGAATTCTTCTAACTTCATGTTAATATTTAAGGTTTGACGATAAATTCTGGAAATTCTACGGCAAAAATAAATGCCTTTCCAGAATCTACAACCCTGAAACTAGTTAAATTTTTATTAAATTCAAATATCGGACACAAAGGATCATATTCTAATCCATGATCCTTTAACATCCTTTCGCAATAACTATCAAACTTTTCGTAATTTGGACTTTTCGGATCTAGATTTCGGTGCTTTTTTAACAGAAATACGTAGTCGTTTTTCGTCGGCATGAAAAGTATCAAATTTTTTCTTGAGTTCAGCTAAAGCAGTGGATTTCAAGAAGTAGATGTTATGAGCTGAAGTTTTCATTTTCTTCTTCATTTCTTCAGTAGACATTTCTTTAAGGAAATAATATTTAATTACTTCTTTCTGCCTCTTGGATAATTGGTTAATCATTTTCTTTAAAATGATTTTATATTCATCATTTACAATTTGTTCATCTGGAGATGTTTCTTCAGACATACGATCCGAATCATTTTCAAACAATTCAACATGTTTATCGTTATGACGAATAGAACGAATGCTTAAATTACGACAAACTGTGTACAACCACTGATTCACATATCCCGAAATTTTATCCCAATCTTGTTTATATAATCTGGCATAAACCTCTTGCACGATTTCCTCGGACTTGTGGACGTTTTTAGTAATCGACGAGGAAAACAAATTTAGTTTTTTACGATGTTCCTCGTAGATACTCTCGAAAGTGTCTGTTGGGATTGTTTTCATGGCGAAATCATAGCCGTTTCACAACCATGCTCAAGAAAAAAATTAATTATCAGAGCATATTTCTGCTTCTTGTGGCTTTCTGCAATATTCACAAAGAGCAGTGTAAAGATCATCACCTAAAATTTCAGCCCATGCTGCATCACAATCAACACAGTAAAAACGACATAATTTTGCCATGATATTATTTAACGAAAAATCCCGCTAGTTTTTGGCTAGCGGGGTTTTTAGAATTTTGGTTTATTCGGTTTCTACTAAACAACCAGTGATGGTTGCTCCAGTTTTTTCCAAAATAAGTTTTTCGACTTCAGTACTTAGTAGTTCGTCACTAGAACCAATTTCATCAGAAACTTCGAAAATAAATTCGGTTGGTAGTTCTGTGTTTGGTGTGGTGTATTCGACTTCTTTGATTTCGATTTTCATAGTTAATTATATTTAGAGAAATTTTAGATAAAATTCGGTTCCAGTTGATTCTTTCGCTAATCCAAGCATTTGTAAAGCTTTTTTTGGATCTAGATTTGGATTCTTTTTGTATAAAGATTGTAGTTTGCTATCTAGCTGATCAGATAAACGATTATCAAATTTCCCGCCACTTTGTTGAGCTTGACTACGGAGATAATCATCTTTCCATGATGTTGCATTATCTAGATTAGAACCGCTATCCATGGCAGAACCATGAAGTTTTTCAAAGTCTGCATCACTTCCATGAGGCATAGCCTTGGGTGGCTGAAAATCGGCGGGAAATTCTTCGGTTGGTTCTGTGGGTTCTGTGGGTTCTGGAGTTGTAGTTCCTGTGTCACTTCCATCAAACATATTTGATAATTCATGACTAACGAAACTAAATAGTGCTCCTCCTGCCATACCAAGACCAACTCCTTTTAGAACGGCTTTACCAAGATCACCCCATGAGAATTTTCCACCTTTATTAATCCCACCAACAACATATTTTGCAGCATTTAATCCGCCAGCAACAAGTCCTTTAACAACTAATGGTGCCAACATAGGCCAACCACCGATTGCTAGAGCTACAGCAGAAATAACAGGAATTGCTACTGCTGCAAGTGATGCGCCTTTATTGTTTTTTACCCATCCCCAAATTTTCTTCAATAGACCTTCTTTTTGTGGTTCTGTTTCACTACTAGCACCTAATTGAGGAACTGATTTACCAGCACCTAATTCAGGAGTTGTTTCACCACCTCTACCAGAAAAACGAGCATCTACTGGTTCGCTATATGGTTCTAATTCTGATTTAGAGGTTGATAATTCACGAGATCCACGAGGAGTTAATCCTGTTTCACGAGTAGCAGGTGACTGAGAACCACGAGGAGTTAAACCGCCATACACATCAGCACGATCCAACATACCATCAACTGTTTTTGGTTTTGAAAGTGGCTTGAAACGAGTTGCTTGTGATGCAGCAGATGATGCTGCTCTTGGTGATTTTGTTCCAGTTATGGATTGTTGAACATCACCAATAATATCATCCAGAGCTTTTTGCTTATCTCCTTTTTTTGCGAGATAATCAATTAATACTCTACGAATATCAGTTTTTGTTGGAACTTTTTGAACTCCAGCTTGTGGTGATTTCTTTTTTGCTTTAGCTTTTGGTGCTGCTTTTGCGGCAGGTTTTGGTTTTGCAGCAGGTTTTGCTGCTGGTTTTCTAGCTTCGGTAATAACAGAATAGAATAATTCTTCAAGATTAGATTTTGTGAAGATATTTTCGGCTAGAAATTGTTTATTTGATTTGAAAGATTCGAAAGCATATTCTTCGCTGGCTTCTGAAGCTGACATTTTAGAATTTAATTTATTTGCTTCGGTTTCTAATTTTTGTGGGTCTTTGGATACCCCATCTAATCCAACAAGAAAATTACCCAATGTTTTAGCATCGGGAATCAATGAAGAAACAATTTTATTGATTAGAGGTTGAGCCAATTCTGCCCATTTTCCTTTAGCAAATTCTTTTACTTTGCCAGCGGCATTAGAAATTCCACCAGCAAATTTAGATAGTGCATCTGTAATACGTCCTTCTTCAATGATCTGATCAATACATGCTAGATCATAAGTATATGCTTCTTGCAATTCCAAGACGAATTTATTCGAATAGAAAGTAGAAATACTCTCAGTTAAAATAGGAGTTTGTTTCTTATTTTGGGTTTTAGCTTTTAAATAGCTCTCGAAGATTAGATCAATGTCGTTTCGCATCAACCTTATTTATTCGAAAGTTTCTCAAAATATGCATACAATCTGTCAAATTGATGCACATCCAACCAGTTTTGATAGATTTTCAAATAATCAGACATCCTAACCTCTTCCCATTCCTGATGAACATAGAAATAGCAACCATTTTTATAATCGATGGGAAACTTAAAAATATCTCGAAACAAAACAACACGCTCAGGAAGAGACATATTATTTAGCTGTTCATTGACTACTTTGGTTACGGTTGAGAAATCCATAATATATTATTTATATTTTTTGATATAAATATATGATTTCCACACTCTTCTATTTCATCACAATCCGTATTTAATTTTAAATAGCATGAATTTTTTATCGTCGGATACCTCACAATCTAAAAAATTATTGCGATAGCATTTAACTTTTAAGCCAAATTCGTCCGCAAAATCATCTATATCATCTCTACTTACATCTAAAAAATTAGTGTTTTTATGCTCGAATAGATATGACATGAATTTCTTCCTGTCAATTTTATGTTCTGGATTGGAAATCACAATAATTTAGCTTTTTAACAAAAAAGTTTTAATCAAATCTGATAATGTGAAAGATTCCTGCACGGTATTGTTAATCTTCTGCAAAGTATCGTTGTAGAAAGATAATAAATTAGACCAAGCCTGATTCATATTTTTTTGTAAAGATTCGGATTTTTCAAAAGATTCGGATTTTTGAAAAAGAACTTTTCCTTTTGTATATTGCATAAATAGTTCGGGATTAAATTCATTTTTTATGATAAAAAATGAAAGACTACCTTTGTACTCTTTAATCTCATCCAAATCATATGTTAAAATAAAACTATTAATATTATATGGTTGTAATTGGAAATTTAGAAATTTATTATGTAATGAAATTTCGCCCAAAAATTTATCCGCAAAAAAGCCAACCTTGATAATATTTTCTTGAAAAAGAACATGATCATAATCAGATAAACTATGATGACTTATAATTTTATTATAAAAATCTTTTAATTGATTTTTCGTGCTAGGGCTCTGCGTATATTGACTTATAATATTATCTAAAGATATTTGTGGTGTTTGATCAGTGTCCGCATCATTCGTAGTTGATTTCTGATCGATGTTTAAGTATTTCTGAAAATCAGAAAGTATTTCATATTTTCCCAAAAATAAGAATTTCCAGTTGTTTAATTCTAAGGTGCCTTGAATAGGCATGCCATATTGCACATAACCTCCAACATCCACATATTGGTTTACAACCATATTAGGATTTTGTACTGCGTTGAAAACTGGTCCTACAATTAAATTTCTATTATGGTTTGACGTTGGGTGTAAATTTAATATACATCCATACTTTTTATCAAAAATCATAGAGAATCTACTTTTTGATATTTTAGTTACAATATCCTCCTCAGATATATTAATTGTCAAAAAGAAATGAATAGTTTTTATGACAGAAGTACTGTTTTCTACGAACTGATGTATATGTTCTTTAATACCAAAAGTAGACATCAAAACATTATATATCTTATCAGCAATATCAGAAGACATACCACTACCATGAATTGATCTTCTAATTCTATCTATTTTTCCATTAATTACCATATCTAATTGTCTATCCGAAATGGTTTCTTCTTGCTTGGGCTCAATTTCGTCGGGTTTGACTGTAGCTTGTGGATTGGAAAATTCAACAAAAGAAATCAACATGTTTTTTATTCCAGTTGCAAAATTATCAACATTTAATTCATGGATTGGATTATCAGCATTTACCTCGCCATAACTAAGACGTATTTGACCACCAAAAGTATATTCATAAACGAAAGGATATTCTTCGTTTAAAAGACCTCCAAATATTACACTTTTTTTATTAAGAGTAAGTTTTCTTTTACTTATAGATAAACTCGGAACCATTTTAGTTTGCTTCAAATACGATTCTTCTATAATTAATGTTCTAACAAAAAACATCAAATACTGAATGTATGGTGAAATATCATCATAATTTTCATCTTTTACTATTTCAGACACATATTTTCTAAATTCTTTCTCAGCATATACACTTAAATAATTAGCACTTAAAAAATTATTAATATCTTCTCCAAGTTTTCCTTTTTTGTCTATATTTTCTTTATACTCATCAAATTTTTGTTTTTCTTCTGGCTTAATATCATTGAACATTTCATCCAAAATATTTTCTAAATTATTTTTAATAAAATCAAAATCTGGGAAATTATAAATTTTATTAGTTACTGGAATATTTTGAAATCTTAATTGAACGGAATAAGGATTTGTTAATCTAGTATTATTTGATTTTATTTTTACGACAATATCATCTGTTCGAATATTAGTTAGATCAACTTCGGTTGGTGATATAGTTCTCACATAATCAATATATTTTAAATATTTTTTTGGAATATTAATAGATTGGGGGGTTACTGGATTTTCTCCAGAAAAATTAAATTCCTCTACAATTCGGCTTTTTAATGTCTTTGAAAGAGAATCTTTTGCTTTTCGACTCATTTCATATACATAACCATATATTATATTGTTAATATCGGTAGAAAAATCGTCACGGAATTCAAAAGTCATATTCACATCTGGATTTGAAACCAATGAAAATTTTATTTTAGGCAATCCCAGAGCAGGTTTTGGCTTTTTTCTTTTTCCTGCAAAGTAATCTTCGGCATCTGGAGATCCTAATACTTTATCTGGTGAATCCACAGGTCTTTCAGCATTCACAAAAGATATCATACTGTATTTTTTAATGAAATCCAAACTATCATCTCCTATTTGAAATTTCATTCCAGAATCTTTCAATACTAATTCATCTCCATATTGTAATATCCTTTTAAAGGTGGCATCAGAATTAAAATTTATCTGTTTTTTTATAGTGTCATAATCAATTTCAAGTTTTTGTAAAACCACAGTTTTGTCTGGGTCTATTTTAACGCCCCCGTATTTTTTTATTTTTTTAAAGGTATCTGACAAAGCCTTACCATAAACATCCGACAAATTTATATCTTGCTGTGATGTTTTTTTAGTTTCTACATATCCACCATCTAACATAATACCTTCACGATTAAATTGGAAGTTATTATTATCAGTAGCTACTACGGTGACACTATGATCTGTGAAATGTGCAGCTATTATATAATCAATACCAAGTTCTGTATCTTTTACATTAAATTTCAATGTACACCAATAATTATAATGTGATTTAAATTCTACATTTTCGGCGGTTTTTCCCGTGCTTGAGTATCCTAATGGATTGGATTTAATATTCCTATAAACAACATCCGACACATGTATTGGAATCACTTTCTTTGGTTCTGTTTTGGCAACATATTTGTATAACTCTTCTTCATTAGTAGCCCCATAATAAGAATACACAACACGCTTGATGATAGGTATCATCTGTTGCGAAACATCAGAATCTTTAGGTTTTCTAGCATTAATAAACCTAAATAAATTTTCATCTTTGGTTCGTTTATCCAAAGATTTTTGCAACCACCTTGCCGCACCATCATCGCTCAATTTTTTAAATTCAATTAATTTATTAAACGTGGGTCCAGTGTTATGCGATAATCCCCATGTATGATCAATCGCAACGAATAATGCCAATCTTTCTTTAGGAGTTAGCTCGTATGATTCGTTCGGAGAAGTTTCAGTAGAAATATTTTCTTCTTCGGGAGTTTCTTCTGCGTCTTCTGATGGCACATCGTCGTTTTTTTCAGAATCGCTTGATTTGCCATAAAACTTATCAAGGATACTATGATATGGACCAAAAATTTCTTCTAATTTATTTCTAAATTCATCTACGTCTGTTTGTTTTTGATTTTCTGGATCAGCAGAATATACCACAAAACTATCATGATAATACATTAATTTGAATATATTTTCCGAATAAACATTTTCAAATCCTTTAATTATGGTAGTGCTTTCTTCATCAGGATCATCAAAACCTAAAACAGTAAATGGAAATTTGTTAAGATATAAAAAATCCGCTAAAGAGTTTTGCATTTTATGAATTTCTTTTATGACATTCGAATCTGTTTTTTTCATTTTTTTGTCATACAAGTCCCAAAAATTTGTTATTTTTTTGGTATCATTTTTGAATTCCTCTTCATCTTTAGGCCCATTTTTCCCACCGTATACTGCATCCAGAACTGTTTGATATGGCAAAAACCATTCTTCTAGTCTATTTTTAATTGGGCTGGGATCTACATCATATTTATTATAATAAAATATCAATTTTTCGATAAGAACTGTATCTATTTTTTTATTAGCTGGAATTATAAAATCTCCAGTATCTTTATTCATTATATCAAGAGGAAATTTTTCTCCCGCTATATAATCAATCAATAACTGTCTAAGTTTGACTATTTGTACTCGTTGTTCGGTTGTTGCCTTATTGTATTCTGTATAAAAATCCGCAAAACTATCATTATTAGATTTAATTTGTTGGTTCGGGTTTTCAATCGGATCAAACACCAAAACATACGGTTCTTCCACACCACCAGACAATTTCAATGGTTTGAAAATAGAATCTGGTTGATATTTTTTAGGTATGGCATTTGCGATACCAATAAATGCATTTGCAGCATCCGCCCACTTGGGGCCAGCATAAGCTCCGTTGAATTTGAAATTATCATATACATATGAACATAATTTCGCAAAATCCAATATAGATCCACCAGCTTTAGCTATAGATTTTATTGTTTTTTCGTATCGAACATTATAACTACTATTATTTTCTTCTCCTTTTTTATTAGGAACTTTAAAATTTGGCAAATCTCCTTTTATATAATTACTATAAATATCTATAGACAATACATCTGGAATTTTATTTAAATTTTGATAATCTGGATCTTGATTTATATGCTTAAATTCTGCACTGATACAATATAAAATATCATCCATCATGGCATTTGCCAATTCGATATAACATTTATCATTTGCATGCCAAAATGAATCCACAAAGTTTTGATTTAGTTTTCTTGCTCCTCTAACAGCAATTTTTGGTTCTTTGATCTGCTCTTCATTTTCAGTTTCGGAATCTACAGATTCGTAGGTTTTTATTACGTTTAATTCAGAACTTTGAATATTAGTAACTAATGGAGATAAACTTGAAAATGTATAAAAATCAAATAATCTTTGTTTTCTATTTTCTGGAAGATTGTATGTGAATGTATTTAACGACTCTGTAATTACGTCATTCAATTCCATCCTTTTGAGGATTTTTGAAAACTTATCCATCTTTTTATTTATTGAGAATTTTCTTAAATTATAGTTTTTTTACGAAAAACATCAATAAAATAATCACATTATCTTCTGTTAAGGCATTAACCACACGCTTTTCTGCATATGAAACTTGAGCCTCAGACCATTCTGGTTCCAACAAATGTATACATTCATGTATTAATGTAGGAATAATATCTTTACGATAATCCAATGTGATTCCTTCGTCCCAGTCACAATAGCCACAATAACCTTTGAGTTTTTTTAGATAAAAGAAACCCTTTTTTTGCTTTTTAATTACAGCAATTATTCTATCGAATAATTCTAAGCTTTCTTCGGTTGTTAATTTGACTAATTTCCCCACCAATATATTTAGGGGTTTGGCGTATGAATCCTTGCTAGAACCGATTTGAGGTTATTTAAAGCTGATGTTATATGTGAAGAAATCCAAGGTTCCTTGGAATGTTCGCCGATCTGTTTTTCTATCTCTTGAGCCACATGAATCAGAGTCTTTAATTCATCTCTGAATGTATCAGTTTTTTCTTCGCTTCTGTTATCTGGTGCTGGTGGAGCAACAGAAAAACCTACCACATCAGATGAGGTAGGTTCTAATGACGATACCGTATTTGGGCCAGTACCTAAATCTTCTTTAAGAATTCTTTTGTAAGCTTCTTCTAAAAGATCTAGATCAAAACGGTTCATTCTAACTATTTAGCTGGGATAACAAAGAATTTCGAAGGTTGGGTGTCCTTCACGATCTTTACCAAGTAGTTCCCAACTGAAAGAAATCCTAGAATTCACAACTTCTGGATGCTCTTCAAATGGTTTTACTGTATCAAGGTGTTTTCGGTAAACTAGACTTACATGACCTTTATCACCCATAATGCTGTGGGCATCCACCATATCAATTTCAAATCCAACTTCAGATAAAGCCTGTCCTAATTTAGCTACACCTTTTGAAGTGTTTCCAAATCGTCCATTTCCATCCAAACCATGTTTGTCGAAACTCTTTGAAATTGCACGTTTTTCTTGGTTTGTTATCTTATGCTCGAATCCTTCATTGATTTTAACATAAGCTTCTTGCAAAAGATCGAAATCACTACGTTTCATAGTTATATTTAGTTCATTTTGATGAAATATTCGTTAGTGTGCCACAGTGTGTACATTTCAGAAAAGAACTATCCTGTACGGCAAACTTATCTTCGGATTCTTTCAGAACAGCAAATGTTACCTTTTTAGAAGCGACAAATTCTGTGCTATTACAGGTTTCACAAACATGTTTCTGAAATTGATCAGACTTTAATGAAGTTGATGCTCCTAAAACAATACCCAATACCAAAACGCCAGACAAGATAAGTTTTTTCATGAAATGATTTTACACTGTGGATCACAATTTTCAATCATTAAAAACCAAATATTCTAATAGTTTGGTAAAAGTGATATTTCATGGTAATGGAATTATAGAGCACTACTCCAGATATGAAAAAGAGATGAACTGCTGCAACAAAGATTAAACTCATTTTCCAATTAGTTACCGCAATTGAATTTTTATATTTTTTCATGACTCAACCATGCGGATTGCTTCCATATGGGTCATGGGATTCAAGCTCTTTCCCATGATCGGTTCCAGCCCAAAAAACTGAATCATGCTAAAAACCTTATAAACAAATGGAAGTTCTAGGAAGTTTTCCAGTGTACGTCCACAGTAAGATAGAAATCCGTCACGTTTTTCTTCTTCGACCCAGCTCTTGAGTTCTAAGAGATCTCTGATCTCACTCTCATATACGAACGAATAATCATAATTGAAATCATTAATCTTGTATACACAAAGATGTTGATCGGATTTCTCATTTCTACAAACAATACCATACTGTTTCAATGAAACGGCAGGATTTTTATCAATGCCTACGAACTCGGGTGTTTCGTGCATATTTAAATTAAATATAATTTAGATAACCGAAGGATTAGCAAAAAGCCA
>Ga0114977_10001032_pt1 | contig 18327 bp, 11 predicted proteins | sample S_130805_MF_Meta_FD_87026 | JGI IMG/M metagenome (GOLD analysis project Ga0114977, IMG submission 87026) | Freshwater microbial communities from Lake Simoncouche, Canada to study carbon cycling - S_130805_MF_MetaG | ecosystem: Environmental > Aquatic > Freshwater > Lake | place: Lake...
CGCATGATAACCACGCGCCACCGTGGGCTTTAGCGCACCGCCAGCAGGGCCTGGGTTTGGGCGTTGTTGAGTTGGCGCACCTGGTTGGGGCTGACCGAAGCCAGTTGGACCTTGCTCAAGCCTTGGATTTGCTCCACCCGCAACAGCGGCAACAAAGTGCCCAGGTTGACCGAGCGAATGGCGCTGATCTGCGCCGGGCTCAGCGCTTGCAGTTGGGCGTTGCTCAAGCTCCAAATTTGCGCCGTGCCCAAGGCGGCCACCTGGTTGTTGAGCAAGTAGCCCAATTGCTGTGGTTGCAAGGCGCTGATTTGTGCGCCGTTGAAAGACGCGATCAGACCGGGGCTCAAGGCCTGCAATTGGGCGGGGCCCAGCACGGGCATGGTGTCGGTGCGCAAGGCGCTCCACTGGGCTGGCGAGAGCAACTGCAATTGCGTCGGCATGATGGCCACGATTTGGGCCGGGCCCAGCACCTGTATTTGGTTGGGGGTGAGCGACTGGATCTGCGCGGGCGTGAAGGCATTGAGTTGCACCGATTGCAAGGCTGCAATTTGCACGGGCTGCAAGGCCTGTACTTGCACCGGTGCCAAAGCCCGCAGCTGGCCGGCTGTGAGCGCGTTGACTTGGGTGGGCAAGAGCGCTGCCAGTTGGGTCTGGGTCAGCGCGGCCAACTGCACTGGGCTGAACTGTGTCAAGGCCACCGGGTTGATGGCGCCCACCTGGGCCGGTGTCAACATTTGAATTTGGGCCCCATTGAGCACCGCAATTTGGGCCGGTGTGAGCGCACCAGTTTGCACCACGCTGAGCATTTGAATTTGCTGCGGTCGCAACTGGCCCAACCACTGCACAGGCATCGCGGCCACTTGGGTGGGCGTGAAGGCGGTCAATTGTTCGACCGACAAAGCGCTCCATTGCGCCGGGGTCATGGCGGCCAAGGTGGTGGGCAACAAGGCCTGCAACTGGTTGGCCGTAAAAGCGCGCAAGGACGAGACCGTCATGACCTGTATTTGGCTGGGGCTGAGTGCAGCCACTTGGCTCAGGCTCCAGGTTTGCAACACATTTGCGGGCACGGCAAGCAACTGCTGGGGCTGCAAGGCGGCCAATTGGGCGGGGGTCATGGCCTGCCACTGCGCCAGATTCAAAGCCTGCAATTGGGTGGGGTTGAAGGCGGCCACCTGTTGGGGCGTGAGCAGCCCGATCGATGCCACGCCCAGCTCTTGCACTTGCAAGGTGCTCATGGTGCTGATTTGGGTCGGGCTCATGGCCAGCACCGGCCAATTGCCGCTGGCCGCTTGCACCACTTGCAACTGGGCCAGGCTCAATCCCACCAGTTGGGTGGGTGCCAAGGCCTGCAATACCCGTGGCCCCAGGCTTTCAAGTTGAACCACGCTCAGCGCGGCCAATTGGCTGCTTTGCAGGCCTTGCAATTGGGTTGAGCTGAAGGCCTGCCACTGGACCACGCTCAATGACGACAACAGCAAGGGGCTCAAACCGGCCATTTGTTGGGCCGACAGCACAGCCAGTGCCGAGCTGTTGATGGCGCGAAACTGTGCCGGGCTCAGTGCATTGAGTTGGGTCACGCTCAATGCCGAAATTTGGTTGGGTTGCAATGCGCTCCACTGCTGAACGCTCAGGCTGGTCAGTTGTTGAACATTCAACTGGGCCACGGCGCGCGTGTCCAAGGCGCTGATTTGGCTGGGGTTGAGCCACTTGAGCACGATGGACAACTGCGCCACGCTCACACTGGTCAGGCTTTGTGGCGATAACATTTGCACCTGCTCGGCCAGCAACGATTGCCACTGCATGGTGGACATGGCCGACAGTTGCGACGCGCTCAAGGACTGAATTTGTTGCAGGGTCAGGCTTTGGATTTGGCTGCGCGACAAAGTCAACCACTGGGCGGAGGTGATGGTTTGGATCTGCTCGCGCGACAACGCCGCCAGCTTGTTGCTGACCAAGGCCCTGAACTGTGACTCGCTCAGCGACGACATGGCAATGCGGTTGAACACCACCAGTTGCGCGGCCGACAGCCATTGCATTTGGCTGGCGCTCATGGCCATCACTTGCGACAGCGTCAACTGGCTGATTTGCTGCGCCGACAGGCTTTGCAACACTTCGCGTCCCAGCGTGGCCCACACCGTGGGGGAAATGGAGGCCAGTTGCTGCGCGCTCAAACTTGCCCATTGCGTGGGCAACAAAGCGCGGCTGTGGTTTTGCACCAAGGTGTCGAGTTGCGTGCCATTCATGAGCCGCAGTTGGGTCACGCTCAATGACTGAATATCTTGGCTGGTTAATTGGCTGAGTTGTCGCTCGCTGGTGACCACCATCAACGCCTGTGCGTTGCTGCTTTGGCGGGTCAGGCTGGTTGCGTTCAGTGTGGTGGAGTTGACCGACGATGAGACAGATGTTGTCTCGCTGGCGCTGCTGGACTCGCTCACGCTGGTGGTGCTCAGGGTGCTGACACTGGCCGACACCGTGTTGCTGGTTTGCACCCGTGACACATCAGCGCCCACCACGTATTGCAATTGGCCATTGGTGGCCAGCACGCTCAACTGCGAAGTGCTCAAGGCGTTGATCTGCTCGGTGCTCATCCACGACATCTGCGCGGCGCTGATCGAAGACAGCTGTGCGCTGGACCACAGGGCCAAGCGCGAGGGCGACATGACGCTGATTTGGTCCCGGGTCAAGCCGGAAATTTGGGTGGCGCTGATGCCGGCCAACTGTTCTGCGCTCAGGTCATTGAGGATGGTGCGCGACCAGCTGCCCATTTGGGTGGGAGTCAAAGAGGCAATTTGCGTCGCGCTCAAACTTTGTCGTTGCAGGGTGCTCAATATGGACCATTGGGTGCTGTCCAAGGCCTGCAACTGGGTGCGACCCCATCCGGCGATTTGGCTCGCGCTGATCGCCTGCAACTGGGTTGAAGACAGGCTGCGAACCTGGCTGGCCAGCCAGTAAGACCAGGCACTGGCGGGCACACTGGCGATTTGATCTGCCGTCAAATTGTTCACGCTGGTGGTGGAGACCCGGCTCCAAACCGACGGGCTGAGGTAAGAAATTTGGGCGGCAGTCAACGCGCTCAATTGCGCCGTGCTCAGGTAACCCACTTGCTCTGCGCTCAGCCCGGCCAATTGTGGGGCGGTCAGGGTGGTCATGGTCGCAGGGGACAGGGTCAACCGAGCCTGGGTCACATCCATGGCCGTGATGCTGCTGTTCAGCAACGGTTGGAGCAGCGTGTAATTGCTGGCGTCGGCCCCTGTGATTTGATAACCGCTGCCCGTCACGGGGACCATGCTGCCCATGCTGGCGCTGGCAAATTGTGCGGTGCCGGCCTGGAAGGTCACCGAGTCACCTGCATATGGGCTGATGGTCGCTGTGCCACTCAGGGTCACGTCGGTGGTTCCGTCGTAGGACTTGCTGTTGGCGCTCAGCCCATTGACCGTCAGGCTGAGGGGCGTGATGGTGCTGGTGCTGTTGCTGGCGTAGCTCAGGCTGTAGTTTTGCCCGTTGTTGCCATCGCTGACCGTGGCGGCACTGGCGCTCAATACCTTGCTGCCAGCGGCGGCATTTTTGTTGTTGAAAGTCAAACCGATGTCGGCCACGGTGTCACCGTCCACGCCAAGCTGGCTGCTCAGGGCACTGAGGTTGCTGGCTGTGGGTGCGTAGCCGGTGGTGCTGTCATAGGTTTTGCTCACCACAGGCGCGGTCAGGGTGACCGACTTGGGGGTGATGGTGATCGAAGAGTTGGCGGTTGTCAAAGCGTTGTAGTTGCTGCTCAAACCGCCATTGCCCGATGTGCCCAAGCTCAAGCCGTTGACACTGGCCAACAGCTCAGCGGATTGCACATTTCGGGAGGACAAATTGCCGGGTGCTCCGTTGCCCGAGACGGTGAAGGTTTCGCCATTGACCCCCGTGGCCGTCAAATTCGAGCCGGCAATGGCCGTGCTGCCGTTGTAAGCGCGCCCGCCCGACAGGCTCACATCGGCTGGGTCGACCGTCAAGTTGCCATGGCTAGAAGTGCTGTTGCTGATGGTGATGTTGTAGCCCCGGTTGTCAGTGCTGTACAAGTCGGGAAAGATTTTGTACGAACCTGCATTTCTAGGGGACACACGTGTGGTTCCATCTGGCAGCGTGTAAAAGTAATCTCCAATTCCCAACAAGTAGGGGTCTCTCAATGGATCGTTGGTTGATGTGCTGAAGTGATCATTGCTGCCGGTGGTCAGGCCGTCATATGTTTTGGTTTTATTGCCGGGGTAAATGGTCAATGGCATTAAAAATGCTTTGAGCAAGGGCGTGGTTTTGTTGTAGTAATTCAGCCAGAAGTCGGGGTTGAGATCAAATTGGTCCAAGTCGCTGAAACGTTTGGTGGCGGCAGTGACCAAGCCCGTGCCCGCGGCCGAGATGGCCTGCCCAGACAGTGTGGTGTCCCAAAAACCAGCGTTTGCCACGCTCACAGGGGCGCTGCCACCAGTGCCCAGTCGACCGATCAGCCCGCCAATGCCTGTGGTAACACCTGACCCCACGACGGACACGGAGCCGGTCGAATAGGTTTTGTAGACTGTGCCCACATTGACCAAGCCGATCAGGCCACCCGCGTCTTGAAAATTCAAAACCGACACATTGGCTTGGGAATAACTGTTACGAACTTTGCCATTGCCATCTAATGTGCCCACCAACCCGCCCACGCTGCTCTGGCCCCTGACAGTTCCAGTGGAAAAACTCACCATCACGTCGCCATTACTGAATCCGACCATTGCGCCGACGTGATTGGCCCCTGTGATGCTGGCGTTGATCAGGCCAAGCTCACTCACATGTCCGATGGACTTGCCCAGCAAGCCCACAAAGTCTTCCGCGGGCCGGTTGATGGTCAAGTTGCTGATGGTGTGACCCATACCAAATAGAGCACCTGAAAACGGCGTGCTGTGGTTGCCCAGTGGCACAAATCCTTCGTTCCCATTCCAGCCACTGCTTGCGCTGGCATTGATGTCATCTCCAAGCGCATACCAACCATTCAAATCGTAAGAAATGCCTTGTAAATCAGAGCCTGTCAAGCTGTTAGCGGCACCAAGGCTGTTGATGACTTTGATGCGGATGGGCGACCCCACCCCTTCGATGAGCGAAAAGTTATCGCCTGCTGGTAAATAAATCGGCGCTTTGATGTATACATTGTCCAGACCGTTTGGATCTGTCATGTGAAAAAGCAAACTTGCTGTGCCAGTGCCTCGCAAAATTTGGTTGATGTAAAGGTTGCCAGAAGCTTTTAAAGTCAGCTGGTTTGCCGACCAAGCAATGGAGCTGTTGACACTCAAGTCCCCAGCCACAACGGGTGTGCCTGAGCTGTTGGGCACTCCCGAGCTGTCCCCTTCCGTGCTCACCGTGACATCGCCACTGTTCAAAGCGGTTGATATGGCCCCCGCCATGCCGTCGTCAATGTCAATGTCCACCGGGTCAATCACCCATTGCCCGGCTTTGCCGTTGCGTGCCGAGGTGTCTACCCGTGCGGTGGCGGCGATTTGTACTTTTTTGGCCGATGTTTCGACATAACCCCCATTGCCCGTGCCGGTGGCTGCGGCCTTGATGCTCACGCCGTCGCCCAGGCTCACGCTGGAGGACTTGCCCACCGGGCCCACCGCCGCAGACCAACCTCCGCCGATGAGCACCTGGCCGCCACCGGTGTCGCCCGATGCGTCGATGGCAGCGCCCGCGCTCAGTTGCACCTGGTCGCCCATCACGACCACCGAGCCGCCGCTCAGGCCGCTGTCGCCGGTGGCGCTCAATGTGCCGGCCACCTCCACGCGGCCCAAGCTGCCGCCTTCCAACACAATGCGCCCTTGCCGGTTGACCAAGCTGGGCGCTTGCACGCTGCCCGTGTTTTTAACCACGTTTTGCAGCAATGCGTTGGCGCTGCGCGCGGTCATCACCACATAGCCGCCTTCGGCGCGCACCAGGTGTTGGTTGTCCACCAAAGCGTCCATCACCGCGCGGTCGACTTGAACGGCGGTGAGGCTTTGGCCGGCAAACTGCAACGTGATTTTGTCGCCCGCGGCCAGGGCCACAGTGCCTTCTTTGGCCACGATCACGCCTTCGTTGCGCACCTGGGGCGCGAGCAAGGCGATGTAGCCCCCCAAGCTCGCTTGCAGTTGGCCTTGGTTGACCACGCTGCCCGCGTTGCCCGTGCCCTCAAAGCTGGACTTGCCGGCCATGAAGTCGTCGTTGCCAATGCCGTGGGTGGTGACCAGCAAGCCACCCACGTCGACTTGGGCGGTGGGCCCAAACAACACCCCGTTGGGGTTGGACAAAAACACCTGGCCGTTGGCGCTGATGCGGCCCATGATTTGGCTCGCTTGGGTGTCGAGCACGCGGTTGAGCGTGACCGCGCTGGCCGAGGGCTGGACAAAGTTGACCTGGGCTTGGGCACCCACGTTGAAGCTGTTCCAGTTGAGCACCGCGCGGTTGCTGGCCTGGTTGATGTTGAGGTTGTTGCCACTTTGGCCGATGGTGGCCGTGCCGGCCACCACCTTGCCGCCCTGGGGCAGTTGGGTGGCTGAGATGGCGGCGGTTTGCGCCCAGGCTGGCGCGCAACTCGCGGCCAAACCCGCCAACGCCCAGGCCCATGCCTGCGACCAACGCAGCGGTGGGACGCCGTGTTCATGGGCAATGGGTGGGGCTTTTTTGATCATGGGGCGGGCGCTCAAAAAGGCTGGCTGAAGTTGAACCATAACCGATCCCAGCGGTACGAGCCGTCTTGGTCCAAACCGCTGCTTGACGCCATGGGGTTGACGCCCATGCGGCGCGACCAGGTCAAACGCCATTGCAAAGGCGTGCCCCAGCCGTGGGCCAAGGGGCCGCCCATCCACAAGCCGCCACCTTGCAGGGCGTAGGTGTTGAGGCTGGCGCCACCGGTGAAGTCGTTGAACTTGTTCACGTCGATGGTGGCGATGTCATAAAAAGCCGACACCGTCAGGCGTTGTCCTGCGGGGTTGAGCAGGTGTTGCCACTCCAGGTTGAGCGACTGCCCTTGGCTGCCACCACCTTCGTTGGTGGGGTAGGCGCGCACCCCTTGCGAGCCGCCCATGAAGAATTTTTCTGAGCCGTCCAGGTTTTTGCTGGACAACTGTGCCTGCCATGTGGCCACCACCGACTGGCTGGGGCTGATGCGCTGCACCCGAGACGCCATGGCACGCAGCTTGCCATATACGCCAGCGGTTTGCGCGCTCAAGGCGTCCATGCCTTGGTTGGGTGAGCCATTCAAGTCGACATTGCCCACCAGGGTTTGCAGCGAGCCTGCCGATTCGCCACCGCCCATCCAGCCGTCGCTGCGTTGGCCTTGCAAGCTGGCGCTGAGCAAGTCGATTTTGTATTCCGACACCAGGCCTGCGGTGGTTTCGTTGCGGAAGTTTTTGTGCTCATAGCCCCATTGCAAGCTGGCGCTGGCCGAGCGCGAGCGCAACCACGGCACGCTCAGGTCCAAGCCAATCGAGTTGGACGGGCCACTGGGGTTGAGCGCCACATACTGGGGTGCGACCAATTGGTATTTGCTGCCCGACAAGTTGAAGCCCAGCCTTTTACCGGCGCTGCCCACAGGCTCGCTGTAACCAAATTTGAGGTACTCGCTGCCTTCGGTGTGCAGCCAAATCAAGCTGACCGTTTCGGCCCGACCGAGGGCGCCATGGTGGTTGATTTGGCCAATGGTTCGGGTGCTGCCCGTGGCGCTCACGACCGAGTTGTCAACCGACAGGCTGCCCTCGGTGCTGGGCGCGTCGCTCAAGCGGATCACCGCTTCGGTTTCACCTTCTTGTTCGCCCGGGCGCAGGCTCATTTGCGCTTGCACGCCCGGCAACTCCGACAGCAGCAAGGTGGCCCGGTCCAAGGCGTCCAGGCTGACCACTGCGCCTTTGGGTTGCGCGGTTTCGACCAAATCGACAGCCAAAGCAGGCGGGATGCGTTTGTGCGGTTCGGGTTCGATCACGGCCCGCGCAAAGCGGCCTTCGCGCACGGTGACTTGCACCACCCCCTCCGTCATGTCTTGGGGGGGAATTTCAGCCCGGCCCAAGCGACCACGGCTGGCATAGTGCTGGTCGAGCAAGGCAACGATTTTTTCCAGGCTTTTCATGTCCAGCGGTGTGCCCACCACGGGTTGCAGCACTTGCGTCAAATCGCTGGCGCTGAACACGCCAATGCCGGTGAATTCAAAGCCCTTTACCACCGGCTCCTCGGGCGCGGCCGGGGTTGGGGCGGGTGCAGCGGCTGTGTTTGCCGGTGTGGCTGCGTTGGGGCTGGGGGCGCTGGTAGGCGGGGCAGCCTCGGGCGTTGGGATGGGCGGCGTGGGTTGCTTAAACCGCACCCAATTGATCTTTTTGTCGCTGCTGTCCAAGGGACTGGGCATGGCCGGGTTGACCGGTTTGGGCGGGAATTGCACCCATTGGTCGTAGCGGCCGGGCGCGGCTGGGGCTGGGGCTGTGGTTTGGGCCATGCTGGTGGCAGTCCACACCCCTGCGAGCAGGCCCACCGCCAGCGGCCAAGCGGCACCCAGCGCCGCGGGGATGCGCTGGTGCGGGGCGATTGGGTTCGGGTGGCGGGGCAAGGACATGGTTTTCAGTGGTCACCAGTCTTTGCCGCCCCCACCAACCATGGCGAGGGCCACGCACAAGCCGATGGCCTTCAATGATCGGCACCAAATGGCAAAAATAAAGCCCCCCAACCGAATTTAGAGGCCGCCCAGCCGGGTTGGCTGCCCGTGCCGCCCAAGTGACTGATTTGCCTTGGTTTTCACAAATGTCGCCATAATGGCCAGCGCCGGGCAAAGCCACCCTCAAAGGCGCGGTCACGCCTGGCCCCGTGCCCATCTCACACGTACAAAGGAAGTGTTATGCAACGCAGAACCCTGATCAAAACCAGCGCACTTGCGCTGAGTGCCAGTGTGGCCACGCCTTGGTTGCGCGCCCAAACCCTGCCCACGGGCAATGTGCGCATCGTGGTGGGTTTTCCGCCCGGCGGCGGCACCGATGCGTTGGCGCGGGTCATGGCCGTCAAGTTGCAGGCGATGTGGAATGTGAGCGTGGTCATTGAAAACAAGGCCGGAGCGGCCGGCGTGATTGCCGCCGATCATGTGGCCAAACAAAACAACGACGGCACCACGCTGCTGATGGCGCACATCAACAGCCACGCCATTGCGCCGAGTTTGCAGCCCAAGCTCGGTTATGTGGTTGAGCGCGACTTCTCGCCCTTGGTGCTGGTGGGCGTGACGCCCAATTTGCTCATTTGCAACCCCCAACAACCGGCCAAAACCGTCAAAGAATTGGTCGAGTTGTGCAAGCAAAACCCCGGCAAGATCAGTTTTGCCTCGGCCGGTGGCGGTTCGGCCCAGCATTTGGCGCTGGAAATGTTCAAGCTGCGCGCGGGCATCCAGGCTTTGCATGTGCCCTACAAAGGCTCCGGCCCGGCCCTGACCGACTTGATGGGTGGGCAGGTGCAGTACTGCTTTGAAACCATGACCTCGGCCACCCCGCATGTCAAAGGCGGTAAGGTGCTGGCCCTGGCCCAAACCCGCACCAAACGTGCCAAAGGCCACCCGGGTGTGCCCACCATGGACGAGCAAGGTTTTGCTGGTTTCGATGCCACCACCTGGTATGGCCTGGTGGGTCCTGCGCGCATGAACCCGGCCATGGTCAAGCGCATGAACGAGGACATGAACCGCGTCATGGCCATGCCCGATGTGCAAGAAAAGTTCGAGCAATATGGCGCCGAAGATGGCGGCGGGACTCCTGAAAAATTCACCCAATTCATTGCCACTGAGCAAGAAAAATGGGCCCGCGTGGTCAAAGACGCCAAGGTGCAGGCCGACAGTTGAAACCAGGGGCAAACGGGCCACAGCGCAAGGCCACCAGGGAGGGCAGCAGATGGGTCGCAAATTTTCAGTTTTAGGCGGGGTGTTGAGCGCCGTCCTGATGTGGTGCATCGCCCTGTCGGCTTGGGCCTTCCCTGTCAAGCCGGTGCGCATCGTGATTGGTTTCCCCGCTGGCGGGCCGCTGGACTTGCATGCCCGATTGCTGGCCGATCGGTTGCAAGCGGTGCTGGGTCAGCCGGTGTTGATCGACTACAAGTCGGGCGCAGGGGGCACGGTGGGTGCGCAAGAGGTCATGAAGGCCGCGCCCGATGGCCACACCTTGATGCTGGCCAACACCGGGGTGATGGTCATCAACCCGGCCTTGTACAGCCGTTTGCCCTATGCCACTTTGCGCGACTTTGTGCCGGTGGCACGCACCGCCATGCAGCCGCTGGCCCTGCTGGTCAACCCCAGTTTGCCGGTGCGCGACCTCAACGAGTTTGTCGCCTATGCACGCACGCGCCCGGGCCAGATCAATTACGGCTCGGCGGGCAACGGCGGCATCAGCCATTTGGTGCCCGAGATGTTCAAGTCCGCCACTGGTTTGTTCATGGTGCACATCCCCTACCGCGGCAGCGCACCGGCCTTCACCGATTTGATGGCCAACCAAGTGCAGTTCATGGCCGAGAGCGTGCCCCAGGCTGCGGCCTATCACAAGCAAGGCAAGGTGCGCGTGTTGGCGGTGACCAGCCGCGAGCGCAGCCCGGCCTTGCCCGATGTACCCACCGTCATGCAAAGCGGCATCAAAGCCTTTGAGGTTGTGGGGTTTTACGGGTTTTTGGCCCCAGCGGGCACCCCCAAAGAAGTGGTGCAGGTGCTCAGCGATGCCTTTAAAACCGTGCTCGCACAACCCGAAGTGCGCAACCGCATGACCGAGCAAGGCGCCGACCCGGCGTTCTTGGGGGCGGGGGACTTTGCCCGCTTTTTGACCGATGAAATGCCGCGCTGGGCCAGCACGGTCAAGTTGTCGGGCGCGCGCTTGGACTGAGCGGACAGCGCGGGGCGGGCAAATCCTGGGTGGCGGCCTTTGATGGGCACAGTCACATGGGGGATTACTCCCGATTGACCCCCAGACCCCGGGTCAGATAAGCTCCCCTTTTTTTGACCTACAAGGATCCTCGCATGTTGAAACTGAGCATCAATGGCAAAAGCCACCAGGTGGATGTTGAACCCGAAATGCCCCTGCTGTGGGTGTTGCGCGATCAACTGGGGATGACCGGCACCAAATTCGGTTGCGGCATTGCCCAATGTGGTGCCTGCACGGTGCACATCAATGGCGAGCCCACACGGTCTTGCTCTTACCCGGTGTCGGCGGCGGTGGGCAGCCAGGTGATGACGATTGAGGGCTTGTCCAAAGACGGCACGCACCCGGTGCAAATGGCCTGGAAGGCGCTGGATGTGCCCCAGTGCGGTTACTGCCAGTCGGGTCAGGTGTTGGCTGCGGCCGCTTTGCTGCGCAAAAAACCCAAGCCCACCGATGCCGACATTGACGAGGCCATGACCAACATTTGCCGCTGTGGCACCTACCAGCGCATTCGAGCGGCCATCCACTTGGCGGCCAAAACCGGTAAGGGCGTGGGCTCGGTGATCCACATGGTCAGCGATGCGGGCGACGTGGTCGAACAACCAACGGCCCAGGCCTGAAAGGATTGACCATGACACAACACATTTCAACCCCCCGTTTGTCCCGCCGCGCTTTTGTGGTCAGCAGTGCTGCCGCTGGCGCTGGCCTGTCACTGGGTTTTCATTGGCCCGCAGGGGCGCAAACCAAAGCGGGCGAGGTGCCCGAGGTCAACGCCTGGGTGGTGGTGCAGCCCGATGAGACTTGCATCGTGCGGGTGGCCCGCGCCGAGATGGGGCAGGGCACCCACACGGGCCTAGCCCAATTGGTGGCGGAAGAGCTCGAGTGCGATTGGGCCCGGATCAAGGTGCAAATGGTCACGCCCGGGCAAAACCTGGCGCGCCAGCGCGTGTGGCGCGACATGTCCACTGGGGGCAGCCGTGGTATTCGCAGCTCGCAGGACTACATGCGCCAAGGCGGTGCGGCCGCACGCACGGTGTTGCTGCAAGCCGCGGCCAACCAGTGGGGTGTGCCTGTCGCCGAGGTGAGCGTGGCCAAAGGGGTGATCACACACGCCGCATCGGGGCGCAAAACGAGCTATGGCAAAGTGGCCAGCGCAGCGGCCCAAATCGCCGCGCCGGACCCCAAAACCTTGGTGTTGCGCGACCCGCGCCAGTGGAAGATTGCGGGCAAGCCCATGAAGCGCTTGGACACCGCGCCCAAAGTGATGGGCAAGCAAAACTACGCCATCGACACCCGCTTGCCCGGCATGGTCTACGCCGCCATCCAGGCCAGCCCTGTCTTTGGAGGCAAGTTGGTCAGTTTTGAAGCGGCCAAGCTCAAGGGTCGCAAAGGTATTTTGGGCGTCTACAAAGTGGACGACAACGCCGTGGCCGTGGTGGCCGACAACTGGTGGCGCGCCAAAACCGCGCTGCTGGACTTGCCCATTGTGTGGAACGAAGCTGGCAACGGCCAAGAAAGCAGTGCCACCATTGCCGAGCGGCTCAAAGAGGGGCTGACATCGGCCAACAATGTGTTTGCCGATGTGGATGTGGGCAATGCAGCGCAGGCCATTGCGGGTGCGGCCAAGCGGGTGGAGGCGGTGTACAGCACGCCGTTTGTCTCGCACGCTTGCATGGAGCCCATGAACTGCACCGCCCTGGTGACCGACTACCGCGCTGAAGCCTGGGTGGCCAGCCAAAACGCCGAGGCATCGCTGGCGGCTTTGTCCACGGCCAGCGGGTTGCCACTGGAAAAATGCGAGGTTTACAACCAAACCCTGGGTGGGGGCTTTGGTCGCCGCGGGGGTCAACAAGACTATGTGCGCCAAGCGGCCTTGCTGGCCAAGCAAATGCCGGGTGTGCCCGTCAAGCTGATTTGGAGCCGCGAAGAAGACATGGCACAAGACTTTTACCGCCCCATTGGGCAGTGCAAGTTGGAAGCGGGCTTGGACGCACAGGGCAATTTGCTGGGCTTGCAGTTGCGCGTGTCGGGTCAGTCGATCAACGCCTATTTGTCACCGCAAAACATCAAAGATGGCAAAGACCGGCGTCAATTGCAGGGCTACTGGCCCGAGCCGCACGACGCGCAAATCGGTTACACCGTGGCCAACCTGCGCACCGAGTACGCCATGCGCAACTCCCATGTGCCTGTGGGACCCTGGCGCGGGGTCAACACCAACCAAAACGGTTTGTACCTCGAATGCTTCATGGAAGAGGTGGCCGCCGCCGCCGGGCGCGACCCGTTGGAGTTTCGCCGTGCTTTGATGCAAAAGCATCCCAAGCACCTGGCCATCTTGAACGCGGCGGCCGACAAGGCTGGTTGGAGCAAACCCCTGCCAGCGGGTGTGCACCGTGGCATTGCCCAGTTCATGGGCTACGCCAGTTACACAGCGGCAGTGGCCGAGGTATCGGTCAAGGGCGAAGAGGTCAAGGTGCTGCGCTTGGTGTTGGCCACCAATTGCGGCCATGCGGTCAACCCCGATCAAATTGCTGCCCAGGTAGAGGGCTCGGTGGCCTATGGCTTTGACACCTTGCAAAGCCAGTCAAGTGTGGCCAACGGCCGCATGGTCGAAACCAACTTTGACCGCTACCCGATTGCCCGTTTGCGCCAGCTGCCCCGCATCGAAACCGTGATCGCCCCCACCTTTGACTTTTGGGGTGGGGTGGGCGAGCCTACCATTTGCGTGGTGGCCCCGGCCATCCTCAACGCGATTTTTGCCGCCACCGGCAAACCGGTGCGCAGCCTGCCATTGAAGAACCACGGTTTGCGCATTGTCTGAGGCCCCATCGGTTCGCTGGTCGCGCCGCCAGGGTTTGGGCGGCTTGCTGGCTGTTGCCGGTTGGGTGGCTGGCCCCACGCGGGCCCAGGCCCCACCGGCCAACTCAGACTGGGCGCAGCTGTATGGGCCTTTCACGGCAGGCAGCACGCCCACCGTGGGACGGGTGAGTGTGGTCACACCGCGCTTGGCCGACAACGGTTTGTCGGTGCCCCTGAGCGTGCGGGTGGACAGCCCGATGAGCGAGCGTGACCACGTGCGCCGCGTGGTGCTGCTCTCCAACCGCAACCCGCGCCCCGTGATCGCCGAGTTCGAGTTGGGCCCTTGGTCGGGCAAGGCCGAGGTGGCCACACGGGTGCGCCTGAACGGCTCGCAAGAGGTGATGGCCTTGGTGCAAACCTCGGACGGGCACTGGTGGCGCGGCACGGCCGAGGTGGAGGTCACCGAATCGGCTTGCATGGACGCGTCCTGACATGTTGGCCCGCATCCAAGTGTCCTCCCCGGTGCGGCGCGGCCAAGCCATGGAGGTGCGCCTGCTGGTGCAGCACCCAATGGAGACGGGTTTTCGCTACGACTTTTCAGGCACGTCGATTGCCAAAAATGTGATCCACAGCCTGAGCGCCGAATACGGTGGGCGCACGGTGTTTCGCGCCCGCATGGGCTCGGGGGTGGCGGCCAACCCGTATTTGCAGTTTTGGGTGGTGCCCGACCAAAGCGGCGACATTCGCGTGCAGTGGCAAGACGACCAAGGGGCCAGTGGGCAGGTCAGTGCTTGGGTCGAGGTGTTGCCCGCTTGAGGCAGGCGCAGGGGTGGCGCAACGTCAGGACTGGCCCCAGGGCTGGCGGCGAAACCACAGCAACGACAAACCGCCGGCGGTGAGGATCAACGCCAAGGACAGGGCGGCCCACAGGGCGCTGATTTCGGTGTCGCGCCGCTCCAGGGCAAACTTGGTCGACAGGTGTTCGTAAATTTGCTTCAAGTCGCCTGAATTGCCGGCACGGAAAAACTCGCCCTCGGTGACCTTGGCAATGGCTTGCAAGGTTTCCTCGTCCACCTTGGCGTAAAACGACCAACCCTCATAGCCGGGAATGAAGCCATTGGGTGTGCCAAAGGCCACCGTGTAGACGCGCACCCCGCGCTGCGCCGCTTGCTTGGCCGCTTCGATCGGGTCGGGGCCCGTGGTGCGCCGACCATCCGACAGCAACACAATCGCACCAGCCGAGTAAGAGCCCGCAGGCACCGGGGTGAAGCTGGGTTTGGCCTTCGGGGGTGCGGCGGGTGCGGGGCTGGCGTAGTTGCCATAGCCCCCAAAATTTTGTCCGTAAATGGCCGCTTCCAAATCAATGCCCGCATTGGGCAGCAAGGTGGACAAAGCCATCAGCAAACCGCTGCCAGTGGCCGTGCCGCGTTGCAATTGAAAGCGGTCGATGGAGGCGACCAACTCCTCGCGCTGATCTGTGATGCCTTGCACCAGTTGCGCTGCGCCGGCAAACGACACCACGCCCACGCGGATGTTGGGTGGCAGGTCGCGGATGAAGTCTTTCACTGCCGCTTGGGCGGCCTTGATGCGGTTGGGCTCGACGTCTTCGGCCAGCATGCTGCGCGATACATCGATGGCCAGCACCAAGGTCATGTAATCGGCGGGCAGCACCACGCTGGCCACGGGGCGGGCCATGCCCAGCACGGCGCTGATCAGGGCCAAGCCCAGCAGCGCTGGGGGCACATGGCGGCGCCACAACTTGCGCGGCCCCATGGCGGCACGCACCAGCGACAGGCTGGGGTAGGCCAGGGCGCTGCGCTGCTTGCGCCGCAGCAGCCAAAGGTAAAAAACCAGCAACAAGGGCGCCAGCAGCAGCGCCCACAGGGCTTGAGGCCAAACAAAGTGCATCGGGTTCTGGGGTCAGGTTGGAGCGATTGCACTTTATCACCCCTGGCTGTGCTATGGTTTCGCCATGAAACGCGCCACCGTTTACGCCAGCCAGCCGTCACCGGCGCGCACGCCCACCCCGGGCGAAGCAGCGACCAGCGCACCCACGCCCCCCACATCGCGTTGGCGCGCCTGGGCCACGCGCCACGAACGCTGGGCCATGTTGTTGCTGGGCTTGGCCATTGGCGGGGCCATGTGGTGGGCCAGCGAGCACTTTGGGCCGCCGCGCCAGGTGCTGACCCAAAAAGACATTGACGCGGCGGTATTGCACACCTTGGCCAACCAAGAGTTGCCCTCGCGCACGGCCAAAGCCGCCGCTTTGGTGTGGCCCTCGGTGGTGCGGGTGCGCGCCTTTGGCACCGATCCCAAAAACCCCAAGGCGGGCGAAAAAGAAATCGGCGTGGGCTCGGGCGTGGTCATCGTGGAGGACGGCACCATCTTGACCAACTTCCATGTGATCTCCACCGCGCAGCGCTTGGAGGTGACTTTTTTTGATGGCATGGAGTCGGCCGCCTTTGTGATTTCGACCATGCCCGAAAACGACTTGGCCGTGATCAAGCCGCAAAAAATACCTGACGATTTGCAACCCGCCACCATGGGTTCGAGCAGCAATTTGCAACCTGGCGACGAGGTGGTGGCGGTGGGCTTTCCGTTTGGCATTGGTCCGTCGGTGTCGGCCGGTGTGGTCTCGGGCCTGAACCGAGCCTTCCACCCCGAGGGGCAAACGCCCATGAAAGGCCTGATCCAATTTGACGCGGCGGCCAACCCGGGCAACTCGGGCGGGCCACTGGTCAACCTCTCGGGCGAGGTGGTGGGCATCGTCACCGCCATTTTGAACCCCACCTCGGCGCGCACCTTCATTGGCATTGGTTTTGCCGCCACCATGGAGAGCGCGGGCAGCGCCGTGGGCATTCCACCTTTTTGACACAGAGAAAGACCCTGCATGAATCCCAGCGAATGGAACCGAGGCGCCAACGCCGACCCCAGCCACGACACCGCCGCGCTGATGGAGCGTGTGTTGTACGAAGTCAAGCGTGTGGTGGTCGGGCAAGACCACTTTTTAGAGCGCATGCTGGTGGCCATCTTGGCCCAGGGGCACTTGCTCATCGAAGGAGTACCTGGGTTGGCCAAAACGCTCACGGTCAACACCTTGGCCAAGGCCATTCGGGGCAGCTTCAAGCGCATCCAATTCACCCCCGATTTGCTGCCCGCCGATTTGGTGGGTACGCGCATGTACAGCCAAAAAACCAGTGAGTTCAGCACCGTGCTGGGACCGGTGTTTGCCAACCTGTTGCTGGCCGATGAGATCAACCGCGCCCCGGCCAAGGTGCAAAGTGCATTGCTCGAGGTGATGCAAGAGCGCCAAGTCACCATTGCAGGCGAAACGCACAAAGTGCCGATGCCATTTTTGGTGATGGCCACCCAAAACCCGATTGAAACCGAAGGCACTTACCCGCTGCCAGAGGCCCAGGTGGACCGCTTCATGATGAAGGTGTTGGTGGGTTACCCGCTGGAGGAAGAAGAGTTTGTGATCGTGCAGCGCGTGATTGGCCAGGCCATTGAAGTGGCCGCGGTCTCCAGCACCGACCAACTCGCGCAACTGCAGCAAACCTGCCGTCAAGGTTATGTGGACCCCAGCCTGATCCAGTTTGCCGTGAAGTTGGTGTCGGCCACCCGCCACCCCGAGCGCTTTGGATTGGCCGATTGGTCGCGCTTCATCACCTTTGGGGCCAGCCCACGCGCCACCATTGCCTTGATCGAAGGGGCACGGGCGTTGGCGTTTTTGCGTGGCCGCAGTTATGCCTTGCCGCAAGATGTGCTCGACTTGGTGCCCGATGTGCTGCGCCATCGTTTGGTGCTGTCGTACGAGGCCTTGTCCGAGGGCTTGACCCCTGAGGCCATCATTGCCCAAATTTTGCAAGCCGTGCCGGTGCCCGACAAACCTTTGGACAGCCATGTTCGGACTGCGCCAGCGGCTTAACGCCTGGCGTGGCCGACCCAGCCAGCCCTCTGGACCCATCGATGCCAATGCCCAAGCGTTGGCGCAAGCTGCAGCCCCAGCAGCGTTCCAGGACCCGGCGCTGAGCCAGCTGGCAGGTGCGCAGTCGTTGCCCAACCCGGCCGCGCGCCAAGCTGAAGCCTTGATGCGCCGCCTGGAGTGGACGGTGATCCGGCGTTTGGACGGGCAGTTGCAAGGCGACTACCGCACCTTGTTTCGCGGCGCGGGCTTGATGCTGGCCGATTTGCGCGAGTACCAAGCGCATGACGATGTGCGCCACATCGACTGGAACGTCACCGCCCGCATGCAATCCCCCTATGTGCGCGAACACCAGGAAGACCGCGAGATGGCGGCCTGGTTCTTGATCGATTTGTCGCGTTCGGTGGCCTTCGGATCGGGCCAAACCAGCAAACGCATGTTGGCCGCCGAGGTGGTGGGCGTGCTCGCGCGCATGCTCACCCGGCGTGGCAACCGGGTGGGGGCCATGGTCTACACCGGTGAGCACAGCCATGCCGAATTCCACATCCCGGCGCGCTCGGGGCGGCGCCACATGCTGCACCTGTTGCAAACCGTGATGCAGGCCCAGGCCAACAAGCCCACCAGCGAAACCCATTTGCAAAATTTGTTCAACGACGCGCAAAACCTGATTCGCCGACGCGCCACCGTGTTTGTGGTGTCGGA